>Ga0233377_1000340_pt1 | contig 23045 bp, 23 predicted proteins | sample ElkDunMinimDraft_6_FD_191540 | JGI IMG/M metagenome (GOLD analysis project Ga0233377, IMG submission 191540) | Fecal eukaryotic communites from dung pellets of Tule Elk in California, USA - Elk Dung E36 | ecosystem: Host-associated > Mammals > Digestive system > Large intestine > Fecal | place...
CTGCGGCTCACCAAGGTGGTGAGTCCTTCTTAGAGGAAACCAGCCATGACTCAAACTATCGCAAACGCCAACTCCACCCTTGATACCACCACGCTTTCTGCGTCGGCTTCACTTACGGGGCGTGTGCTGTTGAGCGCCATCTTTCTTTTCTCAGGGATTTCGAAAATCAGCGCACCAGCCGGGATGATCGGCTACATCGAATCGGTCGGCCTGCCGTTCCCGACGTTTGCCCTGGCGCTGGCGATTGTGGTGGAAATGGTCGGTGCTGTAGCGCTGATCGTCGGTTATCGCTCTCGTCTGGTAGCCGCCGGGCTCGCTGTGTTCAGCGTCGCCACCGCGCTGGCGTTCCACAATCAGCTGGGCGACCAGAACCAGTTCATCCATTTCTTCAAGAACATCGCTATGGCCGGCGGGCTGTTGCAGATTGTCGCCTTCGGTGCCGGACGTTTCAGCCTGGACGCGCGTCGCAGCTGATACCGGTTTTATCTGGCCGGCACTTTCTCGCCGGCCAGCTCAAATAGCCGATTAACTTCGGCTTCTCAGCTCGGCCCTAACGGGTAGCCTCCGAGGTTACCTGTGCCTTGAACCGCTCGATCAACCAACTCGCCGCCGGCCCAGGTGGGGTATCGGTGCGGTAGATGACGTCGAAGGCGTAATCGCCACCGAAACAGTCAGGTAAATCGAGCTGCACCAATCGACCGCTGATCAAGTCATCACGAACCATGTCGATCGGCATGTTTCCCCATCCGATTCCCTCGCGTAGCAGCATGTGTTTGGCGCCCAGATCCGCCAACCGCCAGGTGCGCGTGCCTATTACGGCGAATTCCTGATTCTGGGTAAGCTGCGAACGATCGCTTAGCACCAGTTGCACATGTGCACGGCCAGCGCCTGGCTCATGTGGCCCCGTCTGCGCCAGCGGATGCTCGGGCGCAGCGACTGGTACCAATGTCACCTTGCCGACGCCAATGCGTTCAATCCCATCGATGCTGGCGGTCAGCGGGCCGCTCACCCCCAGCATGGCGCCGCGGTCGAGCACCCTTTGTGTCACGGCGCCGAGCGCCTCGATATGCAAATGCAGCGAAACGGTCGGAAACGCTTCACGAAAGGCTTTGAGCGCATCCACCACTCGCTGGCTCGGCAGCATCACGTCGAGCACCAGATGTACCTCGGCTTCCAGTCCGTGCAGCAGGCCCCGAACCTTGGCCCGCAGACCGTCAATGCCGCTATATATGGAGCGCGCTTCCGCGAGCACCGTACGCCCGGCGTCGGTCAGTTGTGGTTTGCGGGTGGTCTTGCGGTCGAACAGGCTGACACCCAGTTGCATTTCCAGATTCGCGATGGAATAGCTCACAACTGACGTTGCGCGGTGTAGTTTGCGCGCCGCGCCAGCAAAACTGCCAACATCGACCACGGTTAAAAACACCCGCAGTTGATCGAGGGTGGGTGTGCCAGGGTCTGAAATCATTTCTAATTCCTCGAACGTTTCGACGCATATTATCTGGCTATTTTCGATAAGCCAGTGAGCCTAGAGTGAATCTTCTCCATTCACTCAGCGAGACTTGCCATGACGCTGCAAACTTCCGCTACCGGCTCCATCGAGCAGATTGTTCTTCCCAACGTGCGTGACATCGGCGGATTCGACGTCCGTCGGGCATTGCCTTCCGCGCAGCGCAGGATGGTCGGACCCTTCATCTTTCTCGACAGCTTCGGGCCGGTGGTCTTCGGACCCGGAGAAGGCATGGACACTCGCCCACATCCGCACATTGGCCTGTCGACCATCAGCTACCTGCTACAGGGCGAAATGCTGCACCGCGACAGCGCCGGGCACACTCAGCAGCTTCGCGCCGGGGAGATCAACCTGATGACAGCCGGGCGCGGCATCGTCCACTCCGAGCGCTCCAGCGATCCAGTCCGGGCCAGCGGCGGTGAGCTCATGGGTTTCCAGGCCTGGATTGCTTTGCCCGAGGCACACGAGGAAGTCGAGCCGGGTTTCCAGCACCTTGTTGCTGGGCGCATCCCGCACACCGAGGCAGAAGGCGCTTCGCTGAGCTTGCTGGCCGGGTCGCTGGACGGTCTCAAGTCGCCTACCCAGACATTCTCCGAGCTGTTCTACGCAGAACTCCAGCTACAGGCAGGCGCGCGTTATCGCTTGTCCGCCGAGCACATTGAACGCGCCCTTTATGTAGTCGATGGTGAAGTTGAGGTGGTTGGGCAATCAGGACGCTTTGGTGCCGATCGCCTGGTCACGCTGCGCCCGGACAGTGAGGTGGTGCTGCGCGCGCTCCGGCCCGCCCGGCTGATACTGCTGGGCGGCGAGCCATTGGAAGGCCGCCGGCACATTTACTGGAACTTCGTTTCGAGCCGCCCCGAGCGCATACGGCAGGCAGCCGAAGATTGGCGAGCGAGGCGTTTTCCAGATGTACCGGGTGATGAGGATTTCATTTCACTGCCAGACGATTCGCAAGTGCGCTGGCGTTTCAAGGAATGATTTTCGCCGGCTGGCCCGCGCGATCTTGGCGGGACAAGGCCCCAAAAGCCTCGCCAGGTGTAAAAGCTCAGCCTCCGGATGGCGAGGCAGTGAAGTTGTCGACCCACTTTCGAGGGGCTGCAGAGCCCCACGAAGTTGGCTTTGCGCTGTGCCTGGTGGACAACATTATTGGCGTCGGGCAATCGGAGACAGACGCCATGAACATGATTAGCCAGCCCCCGGTAATCCTTGCCAAGAAACGGGACGGTCCCGTAACCGATCTGCGCTTCGCTGCGATGCCAGCGGAGCAGCTTGAGGTGCTGCTGAGGCTGCTGAGCGATGCCTTGGCCTTGATGCATTACGACAGTGAAAGGGCGTCGACCCGACTGTCGCAGGCGATCGAACTGCTCCAGCCGGCCACCGCAGCGCTACCCCGGCGTACGTGTAGGAACGGCGGTTTGACCGGATGGCAAATCCAGCGCCTGGATAGCTTCATCGATCAGCATCTCGACAACCCTATCCGCACGCCGCAACTGGCCGCCATTCTCAACCTGAGCGTCAGTCATTTCTCCCATGCCTTCAAGCAGGCCCTTGGCGTTGCGCCGCTTGCCTATGTAGCGCGCCGGCGAATCGAGTCGGCGCGGAAGGTCATGCTGTCCAGCCCTTCTTCACTCACCGAGATCGCGCTTGGCCACGGCTTCTGCGACCAGTCGCATTTCAGTCGTACCTTTCGCCGGGAGACGGGATTGTCGCCGAAGATGTGGCGGCGGGTGTTTGGTCAGGATCGGAGCAGGGCCTGCCCGGGCATAAACTCCGATCCCTAGCGAATCTCCTCGGCATCGTCATTTTTTATATGCCCTTGCAGTTAGCTGAATTCGGGTGCGGCTTGCGAATGGAAAAATCGGCTGTAAGCGCTATCTCCACGAGTTGTTCCGGAAACAGGAGCCTAGGCGTTCTTACCAGCCTGCTCTTGCATCGGGGCCAGCGAGTGCCGTAGGCCTGTTGCCGCACGGCCTCAACCACATGAACCGCCGCGCCGAAATCTACGACGTAGAGTGTCTCCTCGATAACATCGTCCAGGCTGCCACCGAAGAGCATCAGCAGCTTGCTGGCGTTGGCATAGGTCATGCGCAATTGCAGTGCCATGTTCGAGCAGTCGGTGGGCAGACCATCGGCATCTACCGGCGCGGGGCCGATTAGATTCCCCCCTGAGTCGTGACTCATCTGACCAATGATGCACAGGCGGTCACCGACCTTTTCTACCTGTGCGTAGCCGTAGGTCAGATCCCAGAGCGGATCGAGATATCCCAGTGTCTTGATCGGACCTGCATTCATCGCGCTTGCGCTCCAAGCGAAACCATTCGTGGTTACCATGAGTGAATCGTCGAGTCCCGGCTTGGATCGACGTACGCTCTTGGTACACACCTGCTGGCGCGATGCTTGTAACTCGACGAAACCGCGCTGGAAACCGATGGCGACTGCATGGGCATGGTTGTTCGCACCAAACGCAGCGAAAGAGCATGAGCGATCAAAGTGTCCTGCCGGGTACCCGACATCTGCTCAAAACGGCCCCGATTGGGCCTGATCCCACTCGATCGCATAGTCTGCCACTTCTTCCCAATTCGCCTCGGTTATCAACCAGTGGCTGTGGGTGGCAAAACACTTATATGCCGTGTGTGCGACGGAACGTTGGTAGTGGCGATAACTAGACGCGACGAGGCTTGCCCGGATGCTTCTGTCGTCCGCGCCAGTCAGCAGCAAAAGCGGCGGGCGTAGATCGTTGGCAAAGTTGATCCGACTGCCGATTCCCAGTGCGGCCTCATAGAAAATTCGCGTTGGTGCGGGCACCACGTGCCGTTGGAACAACCGGAGCTGTTCGGTGTGGGGCACGGTCGGCGCGATATCAGTCGCGAATCGCCCGAAGCTCAGGTTGACCTGAGGACTCCAGCCCGCACTTAACAGCACCGGCAGCAGATCGAAAGCCAGAACGCCGGGACGAATGCCGCGCGGGGGAACCGGCGCGATTGCGATGCCGGCGCTGCCATAGCCGCGGTCGATCAATAACTGGACGATCAAGCCGCCAAAGCCATGGCCGACCAGCAGCGGTGGCTGCGGCATGGCGCCGATCAGGACGGCGTGATGTTCAACCAGCCCTGCTAAACCCAAGCCAAGCGAGTTTGCTGGCGAGTCATTCAGGGGCGGCCATGGCAACGCGATGCACACATAGCCGCAGGCAGTGAAACGGCTTTGAAAATGATCCCAACTGGCTGGCGTCAGCCAGGCGTCGTGGATAAAGACCACCAGTTTGCTCAAAGGGCGTCCTACTTCTGAAGGTCGCGTTTAACCAGGGCGGGTGAGATCAGGTGCCGGATCTGCACCGCAACGCCATCGGTCTGATGCCGTCTGACGGCGGCTTCGATACGTTGTTCGGCGCGGGTCACTCGATGATGGTGACGAAGGTGTTCGAGCCAGGATTCATCGAAAAAGAATTCCTGCCAAAGCCGAGGGTTCTCGCTGTCCTGCATCAGGCCCCAAGAGTAGGAACCGTTGCGCTGTCGCATCCCTCGAACCTCAAGCATGGCCTGGCGAAACGCGGTTACCCGTTCCGGCGCAATGTCGTACTTGATCGTGACCATCACCGGACCGCGATCCTGATCGTGATCGTCACTCAGCACCGGCGTTGGCCAATGCAGTGAGGGCGCCAGATCATCCGCGTCGGTCACCGGCAGACGGAATCGCGCGGTCAGGACAATACCCAGCAGCAGTAATGTGCTGGCGCTGAGCAGGGCGGTGCCTATCGAACTGCGGCTGGCAACCAGGCCCCACAGCGCACCGCCCGCCGCCATGCTGCCGAAAAACACCAGGATATAGACCGACAGCGCCCGCGCCCGAACCCAACTGGGCACCGAGGTCTGTGCGGCCAATTGCAGGCTGGACAGGACCGCTATCCAGGCCGCGCCACTGATCAGCATCACCGGAATGAGCGCATAGAGCGTGCGCAGCGATGCCAGCGCAAACAGCACAAGCGCATAGATGACACTGGAGACGGCGACCAGGGTGTCCGGGCTCAGCTTCTCGCGGACCCTGGGTAGCAAAATGGCGCCAACCACTGCACCGATGCCGACGCTGCCCAGCAGCAGGCCGAAATCAGCTGCGCTGCCTTGCAGCTCGCCACGTACGATCAACGGCAGCAACGACATTCCGGCACTGGCGCCGACGAAGAACGCCGCCGCCCGTACCAGGACGGCCTGCAGTGGCATTGAGCTGCGGCTGTAGCGCCAGCCCATACGCATCGCGCTGAAAAATCGCTCGGCAGGGAAAACTGATGTGGTCGGCTCGCGCTTCCATGTGACAAGCACGGCGATAACGGCAAAGAACGACAGCGCATTCAGGCCAAAGGTGGCCCAGGGACCGCTCAGGCTGACCAAGACCCCGGCGATCGCTGGCCCCAGTGCACGCGCTACGTTGACGCCGAGACTCGACAGGGAGATCGCCGACTGCAGATCACGCCTGCCGACCAGCTCGGGCGTCAAGGCCGACCAGGCCGGCATCATCAACGCCGTGCCTATGCCCATGCCCAGGGTCAACAGCAGCAACAGCATCACGCTCATCAGCCCGCTCAGGGTCAGCAGCGCAAGCGTCATCGCCACGATTGCCATCCACAGTTGCACGCCGAGCAGATAGCGGCGCTTGTCGACAATATCGGCCAGCGCGCCGGCCGGCAGGGCCAGAAAAAACATCGGCGCGGAGCCGGCGACCTGCACCAGCGCCACATTAAACGGGCTGGCTGACAGGGAGGTCATCAGCCAGCCGGCTCCCACCTCGTGCATCCAGGTGCCGATGTTCGAGGCGATGCTGGCCAGCCACAGCCAGCGAAAGGTGCGGTGCTTGAGCGCACTCCAGGGGGATTGCATTGCAGCGGTCATGATCAGAGCAGGCCTAATATTGGGTATTCAAGGATGATGTAGAGGCGATCGATGTCGCGCTTTTCCTGGGCGTCGTCTCCTAGACGGTCGCGCAGGTCGTTGTGCAGGAAGTAGTTGCGCAGCAGCAGGTTCCAGCGGCCGCGCTCGTCGGGGGCGTTGGCAACGGCCGGGCCGTATGCGCTCATCAGGGCTGCACCGAGCAGCCAGCCTTTTGGGGGCGGCCGCTGCTTGGCAAGCTTCAGAATGCGAAGCATGAACACCCGAACGCACCCCAGAACCCTTGATGGTCGCTGACCGGAATGCTGCTGCGGCGGGCGCGGTCATGCTGGTGTGCGTGCACCGTGCAGGCGCCGATGCACTGGTGGATGCTGGCCGATAGCGGCGCAGCCGCGGGCTTCCAGTGCCCGGCCACCTTGGCCACTGGCGACCAGTCCGGCATGACTGGCAGGGTAGGAGGAGCGAGGTTGTCGAACTCCGAGCTGGCATGCACAACCTTGCCGCCGACCATGGTTAGCACCGACTCGAGCCACTTGATCTGCTCTTGCTCGACGCTGAAGAAGTCCTCCGTCAACGCCACCAGATCGGCGAGCTGACCAACCTTGATCTGGCCCTTCTTGCCCTGTTCGCTGGAGAACCAGGCGCTGCCATGGGTGAACAGTTGTAGCGCGGTGTCCCGCGGCAGTCCCTGCGGGTGCAATTGCGTGCCGCCGACGGTCCTGCCGCTGACCAGCCAGTACAGCGCCGTCCATGGGTTGTAGCTGGCCACGCGGGTCGCATCGGTTCCGGCTCCGACTGGAATGCCTTCGGCCAGCATGCGCTGGACTGGAGGAGTGTTCTCAGCGGCCTTGGCACCGTAACGGTCGATGAAGTACTCGCCCTGGAAAGCCATGCGGTGCTGAATGGCGATGCCGCCTCCCAGTGCACGCACGCGCTCGATGTTGCGCGGGCTGATGGTTTCGGCGTGGTCGAACAGCCAGGGCAAGCCGTTGAACGGCATGTCTCGGTTGACCTTCTCGAACACGTCGAGCATGCGCGAGATGGACTCGTCATAGGTGGCGTGCAGGCGGAACGGCCAGCGTTGTTCGACCAGATGGCGTACCACCGGCTCCAGCTCGTCCTCCATGCCCGGCGCCAGATCCGGGCGTGGCTGGACGAAGTCCTCGAAGTCGGCGGCGGAGAACACCAGCATTTCGCCGGCGCCGTTATGGCGCAGGAAGTCGTCGCCCTGGTGCAGCTTGACGCTGCCGGTCCAGTTCTTGAAGTCGAGCAGCTCTTCCTTCGGCTTCTGGGTGAACAGGTTGTAGGCGATGCGCACTGTCAACTGGTTGTTGTCGGCCAATTCCTGAATCACCTGGTAGTCGTCCGGATAGTTCTGGTAACCGCCGCCGGCATCGATGGCGCTGGTCACGCCGAGGCGATTGAGCTCGCGCATGAACTGACGGGTGGAGTTGACCTGATACTCCAGCGGCAGCTTCGGCCCCTTGGCCAGGGTGGCGTAGAGAATAAGCGCATTGGGGCGGGCGATCAGCATGCCGGTTGGCTCGCCGCTGGCATCGCGCTGGATCTCCCCGCCGGGCGGGTTCGGTGTGTTCCTGTCGTAGCCGACGGCCCGCAGCGCGGCCCGGTTGAGCAGGGCGCGGTCATACAGGTGCAGGACGAATACCGGGGTATCGGGTGCGGCCCTGTTCAGCTCGTCAAGGGTCGGCAGGCGCTTTTCGGTGAACTGAAATTCGGTCCAGCCGCCTACTACACGTACCCACTGTGGCGTCGGCGTACGGTCGGCCTGCGCTTTGAGCATGCGCAGGGCGTCAGCCAGGGATGGCACGCCTTCCCAGCGTAGTTCCAGGTTGTAGTTCAACCCCCCTCGGATCAGGTGCAGGTGGGAGTCGTTGAGGCCAGGAATGACGCAGCGGCGTTGCAGGTCGATGACCTGAGTCGCGTCGCCGCGTGTTGCCATCACAGTGGCGTCGTCGCCCACCGCCAGGAACCGTCCATCCTTGATGGCCACGGCGCTGGCCTGGGGATTTTCCCGGTCGACGGTATGTATGCGGCCGTTGAACAGGATGGTGTCGGCGATCATGTCGCTTCCTCGAGTTGTGGCAAAAGTTCGGCCGGCACTGCCTGCGAAGGGCAGGGCGGCCCAAAGCATTCCGGCGGCGCCCAGTACGGATCCTGTAGCGACGAATTGTCGGCGGCTTTTGTTGGTGGGTTTATCGGTGCTCATGCCCGGTTCTCCTCAGCGCCGTTCAGCCAGCTGGCGAACAGCCGCGTTGCCATTGGCATGAACAGGTACACGACAAGCAGCACGATGCTGAGGGTGATCAGCGTGTTGCTTGGCAGGTAGGCGCCCAGCGCAGGTTGTCGGGCAAACAGGGGTTTCCAGAGCTGCGGTATCAGCAGGCTCAACGGCAGGATCACGACGAAGGTAAGGCACGCCTGTTTCCATCGCGGAGGTTGTCTTTCGTCATCAGCCGGCACGAACCAGAAATCATGGTGTGTGCTGACCTCGGTCCGGTCCCCATTGGCAAGCAGGGGTTTCACTTCCTCGATCAGCTGGCGTCGCTCAGTCGAATCAAGCCAGCTGCGCAGGCGTTCCGGGCAGCTGAAGCGAAGCACGCAGGTAAATAGGGGAAGGCCGCCGCTGGTGCTGCGGACCACATCGACACCCAGATGGCCAGCGCTCTGGCTGGCAACGGCAACGATGCGTCTCAGCCAATCCTCGTACGCTTGTTCCTGGCCATGCCGCACACGATGGCGGACGACCAGAGTGACGGTTTCGGCTGCTTCTGCAAGATTGTTCATACGAGATTACTCCAGCCATTGCATGGGAGTGGGCTTTCCAAACGAGCCCCGCCTGTGGCCGACCGGTCGACCGAACCCTGGCGAGGTGCTGTTTTGGACGTTATGCGAGCACTATTGCAAAGCTGCTCCGGCCCGGATTGGACGTACCTGCGGGGTTCTGGTATCGGGCTGCGGCGATTTAGTCCAAATGCTGGCGCAGCGCGGCAACTGTCTACTGCAATGCAGGGCGTGCCATCGGAAATCGGAGGTCACGTTTCGCCCCCGCTGCCTCACTTCGGCCTGCTCTATTAGTTGACGTGCCAGTGTGTACGATTGAGCTCGTTCGATATTAAGAGAGCGTTGGCGTTATCTTGGCATCGCCTTATCTCGCCCCCTGCCGAATGACTGTGTTCTCGGGTTCTGAACTTACTTTTGTTTGGGTGGAAATATGCTCTTCGTGGATAGGGTAATTAATTAATAAGCGCATTTGTGCGTGCGCATAAGCGCAAAAATGCCCCCGCGAGAACATTTTTTCGATGCTAGCATTTGCCTCTCAATAAATCGGATCGCTGCTATATATGCGGTCCATTCTGTACAAGGAGATTGCGATGGCAGCTTCACGCCCGATCAGCAAAAAAACCGCCTATTGGGGAGTTCCGTGGGAGCAGGTTTATGGTTATCCGCAGGCAAGGCAAGTTGGAAACGATATCTATATCTCAGGTCAGTTCAACCACGATGAGGACGGAAACTTAGTAGCTCCCGCACCGCTGGATAACACCGGTAAGCCCAGCGACTTCTCCTCTATGGGGGAGCAAATGCGCACGACCTACGAAAATATTTCCAAATTGCTTGCGCTATATGGTGCAACCCTTGATGACGTGGTCGAGGAAACGCTGTTTGTATTGGATATGGATGCAGCCTTCGCTGTCGTCGGTGACGTTCGCAAGGCCGCATATGGCAATGAACGGCCCCAATGCGCCAGTAATATAATAGGCGTCCCAAGACTGGCCCAGCGTTCGCAACTAATTGAAATCGTCTGTAAGGCGGTAATTGGTGCGCGGGCCGATTGAGTAGCGCTCCCGGTCACGGCCTACGTGACCGGGAGCGCGATGTGCCCTTCGATCAAGGGCTTTTGATTATCGACAGTAGCTGCGCAAAAACTCATAAACGCCTGGACTCTTCGAGATTTCCGTATGTCCGGATGTGTGAGTAGCCAAAGTTCATCATTAAGCTCGGTCACAACCGGGCCTACACGCGCCAATTCAAGAGTGATGTCTCCCAGCATGCAGGGAAGAAAGCCGAGGCCAAGCCCTGACGCAATTGCAGCACTAGCGCCCGCAACTGAGTTGGTACGGTACGAAATATTGTTGGCGGCGACTCTTCTTTCGATGTATTTCGTTGCCTTGAGGTTAGACAAGCTCCCGGAGTAAGACACCCACGCCTGACCATAAAGCGCCTCAGTAGAAGGGGCCTTGGTCGAAATGGTTTTGATACGGCCATAAGGTGCCCATGCGATTGTTGCGAGTTTGCGTCCGACCAGACTTTCCAATGGATTTTTGGTGGCTCTCACTGCGATATCCGATTCGTCTCGCGCAAGGTTCAATGTTTCGTTACCGACCAAAACCTCTATCGTTATCCCTTTATTAAGTGCTTTGAAGTCCGCAATGATGGGGGTGAGGAAATATAGCAACAGCGAATCACTCGTTGTGATCCGCAGTTTGCCGAGTGGCTCCTGACTTTCGCACGACACGCGCCGCGCGACACTCACGATATCGAGTTCCACACGCTCGCTGAGCGCGCGCAACTCCAAACCTTCAGCAGTGAGCATATATCCAGCGCGGCGGTGGTCGAACAGAGTAACCCCTAGCGTTTGCTCAACCTGAGCCACCCGGCGCGACACGGTGGATACATTGATCCTAAGCTTTTCGGCAGTGGCAGAACGATTACCGCATTCGCTGAGCGTCTTGATAATGCGAAGATCGTCCCACGTGAGCTGGCTAATAATATTGCTCGAACTCCACTTTGCCCTCCCATGCACGCCCTGGCTTATAGATGACAACTTCACGACTTAGCCCTCCTAACGTGTCTATGCATCACATGGAAAGGTTAATAGGAGAGCTAAGGATGCAAAATAGAAGGAGGCAGAAGCGCTACATGGGCTGTACGAACCTTTATGACGTACCACCAAAGTGACGGTTTCCAACTGCGGCTCGCTCATGCTGGACATCCTGTTCCAGCCAATTGTTGTCGATCCAGCGGCGCGCATTGCTGCGTCGCTGGTCGAGGCGAAGTTCCGGGTCAGACAGGTGCGCCCACAGGCGCCAGGACCGGACCATGGCTGACCCGCTCGTCGGCCTTGTGCACCATGGTGTAGGCGTAATCGATGCCCATGCCGTAAGCACCTGAATGCTCCTTGGCGACCGCCATCACCTCGTCATAGGTGTCGCGGTTTTTCCAATCACGCTGCCATTCCAGCAAAACCTGCTGCCAGGTCATCGGCACAACGCCGGCCTGGATCATGCGTTGCATTGAATAGTCGTGGGCTGCCTGGCTAGTGCCACCGGATGCATCGGCCACCATGTAGATCTCGTAGCCGGCGTCATGCATGGCCGACAGGGCGAAGGTGGTGTTGCACACCTCGGTCCAGAGACCTGAAACCACGACCTTGTTGCGGCCGTTGCGCTTGAGCGCGTCACGCACCTTTTGGTCGTCCCAGGAATTCATCGAGGTTCGCTCGAGGATCGGTGCGTCGGGGAAAACGTTCAGCAGCTCAGGGTAGGTGTGGCCGGAGAAACTTTCCGTTTCAACGGTAGTGATGACGGTCGGGATCGAGAAGATGCGGGCGGCCTTGGCCAGACCCACGACGTTGTTCTTGAGCGTCTGGCGATCGATGCTTTGCACACCAAAGGCCATTTGCGGTTGCTGATCAATAAAGATCACCTGGCAGTTGCTGGGCGTCAGCACTTCAAGTTTCGGGTTGGTCATTGGGGTCACCTTTTCGAATTGTTCTCTTCATTTGCGAGCATTCAGCAGCGCACGTACCCCTCCGCTAATGCATGGGTCGGGCATCGCTGGAGACGCGTCGGCACTATCGCAAGGGGCGGCTGGGTTGAATTGAATGGGTGTGCCGTCTTGGTACGGCCGTGCTGCAAATACGTGCTTGAAGCGCATGCCGGACTGCGGCTACTGCATTGCTCCCAGGTGCGCTTCAGCCCCATGCAAGGTGGCGGCATGGCGATTGCGCACGGCATGCCCGGCCGGTACCCGAGCCGCATGCTGAAAACCCACCTGGCGGCTCGCATGGCCGACACAGCTGGTTCCGACCACACACTCGTCCCAACCCCGGACAGTCATCCTATAAAAAGCGGGGCTGCTTTGGGACATTGCACGGACGTTTCACGAACCACCCGCGGCGCATCTGGCGACGATTCGGATGAGCTCACAACCAAAGGAAAGATCCATGACTTTTCGTAACGGCCTTGCTTCGCTTCTTCGTCCAGAGGACTCGGTACTCGTCCTCATCGACCACCAGCCATTCCAGCTAGCGAACCTGAACAGCCACGAGCCCCTGATGGTGATCAACAACTCTACGGGGCTGGCGAAGGCAGCCAAGGCATTCAAGGTGCCCACCATCCTGACGAGCGTGCTGGCTGCCCAAGGCGGTGTGATCTTCCCCCAGATCACCGACGTGTTCCCGGATCAGGAGGTAATCGACCGGACGCTCATCAATACCTGGGAGGATCCGGCGGTGGTGGACCTGGTCAAGGCGACCGGCCGAAAGCAGCTGATCATCGCTGGTCTGTGGACCGAAATATGTGTCGCCATGCCAGCCATCCAGGCTGCTGGCGAAGGCTGGGACGTGACGGTGGTGACCGATGCGTCAGGCGCCGTTTCTGTCGAGGCACACCAGGTGGCCATTCAGCGCATGATCGGCGCCGGCGTGAACATGATGACCTGGTTGGCTGTCGCGGCTGAGTGGCAGCGCGACTGGGCTCGGACCGACACCCTGGAAGGAATGATCGGGGTTATGAAGGAGCATACCGGCGGCAGCGGCATTGCCTTCCTGTGGGAACAGCAACTACTCAATACGCCGGTGCCTAGCAACGCAGCGTGAACTGAGCGTTGATGACGAGGCTTGGCATTGGCACGCGATTGCCGATGCCGCAGTTCGATCAGGGGAAATGAAATGATAAAGATGATCATCGAGCAGCGGCGTCGCAGTCTCGGCGGTGGCATGGAAGTCGGCCGCGTACTGCCGTTCGCCAAGCAGCGCATGGTGGGTCCATTCATCTTCTTCGACCATATGGGGCCTCTCGATCTCCCGCCAGGTGTGGGTAGTCAAGTAGATGTTCGCCCACATCCGCACATCGGTCTGTCGACCGTGACCTACCTGTTTTCTGGCGACGTGATGCACCGCGACAGCCTGGGCTACGAACAGGCGATCCGGCCGCAGGAGGTCAACTGGATGACCGCAGGACAGGGAATCACGCATAGCGAACGGTTCGAGCACGCTCGAGTGCATGGCGATCATTTGCATGGTATCCAGGCTTGGGTGGCACTGCCTGCCGAGCAGGAGGAGATCGCGCCCTCTTTCTCCCATCATGCAGGCCTCGACTTGCCGCAGTGGGACCACGACGGCGTGGTGGGACAGCTCATCGCCGGCAGCGCCTATGGTTTGACTGCCGGAGTCGAAACGCATTCGCCGCTGTTCTATGCGCATCTCGACATGGCAGCGGGTGCCACCGCTGAGATTCCGGGCGGCTACGAGGAACGCGCATTTTATGTGGCGACAGGGGTAGTGGAGTTCGCTGGAGCACGCTACGAAAGCGGGAGGATGTTGGTGCTCGGATCGGCTGCTTCGCGCGTACGTGCCCTGGAGCCTTCCAGGGTGATGGTCCTCGGCGGTGATGCCGTGGGAGAGCGCTACATCTACTGGAACTTCGTCTCATCCTCGAAGGACAGGCTCATGCAGGCAGTAACGGACTGGAAGGCGGGAGAGATGAGGCTGCCAGACGCCGACGATGCGGAGTTCATTCCATTGCCGGACGAGCCGTTGCCCATACTGCGCGCGGCCCGTTGAGGGACGATTCGCGAAAGCCAGGCATAGCTGCCTCGCAGGTGTTCCGGCGCTGGGCTTCGCTTCCCTGGGCCATCAAGTAAGTTACGCAATTCATTACCGCGCATTGTTTTGACTCGGTAACTAACATGACTAATCAAACCGTCCCATTAGTCCTCGGTAGGCTTAGGCCTGAGTTGAAGTATGGTGCGAACTTACGTGGTTTTGCTGCTGAGCCTGGCGCTTGGTTGCATTGCGTGTACGAGCGTATCGGCGCGTATTTCAGACGAAATGGACCATCGCCGCTGGACTGCCAGCGACCACGGCCCCAGCTCGGTGGGAGCGCTTGCGCAAACCGCTGATGGATACCTTTGGCTCGGAACTCATGATTCCTTGTATCGCTTCGATGGTTTCGAATTCGAGAAATTCGTGCCTGCTGACGGTGAGCCGCTTGGCGTGGTCTCGGCGCTTCTCAGTACCGAAAAAGGGCTATGGGTGGGGCTTCGTGCTGGTGGGGTCCGTTTGATCCGCGCAAACGGCAGGCTGCAATCCGTTGATCCAGGCCTTCCGGGCGGGGTGATTTACAGCATGGCCGAGGACCAGCAAGGTCAACTTTGGGTCGCGGCGGATGATGGCCTCGCCCGGCATGACGGCACGGGTTGGCACCCGGTTGGCAAGGAGACCGGCTTTTCAGAGCGCCATGCTCGAGCGGTGCATGTGGATGCAGATGGCTATGTCTGGGCAGCGAGTGAAGAGCGATTGTTTATGCTCCCTCCGGGGGCCCCTGAGTTCATTCCAGTTGCTGTCGAGAGTCAATCGATCAGCGAAATAACCTCTTCCCCTGCAGGCGACATATGGATAACAGATCGTGCCAGGGACTACCTGCTGCATCTGAAAAAAACAGGCGATGCCACTGCTGAAGTTGACGAGATACCGGCTATACGCTCGGTCAGTATGGTTCTGGACGAGCGGGGCGGCTCGTGGTTGGGCACGCTGGCATCCGGCCTGCAATACCTGGCTGCCGGGAAGCAAACCACGTCTGACGAGGGTGCGGATCCGTTCCGCTCCTACACCGTTCGTGACGGCCTGAGTTCCGATAAGGTTCTCACTCAGCTCATCGACCGCGATGGAACACTGTGGGTGGGCACAGACGCCGGCCTGGATAGGCTCAAGCGTAAGGAGCTGGCTCGGCTGGCTCTGCCGGTCGGCGCGGGGAGCCATGCGTTGGCTGTCAGCGGTGACGGTTCGTTATGGGTCGGCACTGATAACGGTCAGCTGATAGGCCTGCGGGGCGAAAGCCGTTCCACCTTTGAGGTGAATATGCCGATCACCGCATTGGTAAACAGCGAGCCCCACGGCTTGTTGGTAGGCGGGTATCGGGGAATTTTCTCGCTTTCAGACGACGGACCGGTGCGCATCGCACCGCTGCCTCTTCAATCCGCCCGCGAGGCTGCCGTGAGGGCCATGGCGGTGGACAAGGATGGCCATGTATGGGTGTCCGTCAACCGGGCGGGGCTTTACGTCTGGGCCGACAAGCAGTGGCGACTCACCGAGCCGGTCAGTGATTCCGAACGGCAGATAATGCCGGTCACAGCCTCCCGGGACTTGGAGGGTAAACCCTGGTTCGGCTACCGGGACAATCTTCTGGTGTCGGTTGATAACGGGCAGTTCGTACGCTGGAGCGATCAGCAAGGCCTGGACATCGGCCATGTCACCGCGATGCTGCATCTTCCCGGGCGAACCTGGGTGGGTGGCCAACATGGGCTGGCGTATCTCAAGGATGGGCGTTTTCATCGTCTGGAGCTGCCGGCTGCCGGCCCCTTTCAAAATATCTACGGGCTGGTCGGGGTACCGGCTGAACAACCAGATGGAACCTTGATGGACCTCTGGGTGCACAGCCGCGGTGGCATCTTCAAGTTGCCCGCAGCAGAGATCGAGAGGGTGATAGCCGGTGGTGAAACGCTCATGTACAGCTCGCATGATCACATCGGCCAGCTACCCATGGACCCGTACAAGGTATTGCCGGTGCCTACGGCGGTCTTCTCGAAAGGCCTGATATGGTTCGCCACCGCCGGCGGGGTCGTCTCTGTAGATCCGTACCAACCAGCGGGTATGACACAGCCATCGGCCGTCACGATCAAGTCGCTTACAGCCGATGGGGTGGATGTGGATCTCACTGGCGCCGCCGTTCGGTTATCAGCTGCGCCGCAGAGGCTGGTGATTGCCTATTCGGCCGTGAATCTCGCTGCACCAGAGGCCATGCGCTTTCAGTACCGGCTTAATGGCCATGACGCCGAATGGGTCGATGCAGAGCGCTCCAGGCAAGCAGTTTTCTCACGCTTGCGCCCGGGCAATTACCAATTTCAGGTCCGTGCGCTGGGCGAGAGCGAAAGTTTCAACCTTCCCGATGCGACATTAAACCTCTCCATCCCACAGGTGTTCTACCTGCGCCCGGAATTTCTGCTGATCTTTACGGCAACGGTCTTGGCGCTGTTGTTCTGGATGTTCCGGGTCTATACGCGGCGGGAAAAGATCGCCCTCAGGACACGCCTGGAAGAGCGCTTTCAGGAGCGCGAGCGCATCGCGCGCGAGCTGCATGACACCTTGCTGCAAAGTGTGCAGGGCATGATGCTCAGTTTGCAGGCGGTCGCCGACACGCTTCCTTGGGACTCTCGTGCTCGTTACTCCATGGAGCGGGCGCTTGACCGGGCTGAGCAGGTAATTGCTGAGGGTCGTGACCGGATCACTGGCTTGCGGGGCCAGATTGTCCCGTCGGAAGACTTGGTCGCCGCCTTCCAGACGCTGCCGCTGGAGGCTGGCGAGGCAGCAGATTCGGCGATCTACCGCGTCAGCAACATAGGTCAGCCGACGGCGCTGAGGAGCGCTGTTCGCGATGCGTTCTACCAGGTGGGTAGGGAAGCGGTTTTGAATGCGCTTCGCCATGCCCAGGCGACTCAGATTGCCGTCACCTTCACATACCGGCCGCAGCGGTTCGAAATGCTGGTCGCTGATGACGGTGTTGGCATTGATCCGGTTTATCAGCGCATGCGTGGGCGGCCCAGGCACGGCGGCCTGCGGGGAATGTACGAGCGTGCCGAGAGAATAGAGGCCACCTTGTCTATCGTAAGCGATGCCGGAAAGGGCACGCGGGTCAGCCTCTCACTTCCTGGCACCGTTGCTTATGACGTAGCACCGACGGTGCGCAAAGCCGTTTCAGCAAAGTAGGGTAAAGCTATGGTTGGCTTCAAAAAAACCATCACGGTGTTGGTCGTGGACGACCATCCGCTGATACGCGAGGGCATTACAGCGGTCGTGGGAGGTTTCGAGGACATCAGCGTGGTCGGCGAGGCCTCCAATGGTCTGGAAGCAATCCGTCTCTACCGCGCGATGCAGCCGGATGTCACCTTGATGGACGTTCAGATGCCGGAGCTCAACGGCATCGGCGCAATCAGCTCTATCATGTCGGAGTTTCCCCAGGCTCGCATCGCAGTGCTTACAACCTACCGGGGTGATGTAAGGGCTTTGCAGGCGATCAAGGCGGGAGCGCGCGGCTATCTTTTGAAAAGCACGCTGCGCCATGAGCTTATTGAAACCATACGCGCACTGGCTGCGGGTAAACGTCACTTCCCCCCCGAAATCGCGGCGGAATTGGCAGCTCACATTGATCAGGACGGTCTTTCGCCGAGAGAAGTTCAGGTGTTGCAGCATGTCGCCGATGGGCTGTCCAACAAGGAATTGGCGGTAGCTCTGGCAATAGGTGAGGACACTGTCAAAGGGCATCTGAGCAAAATCATGGACAAGCTTGGAGCCAATAATCGGACGCACGCGGTGATTCTTGGTGTCCAACGGGGAATCATCGAGCTTTCGCAGTAAACAGAACTGCCTCCCCCACTTTAGTGTGGGTACATGCCCCCCTGTCTGGGCCTGTGCCAGGCCCTGTCACCCCGCCATAGTGCGACTCCGTGATGGAGACCTTAGCGTGCCCATCATGCGCTGATTCCGGGCGACGCTTGCTGGGTCGTTAACCCGGTCTCTAGAAGCACGCAAACTTCCCGCCGAAACACTGCCCAGATATTGGAAGGAAAAGACATGGCTTTTGAATACAAGCGTTTGGATAAAGATAATGTGGCTTTGCTGATGATTGATCATCAGGCTGGACTGCTTTCCTTGGTGCGGGATTTCTCCCCGGATGAGTTCAAGAATAACGTTCTGGCTTTGGCAGACATCGCCAAGTTCTTCAATATTCCTACCGTATTGACCACCAGTTTTGAAGATGGCCCGAACGGGCCTATGGTGCCGGAGATAAAAGCCGCCTTTCCAGATGCGCCTTATTTCGCACGTCCCGGCCAGATCAACGCCTGGGATAACGAAGACTTCGTGAGGGCGGTAAAAGCGACGGGTAAGAAACAGCTGCTCATCGCGGGAGTCGTCACTGAAGTGTGTGTTGCGTTTCCGGCGCTGTCGGCAATCCAGGAAGGTTTCGATGTGTTCGTCGTGACCGATGCTTCGGGCACTTTCAACCAGGTAACGCGTGATGGCGCTTGGAGCAGGATGCAGGCTGCCGGGGTGCAGCTTGTCAACTGGTTCTCTGTGGCAGGTGAGCTACATCGCGACTGGCGCAACGATATCGAGGGCTTTGGCGGAATCCTGGCCAATCACCTTCCCCATTACTCCAACTTGATGCAGAGCTATGCCAGGCAGTAGGTAATTTGCGGAGCGCGCTCATATAGCTTGAGCGTGCTTGTCCCAGTTTTCGCGAAGAGGGGCTACTGCATTTTGCCCTGGACCGGCACATACAAAGGCCCGGAGGCCTACAGCTATACCTTTCTACAAGTCTCGAATTACTGGAAAATCGAAGACTTCACTATTACTGATAAAATCGCATCCGGCGAGGATGTCGCGATCTTTGGCAAGTTCACTTACCGGTCCGTAACGGTCGGCCAAGCGTTCACGTCACCTTTTTCCATTCACGCCTAGGTTCCTGACGGAAAGATTGCTTACTTCCAGTTCATGGAAGATACCTATGCATCTTCCAGTTCGTTCCGCCAGTCTGGCTCGTGGATTGTGAAGACGACCCAAGACATGGCTCCCTTTAGGGCGGGGGCGGAGTAGCGACCTCGTACAGGTCGGGTGGTTTTTGGAAAGGCGGCGCTCTGAGCGGTCTAGCACACCGGCCGCTCGGGCACTCTTCTGCCTGTGACGATCGCTGAACAAGCTGCGGCTGAAAAGACCATGAGAGCACCGAGCAGGCCCAGTGTGTTCCATGCGCTGGCAAAGAGCGGGTTGCCTGCCGTCTGGCCAAGCGCAAGCGCGAGAAAAGGGATCCCTAAACCGAGATCTGGACGATCCGGCAGAAGGTCGATGCCTTCGATGAGATAGACGCAGGAAGACACGATGTAGGCGGCGCCGAACAATCCCATGGCCGCGTAACCGTAGGCGGCTGAAGATGCGGTGGCAGCCAGCCCGGTGGTTCCAATCGCCATCCCCGCAAGTGCGAGTCTAAGAACCCGCCCTTTACCGTATCGGTTGGTGAGGATGCCGGTAATGGACCCGCTGACACCGGTAGCACCCAGTGCAATCCAGGCCCATGCGATATGGGTGTCGGAAAAATCGAATTCACTGCGCAGGATGTCGGCGCCAAAGGTCCAGATGACGGTACTCGATAAACCCATGAGAAAGGCGCTGCTGCAAAGGGCAGGAACGCCGGATCTCTTCAATACGGCCAGCTTAAAACCTTGAGGGCCCTCGCAATGGGTCCGAGACGGTATGGCGAACCAGAGCCAAACGGTCACCCCGCCACCGATCAGCGCGAACAAAGCATACAGTTCGCGCCAGGCACCGGCTGCAATCAGGGCCGCCATGCCGGAGAGCATGATTCCCGCCGTCGTACCGGCGTTAATGACCGCGTTTGCTTTAGGTCGGTCGCGCTCACTGAATTGCATGGATACGGCAGAGGCCAGCGGAGGTGACGTCAAGCCTGTGCTCAGCCCTGCGAGCGCAATGCCCAGGCCCAACGAAAACCCCGAAAAGGCCAGGACTACAATGCCCAGCCCTGCCGTAGCGGCGAGGCCTGCCACGAAGGCGATCAGGCGAGGGCTGAGTCGACCGTTGCACACAAAAGCGAGGACTATACCGGCACAATAGGCGGCGAATGCACTGCCGCCGATCCACCCGGCCTGCGTGACGTTCAGCCCGAGATCAACGCGGATCTGTGGAAGCAAAAGGCCGTAGGCGAACCGTGCCAACCCGTAGGCAAGCGCCGTCAGGGCGAAGGCCGCCGCCACCAGATTGAGGCTACGGCGCAAGGCTACTCCGACCGCGCAATTTCTAGGAGCGATAGCGCAGCGTTTTTGGCATCGCCGATCACCGAGGCGCCCGCCACGCTTGCCGCCGCGGTGGCGCCTTCGAACAATAGCCAGATTTGAGTGGAGAGCATGGGCTCCTGTCGACCGAGCACGCGCCCCACGCGCCTGGCAACTTCATCACGAAATTCATGCTTCTGCTGGCACGCTAGCTGAACGATGTCCTGGCTGGCTTCGCCATATTCACTATGAGCCCGCAGCAGCATGCAGCCGTGCGCCCCATGTTCCTCTATCCAGCTGCGCAAGGTGTCGAAAAGCGAGCCGATCGGACCTACGTTTTCGGCTTTCGCTTCCGACAGCCGTTCCATGAAGCGGCGATGCCTTGCTTCGAGCACTGCGATGACCAGGCCGTCACGCGAGCCGAAGTGCTTGTAAAGCGTGCGAGTGGAAACTCCGGAGGGGGCGATCACCCGATCGATGCCTACTCCGCGCAAGCCCTCGGTCTCGAATATACGGGCTGCGGCCGAGATGATTTCACTGCGTTTATCCATGTCTCAAGTGTAAAACGATCGATTTACACGTCAATGCCAATGCCCGGCGTCGCGACGATGCGTCTTTGAGGTTCAGTCGAATGCACTGCGCCCCATCACCGCGCCAAATAGCACCAACACACACCCTGTCATCTGCTTACCCCAGCTGGCGATGCCGGGTCCGGCCAGACGATCGGCCAGTTTTTTGGCGGTCAGGGCATAGGTCGCCGAGACCATCAGTTTGATCAGCACGAAGAGCAGAATGAGCTCTGCCAGGGTACCGAGGCTTGCGTTCTGCGGGTCAACGAATTGTGGCAGCAAGGCGGCGAAGAACAGAATTGCCTTGGGGTTGCTGATGCCCACCAAGAAAGACTTTCCCCACAGTGTCGACAGGCGTTCCTGTGGTACCAGTGATGGTTCATTCAGGCGGCTGCGGCTCGCCAGGCGTAGGTGCTGAACTCCCAGCCACACCAGGTACCCGGCGCCGGCCAGTTTGATCGCCATGAACACGCCGGGGTTGGCCATCAGCAGCGCGTCGATGCCAAGCAGCGAGCCACTCGCAAGTATGGCAATCGCCAGTAAGTCGCCGGTGAGTATCACCAGGGCACGGCTCGGACCGTAGAGCAGGGCGTTGTTGATCAGAAAGATGGTCGAAGGCCCCGGTGAGCCCACCTGAGCCAGAGCAATCAGCACGAATAGCAGATAGTCGACGTTCGACATGGGCAACCCCTTGGGCGAGGCCGTTGCAGGAGTCGCTACACTAGGGGCTAAATGGCCTATTCGGCAGGGCCATATAAACGAGAGTGATATGGACCATTATGGGCAAGGGTAAAGCCGTGCTGGCGCTGGATCTTCCCCTGCCGGCAGAGGGTAGCAGCAAGACCAAACAGGCGCGGGCGTACCAGGCAATACGGGAAGCCATTTTGAATGGCCTGCTGCAGGCGGAGGAGCGCTTACCGTCTACCCGGATGCTTGCGCAGCGCTGGGGTATCGCGCGCGGCACGTTGGAAAGCGTGTTTGAACGCTTGCAGCTCGAAGGCTACATCCATCGTCAGGTTGGCTCCGGCAGTCGCGTTAGCGCGGTGATTCCCGACAGCTATCTGAAAGCGGTGAGCGATCCCCGCGGCACGCCTGCCCGAACGCCGTCCTTGAGTGCCATCCAGGCCCCAGCGCCGCCACAGGCAGAACATCGAGCCCAGGTAGGCATACCCTTCGTGGCGCGCCTGGCCAACCCACGGCTGATCACCCCTGCAGAATGGGCCGCACACTTGCAACGGGCCATGGCGGGGATGACACATGATCAAATGTGCAGCGCCGAGCCCCAAGGGACGCTGGTGCTGCGTGAGCAGATCGCGCGGTATCTACGAAATCACCGCGGTATCGTTTGCCAGGCGGAGAACTTGCTGATTACCAATGGTATTCGCCATGGAATAGACCTGGTGGTGCGTTGCTTATTGCGACCCGGTGATCAGGTGGTTGTTGAAGATCCTGGCTATCCCGCGGTGCACCGCATCTTTGCCGAAGCTGGGGCATCGTTATTGCACGCGCCCATCGATGAACAAGGCCTTGACCTGCGCGGTGTAGCCGACGCGGTTAACTGCCGCCTGGCTTATGTGACCCCCGCACACCAGTCTCCGCTTGGCGTGATCATGTCGGCTACACGGCGTCTAGAGTTGCTGGATTGGGCGCAGCGGCAAAATGGTTGGATCATCGAGGACGATTACGACAGCGAGTTCAATTACCAGCGCGCACCGCTGCCGGCGCTGAAATCCATCGATTCGATGCAGCGGGTGGTGTACTGCGGCAGTTTCAATCAGGCGCTGTTTTCCAACTTGCGACTCGGCTATCTGCTGGCTCCGCCGCAGTTGCACAGAAAGATTCTTGCGCTCTGGCACACGGTGGGCCGCAGTGTTGGCGTATCCGAGCAACTGGGCCTGGCGGCCTTTATGCGCGGCCCGGCTTTCCTGCGCCATCTAAGGCGTG
>Ga0233377_1000341_pt1 | contig 23004 bp, 20 predicted proteins | sample ElkDunMinimDraft_6_FD_191540 | JGI IMG/M metagenome (GOLD analysis project Ga0233377, IMG submission 191540) | Fecal eukaryotic communites from dung pellets of Tule Elk in California, USA - Elk Dung E36 | ecosystem: Host-associated > Mammals > Digestive system > Large intestine > Fecal | place...
CGATTACGTCGCTTGCAGGTAGGGAAGGAGTTGCCGACGGACAAAAAGGTGTGAATTTGGTGCATCGAGGTGATATTCTTCGCTTTTGTCAACTTATTGTTGATGCAAAAGTTCCAAATGGGATTTATAATTTGGTTTATCCGCAGCATCCGAAAAAAGGTGATTATTATACAAAACAAGCAATCGAGCGACAATTAGTTCCTCCTTCATTTTTGAGTGGAAACGCTAATGGTAAGATTGTTGACAGTGCAAAAAGTCTGGCAATAGAGGGCTTTTCCTACACTTATTCGATTTAAGTTGATTACATCACTTTTTCGATTTCATAAAAACAGCTAAATAATGAATGTCACTCTAAAATTCTCTATCTTTGCAGCTGAAATATGAGTACAGAAAAAATCAATATTCGAAATTTATCGCTTGAAGAGTTAAAAGCCCAATTAGTAGGTTTTGGTCAACAAGCATTTCGTGCTAAGCAAGTTTACGAGTGGTTGTGGAATAAAAATGCGCATTCTTTTGAAGAAATGTCGAGTTTAAGCAAAGACTTGAGAGCAAAATTGGAGGAATATTTCTTTATTGATGGAATTGCAGTGGCTGATCAACAAATTTCTTCCGACAAAACGATTAAATGTGCTTTTGAAATTGAGCATGGTAAGGTTGTAGAGGGTGTTTTAATTCCTACTGCTTCACGGATGACAGCTTGTATTTCTTCACAAGTTGGCTGTAGTTTGTCGTGTACATTTTGTGCAACAGGTCGATTGAAATTACTGCGTAACTTAACGGCAGGTGAAATTGTCGATCAAGTTGTTTATTTAAAAAATCAAGCGGAAGAACGTTATAATATTCAATTGTCCAACATCGTCTACATGGGGATGGGGGAGCCATTATTGAATTATAAAAACATGTTGCGTTCCACAGAAATTATCACTTCGAAAGAAGGATTGGGTATGTCGCCTCGACGCATTACCGTTTCCACTGCTGGAATTGCAAAAATGATCAAAAAGTTAGGTGATGATGAGGTGAAATTTAATTTGGCCTTGTCACTTCATGCTGCGAACGATGAAAAGCGTAGCAAGATCATGGAGATCAACGAAACCAATAATTTAGATACCTTGGCTGAGGCCTTGGCGTACTTTCATGAAAAGACAGGGACACGTGTAACATTTGAGTACATCATTTTCAAGGATTTTAATGATTCGATTGAAGATGCGCGTGAATTGTTACAATTTTCTCGTTGCGTTCCATGTAAGATTAATATTATCGAGTACAATCCAATCGATGATGGTGAATTTCAGCGTGCTGATAGCAAAAAAACAGATGAATTTGCTGCGTTTTTAGAGAGCAGAGGTTTGGTTGTTAATGTGCGTAGAAGTCGTGGAAAAGACATCGATGCAGCGTGCGGTCAGCTTGCAAATAAGAACAAAGCGGTGCAAGAAAAAATCTTGAAAACTCAAAAATAATTTAAAAAATTTTCCATAAATACTTGGTTGTTAATCGTTTTAATTGTATTTTTCCTTTCAATAGTGAATAATATTAACCTTAAAAACAACTAAACATGGGAATTATTTGGACGCTCATTATTGGAGCAATCGCTGGATGGCTAGGAAGCACAATTTATAAAGGAAGCGGACTTGGCATTGTCGGAAACATTATCGTTGGAATAGTAGGTGCACTTGTTGGATCTTGGTTACTTGGATTACTAAATGTTAATTTGGGAGAAGGAACAATTGGTTATATTATCACAGGCGCAATTGGAGCAATCGCAATTCTTTTCTTATTGAATTTAATCATTCCTGGTAGAAAAGCTTAAACTTAAATTTTTGTATAGCCGTTCAATTGACATCTAGATTGAACGGTTATTTATCGTTTCCTGCAAAATCTGATTGCTATAACTCACGAAATAAAGCTGCTTACTTAAATTTTTGCTGTTACTTCATTCATTTGAAGTTGCAATTAGCTAATTATTGATGTTAGAATTCATTTTTTGTCGAATTATAGAAATTCCCTCGAACCTTTGATTTTATTGGGTATTTGGTATGTTGTTGATTTCTAAATCTATGAATTATGAAAGTTTTTAACATCTTTTTATTGAAAAAATGTAACCAAACGAATTTTCTTGCCGTAAATGGCTTAAGAATTGAAATTTAAACTTTTGGTTATGATTAACAATACAATTAAAAGAGCTGCATACAAATTAGAACAACACCGTTCTTTGGGTAAAAGAAGTCCTTTATCTGTAGTTGAAGTGGCACAATTAATGGACATTATTAAAAGAGGGGATAAGGCGCAAGAAAGTTCTGCTTCATCTTTGTTCTTTTCTTTTAGCATAAATTGATTTTTGGAGCGGTAAGCTCATGATATAAATCCTGTTGAAATCATTCAGCAGGATTTTTTATTTTACAGCAGTTCGTCGAAAAAATCTTGGGTTCTTATGCTTCCCATGAAGTAAAACGCATGTTTTTTTGTACTTTTGGGCAAAATCGCAGATATGCTAATGTCAATGACAGGTTTCGGACGAGTTTCTGGAACATTTGAAGGAAAAAAAATTTCGGTGGAAGTACGCTCTTTAAACAGTAAAGGACTTGATTTAAATGTACGTATTCATAATTTTTATAAAGAATTAGAGCCAATTGCCCGTAAAGTTGTTACGGAAGAGTTGGAACGAGGTAAGGTGGATTTAAGTGTTAATATTGATAGCACTGGAGATTCTAAATCTTTTTCAATTAATACCGACTTAGCGCAAGCTTACTACAAAGATTTAAAAGCGATTAGTGAAATGATTGGTCAACCAACGGAAGACTATCTTACACTTTTATTGCGCATGCCAGATATTTTTATCAATGAACGCGAGGAGTTGGGTGCTGAAGAAAAAGAATTTGTTTTAGGACTGATCAAAGCTGCTTGTGTAAAATTAAATGAGTTCCGTCGCCAAGAGGGAATTGCGTTAGAAAATGAATTTACTGAGCGCATTGAAGGAATTCGTTCATTATTGAATGAAGTGCCAAAATACGAGCAAGAGCGCATTGAGACTGTTCGTGAGCGCATCAAGAAAGGTTTAGAAGATTTAATGTCTTCTGCAGGATATGATGAAAATCGTTTGGAGCAAGAACTCATCTATTACATTGAAAAACTAGATGTTTCAGAAGAGAAAATGCGTTTGGCAAATCACTTAGATTATTACCTTCAAACAATGAAAACGCCAGGTGCTGGAAAGAAATTGGGCTTTATTTCGCAAGAAATCGGTCGAGAAGTGAACACGCTTGGAAGTAAAAGCAACCACGCAGAGATGCAAAAATTGGTGGTTGATATGAAAGATAACTTAGAGAAAATCAAGGAGCAAGTATTGAATACGCTGTAAGCTATGAACGAACGATCTAATTCAGGTAAATGTATCATTTTTTCTGCTCCATCTGGGGCAGGTAAAACAACTATTGTACATCATCTGTTGAAGACGATGCCACTTTTGGAATTCTCTATTTCTGCTTGTAGTCGCGATCCTCGTCCAAATGAAGTAGATGGAAAGGATTACTACTTTATTGGTGTTGATGCATTTAAAAATCGCATTGAAGAAGATGCTTTTGTAGAATGGGAGGAAGTATATTCGAATAATTTTTACGGAACATTGAAGTCGGAACTTGATCGAATTTGGTCAAACGGACACGTAGTTATCTTCGATGTAGATGTGATTGGAGGTTTGAATTTAAAGGAGAAATTGGGCGACCAAGCATTGGCAATTTTTGTACAGCCGCCAACTGTAGAGGATTTAGAAAAGCGCTTACGTTTTAGATCGACTGAAACGGAAGAGAAAATTCAACAGCGTTTAGCGAAGTCAAGAACAGAGTTAAGTTATGCTCCACAATTTGATATTGTTTTACTTAATGATCAATTAGAAAAGGCATTCGTTGAGGCCGAGAAACTAATTAATGATTTTATCAAGTAATGAAAGTAGGATTGTATTTTGGATCGTTTAATCCCATTCACATTGGGCATTTAATTATTGCAAATTACATGGTGAATCACACCGATTTAGATCAAGTTTGGTTTGTAGTTTCACCTCATAATCCGCTAAAAGATAAAAAGAGTTTGTTGAAAGATTATCATCGATTAGCCCTAGTGAAAGAAGCGATTGATGACAATGAAAAGTTGCGTGCTAGTGACATAGAATTTGGAATGTCGCAACCTAATTACACGGTAAAGACGTTGCAAGCTTTAAAAGAAAAATATCCTAATTATACCTTCTCATTATTGATGGGTGAGGATAATATCCGCACATTGCACAAATGGTACAACTACGAGTATATTTTAGAAAACTATCGTACGTATGTATATCCACGTGCATTGACTATTCAAGAGTTGTCGCAAGAAAAAGAGATAGATAACGGATTGGCTTCTCATGCAAATATTCACTTTTTGAATGATGCTCCGGTCATGAATATCTCCAGTAGTTATATTCGAAAATCTATTGAGGAAAATGCTGATGTTCGCTACTTGTTGTTACCCAGTGTTTTAAAGTATATTGATGAAATGGGATTTTATCGTTGATTTAAATTTTCGATAAATGAGTTGTTTTATTCATCCAGAGGTGTGAAATATATATTTCCTGTTAATAACTGTAAGTTCGATTGTTGAAATCTCTAAATTATAACTAATTTACCCCAACCTCAATCGCCATTTCCATTGAATTAGAACTTTTAAGTTTACTAAAGCTGCTCAATTATGGAACTATTAGATGAATTGATTACGGAGAATTTGTTGTACAACGCAACGAATCGACCTTCAGAAATGGAGAAGTACAAGTTAGTTGATTTCATTGCGCTCAATCTAGGCGAGAAAGCAGAAAACAGAGATTTTATTCGTAGAGCTATTGATTATGCAACCAAAGATCGATTGTCATTTGGTGGTTTTGCTGTTGTTGTAAAGGTAGAAAACGAGATTGTTGGTGCTGCCATTGTTAATCAAACCGGAATGGAGGGTTATATGGCAGAAAACGTGCTTGTTTATATTGCGGTTGCTAGTGATTATCGTAGAAAGGGTATTGCCAAAACAATGATTGAGCATGTACTTCGATATGCAAAGGGTGATGTTGCTTTACACTTAAAAGGAGATTCAAGTTTGTCGGCTGTTTGTGAGAAGTTTGGATTTAAGAAGTCGATTGTTGAGATGCGGTTGGAACGCAAATAGAAATCGTAATTTTAAGTCAAAAACAAATTAATTTTCAATTATTTGCTAAAAAACATTGTTATTCAATATATAAGTTTAACTTCGTAGAAATTAATAAGAATAAAATGAATAAAGGTACCGTAAAATTCTTCAATGAGACAAAAGGTTTTGGTTTCATCGTAGATGCAGAATCTGGACAAGAGTACTTCGTACACGTAACAGGATTAAAAGACAAAATCTCAGAAAAAGACGAAGTTTCTTTTGATATTGAAGAAGGAAGAAAAGGTTTAAATGCAGTTAACGTAGCGAAGATCTAATTTAATTTCATATACTTTTTAGAAAGCTGTTCAAGTAATTGAGCAGCTTTTTTTATGGAATAAGGTTCGCTAACAAATGTTTGTACTCCTCCTTTTTAGTAAGCCAATGGAAGTTTTTTGTCTGGTGTAAATAGTTGTATTGCAATTAATTGTTAAAAATTTTGATTGTTGAATTTTATAGCTTTATTTTAAGGATTCAACAACTAGATTATGATTTTACAACTTACACCAACCATCTATGTGGACACTCCACTAGGGAAAGGTCATTGTATCTTTCTGATCGATTACGGCATGCACCAAAATTCTTGTTGGGTTGTTACGCTCGAAAGCAACGGTATTGTGAAGCATTTCGATGCCAATGATATCATCGTTTGCACCAATTTTACGTATCACATCAATGAACAACGCAATTGTCATGATAGAAAGAATGAAGCGGAGGAGTAAATGAATCTTTGAAACTTACTTTTTATAGCTGCTTTTTGCATGTTTTTCTTTTTTGACATGCCGAACCTTTCTTTCATCTAGAATCTATCATGTTGAGCCTGTCTGTCATGTTGAGGCTGTCTATCATGTTGAGCTTGTCTGTCATGTTGAGCCTGTCGAAACATAGACATTTTTTACACAAAATCTAGCTGCTCGGATTGCGATGTTTTGGACTTTTTAGATTCTAATTAATTATGGAACGCGATGCAATCGCGCACCAGCTGGGGGTTTTATGGTTTTATTAGAAAAGCATTTCTTAATTCTATATTATTAGATATATCTATTTTCCACTTATATTTTACAAGGATATACTCATATTTTGCTAAATCTTCCTTGGTAATTAATTCTTTTAAGTTAATATTCTTAATTATTTTTTCCTTTGATTTTAACTCAAAAAAATAAGTATCCCCATCAAAAGAAGGTTCATTATCAACTATTTTTAACAATTGAATTGTATCGTTTCTTCCGACATAAATATTTATTTCAAGCGGTTGTTCAAAAAAATAAATATAAGGATAGGCATCATTCCATGCTATCGAAAATTGACTAGTGGAATAATTTAAAAAAGATAAATCAAGAACATGTTCTATTTCGTCATATTCTATTTTAAATGAAATAGAATCCTTTGACTGAGCAAAAATTGATTTCTCAAAAATTCCTATAAATAAGAAAAATAATATGCAAACTTTACTTTTCATTAAATTGATTACTTTTTTCTTGTTCAATTAATTTGTCAACTTTTGATACATAATTTAAAACATTTTTTAGAGCTGTATTAGACTTCCCAGCTACCGCGCGTGTCTTCACGCGTGATTTTCTATATTGATTTAAATATCATCCATAAAGAGTTTCATTTCATGATACTAAATATAGTTTTAATTTTTTTTACAAGTAATGATAATACTAAACCGATTTAACTTTTGATACTCAGCTTGAAATGTTTATTTATACTGTTACCACACTAATGGAGTCGTTCGGAGATAAGGAAAGGGTAACGCCTTCGGATGTTAAATTACTTTCTACGTAATACCTAAATCTTCATCGCCGAAGTCAGCAGCGCAGCTAATCTTCAAATTTCACTTCGTACCCAACGAATTTGGAGGAATTTTTCAATTTTCAATTTTCAATCTTCAATTTTCCAATTTTCAATTTTCCAATTTTCAATTATAATCCCTACTTCCCGATACAGAACTTACTAAAAATATTAGCCAAAAGATCATCTTCAGAAATGTTTCCTGTGATCGTTCCTAAATGGTACATCGCCTGACGAATATCCATCGCTACGAAATCTCCTGTGATATTGGTTTCTAAGCCTGTTTGGGCTTGGGTCAATGCCTCGCGTGTGCGTGTGAGGGCATCTCTATGACGAATGTTACTGATGATGGTTTCATTTTGCAGGTCGGCTCCTTGTGTGATTTGCGAAACCATCCAGTCTTTTAATGCTTCAATGTTACTACCAGCTTTTGCACTGATTCCTATTTCATCGGATGCTAATGTTTGTGCATTCAAATCACTTTTATTGGCAACTAAAATCACTTTTTTAGAAGGATATTTGTCGGTCAATTCTGTTTTCCAAAGGCGAACTTCTTCCAAACTTTCGGCTTGACTTAAATCCGCCATACACAAAACCAATTTAGCTTGTTCGATTTTTTGCTTGGAACGTTCAATTCCCATCGCTTCAATTTCTTCAGCGTTTTCGCGTATTCCTGCAGTATCGATTAAACGAAAGACAATTCCATCAATATTGAGGGTTTCTTCAATGACATCACGTGTAGTTCCCGCAATGTTTGAAACGATCGCGCGGTCTTCTTGTAATAATTGATTCAGTAAAGTCGATTTTCCTGTGTTTGGAGCACCAACTATCGCAACAGGAACTCCATTTTTAATGGCATTTCCTAATTCAAATGATTGCTCTAAGCGAGTCACAACTTGATTGACGTGTGTTACCAATGCTAACAATTCTGTACGATCGGCAAATTCCACATCTTCTTCTGCAAAATCGAGTTCTAATTCAACTAAGCTGGCAAAATGAATCAACTCTTCACGCAGTTCTTTCAATTCCGAAGAGAAATTTCCACGCAATTGATTCAAGGCAATTTCATGTGCTTTTTTAGATTCCGAAGCAATCAAATCGGCAACTGCTTCCGCTTGCGAAAGGTCCATTTTACCGTTTAAAAATGCTCGCATAGTAAATTCTCCCGGATTAGCCATGCGACCACCATTTTTCAAGAGAACAGCTAAAACTTGTTGCAAAATATAATGTGAACCGTGACAAGCAATTTCTGCACTTTCCTCACCTGTGAAACTTTTTCCATCTTGAAAAACAGAAACCAATACTTCATCAATTAAAGTACCGTCTTCTTCCTTGATAGTTCCAAAATGTAGCGTATGCGTTCCTTTTTCTGTTAAATCTTTGCTGAAAACAGTTGAAATTAATTTCAATGAATCTTTACCCGAAACGCGGATTACACCGATCGCTCCAATTCCATTGGGAGTTGCCAAAGCACAAATTATATCGTTTTGCATGTTTACCATTATCAATTATGCTAGCTCGTCTATTAGTTCCCTACTTTTTCAAGTAGCATTAAAAATTCCTTGTTGCCATCGCCACCTAAAATTGGTGATTCGATGTGTGCAATGTATTTTAGGTTGTTGACCAATGCTGTTTCAGCAGTTCCGTCAATTACATCCTTGTACAACGTTTGATTTTTGACAATTCCACCTTTTCCAACATTGTCTTTTCCTACTTCAAATTGAGGTTTTACTAGGGCAATTACTTTTGCTCCATCGTGTAAATGGGGATGTAAAAATGGAAATATTTTCTCCAAAGAAATGAACGAAACATCTATGACGCAACCGTCGCATTGCTCTGTAATTAATTTGTGGTTTAACTCGCGAACATGCGTTCTTTCTAAGTTTACAACACGTTCATCTTCTTTCAAAGAGGCGTGTAATTGGTCTTTTCCAACATCAACGCAAAATACTTTAGATGCACCGTTTTTTAACAAGACTTCTGTAAATCCACCAGTAGAAGCACCAATATCCATAAAGGTTTTGCCTTCAATTTCTGGTTTCCATTGTTCCAATGCCTCAATTAATTTTAAAGCACCGCGAGAAACGTAGGGAATTTCCTCCGCCATCATCTCAATTTTTGCATCAACAGGAACTTTTTTGCCAGTTTTGTTGATCAATTTCCCATTCACTTTCACACCGTACACACGGATGATTTCTTCTGCGCGTACACGAGAACTTACTAAGCCAAGTTGTAACAATAATTTATCGAGTCTTTCCTCCATGCTGCAAAGTTAGCAAAATGAGACGTTCTATATGGGGAGAATGCTGTTTTATTTGTGACTTTAATGATGAAAGTCTACCGTCAGCCATGTAATTTGAAAGTAACCGACGATAGACTAAAGTTTAGTTGTAAATATTGGGTAGTGTAGAGTGTTATTAAAATGTAAACGAAGTATTCCTTAGTTTACAATTTGCCCAAAAATTTCAATTACTCCTTTTGTAATGTATTCAATTCCAATCGCAATCACAATAAAACCAATTATCCTAGATACAGCGTTGATTCCTGAAGCTCCTAACGCTTTGACAATCAGTTGTGATGAGCGTAATATAAGGAATACCGAAATGCAAACTGCTAAAATTGCTAATAAAATTTGAAGCACTTCATGATTCCCATCGTGTGTTTGTCGCGTTCCAATTAAATATGAAATCGACCCGGGGCCAGCTAACATTGGGATAGCAAGTGGTGTTAAAGATATTTCTGAGCGCTTTTCTAAGTCGTCCTGAACGCTTTTTCTTTTCATTCCTTTATGCTTAGCAAATGATCCTGTTAGTAGTGAAAAGCCCGAAGCTGCTATGATTAAACCTCCTGCAAGTCGTAAAGAATTAATGGAAATTCCGAAAAATTTTAAGATGTAATTCCCAACAAAAAACGAGATGAGTAATATCATCAAAACGTTTGTTGCGGTAAGCAAACATGTTTTATTGCGATTTCTTTTAGATTCCTCAGATGTTAAACCAACATATATCGGTACAGTTCCAAGTGGATTGATGATGGAGAAGAGTCCTGCGAAGATGGTTATGAATAGTTCCATTTTTTTTTCTGCAAATGTCTATTATTCAGATGGGTTTGATGTTGTCTTAATGTAAAGAAAGTATGAATATTACATGAAGCCATTAATCTGTTTTATTTCATTTTCTTCCTATGCGTAGTTTTGTTATTTTTGTGGAAATTTATTTTTAATGGCACAAAAACCATCTATCCCAAAAGGAACACGAGATTTTTTACCTTTTGAAGTTGCACGTCGCACTTATTTATTTGATACCATCAAAACTGTTTATAAAAAATTCGGTTTTGCACCTATAGAAACTCCTTCATTCGAATTGTCAAGTACTTTACTTGGTAAATATGGAGAGGAGGGAGATCGCCTGATTTTTAGAATCCTGAATTCAGGTGAAAAAATGAAAAAAGCGGATTTACAAGCCTTGGAGAATGATAATCTAGCGCGTTTTGCTAATTCATTGGCTGAAAAATCATTGCGTTACGATTTGACGGTTCCATTTGCGCGTTTTGTTGTTCAACATCAAAATGAATTGTCATTTCCATTTAAACGTTACCAAATTCAACCGGTTTGGAGAGCAGATCGTCCGCAACATGGTCGCTACCAAGAGTTTTTCCAATGCGATGCCGACGTTGTAGGAAGTGATTCTTTGATCTACGAAGTTGATTTCGTCATGATGTTTGATGAAGTTTTGACTGCTTTAGGTTTGCCAGATTTTACTGTTAAAATCAATAACCGTAAAATTCTTTCCGGTATCGCTGAAGTGTGTGGTGAAGCGGAAAAAATTGTTGCCATTACTGTTGCGATCGATAAATTAGACAAAATCGGTGTTGACGGTGTTGTAAAGGAATTACAAGATAAAGGAATTTCTGAAGCTGCAATTGAAAAAATTCAACCTTTATTTACCATGACTGGATCAAATCTAGAAATCATGGAACAAATGAAAGTGTATTTGGCTTCAAGTGAAATTGGCTTGGAAGGTGTATGTGAATTGGAATTTGTGTTGAATCAAGTAAGTCAATTGACTTTGAAACGTGCAAAAATTGAATTCGATGTGACTTTAGCGCGCGGATTGAATTATTATACAGGTGCCATTTTTGAAGTAAAAGCAAACGGAGTTCAAATGGGAAGTATTTGTGGTGGAGGTCGCTACGATGACTTAACTGGTTTGTTTGGAATGAGGGGTATGTCGGGAGTTGGAATTTCTTTCGGAGCCGATCGCATTTACGACGTAATGAACGAATTGAATTTATTCCCAGATACATTATCAAAAGGTGTCAAAGTTTTATTCATCAATTTTGGTGAAGCAGAACAGGCATTTTGCATGAAACAGGCTTTTGAATTACGCAACAATGGAATTGCTGTAGATATTTATCCTACTAATGCGAAGTTGCAAAAGCAAATGAAATATGCGAACGACATTCGTGCAGAATATGTTGCGCTTGTTGGTGAATCTGAATTGACCAATAACCAAGTGACGCTACGTAATATGGAATCAGGAGAACAAAGTGTTGTAAATTTGACAGAATTAATCGAAAAATTGAAATAATTACCCCATGAATACGCATACTATCAATCGAAAATGGTTACGCTTAGAAGAAATTGAAACGCTTCTTGCTGCACCAACTCAACTTCAGTTAGACGCTGCAACGCGCAACGAAATTCAAATTTGTCGCGACTTTTTAAATAAGAAAGTTGGTAATTCGAGTGACTTGATTTACGGTGTCAATACTGGATTTGGATCACTTTGTAATACTGCTATTTCAACGGAAGATTTAACAACTTTACAAGAAAATTTGGTGCGTTCGCATGCGTGTGGAATGGGGGAGTTGGTTCCGACTGAAATCGTAAAAAGAATGTTGTTGCTAAAAGTTTTGGGCTTGTCACACGGAAAATCGGGTGTTCAAGTTGAAACTGTTGAACGATTGATATACTTTTTTAACAACGATATTTTACCTGTTGTTTATCAGCAAGGAAGTTTAGGTGCTTCAGGCGATTTAGCTCCACTGGCACATTTGTGTTTGCCACTTTTGGGTGAAGGTGAAGTTTTTTACAAAGGTAATCGTGTTGAAACAAGCGTTGTTTATGCCGAATTGAATTTGCAACCAATTGTATTGCAATCAAAAGAAGGTTTGGCTTTGTTGAACGGAACACAGTTTATGAGCTCGTATGCTTCGTATGCTGTTGCTAACTGTTTTAAATTATACCATCAGTTTAATTTAATTGGTGCGATGTCTTTGGAAGGGTATGATGGAAGAATCAATCCATTTCAAGCAAATGTGAATGAAATTCGCAATCAGAAGGGACAGATTGAAACGGCAACTTATTTCCGTGAATTATTGAAGGGAAGTGAGATTGTAGCTCAAAAGAAAGAGCATGTTCAAGATCCTTATTCTTTCCGTTGCATTCCGCAAGTGCATGGAGCATCGTTAGATACTTTTAAACATTGCGCAACAATCGTTGAACGTGAAATTAATGCTGTAACGGACAATCCAACTGTTTTCCCAGAGGATGATGACGTTGTTTCAGCTGGAAATTTCCATGGTCAACCTTTAGCTTTAGCGATGGACTTTTTAGCGATAGCAATTGCTGAGTTGGGAAGTATTTCTGAACGTCGAACGTATAAATTGATTTCAGGAACTAGAGGTTTGCCTGCATTCTTGGTTGCCAATCCTGGATTGAACTCTGGTTTTATGATTCCGCAATACACATGTGCATCAATCGTGAGTCAAAATAAGCAATTGTGTACACCGGCAAGCGTTGATACCTTGGATTCTTCAAATGGTCAAGAAGATCACGTTTCAATGGGAGCAAATGCTGCTACGAAATTATACCGTGTAATTGAAAATGTATATGCTATTCAAGGAATTGAGTTAATGAATGCGGCACAAGCGTTGGAATTCCGTCGACCATTAAAAAGTTCAAAGGCAATTGAAGAAGTACACGCTGCGTATCGCAAGTTGGTTCCATTTGTATCAACTGATGTTTATTTTCATCCACTGATGGAAACGAGTAAAGAGTTTGTAAAAAATCTAACGATAAAATAATATGAATCAATTTATAGATCAAGAGCCTGAGGAAGCAAAACGTCCAACAATTTTATTAGTAGCAGCTATTCTTTCGTGTATCAATATTGCAATTTCGCTAATGCAAAACTTGATGGCTTTTGCTAGAGGGCCTTTAAATGCTGATGAACTGGAGCAAAATAAAGTTCAATTAACAAAAAGCATCAATCAATTCCGTGATATGGAAGGAATGGAGCAAATGGAAGATATGTTTCGTGAAATGATTCACATGACAGAAGTTTTAAATGCAAATCATACCTTAAATGTCTTATCAGGAATTCTCTTTATTCTTTTGGGATTAGCAGGTGTCATCATGATGTTAAAAGGTAAGAAGTTAGGATTTCACATGTATATCTTTTACAGTTTCCTGGCTTCAGTACAAATTTACTTCTTCATGTCGCCTTCATTTTTAACGAATGCCATGGTGATATTTAATTTGATTATAAGTGGAGTTTTTGTGTTCTTATATTCTAAATCCTTGGATTGGTTAAAGTAAACTGACTTAAATATTTTGCAATAAAAAAATCCCCATTTTCAAAAGAGAATGGGGATTTACTTTATATAAAATTGTACTTATTTTAAGTAAACAACTTCAAATTTTAGCACCTCTTTTTCTGATTTTATTTCGAGTTCTTTATCTGTTGCTTTGTATGTTTTTGCTTCATTCAAGATACGCGTATATTGGTCGAATACAAAAGAACCTTCGCACGCCATCATGGTAGATATCATCTGCGAAAATTCAATTGTTTCACCTTGAATTTTATATTTTCCGCCAAATCCATTACAGCCATCTGTACCTCTAACAAAATTGTACGTTGTTTTAAAAAGAATATGCGGTTCTTTACTTTCAAAATCGTTCGCAGTAACTGCTCGTTCATTGATTGAAACCAGCTTCCAGTATTTTTCAGTCAACTTATCATCCAATTGAATCTTCTCTAATTGTGGAAGATCAGCAAGTTTTTGATCTGAGTTTAGGGTTTCACCAGTTAACAAGAACACTTTATTTTCTCCAACGTGAATAAATTTTGTGTTGACCGTTTCAATTAGTTGATCTAATTCAATCGCTCTTCCATTTCTTATCCATTTAAACGTGCTTTCTTTGTAAAGATCTCTATCTTCGCCTGGATTTGTTGAAATAATAGTAAACTTTCCGTCGTTTTTTAATTCCAGTTGCAAATCAATAAATTGCCCTTTTCCATTTGTTAGTGAACCCAAATAAGTACCAGCCCAATCCACCGAGTTTTCAGTTGTATCTCCGATTGGAGTGCTTACATCTGACTTGTTTTTTGTCGTCGCGCAGCTACCAGCAATAATTATTACCAGTGAAAGAATTAAAAAGGAAACTTTTTTCATGTTACATATTTTTTTGACAGGTACTCAAAAATCATTCCATGACACGAATAAAGGTGCGAATTAGCAGAATTATCCGATTTTTACGCTTGTCATGGTTAACGAACCAGCGATTGCTTTATCATTAAAGATTTCCACTTTTTCATTTTTACCTTGAAGCGCTAAGGTATAAAGTAAGGGTAAATAATGCTCTGGCGTTGGAATTGCTAAATCAAATCCTCTGCCTTGTGAGCGGAAATTAATCAAGGGATTGTGATCACCATTTAAGATGTATTCTTTCATTTTCGCATCTGTTTCTAGCGCCCAGTCAAATCCAAATCCAGCTTCATTTAAGCGATTCCAAGAAACCATTCCTAAATTGTGAACGATATTACCGCTTCCAATGATCAAAACTCCTTTTTCTCTCAACGATGATAGTTCTCTTGCAAGATCGTAATGGTATTGTGGACCTTGATAGTAATCTAAACTAAGTTGAACAACTGGAATATTTGCTTCAGGATATAAATGCTTAATTACACTCCATGCACCATGATCTAATCCCCACTTATCATCCAAACCAACCTCGGTTGTAGTGATTAATTTTTTCGTTTCAAATGCTAATTCGGGACTTCCAGGAGCAGGATATTGCACGTCGAATAATGCTTTTGGGAATCCACCAAAATCATGAATTGTCGCAGGATTTTGCATTGCTGTAACAAATGTACCCTTGGTTTCCCAATGCGCAGAAACACATAAAATAGCGTTTGGCGTAGGAATCGTTTTGGCTACGTTTCTGAAACCCGTCACAAATTCATTTTCTTCAATTGCATTCATTGGACTTCCATGTCCTAAAAATAGAACAGGCATTTTTTCCGTTGGCGAAAATGATTCGGCCATTTTACTTAATCCACTTAATTTCATAGTTGCTCCGATTAAAGGTAAAACTGCTAATGTTTGTAAAAAGTGCTTCCTTTCCATGATTTATCTAACATTGTTTAAGATGTCATTTACAAAGTTCAATAAATATCTTGCAAAAGTTCTTAACATAGGTCAAGAAATATAGAATTTTGAATTTAATAAGAAAATTGAAACGTATAAAATTTTAGAAGATGAAGAACGTTAAAAAAACTTATTACAATTCTTGCTGGTACTTTTTTTGTTAAATTGGCGATATCATTTGGTTTTTATGCGATCGATTTTACTAATTTTCATTCTCTCACTTAGCTCGACTTTATATTCTCAGTGCGAATCTGTGCTATTTAAAGGTAAGGTTACAGATACTTTGCGATTTCAGTCATTCTATAACATGATGATTGTTAATCGTACAACAGGAAAGGGAATTTTTGGTCAACCAAATGGTACATTTTCAACCTATGTGAATGATGGTGATTCCATCACGATTTCCGTAAAAGGATATGATTTGATTAATATTCGTATAAAAGCGGATGAAAATTGTCGACACGTAAACAATTACTCTATTGTTGGAAAGCCTTATGAATTCGAAGAAGTTGTTGTTCGACCTATTAAATCCTTAGAGCAAATAAAAAACGAACGTGAGGCCTTAGCTTTAGTTGAAACTCGAACAGTGAAAGGAATTGAAGCGTTTCAAAGTCCTATTACTGCTTTGTATCAAGCATTTTCAAAGACAGAACGTAGTAAACGCAAAGTGGAAGAACTTAAGTACATGGATTCTAAACGTGATATTATCAAAGAATTGTTACGTACTTATGTGGCCTATGATGTTGTGCGTTTGACAGAGGAAGAGTTTGATGAATTCATCTACTTTTTGAATATGGATGCAGATTTTTTACGCACAGCAACTGAATGGGAACTTATTGAGTTCATCAAGGGTAAATACGAGCATTTTATGTACGTGAAGGAATACAATCGAAGTATAACGGATTAGTATTTCATTCAAAATTTCTGTTCTTTCTTTCAATGAATGGCGTAAAACATGTTTAAATTCTTTTCCATTGAACCATTAATCGATAAATAAATAATGTTCGTCTAAAAGTTAAAATTTAAACATTAAGCAATTTTTTGTGAAATTCCTTTGTCCTTCTACAATTCTGTAGTTTTAGCTAATAGGCGAAGAAGAAGAAGTGTTTTTAGGAATGAATAATTAGTATAAATTTGTTAGTAAGCTATTTATATAAATATAATTGCTAAAACTTATGAAACACATTACTCTAAAGCTCCTTGTTGGATGTAGTTTATTGTTAAATATTCAACAATCTTTCGCACAAGAAATGTCCGTTAATGGACCTGAAGTTCAAATTCTAAATACTACACTTTTACAGATGAAAGAACAGATGGCTATTCATGGAGAATCTATTGAACGCGATAAAATCAAGATGGATTATACAAAGTTAAAGGAACAATATGACAAACTTGTTGCTGGTAAATTAACTAAGATCGAAGAACAGAAACTGATGAATACCTACCTCACTTCAGAGCAGTATGATGCTTGGAAAGTGCAGCAGACTACGAAATAAACTTTAAACTACTCTAATGAAAAAAACTTTATACGCGTTGGTTGGGATATTCTTCATCTCAACCTTCACAACATATTTACATGCGCAATGTGCTGTAACTGCACCAAATGATATATCCATTTTATGCGGATCATCCACAACCTTAACAGCTAATGTTAATTATGTTTCTTACCAAGTTGTAGAATCAAGCTGTGGGCCTCTAGCTACAACCGGGACTAATGCATTTCCGACTACATGCGATGATTGCTTAACTGGTGATATAAATATCGGTTTTCCTTTTAATTTTTATGGTACAATTTACACGACTGCTCGTATTCAGTCTAATGGGATTGTAGGTTTTGGTGGCTTGACTTATACGGGATATATGCCTAATCCAATTCCAGCATCTGGTGAACCTGATAATTACATTGCAGGTTTATACGCAGATATTGATATTCGCTACGGTGGATCGATCACTTATAGAACGGAAGGGACAGCTCCAAACCGTCGCTTTGTAGTTTCTTACACCAATGTTGTTCCTTATAATGGTGGTTCAGCAGGTACTGGAACAGCCTCGTTCCAAATTGTCTTGCATGAAAATGGTTCTTTTCAAGTAATTATTTCCCAGCTCAGTGAAAATTGGTATGCATCAACCTCAAATAATGTGATAACTTCAGGTGCTGAAAGTGTAGGTGGTAACTTTGCTTTTGTGGTACCTGGACGCAACGCTGAAGATCCAGGGGCTATTGTACCTGCTGATCAAGATTGCTGGTTATACAATCCTATTCCTTGTACATTTGTTCGATGGAGGCAAGGAGCAACGCAATTAACGACAAATAATGTGTTGACTGTTACGCCGCAAGTTGCTACAACATATACCGCAGAGTGGATGTGTGGCGGTGTCTTATGTTCGGATGAGACTACTGTTACTATACAAACTCCAATTGTAGGAACAAATGTGGAGCATTGTCAAAACGCTCCTAGTCAGCCAATAAATATTACTTCAGCAAGCTGCTTTGCAGCAGGGACTTCAATATTGGTAAATCCAAATACAACATTTAATAGTGGAGCTTTAACAACGACGGATCCTACTTATATTCGTCCTGGATCTGGCACAACATGTAGTAGTGGAAACCTAGCATACTATGATGTTGTTAGTTTTACAGTTTCAACTGCGGGAAGTTATACTTTTAACATGTGTCATAGTGGTACAAGTTGGGATGCACATGCTGCCATTTTTCAAAATAATTTTAATCCAACGTCACCTTGTTTAGTACCTGCAAATTTTGTGATTGGTGATGATGATGGGAATTCAACTACTTGTAGTGCGATGCCTAGCTTAACTGCTAATCTAACGCCTGGTGTTACCTATTTTCTAGTTACTTCTGCATATTCCACTGGAACTACTGGTGCTTATCAATGGTCATACACAGGTCCTTCAGGGGCTTCGATTTCTACTTCTATCCAGATAGCACTGCCAGTTGAGTGGTATACTACAATGACAGGTGGCTCTCCTATTGCAACAGGTTTAACATTTAATCCAGTAGGGGTTGCAGGTTCAGGTTTACCAAATACCTCAACTCCTGGAACATATAATTATTATGCTGCTTGTCAGGGTACTACTAATTGTAGAACGTTGTTTACGTATACAATTTCACCAGTAGACTTTGGAATTAATAATATTTCACATTGTGTCAATGAACCGGGTCAATCTGTAACGATCCCTTCATCTCCAGTAATGAATTACTCTCCAACACAAACGTTTAATGTAGGGGCCTTAACAACAACAGATGCTACGTTTACACGTGCTGCTTCTATCTCTACTTGTGGTTTAACTCCTGGAACAGGATATTATCACGATGTATTTGCTTTTACAGTTAGTGTTACAGGAGCTTATGTATTTAATAATTGTTCACCTTCATTTGATGCATATGCAGTTTTGTTTTCAGGTGGTTTTAATGCAGCTGCTCCTTGTGCTTCTACGTTTATAGTTGGTAATGATGATGGTAGTTCTTTAGGATGTTCTTCTGATCCTCAAATCTCAGCTACTTTAACCGCAGGCGTAACTTACTACCTTGTTACAACTTCATTTAGTGCAGGTGTAACTGGAGCTTATGAATGGGTTTATACGACAGGTCCGGCTGGGGCGTTAGTTCAATCAAATTTATCTTCAACCTATAATTGGTATACTACCGCAACAGGTGGTACTCCCATTCATACTGGAAATACACTCGCACCAGTTGGTTTAGCTGGTTCAACAATTCCTAATACGGCTTCAGCAACTTCAGTGACTTATTATGTTGCCAATTCATCAACACCAACTTGTCGTGATCAAATCACTTACACAATTAATGCGGCGGCTGGAAATCCAAATACTTTTGGTGATAATACTTGGAACGTTTATTCATACAATGATCAAGGTGTATATGCAAATGGCAATATTACAGGGAATTATTATGGATTTTATTCTCAGTCAATAACCAATCAACTTGGTTTTGATACCGACGCCACTGGCTATTGGGCTCCTGCAACAAACTCATCCATGGCAACAAATTACCAAGGCTGTGCATTGCCAGCTTCAAATGATTACTTTACTTTCGTACATAAACGAAAAGGCTTTCCGTGTGGAACTTACCAACTGGTAATGAACGATTGGGATGATGCAACATCTATTCGTATCAATGGAAATTTGGTTTGGAGTTGTACGAATAACTATTCTTCAGCTAATGTATGTCCTACAGGTCGTGCAGCAAATGCGGCTTCAATTATTGGTGTATATGCGCTAGATGCAAACTCTGAGATTGAGGTTAGAACAAGCGAAGGTACTGGAACATCGAGAGCAAATCTTTCATTTACACCTATAGTTGGAAATTTGGGACCAAATAATACAGCTAGAACGTGTCCGGTAACGGGTAATCAATGGGTGCATTTTTACGGACCTGTGAATGGTGAATACCTTGGATCAGTTCGTGGAACTACAGCTACAAGTAATCTAGGGAATGTTACGATGACGGTTTATGATGATAATGATCCTTTAAACGTGCCAGCGTGCGACATGCCATCTTATGTTACAGCAGTTATGGAACGTCACTGGGTGATTACACCGACAACAAATGGTGCTGGAGTAGTTCTATTGCCTTACTATAATGAAGAATATACGCAACTTGTTGGAGTAGCAAATGCAAACGCAAATACGAACGACAATATTACGGTGCAATCTGATGTATTGCTATCAAAGTATTCTGGAGGTACTTTTCCAGCTTCAGTAAATGTAAATAGTTCACCTTTTGATAACTGCCCTGCAACTGGAGGAACAGGGAATACAGAGTTATTTGTGCCAACGGCAAATGGAGTGAATACTTTATTAAATAGTACGTACAATCAAAACATCAATTTATCGCCAACTTACAATACAATCATGTTCTCCACTTATCAAATCGGTGGTTTTTCAGAATTTTGGTTGCATGCAAATAATATCAATAGTCCGTTGCCTGTAACATTAAAGAAAGTTTCTGTTAAGTGTGAAAAAGGAACAGTTGTATTTGACTGGACGACTGCTGTAGAGATCAATTCTGACTATTTCCAAATTGAGGGAAGCAACGACGGTTTCGAATGGGAATTAATTGAACAAATTGACGGAGCAGGGAACTCTGCAACTAGTATCGATTATGCTTTTGAAGCACGTTCAACATTTGAGTATTACCGTTTAACTCAAACAGATTTTGATGGCGAAACTAAAGTGTTAAAAGTAGCAGTGTCTCCATGTGAAGGTAAAGGTGAGTCAGCAATTGAAGTGACACCAAATCCGTCAACTGGCGATTTTGTTGTGACGCTTTATCACACGGATAAAGATACAGATGTAACGTTAGATATTATGGATTTACAAGGTAAAATAGTTTCAAGTAGAGCTGTAAATATGCTGGAAGGTACAACTTCGGTACATTATACAAATCAACAATTGGCCAAAGGAACTTATATGTTAATAGTTAATGATAAGGGACAACGTCTGTTTAAACCATTTAAATTGGTAATTAGGTAAGAAAAATCAACAGGTGAATGGGGAGTCCGATGTGACTCCCTTTTTTTTTGAAACTATTTAGTAGATTCTCTTTTTTTCGGCATAATCTATGCTTATTTTCGTTGTATTAAACTCTCCATCATGCGTAAAAATGCTTTTTTTCTTATTCTAATAGCTCTTTTGAGTATTCCATTTTTATCTTCTTTTTTAACTACAAAGAATAATGAAGTAATTAAAGAAGGTTGGGCATCGGAGAAACTTGCGAAAATGAGTTTGGAACAGAAGATAGGTCAGTTCTTTATGATTGCTGCTTATCCTCATAAAGGCGAAGAGCACATGAAGGAGGTCCAACAAACGATCAAAACGAATGGTGTTGGTAGTGTAATCTGGTTTCCTAAAAACAAAGAATCTTACTTAAAATATGCCGACTTACTTCAAAAATCTTCCGAAGCTATTCCATTACTTTATGGCTTAGATGCCGAATGGGGTGTTAGTATGCGCATGGAAAATGAAGAACGATTTCCATATGCCTATTCGATTGGAGCGGCAAATGATTTAAAATTGTCTCAAAAATTAGCTGAGATGATGGCTTATGAATGTGCCGAATTGGGAATTCATTTCAATTTTAGTCCCGTAGCCGACGTTAATTCAAACCCAAATAATCCAGTTATTGGATTTCGTTCTTTTGGAGAAGATAAAAATGCAGTTGCTCAACAAGTATCAGCATTTGTAAAAGGATTTGAATCTGCTGGAGTGTACGCTTCTTTAAAACATTTCCCTGGTCATGGAGATACAGACATCGATTCTCACCTGGATTTACCTACAATTCATAGTTCAGAAGAAGAATTGATGAACGGAGAATGGATTCCATTTAAGGAGGGAATAAAAGCGGGAGCAACATCGGTAATGGTTGGACACCTTAACGTGCCAAAGTTGGATCCAAGTGGTACGCCAAGCAGTTTATCAAAAAAAATAATTCAGGATTACTTGAAAGGAAAATTGGCATTTAAAGGATTGGTTATTTCTGACGCGTTGAACATGAATGCTATTTCAGATCGCTATCAAAAAGGGGAGGCTGCTGTAATGGCTTTTGAAGCAGGATGTGATATTTTAGTCTATTCAGAAAATGTTAATGAAGCGATTCAGGCAATTAAAAAGAAAGTAGAATCTGGCGCAATCTCAGAAAAGGAAATCAATGAAAGATGTCTAAAGATTTTAAAATTAAAGGAGAAAAGTTTTATTAAACCAGTGAAAGGTTCATCCTACACCGCTGGTGAAGTTAATTGGGCAAAAAATCAATTGTTTGAAAAAAGTACAGCACTGCTTAAGAATAACCAACAAACGTTACCATTTGATGATTTGAGTAAAAAAATATTACACATCGCTATTGGTTCTAAACCTGTTGAATTCAATTCTGTCGTTGATGAATATGCTGCAATTAAACATCAATATTTGTCATTCGAGGAAGTTGAAAAGGGAACTTCCTTAAAGTTGGATGATTATGATAAGGTGATCGTTACTTTGCATGCAACAACTGTGCGACCAAGAGATAATTTTGGAATGCCTAAAAATTTGGGCGGAATCTTTGAGCAATTAACAGATCAATCTAAAAATACAGTTGTCTTTTTTGGAAACCCCTTGGCATTAATAAAAGCTTATGATTTAACAAATGTAGATGCTGTTGTAGTTGCGTACGAAAACAATAAATTCGTTCAAAATCGAGTGGCTCAGCAACTTTTTGGAGCAATTCCTTTTGCAGGAAAATTAGCTTTCAATATCGGTGATTTATATGCGGTCAATGATGGGCTTACGACGACAACCAATGGTCGACTAAAATTTTCTCAACCCGAAGAAGTGGGTATCGATCCTAGTAGATTGTCGCAAATAGATCAAATTGTTTCCAATGCAATAGCAAGCAAATCATTTCCTGGTTGCCAAATTGTTGCCGCTGTTGATGGAAAGATTTTCTTCCGTAAAAATTATGGAACGCAGGCTTACAATGATCAAAAAATTGAAGATGATGTGCTGTATGACATTGCTTCGATTTCAAAAATTGCTGGTTCAACAACTGCTTTAATGAAATTACAA
>Ga0233377_1000342_pt1 | contig 22975 bp, 39 predicted proteins | sample ElkDunMinimDraft_6_FD_191540 | JGI IMG/M metagenome (GOLD analysis project Ga0233377, IMG submission 191540) | Fecal eukaryotic communites from dung pellets of Tule Elk in California, USA - Elk Dung E36 | ecosystem: Host-associated > Mammals > Digestive system > Large intestine > Fecal | place...
ACACGAACAAACTTCGTGCGCTTCCGCCGCCGGCCGGCCGGCGCGGAGATTTGCCGGTTCTCGCTTGCCGTCGGCCTTGCCCTTGCTTCCCGACTACCCTAGGGCGCGGCACGGTTTGCACAACACAGGAAAGCCATTCCATTGGCCAATGTAACCGTGATCGGCGCCCAGTGGGGCGACGAAGGTAAAGGTAAGATCGTCGACTGGCTGGCTAGCCGTGCCGACGCCGTGGTCCGCTTCCAGGGCGGGCATAACGCCGGCCATACGCTGGTCGTCGGCGAACAGGTCTACAAGCTCAGCCTGCTGCCCTCGGGCATCGTGCGCGGCACGCTGTCGATCATCGGCAACGGCGTGGTGCTCGATCCCTGGCATCTGCGCGACGAGATCGCCAAGCTCGAAGGGCAGGGCGTCAAGATCACGCGCGAGAACTTCGCCATCGCCGACAACTGCCCGCTGATCCTGCCGATCCACCGCGAGCTCGACGGACTGCGCGAAGCGGCGGCGGGCTCGGGCAAGATCGGCACGACCGGTCGCGGCATCGGCCCGGCTTACGAGGACAAGGTCGGCCGCCGCGCGATCCGCGTCTGCGATCTGGCCCATCTCGACGCGCTCGAGCCGCAGCTCGACCGGCTCTGCGCGCATCACGACGCGCTGCGCGCCGGCTTCGGCCAGCCGCCGGTCGACCGCGCCGCGCTGCTCGACCAGCTGCGCGAGATCGCGCCGTCGGTGCTGCAATTCGTCGAGCCGGTGTGGAACCGCCTCAACAAGGTCCGCAAGGCCGGCGCGCGCATCCTGTTCGAAGGCGCGCAGGGCGTGCTTCTCGACGTCGACCACGGCACCTATCCCTTCGTCACCAGCTCGAACACGGTCAGCGGTACCGCGGCTTCGGGTTCGGGCCTCGGCCCCTCGGCGACCGGCTTCGTGCTCGGCATCGTCAAGGCCTATACCACCCGCGTGGGTTCGGGCCCGTTCCCGACCGAGCTCGAGGACGAGACCGGCCAGCGGCTCGGCGAGCGTGGCCACGAATTCGGCACGGTCACCGGGCGCAAGCGCCGCTGCGGCTGGTTCGACGCGGTGCTGGTGCGCCAGTCCTGCGCGATCTCGGGCGTCACCGGCATCGCGCTGACCAAGCTCGACGTGCTCGACGGCTTCGACAAGGTGCGGATCTGCACCGGCTATCGCCTGAACGGCAAGGTGCTCGACTATTTCCCGAGCCACGCCGCCGATCAGGCCTCGGTCGAGCCGATCTACGAGGAGATGGACGGCTGGCAGGACACGACCGCCGGTGCCCGCTCGTGGGCCGATCTGCCGGCGCAGGCGATCAAGTACATCCAGCGCGTGCAGGAACTGATCGAAACGCCGGTCGCGCTGGTCTCGACCAGTCCCGAGCGCGAGGACACGATCCTGGTCCGCGATCCCTTCGTGGATTGATGGCATGAAGGCCTTCCGCCTCGCCCCGCTGATGCTGCTTCTGGCAGTCGGCGCGGCGGGGCCGGAGGTAAGGGCGGAGGAGCCGATCGCTCTGCCCGAGATCGAGCATGTCGTCGTCCGCAAGGCGGATCGGGTGATCGAGCTCTATGCCGGGGGCCGGCTGGTCCACACGATCGCCGGCATCCAGCTCGGCGACGCGCCGGTCGGGCACAAGCGCTTCCAGGGCGACGAGAAGACGCCCGAGGGGCGCTACACGCTCGATTACGGCAATCCGCAGAGCCGCTATCACCTGTCGCTGCACGTCTCGTACCCCAACGCCGCCGACACGGCCTATGCGGCCTCGCGGGGGCGACATCCGGGCGGGCAGATATTCATCCACGGCCAGCCCAATGCCTTGCCGGGCGGCGAACAGGGCGCGCGCGTGCCCGGCGACTGGACCGACGGCTGCATCGCCGTCAGCAACGCCGAGATCGAGGCGCTGTGGGAAGCCGTGCCCGACGGGACTTCGATCGATATCCTGCCTTAGAAGGTCAGAAATCGATCGCGATGCCCTTTTGCACCCAGTCGCCGTAGCGGGTGGGGGACAGGCCGGCGGGATCGTCCTCGGTCTTCGTCGGTTCCGGCGTCGGGGCCGGATCGTTGGTCCAGTGCGCGGGCTTCTGGAACTTTTCGGGGCGTTGGGTCGCTCGCTGGGTCATGCCGCATAGATGGGCGCACTGGCGGCGCGATGCAATCGGCGATAGGGGCCGGCGATGGATATACCAGGCTTGCCCGCGCGCCGCGCCGCACTGAAGATGCTCGATGCCGTGCTGCGGCGGGGCGAGACGCTCGACCAGGTGAGCGGCTCTGCTCTCCAGCATGTGCGCGGCGATGCGGATCGCGCCCTGTCGCGCGCCATCGCCGCCGAAGTGCTGCGCTGGCTGGTCGATCTCGACGCGCTGATCGACAGCGCGACGCGGCAGGTCCTGCCCGACGACGCCAAGCCGCGCAGCGTGCTGCGGTTGATGCTGGCGCAGTGGCTGCGGCTGGAGACGCCGCCGCATGCGGTGATCGCCACCGCCTTGCCGCTGCTTGTCGGCGGACCCCGGCGGCTCGCGCACGGCGTGTTCTCGACGCTGACCAAGCGCGGCGTGACCCTGCCCGACACGCCGACGCTGCCCGAGGCGGTGACCGGGCGCTGGGGTGGCGGCGCCGCTGCGATCTCCTCCGCACTGGCCTTGCCGCCGCCGCTCGACCTGACGCTCCGCGATCCCGCGCAGACCGCGCTCTGGCTGGAGCGACTTGGCGGGGTCTCGTTGATGCCCGGTCATATCCGCCTGCCGCGCGGCCATGCGGTCGAAAGCCTGGACGGCTTCGCCGAAGGCGCCTGGTGGGTGCAGGATCTCGCCGCGAGCCTGCCCGCGCGTTTGCTCGGGCCGGGGGAAGGGCGCCGCGTCCTCGATCTCTGCGCCGCGCCGGGCGGCAAGACGCTGCAACTGGCGGCCGCGGGCTGGCGCGTCACCGCGCTCGACCTCAGCGCCAAGCGGCTGGAGCGCGTGCGCCAGAACCTCGCGCGCACCGGCCTCGTCGCCGAGGTGATTCGCGCCGATGCGCTCGAATGGCAGCCCGATGGACCCTTCGATGCCGTGCTGCTCGACGCGCCCTGCACCGCGACGGGGACCTGCCGCCGCCATCCCGACGTCCTCCACCGCATCGGCCCGCGCCAGATCGCCGAGATGGCCGAATTGCAGGCACAACTGCTCGATCGCGCCGCCGGCTGGCTGAACTCGGGGGGGCAGCTCGTCTATGCGGTGTGCTCGCTCGAGCGCGAGGAGGGCGAGGCCCAGGCATCGCGGGTTTCGCTCGTCCCTCAGCCGATCGCCGCGAGCGAGCTACCCGAAGGACTCCAGCCCCATGCCGACGGTACGCTGCGCACCGATCCCGGCGTGCTGGCCGAAGCCGGCGGCATGGACGGCTTCTTCATCGCGCGCTGGCGCGGCTAGTTCATCCGGTAGCTGAGCTTCACCGGCCGCCTGGCGATTGCCGTGGCGGGTGTCCGCAGGCACTTGGTCACGACCAGCGGGTGGTCCGAACGCATGGCCGCATCGCTTTCCAGGGCCGTCTCCTGCCCGGCTTCGCAGAGCGCTTTCGAAGCGAAGTGTTCGGGCTGGGCTTGAAGGCGCTGGCATTCGGTGCCGTCGTCGGCGCAACCGAACAGGACGAGTGCGAAAACCATGCTCATGCCGGTAATCCTCAAAGATCGTTCACTTGACGTAACGATCATGAGGAAACCGGAAGATGGCGTCTGTGCGCGAACGCACGGCGGCGATGTGAGTTTTGTCACATCGCCCTGAAAAGCCGATTCGGCGGAAAGCGAATCAGGCCTTGGCTTTCGCGGCGAAGCTCTTGCGCAGTTTCGCCAGCTTGGGCGGGATCACCGCCAGGCAATAGGGATTACGCTGGCCTTCGCCTTCCCAATATTCCTGGTGATAGTCCTCGGCCGGATACCACTCGGCCGGGCCTTCGATCGTGGTGACGACGCGGCCGCCGTGCTCTGCGTTGGCCCGTGCGATGGCGGCCTCGGCCTCGGCCCGCTGCGCATCGTCGAGCGGGAAGATCGCCGAGCGATACTGCGTGCCGACGTCGTTGCCCTGGCGGTTCAGCTGCGTCGGATCGTGCGTCCCCAGGAACACGTCGAGAATCTCGGCATGGGAGATGACCTGCGGATCGTAGGCGACCTTGATCGCCTCGGCGTGGCCGGTCGTGCCGCCGCAGACCGCCTTGTAGGTCGGATTGGGTACCTCGCCGCCGATATAGCCGCTTTCGACCGCGGTTACGCCTATCACGTCGCGGAATACCGCTTCGGTGCACCAGAAGCACCCGCCTGCCACGATGGCCGTTTCCATGGTTTCACAGTCCTGTCTTCGATTGCGTCCCGCCCAAGATAGGCGAGCGGGCCGGCACCGCAACCAGGCAAGTGGATCAAACCTAAAGGCTTCCGATCCGTGCAGATTTCGCATAGACCCCCCGGATGCGTCGCTTTTTCCTCCTGTTCGCCGCCGCTTTCGGCTTCGTTGCTTCCCCGCTGGCGGCCGATGCGCCCGGGCCATCCGCCGAGGCGGAAAATTGCGAGGCCTGCGAAGCGGTGATGGATCTCGCCCTCGCGCATCCGCGCCGCAAGGACGATCGCGCACGCGACACCTGGCGCCATCCGGCCGAGACGCTGGCCTTTTTCCGCGTGCGCCCGGGCATGACCGTGGTCGACTATACCCCGTCGGGCGGCTGGTACACGCGGGTCCTCGTTCCCTACCTGGGTGACGCGGGGCGCTATATCGGTCTCAATCCGGCCGTGGGCGCGGATGGCCCGGCCTATCACGCCAACCTTGCGCAGACTTTCCCGGCCAAGGCGGCCGAGTGGACGGGCGTTCCGGCCGAGCGTGTCGGCGCCTACAACACCGACGGTATCCCGGCTGCGCTCAAGGGCACCGTCGACCGTGTGGTGATGTTCCGCGCGCTGCACGGCCTCAAGCGTTCGGGCAAGCTCGACAGCGAACTCGCCGCGGTGCACGGCCTGCTCAAGCCGGACGGCCTGCTCGGCATCGAACAGCACCGCGCTCAGGCCGGTGCCCCCGATGCCTATGTGGATGGCAGCAAGGGCTACCTGCGCGAAAAGGACGTGATCGCTTTGGTAGAGGCGCAGGGCTTCGCGCTCGTCGCCAAGAGCGAGGTCAACGCCAATGCCAAGGATTCGGCCGATCATGCCGGCGGTGTTTGGATGCTGTCGCCCAATCTGCGCGGGGTCGAGCCGCAGGACCGCACCCGCTACGAGGCCATTGGCGAGAGTGACCGGATGACTCTGCTGTTCCGCAAGAAGCCCTGAGGGCAGGGGGCATGGCCGAAGTCACCGTCGCCGCGCTGCAACTCGCGCTCGGCAGCGCGGACGAGCGCGAGAACATCGACGCCGTCGCCGCGCTGGTCGAGGAAGCGGCGCGGGCCGGCGCGCGGATCGTTCTGCCGCCCGAACTGTTCTCGGGCCCCTATTTCTGCAAGGTCGAGGACGAGGAACTGTTCGCGCTCGCCCGTCCGGTGGCCGAACATCCCTCGGTCATCGCGATGCAGGCACTGGCCGCGAAGCTCAAGGTCACGATCCCGACCAGCTTCTTCGAACGCGACGGCCATCACTATTACAACACGCTTGCCATGATCGGCGAGGACGGCGAAATCCTCGGCACTTACCGCAAGAGCCACATTCCCGACGGGCCGGGCTACGAGGAGAAGTACTATTTCCGCCCCGGCAACGACGGTTTCAAGGTCTGGGACGTCGCCATAGGAAATGGGGCCGTCACGCGAATCGGCGTCGGCATCTGCTGGGACCAGTGGTATCCCGAGACCGCGCGCGTGATGGCGCTGATGGGGGCCGAACTGCTGTTCTATCCCACCGCGATCGGTTCCGAGCCCTACGACGCCGAACTCGACACCAGCCGCATGTGGCGCCGCGCCATGGTCGGCCACGCGGTGTCGAACTGCATGCCGGTGATCGCCGCCAACCGCATCGGCAGCGAGGACGGCCAGAAATTCTACGGCCACAGCTTCATTACCGATGAATGGGGCGATTTCGTCGCCGACTACGGGGCCGACGAAACCGGCGTGCTGCTGGCGACGGTCGATCTCGCCCGCGCGGCGAAGCACCGCGCCGGCATGGGCTTCTTCCGCGACCGCCGCCCGCAGCTCTACACGCGAATCTGCCAGGACATCTGATCCTTTGCAGACGCGCTATCTGATCGCGCTCGGCTCGAATGTCCGTCATCACCGGTACGGCGCGCCCGAACGCGTGCTGCGCGCCGCTTTCGACGTGCTCGACGATGCGAAGGGCCTTGAGCTTGAGGCGCGTTCGCCGATCGGGCGCAGCGATCCGCTGGGGCCTTCGCTGCGCCGCTACGCCAATGCCGCCGCCATCGTGCGCAGCACGCTCGCGCCCGAGGATATGCTGGCGAGGCTCAAGGCGATCGAGGGCGCCTTCGGGCGCCGCCGCGCCGGTCGCCGGTGGAGCGCGCGGGTGCTCGATCTCGACATCGTCCTGTGGAGCGCGGGCCCCTGGTGCTCGCCCGGGCTCACCATCCCCCACCCCGCCTTCCGCGCCCGCGCCTTCGTTCTCACCCCGGCCGCGACCCTTGCCGCCGCCTGGCGCGATCCGATCAGTGGATTGACCATCCATCACCTCCTAGCCCGCTTGACCCGGCCCCGTCCGAGCCCTAGGTGACCCCGCATGGTCGGGCCCTTAGCTCAGTCGGTAGAGCAACTGACTTTTAAGACTGTGCCCGACCGCAGAAAACCGCGCCCTTCAGCACCATCAACTGTTACTGTGGGGACTTCTGTGGGGACTCCCCACTCAAGATGTTCGCTGGCGGGGTTGCGCGATGCGCGATCGCCATCTAACAGCGCCGGCGATGGGTCCGTAGCTCAGTAGGTAGAGCAGTTGACTTTTAATCAACGGGTCACAGGTTCGAACCCTGTCGGACTCACCATCACCCCATAAAATCAGCCTAATAAGACCGCCGGTCACTTCCCTCTTGCGTTCTCTAATGTGCGTGGTAAACAACACGCACACAGCGACGAAAGGTTCGAAGTGAAAGTCATCAACCTCCTCGGCGGGCCGGGAACCGGCAAGTCAACGACAGCCGCCGGCACCTTCGCCGAGCTCAAACACCGCGGCCGGCTGAAGGCCGAGCTCATCACCGAGTATGCCAAGGAGCTCTGCTACGAGAAGAGTCCCCTGATCACGAATCAGCGCGCGATCCTCGACGAGCAGTACCGCCGGCAGGCGCGCCTTGTTGGCCAGGTCGATGTGGCCATTACCGATGGTCCGCTGATTTTCGGACTGGTGTATGCCGATAGACACGCACGCATTTCCTATCTTAACGATGTCGTCGATCGCTTCGATGAGTTCGACAACCTCAACGTCTTTCTGCGCCGGGTGAAGCCCTACGCGAAATACGGCCGACTCCAGGACGAAGCGGAAGCGCGCGAGCTCGACGTGAAGATCCAGCAGCTTCCCCTCTCCATCCACCACGTCATCGACGCCGACCGCAACGCCGCGGTCAAGATCGCTGACATCATCGAAAGCATGATCTGATGCAGAAGACCTATCCCGAGATCTACAAGCAGGACAGCGGAGGCAAGATCCGCGTCTGGTACATGGAGCAGGACGGCGACAAGTTTCGCACGTTCGACGGCCAGGTCGGCGGCAAGATCAAGGCCAGCGGCTGGCGTGTTGCCAAGCCCACCAACGTCGGCCGCAGCAACGAGCGTACCGGCGTCGTCCAGGCCACCTTCACGATCGAGGCCAAGTACGAGAAGCAGCTCAAAACGGAATACCACGAGACGGTCGAGGATACCGCCAAGGGTCCGCACTACTTCATGCCGATGCTCGCGGAGAAATATGAAGAGTTCACTTCTGGCGACGCCCAGCCGAAGCTCGATGGCTTTCGCTGCATCAACGAGGACGACGGCGCCTGGTCACGCGAGGGCGAGCCGCTCGCGGGTGCTGCTCATATCGTCGAGGCGCTGCGGGAAGTCATGGCTCGCAAGCCAGATCTCGTCTTCGACGGGGAGCTCTACAACCACGAGCTCCGGCACGACTTCGGAAAGCTCTCCGGGCTGATCAAGCGCGGCTGGAAGAAGCCGGAAGACGAAGCTCTCGCCCGCGAGAAGATCCAGTACCACGTCTACGATCTCCCCTCGATCAAGGCGCCGTTCCGCGAGCGGTCGGCCATTCTCAAGAAGCTGGTCGCGGCCATCAACAACCCCTCGATCATCTACGTCGAGACGGTCGGCGTGGATTCGGCCTGGTTCTACGACGAGTGCCACGACCGCTGGCTCGCCGATGGATACGAGGGCTCGATGCTGCGCAACAGCGACAGCGAATATCAGACCGGCAAGCGCACGAAGGATCTGCTGAAACGCAAGGAATTCGACGACGCCGAGTTCGACATCATCCCTGGCGGTATCCAGGAGGGTGAGGGCAACTGGGATGGATGCGCCAAGCGTGTCGTCTGCTGGCTCCCCGACGCTGATCGCACGATCGACCTCAACGACAAGAAGGCGCGCGAAGCGAACACCTTCGAGGCGGGCATCGACGGCGACAAGGATCAGAACCGCAAGCTGCTGGCCGAAGCCGACCAGCACGAAGTCGTCACCATTCGTCATTTCGGCTGGACCTCCAGCGAAATCCCTAAGCCCCGCTTCGGCGTGGCGAAACAGTTCCATGGTTCGGGACGCACTCTCTAGAAGGAAGAAGGAATATTATGGGCACTATCTATAGCGGCTTTCGCGTGTGGCTCGCCGCGCATCGCGAAGCGGTCGACAACTATCACGCCGTCGCGAATCTCAAGGTTGAGCTCGAAAGGTCGAGCGGGATCGTCGGTCACCTCCAGGCTGAAATCTTCGAGCGCGACGCAGACACCGCCGTGCTGCATGGCCGCTGCCTTCTGGCTGCGGGAGCTCTCAAGATCGCGGCCGACGCACTGCAGACGTTCTCCTCCAGGAACACCCTGCTCGAGGCTGGCATCGACACGATCATCAAGGAAGTCGACGAAGCCAATTCGCCGAACGGATCGGTTCGTAAGCTCGGTCGGATCGCTCGCGAAGCGAAGGTCGCGGCCGAGGAGGTTCCGTTCGGCGGTCCGGTCGACGAAGTCGAGCCGGAGTCCGACACTGCCGAAGACGGGCAGGGTGAACCGCCGGCGAACGACGATTCCAAGTCGAAGATCGCGGACGGCATCTCTCAGCTTCGTCAGAGCCAGGCTCCCGTCAACGGCTACCAGAGGTCGGAGAGTCCGACCGCAGACGTGGTCGCGGGCGCCGGTTCGCTTCTGTTCGTCGAGACCCTCGATCTCGACGACGAGCCTGTCCAGTCGTTCTTCCCGACCTATGAGCTGACCACTCCGTTGCCCGAACCGAGCCCGGCTCCCAGCTACGACAGCACTCCGTCGTCCTCGAGTTCGTCGGACAGCTACTCTTCGTCCTCGGACGGCGGCAGCAGCTCGTCGGGCAGCAGCGACTAAGCTTAATCTCGATTAGTGTAAGGTGACACACATGCATATCAAAGCTGCGCAGCGCGCTCAGAACCACGCGAAGACCATTGACTACCAGGGTCGTCAGATCGCTTGCTGGTTGTCTGTGAACGCTCACAACGATGATGCGCTGTGTGTCATCATACAGTTCTGGGAACCGAGCATTGACGCCCCGATCAGGTTGCAGCTTGAGGGCGGCGACGAAGACATCACGATGCACATCTTCGACGACCTTTCGGAGACAACCATCGGCGGCGCGCTCGACGCTTTCGAGGATCATATCAAGGAGATGCTCGAGGGCAGGGTTGCTCGATGACGCGGGTTCTGATCTTCGGCGGCACCAATTACGCTGACGCCGACCAGCTGCACACCGTATGCAGCCGTGTGCACGAGCAACTAGGGTTCAGTTGCGTGATTGAGGGCGAGGCGCGAGGCGCCGACACCCTCGCACGCGATTGGGCGCAGATGATGGGCATTCCGGTCGACCCCTTCCCAGCTGACTGGGATCTCTTCGGCGAGAGGGCGGGGGCCATCCGAAACGCCAGGATGCTGCGAGACGGCAAGCCAAACTACGGTATTGGGTTTCCAGGAGGGCCAGGCACGCGTGATATGACGCGGCGTCTGTATCATGCCGGCGTTCCGGCCTTCCTGGGAACATGGAGCTCCGGCCGCGGTTCGAAGATTATCTGGAGACTCTCGCAGAAACACCTTGCGTCCCGGTAAGGTGAGTGCAAAACAACACGCATACGATTAAAGGTGAGTGATGAAAGAGACATTCGAAAAGATCAAGGACTGGCTGATGACGGTGGCGTTCTTCTCCATCGCGTTCTGCCCCGAGCTCTTGGTCATCATCGGCTTCGTCGTCGTCGGCACCGCGGCAATTCTGAGGGGCTGACATGAGCACGGTCGCTTACAAGGACGCGGTGATGGCCTCCGACACGCGAGCGTATTCGGGCGGGTCTTCGCCGCTTGGTATAAAGGCCAAGACAAAGCGTCTCGAAGACGGGACTCTGGTGGGCGCCGTCTCTGGTCAGCCTGGCGCCAATGAGCGCCTGATCCGCTGGGTCTCGAACGCCTGGGGCTCTCGCGATCGCGAGGAATTCTTCGAAGGTCGCGAGAACTTCAAGGACATCAACAGCTACCGGATGATCGTGATCACCCCTGAAGGCGAAGCCTATCTGTTCGACGATCGCCTCTATCCCTCCGGGCCGATCATTTGCTCCTGTTATGCGATCGGCAGCGGCGCTGAATACGCGCTTGGCGCAATGTACGCCGGCGCTTGCGCTGTTGACGCAACATTCGTCGCGGCCAAGCTCGACATGTACTCGGATGCGCCAGTGATGGCTCGTTCTCATGCCATTAAAGACGGCTGGACCGTAGATGCGCGTGTTTGACTTCCCGATCAAACCCGGAATGTTCATTCACGGCTGCGAGGTCGTTGATGTTTGCGAGAGCCATTATCAAGACCGATTGGAGGTCCGCATCGACATTACCGATGCGGTCGAACCGTCCAAAGTTCATAAGAGAATGTACCTCTCCTATATTTTGGACTGGAGAAACATCAAGGATGAGAGCGACATGCTCTCGGAGGTTGAGGCGATTTATTGCGCCGTCTCAGAGAAAATCTCCAAGGAAAGGGCGAAGAGGGGCGTGAGCATGGGTCCGTTTAAGTATGATGTGTGGCGCCCAACGACAAGTTGGGAACGTGACGTCTGGGTCGGCCGTCTCGATTACGCGCGTCTCTACGAGACCAGTGACATGGATTGGTCTCGAGCCATTTACGACTTCGATGGCGCGTATCGCGAACCCCGCCCTGTTCCGAGAGACCCGATCGAGGTCGCGACCACGAAGGCGATCCGCGAGGCTGAGCGGAAGGCTGGTGAACGACGCCTCGAGGAGGCCCGCTCGCAGAAGGCGCTCGAAGATATGTCTGACGCGATCGCCGCGGACCTTGTGCCCGAAAATCCCATGTGGGGCAGCTTCTAGGAATATGAGATGATACGCTGGGTTTTGTTCGTCGTGTCGGGCGTGATGTCGCCCGAGACACCGCATCCGCAGCTTGCGGTTGTCGACCAGATCGCGACCGAGAAGGAGTGTCTCGCGCTCGGTCGAAACATCATGAAGGAGCACCCTGACGGCAGCTGGTCGATGTCGTGCCACCGCGTTCGCACTTCCAGGTAAAGAAGGGGCGCCGAAGCGCCCCTTCGTTTATGCGGTGGTGACCCAGCCCCTCGGCGGGAAGATCATCCTCTTGACCGCATTGGCCAGGAGGCGCGCGAGAATGGCGTTGCCGGCGTCGTTCGGGTGAATACCGTCGATCGCAGTATTCGCCAGCAGGTTTCGCTGACCATCGGCATCGAGAACGCCCTGCAGGGCAAGGTCGAAGTCTGCGAGATTGACGCCCTTGTTCGCCAGGGCGCGCCACGAGTCGTTGAAGGCGCGACGCTTGCTGTCCGAAGCATTGTAATCCTTGACGCCGGAGTTTGTCGCCAGAACAGTCCAGGTAAGGCACTGAACTCCCGCCTCATCGAGTGCGGCCAGAGCCTCGGCACGATACCCTCGCTGAGCGTCGATGTTCGCGTCGGTGATCGGAACGTCGAAGCTGTTCGGGGAGGCGTTCGGCATGATAGCCAGGTCAGGGCGGAAGCCGGCCGCGATCACGTCCATGCACTGCTGACGAATGCCGGGGATAGGACTTCCCGACCAGGCGACATTGCTCCACTCGACCGGGAAGCCAAGCTCCTGTTGAAGCAGAACGGCCGCCGGCTGACCGAAGCCTTCACCCACGTAGGTGCCCTGGCCTTCGGTGATGCTGTCTCCGAAGCCGAACAGATTGTAGACCTTGCCGCGCGCCATGTACTGAACGCCGATAATCGGGCTGGTGCTTTTGTTGGTGGTCGTGGTGAACGAAGTGGGCGCGCCGATGCCATCTACGGGCTGGTCGCGCAGCCGGAAGATGCGCCCCGAAGGGTGCGTTGCCCAGTTGGCGAAGTTGGTCGTTCCATCGGCCTTGCCCAACATGACGGTTGTTCCCGGCGCGGTGTACGCACGAACGCAGAGAAGGGGAGGGGCGCCCGGCGTATCTGAGCGCGGAACGCTCGGCGACCGGAACCAGGGGGAGAATATATAGCTCCGCTTGGCGGTGCCAGCGCCGGGTGGAACGAGTGGGCAGTTCTGCATATTCGGCCAGACTTTGGCGTTGGCCGTTTCGGGGAGGGTGTTCTCGACCGCGACCGCGGAGACGTAGCAGTTCGGCGTCGTCGAGGTGGCGTCGTTACCGACCGAAAGAATGACGCGCACGGCGTCCCATTCGGTCGCGAGGGCGATCAGCAGCTCATAAGTCGCGGCGGCGGTCGTCGTGACGATGCGCTCCTGGCGGCCGCCGATGATGCGCGTACCGATGTTGCTGGCGGTCTTGAAGTTGTTCGGTGCCAGACCCCTCGCGCGCAGGGCTGCGTCGAGGTTCGGCATGGCTGCAGCGAGTGCACGGGCAATGAAGTCCATCGCCATGTCAGTGGCTCCACTTTGCGGTCAGAGTGCCGGAAGTGCGGGTGAAGCTGACCTTGTATCGGAAGTCGGTATTGGCCGGCTCGTCGACAGGCTCATCGCAGTTGCCGGTGAAGACGCCCCAGGGTGCGCCGGCCGCCGTCATCGACTGCCAGGTCGATCCTGCATCGCGCGATCGCTTGACGGTGATTGTGCCGACCCAGGTGCCGGTGAGCGTCAGAAAGACCGGCTCGCCATCCCGAGGCGTGAAGACGTTGCCATCCCCAGATGCCGACAAGTTATTCGAAACCGGCGTACCGGGAAGATCGCTCATTTTGAAGAAACCTCTTGCTTTGCGTGTGTGTGCATATTAACACACATGCATAAAGCAAGACAACGAAAGCGGCAGTAGGCCGCATCATCGAAAGGAACTCTCTTGAGCTGGAGCCACGAATTCTGGCTTGGTCAGGCGCGCAACTACGCCACCCAGTCCAAAGACCCGTCAACCAGGGTCGGCTGTGTCATCGTGCGCCCCGATCGCAGTCTCGCGGCCGCGGGCGTCAATGGCTTCCCGAGCGGGATTGCAGACACGCCGGAGCGCCTGAACAATCGTGCGGTCAAGCGCAGCCTGACGATCCATGCGGAGCTCAATGCGCTGCATCGGTCGCTTGAGGATCTCAGGGGCGCCAGTCTCTACGCGACTTTCTGCCCCTGCGAGATCTGCGCGCTCCACATCATCCAGCGCGGGATCAAGTTCGTCTACTACCCCGCATCGTTCGACAACGACCGCTGGCTCGACAGCCAGGCCGAGGCGCTCGCTCGCTTCAAGGAAGCTGGCGTCATCGCGACCGCGATCGACATGCCACTCGAGGAGGTTCCGTCGTGAGCCGCTCAATTCTGCAGCAAGAGCGCGATCACGGTTTCGACATCGGATATCGTATGGGTTGTGACGGCGAAGCGCAGCGGTCGCAGTGCACTTACGACGAAGCCCTCGAGAAGGGTAGGGTGCAGGCGAAGCGCGAAGATCGATTCAAGTTTCGACTTGGCATGCTTGTCGGCGGGATGATCAGCGCCGTGCTGTTTCTCGCCGTTACGCTGGCGGGCATGTCATGACCCAGCTGTTTCATCGCAATCTCGTGATCATCGAGAGCCCTTACGCCGGCGAGGTCGAGACCAACGTCGAGTATGCCCGCAAGGCCGTCAAGGACAGTCTCTCCCGCGGTGAATGGCCGCTCGCGAGCCACCTGCTCTACACGCAGTCCGGCATTCTCGACGACAACCAGCCCGACGAGCGCAGGCTTGGTATCCGCGCCGGTCTCGAGTGGCGCAGGGTCGCGCATCGAGCGGTCTTCTACACCGGCCGGGGATGGTCGGTGGGTATGGTCGAGGCCCGCAAGATCTACGACGCCGAAGGCTTCCCCTACGAACTGAGGTTCATGAACCCATGACGATCGAGATCATCAAGAAGGGCGCTCTCCCTGGCGAGAAGAAGTATCGCACCACCTGCAACAACTGCAGGACTGAATTCACCTTTCAGGCGAAGGACGCTCGTCGCAGCAGCGATCAGCGAGACGGCGACGCATTGATCGTCAAATGCCCGCTCGAAGGCTGCGGCAAGGATGTCTGGGCTCAAGCTGGGTTCACCAGCTGGAACGACCGATGAGCGCCGCGGCAACCATTGCTCGCAGCGTCGAGCCCTCCGATGGCTGGGATCGAGATGTCACCGGCGAGGCGATCGAGGAAGCGGCCGAACTGCTCCTCGATACGGGCATGAGGCCGCTCGATGTCGAGGAGCTCCTCCGCGATATCGTCAGCGCGGTCAGATCGGAGTACGGCGAATGACATCCCCACATACACTCAAGATGCCCGCCCCGCCGTCATTCGTGATGCAGAGCGGTGAGCGAGAGCTCCTTCGGATCACGCCAGACGGCCAGGTTATCGCCTCCGATCTCGAAGCGGCCAGCGAAGCCGGCCAAGTCTTCGTCGACTGCCTCCGCGCTCAGCTCAGGGGTCTCCTCCTGGGCAACCTTGCTGAGAGCCTGGAGCGCCGGGCTGACGAATGCCGCGCCCATGCTGAAGCGTCGTCCTTCCCGGCCGCGTGCAGAGAATACCGCGCGAAGGAAGCAGCGTTCCGCGAGGCGGTCGATCTGATGAAGCGAGATCCGCGGTGATCGCATTTATCGTCGGCGCGACTGCCCGACGACGCGATCGAGATCGCAGGCTGAATTTTCACTTTTCGACCGAGTGCGTGTGGTCTAACACGCATGCACAGCAACTATCCCACCCAGGAGTACCAAAGAATGAATATGTTCTCGCCCAAATCTTTTCTCGTCAGCGCCGGTTCCGCGTCGTCGCACCAGCATGCTCCGGGGTCGGAGCTCGTGACTGAAGAGACCGCGCTCGCGTGGTTCGAAGCTCAGGTCGCGGACGCTCCCAACCAGCCATTCGGGATCAAGACGGTCACGGTGATGGTCACGCCGGCGCTGGCTCGCGTTCTTCTCGACCGCAACCCTCTCAACCGCGCTCTCAAGCGTCACGCGGCCGAAGACTACATGTCCGAGATCCGCGAAGGTCGCTGGCAGGGTCTCAACGGGCAGACGATCGTCGTCTCCAATTGCGGCCTGGTCAATGACGGGCAGCATCGGCTGCTCGCGATCACCAAGGTTGGCATCCCGCAGCCGATGCAGATCTGTTTCGGCCCCACTCGTGAATCTCGCGAGACGCTCGACATTCCGGTCGTTCGCCGGAGCGCCGACATCGTCGAGATGACCGAGCAGGGCGAAGACGGCGAAAAGGTCTACGGCGCCATTCGCACGGCGATCGCAGGGATCATGCTGGCGTTCGATAAGTCGAACGGGCGGCTGACGCAAATGCGCACCCCCAAGACATTGGTGGTCAGCAAGGCTCGTGACCCGCAGGTTCTGCAGGCGGCGAAGGAAGCGTCGAAGCTCGCGGCGTTCATGCACGGCCAGCTCTCGCCGGCACAAGTCGGCGCTGCGCTGATCATCCTCTCGCGGGTCAACCAGGCGAAGGCGGTCGAGTTCCTGACCCAGGTCTGCATCGGCGAGAACATCAGCCGCGGCGACCCCGCGTTCGCTACCCGTCACGCCCTTTCGCTGCTGAAGGGTAAGACGGCGCAGCCGCGAATCGAAGCCCTCATGCGCGGCTTCATCGCCTTCCACCAGGGGCAGAGCCGTCAGATCATCAAGGTTCTCGGAACGCTGCCCGAGCTCTAATTCTCTGGGTGAGAACGCTAAATCCCAGGGGCGCAAGCCTCTGGGATTTTTCGTGTCCAGCCTCTAGCTGTCCAGCCGTCCAGCCGGATCTGGTGGGGTTGGGTTTCACCGCCCCGCCGGGATTTCCGAGGTCATCTGGGTCTCCTGGCGTGCGGGCGTGCCGAATATGCGGATCGCCGCCCATGGCTCAGCCTGATGCGTGGATCAAGCGGTGGGGCTGGATTGGAACCTCCGGCGGATAGGCGGCATCCGGGTCATGAGTTCGCAAAATTTCTAGGACTTCGCACTTGACGCGTTTTATCGCTTGACGCGAGTCGCACCAACACACATGCACTGATTCGCAGTGCGTATCACATAGTAACACTAGCGCAGAATGCGTTCTAAGCGTCTCTCAGTGCGCAAACGAAAGCGCGCTACACAGGTAGCGCGCTAGGTGTGTATCGACGCTGAGAGGTACGCTCTAGCAGCTTGTGCTATGCGAACGGTGCACCGATGCACCGCACTTCAAAGCGCGCGCGAATGAAAGGTGCATTGCTAGCGATAGCGTCATTTTCGTGATCTACCTCACAGCTAGTGTTCATTGCAGCGTAACGGTGCGCAGCGATGCTATCGTGCGTTTCGAGAATGACAGTCTCGACACTGCGCACAAAGTCATTGTTTGCGTAATGATGCGCGATAACCTGAAACATACCACCACCTATAGAACTAGAGAACAAGTAAAGGTGCGCACCTTGCGGTGCGCTCTAGCGCAAACCTAGAATACCGTGCTCAGCTAATGCATGCGCGCGCTTGCGGTGCACTAGAGCGGTTTCAATAGATGCGCTGTAGCGGTTGAATGCGATTGCTAGCGTTGCGTCGCTAACATTCATTGCGACCGCTTTGTGTGTCACCTTGCACGCATAGCGCATAGCGCGCTTTGCTTTGCGGTAATCGATATCAGCAAACATGAGATGCAACATAATTCACCTAAGTATAGAGCAAGAACAAGGTAGGTGCGCACCTTGCGGTGCGCACCTAAGTTAGATCACTTGCAGAATGCACCAGTGAACAGTTCATAGAAGTCATGTTCTGCATTGATACGAATACCACCGCGCGAACGGTTTTCGCAGTTCACAATTTCACCGAGACCGAGCACCTCAAGCACGCGACGCGCTTGCGACGACTGCGTGTCTTTACCACCGGTCATATATTTGTGCTGATAGTCTGCGAGGTACTCTGCGAGTTCGCTATCAGCGACGATCAAGTTAAAATCGATTGACGAAAGAAAAGACTTATTATGACGGTTTGAAATTGCACCGTCGTCACTGGTAACGTCGAAAGCGAGCGCGCAGATTATGAAAGACGAAAGCACTTTTTCGATATTGCGCTGATCGCAAACCGCGAAGCGCGCAAGATCAACAACCTTCTTAAGCGCTTTCGCGTTGAAAAGAGCGCTCGCAACGAGTCGATTGTTGATCACGTTGTTTGCGTTCAAGTCGAGCGCGAGAAAAAAGCGCGCGACTGCTACCTTGTTCGCGACGATAAGCTTGCGCGAGTTAGACCAGCTGAGACCACCGTTATCGACCGCGTTGTCGCGATAGTCGATAGCACCGTCAATCTCGACAAGCTTGTCGGTGACTTGCGCGTCGGTGAAAGTCATTGCGCGGTCACGAAACGACTTAGTGTCGAGCGCGAGATTAGCGTTCGTCGTATCGACGACCACCGCGTTGACGTCGAAAGCACCGGTCAGAGCGAGAGTCGAGGTAAGAGCGTTCATGTGAGAGACCTTTCGTTGCTGAGCACCGCTGCTCAGTGATTCGCTTTTAGCGTGTGTGTTTTGATTCGCACAAGCGATTTTCCGACAAAAAAGTGCTTTTTCGTGATTTTTCTCAAAAACGCTCAAAAACCGCTTTTTGCACTTGACGAATCACCTCGACCGATAGCACGCGCGCGCGCACGCGTGCGCGCGCAGGCAGGCGCAGGCGTGCGCGCGTAGGCGTGCAGAGGCGAGCGCGCGTGTCCATGGGCAGGTACGGAAATCCACCCGTACCCCGTGGCTAATACGGATTTCGAGCCATATATTCCCGTGGCAGTACCGGATGCCCGCCGTACCCCAAGGATCGCCAATCCCGGATGCCCGCCGTACTCCTGCCCATGGCGCCCCATGGCTCGAGGAACCCAGCCAAACGAAAGGGCGTCGGAGCTTCCAATCCCCGACGCCCTAACGCTTAGATACGGATCACCTCCCTTCAGCGTTGGCGGATTGTGAGTGGCTGTTCCACGATGACCAGCGCCACGTCGATGGCGATCAGTTCCTCGACCAGGCGGCGGATCATGGTGAGGGCGCGCGGATCGTTGGCGGGATACATGATGGCGGCGCTGCCATCGCCGCGGGTGAGAATGGTCAGCGGCTTGCGGATGGTGAGGCCGCCTATGCCTTCGCAGACGATCTCTGCCCACCAGTAATGACGATCCTCGTAGGTGTAGGCATGCTCACCCAGGCTGGGCATGAGCAGCTGCATCACCTCCATAGAGATCTCGAGGGTGTCGCTGGCGACGATCTCGGGGAGCTTGTTGGCTTCGAGACGATGGATCGAAAAGCGCGTCATGGACTTGAACCTTCTCTTGCACCGCACCGCTGCGGTGATTGTGTTTTGACATGCACTGACGATGGATGCGGGTGGGCAATGAATGCCTGGGCTTGGGGAACTGTGCCTGGCGCCTGCGGACGCCTGACCTCCATGGAAACGCCTAGGAACGCCATGGCGTGCCTAGGCGCCTGAGACCCAGCCGAACGCCGCAGCCAGGCAGAGAACCCGACTGCGGCGTGCCAGTGGGATTGGTATCCCAGAGGCGGCGGTGAACTGGTTAGAGGCTTTCGTTGATCTCGAAGTCGGTGAGATCGGCGAAGGACTCGGCGATGAACGCGCGCAGCTTGTCGTAGGCGGCGTTGTCGTCAGCAAAGTTCTCGGCTTTGTATTTCATCAGGTCGTAGGCGATCTCAGGGAACACGTTGAACGTGTTCTGCTCGGCGTGACCAAGCGCGTGCTGGTAGGCAAGCAGAGGATGCGCATCATCTTGGCGATAGGGGTCATTCTTGAAACCGTCGAACACGATGGCGCGATAGAGATCGGCGAGCGCGATATGCTGGATAGTGGTCTGGTCGGTCATGGAAGCTACCTCTCTTGTCGCGCTAACCGCAGCGCGTATGATTCTGATACTCTCGCGCTGCGGTGGATGCGGGTGGGAAATACGTCGGTGAACTTAAGGCTGAACGACCACGCCGAGGTTGTTGACGACACAGAGCCCAATGACCGTGACGACCATGACGGTGACGGCCAGGAATGCGGCCGCGATATCTTTGGCGGCTTCAGCGAGCTCCTGCTGGCGGATACGATGCCGGCGGCGGGTGACGGCTTGATGCTTGGCGTAGAAGGTCATAACGCCTTCCCGATGATGTCGCGGCTGTGCTCGGCGAGGGGACGGTAGCGACCGCTGTGATGCCACAGACCGAAGTCCTTGGGTCGGTACTTCCCGCGGTACATGCGGTAGAACGATCCCCGACATGAGAACGTGCCTCTTCCATCGATATCATGGATCAGAACGTGTCCACCACCACGCGTCAGGTATTCGCCTGGACCATCAATGACGATGGGCAGCTGGACGATCTCGTATGGCTTGGCGTAGAAGGTCATAACGCCCTCGCCAATTCATCTTCGAAAGCTTCCCATTCGGTGCCGTCAGGAAAGGCGATTTTGTACATCGGCCCCGCTTCCCAATGTCGTTCATCATCGGTGAGCTCACGAACGACAACTGCGGGAGCGTCACGGCGTCGGTCGCCGGAAGCCGTGCTAGTGAACAACACCGCGGTGTTGGCTTTGAACTTGTGTTTCACCGGTAGCCCTCCTTGATCTCGGCGCTGGTGCAGCTGCGCAACCAGAGCGGCAGACCCTCCTTCATGCGCTCCACGACCACGCACTCGCCGTTCGCTCGCGCCTCGTTGAAGAGTTCCTGGGCGAGGGGGAGACCTTCCGCGTTCTCTGCGAAGCGGATCGAGATGGTCTCGGGATCGAGGTTAACGCGATCAAGCTTGGCGCGCTCGACCTGAATACCGCCGATGAAGCTCAGGCTGGCGATGATTACGATGCTCGCCGTCATGAGGATCGGGCGCTTCACTTGCGTGCCCCCAGACGGTTGCGGCGACGCGTCACTCGCATGCGACGGCGGCTGCGCTCAGCGTTGCGATCGACTTCGGCGCTGGTGAAATCCACCACACCGGTTGCGAGTGCGAAGGCGATGCATTCGTTGTCGAGCGCGTCACGATAGTTGGCGTACATGGTTGAAACCTTTCTCTGTGCAGTCACCGCTGACTGCATGTGTGTTGTGCAGCATTCATGTGATTCGCTCAAGAGGGAATGTGCGCGCCGACACGCACAAGCGATGGGCAAATAAAAAGGGCGCCGACCCGAAGATCGACGCCCTTCCATGGGATAAGCCTAGGCGGGGAAGCTTAGGCGTTGAAGTCCGACAGGATCTCCGCGGCGATGGCTCGGCCATGGGCATTGTCGGCGATCGTGAAGCCAGTGGTCTCGGTGACGGCAGCCTGGTAACCGACCGTGGCAGCCTGGCTGAGCGTGACCTTCTGGCGAACACCGGCGTTGTCGTAGATGCCGATCGTGCCATGGCGGGTGTCGACCTGGCTGGTGAAGGGCTTGGCGCCAGGCATGGTGACGGTGGCGCCGAGGAGGGCATTGGCGAAACTGGGCATTGGTATTCTCCTAGCTAGGGATGTTGTGTGCGGATTGTAACACACGCAGCCATGGCGCGCCATGGGGAAAGCCATGGGATAGGTCGGCCGAAAGAAAGCCCACCAGGACGTGGCGAGGGGTGTGTCGCGTCCTGGTGGGCGAGGGTGCAGCAATCGCGGGGGGAGGCGACCGATGCTTAAGGGTGGTTATGCTTGGGTGCGGCGCAGAGCCTCTGCTACCGAAGGCTCTAGCTCGAAGTCGGCAAGTGGGCACGCTGTGAATTCGTCATGCCAATAATCAGCGATCCAATCCCTAAGCGGCATTGAGCAGCAATCGTACCACCGCCCATCGATCAGGTAGATCTCGTCGCGCTCGACCTTGGCGACAGCTTCGTCGGTGATATCGACGGCGCAGTAGGCGTAGTCGTTCTCGACCAGCACCGTTTCCTTCGCATCGTGGTAGATCATGGCGATCATCTTGAACCTCTCTGTGTCAGCACCGCTGCTAGGGGAATTAGCAGTCGTTGGCGTGCAGCTCGGCGGCGACGACGTTGTCGGTCTCACCGAAGTTGACGTCCATACAGGCGAACACATAGCACTGGATGAAACGCTCGCAGTTCTCGTACTCGGCGCGGCTCATTACGTATTGGCTCGCGAGGTAGCACATCAGCGGGATCGGCGAACTCGGGTGATCGGGGTGTGCGGCGGTGGCTTCGGCGACCGCGTCGTGGATGAGAGCGTCATCGAGGCTGCTAGTGCTGTAACCGCCGTCGTATGAAGCGTTCTCGTCATGGGCGAGCATTCGCTTGATGAGTTGATCTTGGAAGCTCATTTGAAAACCTCTCTGTGTCAGCACCACTGCTGATAACCTTACTCTATGCGTGTATGTCGATTCGCACAAGCGGGCAACACCGCGGCGGGTCAGGTGGCTGACGGCGTGGCGCCTGGATTGGCTGGATTGGCTGGATTGGCTCGGCGGTGGATGGGGTGCCATGGCTGGATTGGCGGTGGATGCGTGTATATGCACACAGTCTCCGTGGCTCATCTGTACGGGTTTCTCGCCATATGCCTAGTACCGGAACGCCGCCGTATGCCGTGGAGAGCCATGGGAGCGGTGGCGGACAATGAGCCTGGATTGGCGGAATGTGTGTATATGCACGTATTACTGCGGGTTTTGGGGAGCCGGACTTTTGGCTGCTAAAAATTCACGCCGAGCAATTTCACGATGCGAACGCGCCAAACGCCCCTCATCAGCCTATAAGAGATTTACCCATTCCACCCAATCAGCCAATCCACCTAAACCAATCAGCCAGTCCACCTAAGCCGAGTAGCCGTCACCCCTAAACCAAGCAGCCTATCCACCTGTGCCAAGCTACCAATCAGCCTATCCATCTAAGCACCTAGTCTACCTATCCCGTGCTCTCTGCCTACGTGTTCTTGATCTATTGCTTTTCCCCTCCTGGTTCACTCCGCCGCCTAGGGTTCTTCTCTCCCTGGTATGCCTTTTCCCCTGTACGGATCTGCTGCCGTATATCTCTTGGGGTTATCCATGGGCTTTTGCTTTGGGCAAACGAAAGCCGCCAGGAGCAATTAAGCTACACTGACGGCTCTCATCCCCGCCGATGATCCTTATAGTCGTCGAGGAAGAAAGGTTCACCCCTACGACGTGATCATTGGCAGTCGGTCTGGTTGATATGGGCTATTCGTGGGTTTCGTTCAAGCCTGATCTGGTTGGACTGGTGCTATGGTCGGCCTTCACCTCGGCCAGGGTTTTGTATGGCGTATGTGGCGGTGAATTTGGGCACTTGCGGGGTTCCTCTACACGCCGTTCAGATATTCGCAGACGGCCATGACGATCGCTTCCTGTGCCGTAGCCATTGGTTGCGATGAGTGGTCGGCGTTCCATTGGGGCTTGGCGAAGGAAGCGATGAAGCCTTCTGTCTTGGTGTCGTAGGATATCTCGAAGCTATGTCCACTGCCTTCGTGGTTGGTGAGCGTATCGATTGCCCATGTGATCGCCTCGTGGATGTTCTCCTTGATGGCGT
>Ga0233377_1000346_pt1 | contig 22775 bp, 21 predicted proteins | sample ElkDunMinimDraft_6_FD_191540 | JGI IMG/M metagenome (GOLD analysis project Ga0233377, IMG submission 191540) | Fecal eukaryotic communites from dung pellets of Tule Elk in California, USA - Elk Dung E36 | ecosystem: Host-associated > Mammals > Digestive system > Large intestine > Fecal | place...
GAAAGGACGACATGGCGACACCCCACGGTCGGGGCCGACCCGTCGGGCCGGTGGCTTCCGCACGCTACGACGCCATGTCGCGGGCCGGTACCCCGGGTCGACCCTAGGTGGATCGTGCCGCGCCGGCGGGCCGGCAAAAAAACGGGAAACCCGTGGGTTTCCCGCGCAATCCGGCGAAGCCGGAGGACTGTGTTGTGGCGCGAACAGCCTAGCGCCAGCATCAAGTTGATGCAATACCTTAATTAGGCCTGCGCAACTTGCTGTTTTACTTCGAAAGATCCAAGGCTGCGCGCTTCTGGTGGCGCCGCGCCTCGCGGGGCGTCCCCCAGGCGTTGTCGAACAGCGCCGGTTCCCACGAGCCGTACGTCGGATTGGCCAGCATCCACCAGCGCTCTCCGAACCAGGCGCGGTGCTCGTCCAGCAGCGCCGCGCGCGCCTGCGGCGTGTTGGCCACCACCTCCACGAAATCCCCGAGCTGGTCGCCGAACTGCATGAGCACGCGGTACTGGCGCCCGGCCAGCCGGCGCCGGCACAGCTTCTCCGAACCGTGCTGCTCGCAGCCCTCGACATGGGTGCCCAGGCCGAGGAACACACCCTCGCCCTTGACCGGCAGGCCCACCGCACGCAGGTTGTCCAGGGTCGCCGCCTGCAGGTGCTGGGCGCGGTTGGACAGGTACAGGATGGTCACGCCACGCGCCTGCGCGGCGCGTGCGAACTCGAGCACGCCCGGCACCGGCCGCGCCCGCCGCTCCTCGACCCAGGCCGCCCAGGTCGTGTCGTCGTACTCGCCGCCTCCGGCCACCAGTCGCGCCTGGTAGGGCGAGTTGTCGAGCACGGTCTCGTCGATGTCCATGATGACCGCGGGCGGCAGGCCCGTGAGCGCGGCCGTGCGGGCGCGCTCGGCCGGCACCAGCGCGTCCCAGTCCGGCGTCCGCAGCGCGACGTCCAGGTGGTCGGCGGCGGCGCGGAACAGCGAGATCGTGTTGGCCTGGTATTCGGTCGAGGACTGCACCCACAGGACCGCATTGAGATTGTCGTCCGCGGCGGGAGCCGTCGTCGTGACGACCGGCGTGGACAACGATGCGCAGCCGCAAAGCAGCAGGGCGGCGATCAGGGGGGCTGAAGCAAGCACGCGCATGCGGAACGACCTCGGGCGGGACGGATGGGGCGATCGGACGGTGGGGCGCGCGCCGGCGGCGCCGGGCGCGGAGGCCGGGATCGGCGGGAGGGATGCGCGCTCAGTCATCGAGCAGGGCGCGGATCGAGGCGAAGCCGACATCGGCGCGCTCGGCCTTGCGGGCGGCATCGGCGACCGGGTCGGCGCCGTCGCGCTGGAGTTCGGCCGCCGGCAGTTCCTCGAAGAAGCGGCTCGGCTTGAGCCGGAGCTTGGCGCCCCAGCGCTGGGCTTCCAGCGGGTAGGACAGCCACAGCTGCTCCTTGGCCCGGGTGATGCCCACGTAGAGCAGGCGCCGCTCCTCGTCCAGGCGACCTTCGTCGATGCTGGCTTCGTGCGGCAGCGTGTTCTCGTTCATGCCGACGATGAACACGTAGCGGAACTCCAGGCCCTTGGCCGCATGCAGGCTCATCAGCCGCACCTGGTTGCCGGGATCGCCCTTGTCGGCATGGGAGAGCAGCGCCAGCTGCGCGGCCAGTTCCCCGGGGCCGGCGCCGCGTGCGCCTTCGAACCAGTCGGCGAGTTCGTCGAGGTTGCCGCGCCGGATGCGGAACAGCTCGTCGCTCTTGCACTGCTCGCGCAGCGAGGCGATCAGGCCGGATTTCTCGTTGAGCGCACGCACCAGCTCGGCCGCCGGCAGTTGCGCGGCGTCGCGGCGCAGGCCGCGCACGATGTCGGTGAAGGCGCCCAGCGCATTGGCCACCCGCGGTTGCAGCTGCTTGAGCAGGCCCATCGATTCGGCCGCGCGCGACATCGGCAGCTGCGCGTGCCTGGCCATCTCCGCGAGCTTGGCCAGCGAGGTCTGGCCGATGCCGCGGGCAGGCGACTGCACGGCGCGCAGGAAGGCCGAGTCGTCCTCGGGGTTGGCCAGCAGGCGCAGCCAGGACAGCGCGTCCTTGACCTCGCCGCGGTCGAGGAAGGCGGTGCCGCCCGACAGGTGGTAGGGCACGCGCAGCAGCTGCAGGGCCTTTTCGAGCGCGCGCGACTGGTGGTTGCCGCGGAACAGGATGCAGAACTCACCCCATTCGACCTTGCGCGCGGTGGCGATGAAGTGGATCTCGCCGGCCACGCGCTCGGCCTCGTGGCCGGCATCGCGGCATTCCCAGACCCGGATGCGCTCGCCGTCGGCCTGCGCGCTCCACAGGGTCTTGGGGTGTTCGTGCGGGTTGTTGGCGATCAGCGCATTGGCCGCGCGCAGCACGCGGTTGGAGCAGCGGTAGTTCTGCTCGAGCTTGACCACCACCAGGTTGGGGTAGTCGGTGCCCAGCTGCGTCAGGTTTTCCGGGTTGGCGCCGCGCCAGGCGTAGATGCTCTGGTCGTCGTCACCCACGCAGGTGAAGTTGGCCTTGGGTCCGGCGATGGCCTTGAGCAGGCGGTACTGCGCGTCGTTGGTGTCCTGGCACTCGTCCACCAGCAGGTAGCCGATGCGCTCGCGCCAGCCGGCGACCGCGTCGGCGTCGGATTCGAGCAGTTGCACGGGCAGGCGGATCAGGTCGTCGAAGTCGACCGCGTTGAAGGCCTGCAGCCGCTGCTGGTAGCGCGCGTACAGCGACGCGGCCTCGTGCTCGCGCGCGCTGCGCGCCGCCGCGGCTGCCTGCTCGGGGGACAGGCCCGCGTTCTTGATGTTGGACACCAGCGACTGGATCGCCTGCACCGCGTCGGGCTTGGCGCCGGGCATCAGGTCCTTCAACTGCGCCAGCGTGTCGTCGCTGTCGAAGATCGAAAAGCCGCGGCGCAGCCCGAGCTTGTCGTGGTCGGCCTGCAGGATCCGCAGGCCCAGCGCATGGAAGGTGCACACGGTCAGGCCTTCGGCCGCGTCGCCCTTGATGCGCCTGGCCACGCGCTCGCGCATTTCCTTGGCCGACTTGTTGGTGAAGGTGATCGCGGCGATGCGCTTGGCCGGGTAGCGGCCGGAGGCGATCAGGTGCGCGATCTTCTCCACGATCACGCGGGTCTTGCCGCTGCCCGCGCCTGCGAGCACGAGCATGGGGCCGTCGCAGTGCGCGACGGCGGCCGATTGCTGGGGATTGAGGCCGTGCATGGACGCTCCCTGACGGCCGCCCATTGTACCCAATGGCGCGGCGCGACCTTCCCGGTCGTCGCGCCGGCGCTCCCGGACGCCGCGCCGCCCCGGGCCGTCGCGGCCGCCGGACGGCCCCGGCGCGCCCGCCGCGTCGTGCGCGCCGCGACCCTTGGTTAAACTGCGCGCATGGCCAAGCTGTACTTCTACTACTCGGCGATGAACGCCGGGAAGACCACCACGCTGCTGCAGTCGGCGCACAATTATCGCGAGCGCGGGATGCGCACGCTGATCCTCACGCCGAGGCTCGATCATCGCGCCGGCAGCGGTGTGGTGGCCTCGCGCATCGGCCTGCAGGCCGAGGGCGTGGCCTTCGACCGCGAGGACGACCTGCAGACGCTGGTCGAAGGCGACATCGCCGCGCATGGCCGGCTGCACTGCGTGCTGGTGGACGAGGCCCAGTTCCTGAGCCGTGCGCAGGTCTGGCAGCTGAGCGAGGTGGTGGACGCCCTGCGCGTGCCGGTGCTGTGCTACGGCCTGCGCACGGACTTCCGCGGCGAGCTGTTCGAGGGCAGCCAGTACCTGCTGGCCTGGGCCGACGAGATCAGCGAGATCAAGACCATCTGCCACAGCGGCAGCAAGGCGACGATGACCGTGCGGGTCGATGCGCAGGGCCTGGCGGTCAGCCAGGGGCCGCAGGTGGAGATCGGCGGCAACGAGCGCTACATGTCGGTGAGTCGCGCGGAGTTCAAGCGGATCTCCCGGGGAGAGGGCGGCATCGAGCCCCTGCAGCCGCCGCTGCCGCTGGACTGATCAGCCCGCGCGCGGCCCGGGACTGGCCACGCAGGCCGCGTTGAGGCCCTCGATCTCGCGCATCATCACCCCGCCTTCCGGCCGCGCCTGCGCGATCTGGGTCTGCAGCGCCTGGAGGCTGGCCAGGGCCAGCGGCCGCAGCGAGGGCGTGCGGCAGCGCACCTGCGCGGCATAGGCGCGCGCCAGCCACGCCGCCCTGCGCACTTCCGGATCCTGCTGCGGGAGTTCGGCCAGCGCGTCCAGGCGGTTCAGCGCCGCCGCATCGCCGCCCAGGGCTTCCTGCCTGGCCAGCGACACCTCCGCCAGGCGCGTGTGCGGGTGCTGCGCACCGTAGCCGCTGCGGGTCAGCGCCTGCGCCTGGGCCAGGCTTGCCGGGGCCTGCTCTTCCTTCAGGCCGCCCTGGATCTGCCCCAGCAGGCGCAGGGTATCGCCGACCAGGCCGTCGTCCTCGCCTTCGGCGCGGCGCCTGAGTTGCAGCGATTCGAGCAGCAGCGGCAGCGCCTCGGCATCGCGTCCGGCGCTGTGCAGCACCGTGGCCTGGTTGAACAGGCCGCTGGCCAGCTGGCCCTCGCTGCGGTGCTGGCGCCAGGTCTGCACCGCGCGCTCGAGCTCGCGCAGGGCGCCTTCGACGTCGCCGCGCTCCCACGTCACCATGGCCAGGTCGCTGCGCGCGCGCGCGACATCGTCATGGTCGGGGCCGAGGCGCGCCACCAGCCAGGCCAGCGCGTCGCGGAACTCGGCTTCGGCCTCGGCCAGGCGGCCCTGGTCGACATGCAGGGCCGCCAGCTGGCCGCGCGCCTCGATGGTGGCGTGGTCCTGCGCGCCGCGCAGTTCCAGGGCCAGGGCGACGGCGCGCCGGCAATCGCGATCGGCCGCGGCCATGTCGCCCGAGTCGCGCTCGTACGCGCACAGCGAGCGCAGCAGGTCGATCGCCAGCGGGTGCCGCTCGCCGGTGGTGCTGCGCAGCAGCGCGAGCGCGGCCCGCGAGGCGGTCAGGGCCCGTCCGGTCTCGCCGGCCGCGGCGTGGAGATTGGCGAGGTCGGCGAGGTTCTCGACCACGCCGGCATCGTCGGTCAGCGGGTCGCGCCGCAGCGCCAGCGAGCGCAGGTACTGCGCGCGCGCCTCGTCGAGGCTGCCGGCGGCCGCCAGGCAGCGGCCGAGCTGGGTGTAGAACGCCGACGCCGGCACCGGCAGGTTGTTCTCGCTGCGCCTGGCCAGCGGCAGCAGCGGTTGCATCCGCGCCAGGCAGGCATCGCTGTCGCCTGTCAGCAGCTGCACCCGGCCCAGGTCGGTCGCCGACTGCAGGCGCAGGCTGGGCGGGGCGTCGGGCAGCGCGTCCACGAGCGCGGCCTGCCGCTGCAGCAGGCTCTGGGCGGCGCTGTAGTCGCCCAGGCCCGAGCGCAGCCGCGCGATCACGCCGAGCAGTTCGGCGCGCGCGACCGGCTGGTTGCCGAGCTCGCGTTCGACGCGGCGCTCGCCGTCGTCGAGCAGGCGGTGGATGTCCACCGGGGCGCCGGTGGGAACGCTGCCTGCGGTTTCGAACAGGCCGACCACGAAATTCTGCATGGCCTGCGCGCGCGCCGACTCGCTGACCGCCTGCCGCGCCTGCCAGGCGACGATGCCCAGCGCGCAAACCATCACCAGCGACACCGTGGCCACGGTCGCAAGCGCCCAGCGGTGGCGGCTGACGTACTTGCGGATGCGGTAGGACATGCTCTGCGGACGCGCGTGCACGGGCTTGCCGTCCAGCCAGCGCTGCAGGTCCAGGGCCATCGCCTCCACCGAGGGATAGCGCTGCTCGGGCTTCTTGGCCAGCGCCTTGAGCACGATGTTGTCCAGGTCGCCGGCGACCTCGCGCGCGCGGCGCCGGATCGCCGGGCCGGCGAGGTTGCCATCGGCATCGCGCTGCAGCGCCAGCGAAGGTCGCTGCGGGTCGACGTTGAGGATCGCGTCCTCCCACTGCGCGTCGCTGTTGCGCTTGAGCTGGTAGGGCTTGCGCCCGGCCAGCAGTTCGTAGAGCACCACGCCCAGCGAGTACACGTCGGTCATGGTGGTGACCGGCTCGCCGCGGATCTGCTCGGGCGCGGCGTAGTGCAGGGTGAAGGCGCGCAGGCCGGTGCGGGTGTGCTCGGGCGCGTGGTCGGGCGTGTCGAGTAGCTTGGCGATGCCGAAGTCGAGCAGGCGCACGTCGTCCAGCGGCGTGACCAGGATGTTGGACGGCTTGAGGTCCCGGTGCACGATCAGGTTGGTGTGGGCGTGGCTCACCGCCTCGCACACCTGCAGGAACAGCTGGACCCGCGTGACCACGCTCGGATCGCGCGCCCGCACCCAGTCGGTGATCGGTTCGCCTTCCACGTACTCCAGCGCCAGGTAGGGCTGGTTGTCGCTGCTGATGCCGGCGTCGAGCAGGCGCGCGATGTGGGGGTGCTCCAGCCGCGCCAGGATCTGCCGTTCGCGGGTGAAGCGCAGCCGCAGGCCCGGGTCGGCCAGGCCCGGACGCAGCAGCTTGAGCGCGACGCGTCGCTCGTACAGGCCGTCGGCGCGGCGGGCCAGCCAGACCTGGCCCATGCCGCCCTCGCCGAGCATGCGCTCGAGCTCGTAGGGGCCGACAGTGGCCCCCGCGCGCACGCCGGGATGCGGCGCCACCAGCGGCTCGGACAGGAAGTCGTCGCTGCCCGCCTCCAGTGCCAGCAGCTCCTCCAGGTCGTCGGCCAGCTGCGCGTCGTCCTCGCGCAGCGAGGCCAGGCTGCTGGCGCGCGCGTCCGGATCGAGCTCGAGCAGTGCATCGAGCAGCGGGGAGAGGCGTTGCCAGCGGTCGGCGTCCATCAGCGGCTCGGGCGATCGGTGGCGGTGGCCAGGGGCGGTGGCAGGCGATGGCTGCGCGCGGCGCGGCCACCCGGTCGTTCCAGGTCGACGGCGTCAGCCCTGCAGCGAGGCCAGCAGGTACATCCGCGCCTTCTGCCAGTCGCGGCGGATGCTGCGGTCGGAGCGCTCCAGCAGGGTGGCGATCTCGGCTTCCGAGAGGCCGCCGAAATACCGCAGCTCGACCACCTGCGCCAGCTTGGGGTCCACGTTGGCCAGCCGGTTGAGGGCGGCGTCGAGCGCCAGCATGTCCTCGTCCAGGCGCAGCCCGCCCTCGAGGTCGTGCGGCAGGTCGGTGACCCGGTGCAGGTCGCCACCACGCTTCTGCGCCAGCCGCTGGCGCGCGTAATCGACCACCACGCTGCGCATGGCCGAGGCGGCATAGGCGAAGAAGTGGGCGCGGTCGTCGAACTGGATCTCGCGCCGGCCGATGAGCTTCAGGTAGGCCTCGTGCACCAGCGAGGTCGCGTCGAGCGTCTGCCCGGCCTGCCCCGAAAGCTGGCGCCGGGCCATGGTGTGCAGTTCCTGGTAGAGCGTCGCGAGCACCTGGTCGAGCGCGCCCCGGTCGCCGCCGCGCGCGGCATCCAGCCATTGGGTGATGTCTGCGGGGTCGGCCATGCGCTGTACTCCGTTCAGCGCGCGGACTATACCGCGAAGCCGGTAACGCCGTGTGCGCCCGGTCTCAGCGCTGGCAGTGGCCGCACCACACCGTCGCGCGCTGGCCGACGCTGGCCTGGCGCAGGGGGCGCCCGCAGCGCGGGCAGGGCTCGCCGCCGCGGCCGTAGGCGGACAGCTCCTGGACGAAGTAGCCGGGGGCGCCGTCCGGCGCCAGGAAGTCGCGCAGGGTTGTGCCGCCGCGGCCAATGGCATGGGCCAGGATCCGGCGCACTTCGGCGGCCAGCGCGCGGTAGCGCTGGCGCGAGACCTTGCCCGCGGGCCGCAGCGGCGAGATCCCGGCCGCGAACAGCGCTTCGGCCACGTAGATGTTGCCCACCCCCACCACGATGCGCTGGTCCATCAGGAAGGTCTTCACCGGCGCGCTGCGGCCGCGGCTGCGGGCGTACAGGTAGTCGCCGTCGAACTCGTCCGACAGCGGTTCGGGACCCAGGCCCTGCAGCAGCGGGTGCACGGCGCCGGCGGGCTGCCACAGCAGGCAGCCGAAGCGGCGCGGGTCGTTGAAGCGCAGCACCCGCCCCGAATCGAGCAGCAGGTCGACGTGGTCGTGCGGGCGCAGCGGCGTGCCGGGGGCCAGCACGCGCAGGCTGCCGGACATGCCCAGGTGCAGCAGCGCGCTGCCGGCAGCGGTGTCGAGCAGCAGGTACTTGGCGCGGCGGCGCACCGCCTCGATGCGCTGGCCGGGCAACCGTTCGACGATCTCGGCCGGGATCGGCCAGCGCAGGTCCGGCCGGCGCAGGGTCACCGCGCGCACGCGCCGGCCTTCGACGTGGGGCGCCAGTCCGGCGCGGGTGGTCTCGACCTCGGGCAGCTCAGGCATCGGCGACCTGCGCATCGAGCACGAAGGCGGGCACGGGCCCATCGACGAACCGCAGCGGCGTATCGAAGGCGCGCGACAGCGGGCCGGCGGCAAGGGCCTGCGCGCGCGGGCCGTCGGCCACCACGCGGCCGGCGCGCAGCAGTACCACATGGCCGATCTCGGGCAGCAGTTCCTCGGCGTGATGGCTGACCAGCAGCAGGGTCACGCCCTCGCCGGCGAGGCGGCGCAGCGTCTGCAGCAGTCGCGCCCGGGCGACCACGTCGAGGCCGGCGGACGGCTCGTCCAGCAGCAGGGCCAGGGGCCCATGCACCAGGGCGCGCGCCAGCAGCACGCGGCGGGCTTCGCCGGTGGACAGGCTGGCGTAGTCGCGGTCGGCCAGATGGGCGGCCTCGGCGCGCGCCAGGGCGGCCAGCGCCGCCCCGAGGCGAACCGGGTCGATCTCGTCTGCGGTGGGCGCCAGGCGTGCGTCGAAGGCGCCCAGCACCACGTCGCGGGCGTCCAGGCCGGGCAGGGAGAGCAGGTCCTCATGCAGCGCCCCGGTCACGATCCCCAGCTGCGAGCGGATCGCGCGCACGTCCCACAGGTGCTCGCCCAGGATGCGCACCGGCGGGCGGCCGTCGGCATGGGCGGCGGCATACAGCTGGCGGGTCAGCAGCTGGATGAGGCTGGACTTGCCGCAGCCGTTGGGCCCGAGGATGGCGGTATGCCGGCCCAGCGGCAGGCGCAGGCTGACGCCATCGAGCGCGGCGCGACCGCCGCGCCAGACGCGTGCGTCATCCAGTTCGATCAGGGCAGGGGGCGGGGGCGGTGCGATCTGGGTCACGGACCGGAGATGGGGATGAACAGGGGAATTTCCATACGGTAGCGTAGGGGTGGCCTTGGGCGGGCGCCGGCGCCATGATGCCGGGGATCCCTTCGCTTCGACACCGTCATGCCCGCGTCCTTCATCGATTTCCTGGCCGGTGGCCTGCTCCAGCTCGGCTTCTGGCAAATGCTGCTGTACCTGCTGGTCGCCACCCAGCTCACCATCTTCTCCGTCACCCTGTACCTGCACCGCAGCCAGGCGCACCGGGGCGTGGATTTCCATCCCGTGATCGCCAACTTCTTCCGGTTCTGGACGTGGCTGACCACCTCGATGATCACCCGCGAATGGGTGGCCATCCACCGCAAGCACCACGCCAAGTGCGAGACCGAGGAAGATCCGCACAGCCCGCAGTTCAAGGGCATCGGGACCGTGTTCTGGCGCGGCGTCGAGCTGTATCGCGAGGCCCGCGGCATGCGCCAGGACATCGAGCAGTACGGCCGCGGCGCGCCCGATGACTGGATCGAGCGCCACCTCTACACCCCCTACGCCACCCTGGGCCCGACCCTGCTGCTGTTCATCTCCTTCGGGCTGTTCGGCTTCGCCGGCGTCGCGGTGTGGGCGATCCAGATGCTGTGGATCCCGTTCTGGGCCGCGGGCGTGGTCAACGGCCTGGGCCACTGGTGGGGCTATCGCAACTTCGAGACCACCGACACGGCCACCAACCTCACGCCCTGGGCGCTGTGGATCGGCGGCGAGGAACTGCACAACAACCACCATGCCTTCCCGAGTTCGGCCAAGTTCGCCCTGCGCCGCTGGGAACTCGACATCGGCTGGGTGGTGATCAAGAGCCTGGAGAAGGTGCGCCTGGCCAAGGTGCTGCGTGTGGCGCCGTCGCTGGACGTGCGTCCCAACATCCAGGTGCCCGACACCGACACCATGCGCGCGCTGCTGGCGCACCGCTTCCAGGCCATGACCGACTACCAGCGCAACGTGCTGATGCCGGCACTGCGCGAGGAAGCGCAGGCGGCCGGCGCGAAGCTGCGTTCGCTGCTGCCGCGCAAGCTGCGCAAGGGCCTGGTCGACGACGGCCGCTGGCTCGACCCGGAGGCGCGCGAGCAGATGCAGCAGTGGATCTCGCAGCGCCCGCGCATCCATACCCTGGTCGAATACCGCCGCAGGCTGGCGGTCGTGCTGGAAGCACGCACCACCAATGCCGGTGAAGCACTGCAGAACCTCCAGACCTGGTGCCGCGAGGCCGAAGCCACCGGTATCCGCGCGCTGCAGGACTACGCCGCGCGGCTGAAGGGCTACTCGCTGCAGTCGGCCCGCGCCTGATGCACCCGGCCGGCCTTCTCCCACCGCCGGGAGAGGGCCGGACGCGCCGCGCGGGGACGCCCCGCCGGCACCTGCGGACAGGCGCGACCGCGGGTGCGCTGCTGGCAATGCTGGCGCTGCCCGCCGCCGCCCAGGTCACGCAGACCGGCGAGTATCTGGCGAGGATGGACATCGACGGCGACGGCCGCGTGTCCCTGGCCGAGTACCAGCGCTGGATGAGCTACGCCTTCGACGGCATGGATCGCGACGGCGACGGCGCGCTGTCCCCGGCCGAGCAGCCGGGCGGCAAGGGTCGCAGGCTGACCCGCGAACAACACCTGGCGCGACTGGCCGACCGCTTCGCCCGCCAGGATGCCAACGGCGATGGCGTCCTGGACGCACGCGAACTGGCGGCACCGCCACGCTGAGCGCTGGCGTCCCTCAGTCGCGGGCGCCGCGACGCAGCACCAGCATCTCCACCAGCGCGAAGGTCAGTCCCGCGCCGAGCACCACCCACAGCACCGCCGCCTGGCGGGTTGCCTGCGCCGGCGTCACGTAGCGGACCTGGCCCTTGCTGGCCACGCCCACGCGCGCCTCGCCGCCCGGCTCGGCGGCCGCCGCCTGCACGATGCGCTCCTGCTGCATGCCCCACATCGCCAGCGCGATGAAGGCGCCCATCCAGATCCCGCGCAGGATCCGCACCCGCGCTTCCAGCGGCCGCGCCGCGGCCAGCCGGGCGAACAGGGCGCCGGCGGCCACCAGCACCGCCACGCCGATGAGTACCGGATCGGACAGCAGATGGATCAGGGACTGCATGGCTGGCTCCGGCGATGGCAGGGGATGCGCAACCGCGTGGTCGGGCACGGGCAGGATACCCAGCCACGGCGCCACCGCCGGCTTGGTCTTTGGTCCAAGGCGAGGCCTCTCAGCCCGGCAGACCCAGCCGCGCGCGCACCTGCCCGGCCACGCGCGCGGTCTCGCGCAGGGGCTCGATGGCCGGGTCCGGCGCTGCGTCCAGCGCGGCCAGGCGTCCGCGCGCGGCCAGCGCACCCAGGAAGCGGCCCGGGCGGCTGCGCGCAAGCGCGGCCTCGAACACGTGCACCGGTGCGCGCGTCGCGCAGGCCTCCGAGACCATGTTGACCGAGTCGGGTGAGCAGACGATGCGGTCGGCCCAGGCCAACAGGCCCGGGTAGGGATTGGCGTCCTCGCCTGCGGTCCACAACAGCCCGGGCACGCCGGCCAGGCGGCGGCGCAGCAGTTCGACGAGTCCGGGCGGGGTGCGCCGCGAGGTCGTGGCCAGCACGCTTCCCTGCTCGCGTGCGCGCGCCTCCAGCAACCGGCCCAGCAACGCATCCAGGTGCGTGGCGGTCCAGGGCGCGTTCGCCGTCGGGCCGCCCACCAGCAACGCGGTGCGTGGCCCCGGCAGCAGGCCCGGACCGGGATGGTCGATGCGCGCGCGCTGCAGCCAGGCATCGTCGACGGGATGCAGGCTGCCGAGCAGGGTCACGATGTTGCTGCCGGTGAGGCCGTCGTGGTCGGGGACGACCACCAGGTCCCAGTGGCGCGGATCGATGCGTGGATCGAGTATCTGCACCGCCGCCGAGCCCCCGTCCCGCAGCAGGCGCGTGGCCAGCGCCGCCTGGCGCCCGCAGCCGATGGCCAGCGCGGGCGGGGTGGCGCGGGCCGTGGCGAATTCCGGGCCGAAGCCGGCATGCGCGCCGGGCAGGCGCCGCGGCGCCGCCCAGCGCCAGGGCGCGCGCGGCGCGAGCAGCAGCGTCCGCGCCGGGCCGCCCAGGGCCGCGGCCAGTGCATCGGCCTGCCGCGCATTGCCGGCGCGGCCATCGCTCATCGCCCAGATCTGCGTCGTATCACCGCTGCGGATCATCTCCCGTTCCATTGTCGTGATCATGAGTTGCGGTGAGCAGGGCAAAGGGCTGTGCATGGAACACTACACTGTCTTCCCTTCGCCACTGCCAGGACCGCCATGACGCCGTTGCCCGACTCCTCGCTCGATCAGCTGTTCCGCACTGCGCGCACCTACAACGGTTTCTCCGGCACGATCGACGATGCCACGCTGCGCCGGCTCTACGACCTGCTCAAGCTGGGACCGACCGAGGCCAACGCCTGCCCTGCGCGGTTCGTGTTCGTGCGCTCGCCCGAGGCCAAGGCCAAGCTGGGGCCGGCGCTGAGCGAGGGCAACCACGCCAAGACGATGGCCGCGCCGGTCACGGTGATCGTCGGGCACGACCTGCGCTTCTACGACAAGCTGCCGGTGCTGCTGCCGCACGTGGATGCCAGGTCCTGGTTCGAGGGCTCGCCCGAGGAGCGCCTGCAGCGCGTGGCGCTGCGCGGCTCGAGCATGCAGACCGCCTACCTGATCCTGGCCGCCCGCTCGCTCGGGCTCGACACCGGCCCGATGACCGGCTTCGACAACGCCCAGGTCGACGAGGCCTTCTTCAAGGGCACGTCGATCCGCTCCAACGTGCTGGTCAACCTCGGCCAGGGCGATCGGACAACGCTCTATCCGCGCTCGCCGCGGCTGTCGTTCGACGAGGCGGCCAGGATCGAATGAGCGCATGATCTTCCCGCAACGCCGGCCCGGCCGGCGACGGCGCGGCCTTTTTCCCTTCATCGCTTCCAGAGGCAATCCCATGCATAGCGCAAACAGGCTCCTGCTTCCCCTCGCCCTGACCCTGGCCCTGGCCGGGTGCCAGAAGTCCGAGACCCCGGCGACCGAGGCCGCCGCTCCGGCGCCGGACGCCGTCACCGCCAGCGAGGTCGTCGCCACCGAAGTGGCGCCGGGCGTGGAGGCGGTCGAAGCCGTGTCGGGCACCTATCTCATCGATCCGACCCACACCACGGTGCTCGCCAAGTGGAACCACCTGGGCTTCTCCAACCCGGTCGCCAACTTCGGTGGAGCCGAGGGCCGCATTGTCGTCGACGCCGACAATCCTTCGGCCTCCTCGGTCGAGGTGACGCTGCCGCTCAGCGGCCTCAACTCCTTTGTCGCCGACTTCGACCAGCACCTGCGCAGCGCCGATTTCTTCGAGGCCGACAAGTACCCGGCGGCCACGTTCCGCAGCACCTCGGTCGAGCCTGACGGCCCCAACCGACTCAAGGTCACCGGCGACCTGACCATCAAGGGCAACACCCACCCGGTGGTGCTGGACGTGACCATGAACCGCTTCGGCGAGCACCCGATGCAGAAGCGCCCGGCGGCCGGCTTCGACGCCACCACCACGATCAAGCGCAGCGACTTCGGCGTCGGCGCCTACGCGCCCAACGTCAGCGACGACGTGCAGATCACGATCACCACCGAGGCCGTCGCCGCCGCGCCCGAGGGCGAAGCCGCCGCAGGCTGAGCGCGCCGACGCACCGGGCCGGTCCCGGTCCGGTCCGGCCATCCGGGCCGCCGCTGGCCGCGGCCCGCGACCGCCCCCCGGCCGGGCAGCCGGGGAGCGGGGCGGGCTCGGCCGCGCCCGCCGTCGCCCCTGCGCGGCGCCGCCGTGGACCGGCCGGTCGCGGTCGCCGGACTCACTGGCGGCCGCGCCGGCGGGCTAGAATGCAACGGTTCCATCCGGATGCCGTACCCATGACCGCCACGCAGCCCCAGATCACGCAGGCCAATGCGCAGACGCGCTACGAGATCCATCGCAACGACCTGCCCCTGAGCTGCCCGCTGCCGTCGATGGCGCTCTGGAATTCGCATCCGCGCGTGTACCTGCCGATCGAGACCGACGGCGGCGAGGCCGACTGTCCCTATTGCGGCGCGCACTTCGTCCTGGTCGACTGAGCCGGCGGGCGGCAGGCGCGTGCCGCGGCCGTTGACCGTCGTGCAGCTGCTGCCGGCGCTGGAATCGGGCGGCGTCGAACGCTCCACCCTCGAGATCGCCGATGCGCTGGTGCGCGCGGGCCATCGCGCCATCGTGGTGTCAGCCGGCGGGCGCCTGCTGCCCAGCCTGGCCGACACCGGCGCCCAGCACGTGGACATGGACATCGGCCGCAAGTCGCCGCTGGTGCTGCGGCACGTGCCGGCGCTGCGACGACTGTTCGCGCGCGAACGCGTGGATATCGTGCATGCGCGTTCGCGCCTGCCGGCCTGGCTGGGCTGGCGCGCCCTGGCCGCCATGCCCGACGGCGCGCGCCCGCGCTTCGTCACGACCGTGCACGGACTCAATTCGCCCTCGCGCTACAGCGCCATCATGGCGCGCGGCGAGCGCGTGATCTGCGTCTCGCGCACGGTGCGCGACTTCGTGCTCCAGCACTATCCGCAGACCGATCCACTGCGCCTGCGGCTGGTGCCGCGTGGCATCGATCCGCGCGATTTCCCGCGCGCGCCGCGGCCGGACCGCGAGGCGCGCGCGCAGCTGGCCGCGCAGTACCCGGCCCTGGGCGGCCAGGGCCCGCTGCTGTTGCTGCCGGGGCGCGGCACCCGCCTCAAGGGGCATGCCGACGCGCTGGCGCTGCTGGCGACCTTGCGGGCGGGCGGCCTGGATGCACGGCTGTGGATGCCCGGCGCGCGCGAGCGCGGCCGCGAGCGCTACATCGCCGAACTCGAACAGCAGGCCGCGCGCAGCGGCGTGGCGGACGTGCTGGCGATGACCGCCCCCACCGCCGCGATCGCCCAGGCCTACGCCGCCAGCGACCTGGTCCTGCAGCTGTCGCGCAAGCCCGAGGCGTTTGGCCGGACGGTGATCGAGGCGCTGTCGGTCGGGCGCCCGGTGCTGGGCTGGGACCACGGCGGCAGCGGCGAACTGCTGCGCGAGTTGCAGCCCGGCGGCGTCGCGCCGCCGTTCGACGCGGCCGCGCTGGCGCTCGCCGCGCGTACCCTGCTGGAACGTCCGCCGTCGCTTCCCGATACCATTCCGTTTACTTTGCAGGCGATGCAGGACGCCACGCTTTCGGTCTATGACGAACTCCGCGACGCTACCTCCGTCCTCCACGGCTGAGTCCACCGCCACCGGCTGGCGCTGGGCGCCGCACTGGGTGCTGGCGTTCGTGGCGCTGTGGCCGGCGCCCGGCTACGCCGAGGCGGTGATGGTGCTGGGCGCGCTGGCGGCGATCGTGCATCTGCTGGTGGGCCGCTTCCGCGGCGGCATGCGCCTGCTCAGCCACCAGGCCTGGGCGCTGACCAGCGTGCTGTTCTTCGCGTACTGGCTGCCGCAACTGGTGTCCTCGTTCGGCGCCATCGACCAGGGCCGCGCGCTGCGCGAGTCGCTGGTCGACCTGCGTTACCTGCCCTTCCTGTGGCTGGCGGCTGCGGCCGTGGCCTCGCCACGTGGGCGGCGCACGACCTTCGGCGGCCTGGCGGTGATCGTGCTGGTCTGGACGCTCGACGCGCTGGTCCAGGTGCTCACCGGCACCAGCCCGCTGTTCTGGAGCATCGACACGCTCAAGCAGGCGATCAGCGGCCGGCCGATGTGCAGCGCCGAGCAGCTGGCCCTGGCCGACCGCCTCGGGGGCGTGCTCGGCCCCTGCAACCTCAAGCTCGGGGTGGTGCTGGCGAGCCTGTCGCCGTTCGCGCTGTACTTCGCCGGGCGCCGCTTCGGCAGCACCGGCTGGATCGTGGCCGCGCTGCTGGTCGGCCTCGTCGTGCTGTTCGCCGGCTCGCGCGCCTCGTGGATCACCTTTGCCCTGGTGCTGGCCGTCAGCGGCTGGGGCCTGCTGGGCTGGAAGAAGCTGCTGGGCGTGTTCGCGGCCGGCGCGATCGCGCTGGCGGCGCTGGCCTGGTCGTCGCCGCAGGTCCAGCAGCGCGTGCTGCGCACCGCCCAGGCATGGACCGTGGAGGACGGCGACGGCGTCGACAGCGCGCTGTCGGGCCGGACCCGCATCTGGGGCGCGGCGCTGTGCATGGCGCGCGAGCATCCGCTGAACGGCGTGGGCGCGCGCGGATTCCGCCGCGCCTTCCCCGACTGCGATCCGGAGCCGGGCCAGCCCGCGGCCTGGGGCGAGGGTCCTGCCTTCCACGCCCACCAGATCGTGCTCGAGATCCTCAGCGAGACCGGCCTGTTCGGCCTGCTCATGTGGCTGGCGGGCGCGGCCATGGCCTGGCGCGCCTGGCGCTTTGCCGATGGCGAGGCCCGCGACCGCGCGCGTCCGGCCATGCTGGCGCTGGCGGCGACGGTATTCCCGCTCAACACCCACCTCGCGTTCTATTCCACCTTCTGGGGCGGGCTGACCCTGCTGCTGGCGGCGCTGTATGCCGGCAGCCTGCTGGCCGGGCGCGTCCCGGCGGCCGGCCGGTCCGCCGTCCCCTGACCGCCGGGGACGCCCGGGCAGAGGCCGCCGCCACGGTGCGGCCCTAGGGCGCGGGCGCCTCGTCGTAGGGGGAACTGCCGTCGGGCTGGCGCTTGAAGCGGCGGTGGATCCACAGGTACTGCCCGGGCGCGGCGCGCACCATGGTCTCGATCCCCGCGATCACGCGCGCGGTGTCGGCGGCCGGATCGGCGGAGGGGAAGTCCTGCAGCGCCGGCCACAGGCGCAGCGTGTAGCCGCCGTCGGCGCGGCGCCGATGCTCGAACAGCACCACCGCCGCGCCCGACAGGCGCGCCAGCGAGTGGGTCGAGGTCAGGCTGTGCGCGGGCTGTCCGAAGAAGGGCACGAACACCGCGTCGCCGCGGCTCGGGTCCTGGTCGGGCGCGTACCACAGCAGGCCGCCCTTCTTCAGGTGCCGCACGGCGCCGCGCACGTCCTGCTTGGGGAACATCGCGGCGGCGTAGCGCGCGCGGCCGCGCCGCACGGCCCACTCCATCGCGGGCGATGCGTGCGGCCGGTACATGCCGGCCAGCGGGACGAAGTCGCACATCAGCCGGCCGCAGATCTCCAGCGTGCTGAAGTGCCCGGACACCACGATCACGCCGCGGCCGCCCGCGCGCGCGGCCTCCAGGTGTTCGAGGCCCTCGACCGACAGGCCACGCCGCATCGGCCCGACCGAGCCCCACCAGGCGCGCGCGAACTCGAACAGGCCGATTCCCAGCGCGGTGAAATGCTCGCGCAGCAGGGCATCGCGCCGCGCCGCGTCGAGTTCCGGGAAGCACAGGGCGAGATTGCGCGCGGCCACTTCGCGGCGGTCGCGCAGCAGCGCGCGCAGCACGGTCCCCAGGCCGCGGCCGATCGCGCGCTGCCACAGCCAGGGCAGGCGTGCGGCCAGCGCCATCAGGCCGATGCCCAGCCAGGTGGGCCAGTTCCGGGGCGACAGGGGCGGGGGTGGCAAGGTGTCGGAAGCCATCGGCCGATTGTAGTCCGCGGGTGCACGAGGCACCCGTCGCGGCCGCGCGTGCGGCGAGCGCCATGGCTGCGCTCGCGCTGCTATCACGCGATCCGCCAGCGGTGGCGTCGAGTCCGGCCATGGCCCCGGACCCGTTATCCTGTCCGCATGTCCGCCGCCGACACGACCGAACGCCTGTTGCGCGGCCTGTATTCGGCCGTGCTCTACCTGCTCGTTCCGGTGACGGTCTACCACCTGATCTGGCGCGGCTTCCGCCAGGAAGCCTACCTGGAGCGCTGGGGCGAGCGCTACGCGCACTACGCGGCGCCCGCGCAGCCCACGCCGGTATGGGTGCATGCGGTTTCCGTGGGCGAGGTCAACGCGGTCGCGCCCCTGGTCAACGCCCTGCTCGCGGCCGCGCCCGGGCGGCGGCTGCTGGTCACCACCATCACCCCGACCGGTTCGGCGCGTGTGCGTGCGCTCTGGGGCGAGCGGGTCGAACACGTCTACCTGCCCTACGACCTGGGCGGGGCGGTGCGTCGTTTCATCGCGCATTTCCGCCCGCGGATCGCGCTGGTGGTGGAGACGGAGCTGTGGCCGAACCTGCTGTTCGGTTGCCGCGACGCCGGCATCCCGGCGTATCTGGTGAACGCGCGCCTGTCCGAGCGCTCGCTGCGCGGCTATCGCGTGCTGCGCCCGCTGCTCGCGCGCGTCCTGGCCACGATGCGCCGCGTGGCCGCGCAGTCGCAGGACGATGCTCGGCGTTTCGGCGAACTCGGCGCGCCGGCCGCGACGCTGGCGGTCACGGGCAACCTCAAGTACGACATCGCCCTGGACGAGGAGGCCATCGCCCGTGCCGCGCAGGCCTTCCGCGAACGCATCGGCGGGCGCCCGGTGTGGATCGCCGCCAGTACCCATCCGGAGGAGGAAGCGCCGGTGGTGGAGATGCATCGGCACCTGCGCGAACGCTGGCCCGACCTGCTGATGGTGTGGGCGCCGCGCCACCCCGAGCGCTTCGGTAGCGCCGCCCAGCAGGCGGTCGATGCGGGCTGGCGGGTGGCCACGCGCCGGCTGACGCAGTGGCCCGACCAGGGCGATGCGGTGTTCGTGGTCGACACGCTGGGCGAGCTGCAGCAGTTCTATGCCTGCGCCGACGTCGCCTTCGTCGGTGGCAGCCTGCAGGACGTCGGCGGCCACAACCTGCTGGAGCCGGCGGCGGTCGGCACGCCCGTTGTCACCGGGCCGCACCTGCACAATTTCGCCGAGATCGCGCAGCGCATGCAGGCGGCCGGTGCCCTGCGCATCGGGCAGGACGCGCGGGCGGTTACCCTGCAGCTTGCGCAGCTGCTGGAGGACGCGGGCGAGCGCGGACGGATGCGCGAAGCGGGCCTGGCCCTGGTTCGCGACGGTCGCGGCGCACTGCAGCGCACGCTCGATGTCATCGCCGCGGACCTGCCGCCTGCCTGAGGCGGCTGCGGGGCCTGCCTGCCACCGGTGCAGCGGCCGGACCAGGCGGGTGCCGGCCCGGGCGGCGGCTGGCTGCGGGGCGCTGGGCCGGAAAACGAGGGAGCCGGCTTGCGCCGGCTCCCTGGGTCTCGCGTGTTGGCGCCGGTCTTACTGCACCGGGACCGGTGCGGTGGTGTCGACGGTCAGCAGGCGGTTGATGTCCTGCACCGTGGCGACGTCCAGCGTGCCCGCGGCCTGCTCGAGCAGGAGCCGGTTGCGCAGGTAGTTGTAGCGCGAGGTGGCGTAGTTCTGCCGGGCCGCGAACAGGTTCTGCTGGTTGATCAGCACGTCGATCACGGTGCGGGTACCCACTTCCAGGCCGACCTGCGAGGCGTCGTACGCGCTCTGCGCGGACACCAGCGCCAGCCGGCGCGCCTCGACTTCGCTGATGCCCGCGACCAGGGCCTGGTAGGCGTAACGGGTGTTGCGCTCGATCGCGCGGCGGTTCTGCTCCAGCTGGTCCTGGGCGATGTCGCGGCTGGCGATGGCCTGGCGCACGCGCGACTGGGTCGCCCCGCCCGAGAAGATCGGCACGGTCAGGGTCAGGCCGATCGTATGGCCCTCGTTGTCGCCGAAGCCTTCGGCCGCCGGCGGCACCACGGTGCCGGGCGAGTACCAGCTGGCGCCGTTGCTGTAGCTGACGCCCAGGCCGAGGCTCGGAAGATGCCCGGCGCGCGCGCCCTGCACGTTGTACTCCGCGCCTCGCACGTCGTACTGCGACGCCCGCAGGCTCGGATTGGTGTCCAGCGCACGCTGGACCCAGGCCTCGGCATCGCCGCCGATGGGCAGCTCGGGCCGGAAATCCTCCGGCAGTGCCCGCAGGGCGCTGATCGGAGTGCCGGTGATCTGGGCCAGGGCCTGGTAGGCGTCCTGCAGCGCGTTGCGGGTCAGGATGGTATTGGCACGCGCGGCGTCGTACTGGGCGCGCGCCTCGTGTACGTCGGTGATCGGCGCCAGTCCCACTTCCAGGCGGCGGTCGGCATAGTCGAACTGCTTCTGGAACGCGGTCTCGGCCGCTTCGGCCGCGGCCAGCGTCTCCAACGCCACCAGCACGTCGAAATAGGCGTTGGCGGTGCGCGAGATCAGGTCGTCGCCGGCCGCCTCCAGGTCGTAGTCGGCGGCCGTGCTGTAGTTGCGCTGGGCGCGCAGGTTGGCGATCGCACCGAAGTCCACCACGCTCTGCGAAAGCGAGGCGCCGTAGCTGCGGCTGCGCGAGGTGCCGGTGGTGCCGGCATCGTGCGAGCGGCTCAGGCGCGCACTGCCGTCGATCTGCGGCAGCAGCGCGGCGCGGGCCTGCACCGCGTTCTCGCGGGTGGACAGGCGGCTGGATTCGGCGATCGACAGCTGCGGGTCGTTGACCCGTGCCAGCTCGTAGGTCTGCATCAGGTCCTGGGCGAAGACCGGCGCGGACGACAGGGCCAGGGCGAGGGAAAGAACGAGATGGCGGCGGAGCATCGGGAATCCTTGGCGGAAAAACGGGGGGAACGTATCAGAACCTGAATTCGGCGGGCGGTGCGGCGCCGGCGAGATAGGCCAGCCCGGTTTCGAACAACGACTCGATGCGCGCGCCGTTGACCTCGTTGTGCAGCAGTGCGGCGTCCATGGCCGGGGCGCGCCCGTGCACGACGAACATCCGCCCTTCCGGACGCAGCCACTCGAGGAAACGTGACGGGATCGTGTCCACCGCGCCGGAAACGCAGATCGCGTCGAACTGGCGGTCGGGCAGCCAGGCGAAGGCGTCGGCCGCGATCACCGAGACGTTGCCGATGCCCTGGGCGCGCACGCGGTCGCCCGCGGCTTCGGCCAGGTCGGCGTGACGTTCGATGCTCACCACTTCGCGCGCCAGCGAGCCCAGGCAGGCGGCCATGAAGCCGCTGCCGGCGCCGATCTCCAGCACGGACTCGCCGCCCTGCAGGGCCAGCGCCTGCAGCGCGCGGCCTTCGAGCACGGGCTTGAACATGGTCTCGCCATGGCCGATCGGCAGTTCCAGGTCGGCATAGGCCAGGGCGCGGTGGCGCTCGCCGACGAAGGCTTCGCGCGGCAGGCGTACCAGCACGTCCAGCACGCGGCCGTCGAGCACGTCCCAGGGACGGATCTGCTGCTCGACCATGAGCTCGCGGGCCTTGGCGTAATCGAACGTCATCTTGCGGTCCGGAAAGAATTAAAGAGGGGAAACGCGATTCTACCGGCCGGATGGCGCAATTTCCCCGGCCGTCATCATCGCCAGCGGCCGCGGGCCGACTGAGTGCCGGAAGTCACCGCGACCGATGGCCGCGCTCGGCCCGGGGCCCGGCGGCCGCCGGACGGGCGTAGGCCCGCAGGAACATCCCGACCGTGGCGCCGATGTGTTCGTCGATCCCGGCCGGTCCTGGATGCTCGCACAGCCCGCAGGCCATGCGCGTGTGCAGGTCGCCCTTGAGCAGGGCGAAGAACTGGCGGGCCGCGCAGGGCAGGTCGGGGATGTCCAGTTCCTGCGCGCGCGCCTCCAGGAAGGCAGTGAAAACGCGCTGGATCCGCTCGGGCCCGGCTTCCCAGAACAGTTGTCGCAGGCGCTCGTCGCCGCCCGGCGCCATCATCATCCGGTGCGTGGCCAGGGCCGCGGGCGTGGTGATCATGGCGAAGAAGGCGCGCGCGATGCCCTCCAGCTGCGACGCCAGGGGAGCGGCCGGATCGGCGGCGAACAGGTCGTCGGGCATCAGCGAGTCGCACACCAGCCGGACCGCCTCGCCGAACAGCGCCTCCTTGTCGCCGAAGTGGCTGTACACGGTGAGCTTGGACACGCCGGCCTCGGCCGCGATCTGGTCCATGCTGGCGCCTTCGAAGCCCAGGCGGGTGAACAGCTGCGCCGCGGCCTCGAGGATCGCCGCGCGCTTGGCCAGGTCCTTGGGACGGCCGGGCCCGGCCGGGGCCTTGGGGCTGCGTGCGACGGGCGGAAGCTGCGGTGCCATCCGCCAATACTAGACTAATGGGTTTGCTATTTATACTCTGCAGCCCCTGGCATTCACCCGGCGCTGCGGATGCAAAAGAAGGTGCACTCCTGCCCCCGCGGCCTCGCCCTGGCGCTGGCCCTGGCCGGGCTGCTGTCCGCGTGTGAGCGCGACCGCGACATCGACGAAGCGCCGCGGCCGGTCCTCGTCGTGCAGCCCGGTGGCGGTGCCCAGGCCGCCGTGCGTGCCTATGCCGGCGAGATCCGCGCGCGCGAGGAGAACCCGCTGGCGTTCCAGATCGCAGGCAAGCTGGTGCGTCGCCATGTCGACGCCGGCGAGCGCGTGCGCCGCGGCCAGGTGCTGGCCGAACTCGATCCCGGCGACCAGCGCCTGCAGGCCGAAGCGGCGCGTGCGCAGCTGGCGGCCGCCGAGGCGGAACTGGAGCGGGTGCGCGCCGACCGGGCGCGCTTCCGGACGCTGGTCGAGGATCGCCTGGTCAGCCAGTCGGCCATGGACGGGCAGGACGCGGCCTGGGCGGCGGCGGACCAGCAGGCGCGGGCTGCCCGTGCCCGCCTCGACGTCGCGCGCAACCAGGCCGGTTACGCGCAACTGCGCGCGCCGCGCGACGGGGTGGTGACCGGTCGCCTGGCCG
>Ga0233377_1000348_pt1 | contig 22760 bp, 16 predicted proteins | sample ElkDunMinimDraft_6_FD_191540 | JGI IMG/M metagenome (GOLD analysis project Ga0233377, IMG submission 191540) | Fecal eukaryotic communites from dung pellets of Tule Elk in California, USA - Elk Dung E36 | ecosystem: Host-associated > Mammals > Digestive system > Large intestine > Fecal | place...
CAATTGAAGAGCAAATTGGTGGTCGTGAGAAAATGGAAAAATTTTACGGTAAAACAATATTACAAATCAAAGCTGAATTCCGTGAAATTATCCGTGAGCGTATGCTAGCACAGGAGATGGAACGAACGATAACACAAGATTTATCTGTAACACCAAGAGAAGTAAAAGAATTTTTTGATGCTTTACCACCAGATAGTATACCATTTATCAACACACAAATGACGTTTCAGCAAATCGTTATTTTTCCAGAAATCACAAAAGCAGATAAACTAAGATCTCGAGAAGAACTGCAAGGATTACTTGTACAAGCTAGATCAGGTAAGAGTTTTGCGTCTCTGGCTCGTTTGAATTCAGATGACACTGGAAGTGCGAGTAAAGGAGGAGAAATTGCTGCTCGTCGCGGAATGATGGTTGCACCTTTCGAAGCTGCAGTATTTAGTTTAAAAGAAGGTGAAATTTCAGAAGTTTTTGAATCAGAATATGGTTACCATATCGTAAAATTGATAGAACGTAAAGGAGATACCTACAAATGTGCGCACATACTTAAAATTCCAACATATACAGAAACTTCTCTTGAAAGAGCTGCGATAAGAATGGACTCATGTTATAGAGCTTTGAAAGCGAATGAAATTACGTGGGATGATGCAGTAACGAAGTATTCGAATGATGATGATACTCGCTACAATCGTGGTGTTATTACAAATCCTTATACAGGCGACCAAAAATGGGATGCTGCAGCATTGAGTGAAATTGACAATCAAATATACATCTTAACAGATAAATTGCAGATTGGTAATTTTACAGAGCCTAACTTATATGTGGATATGATGTCACGTAAAGAAGGTGTTCGTATTGTCCGATTAATGAATCGTACACAGCCACACAAAGCAAATTTAAAAGAGGATTATCCATTGATTCAAAAAGCTGCTATAAGCATGAAACATCAAGAAATGGTTGATGAGTGGATGACCAAAAAAATCAAATTGGCATATGTAAATGTTAATCCTGATTACAAGGATTGCGAATACAAGTACAATTGGGGATTTAAATAATATTTTTTGTAAGTTAGTACCTCAAAACTGATTTAAATTAAAGCAAATACTTATGTCTGATAAAGATGCAATCGATCAACTGGTTCGCCATTACAAGGAGTTAAAAAATGAAATTCACAAAGTAATTGTTGGACAAGATGAAGTTGTTGACCAAGTTTTAATTTCAATTTTTTCTCGTGGACATTGTTTACTTGTCGGAGTGCCAGGACTTGCAAAAACATTATTGGTTAACACCATTGCACAAACGTTGGGGTTAAGCTTCAATCGTATTCAGTTTACTCCCGACTTAATGCCATCTGACATTGTTGGTTCGGAAATTTTGGATGAATCAAGAAATTTCAAGTTTATTCAAGGCCCAATTTTCAGTAACATAGTGTTGGCAGATGAGATCAATAGAACTCCGCCTAAAACGCAATCAGCATTATTGGAAGCAATGCAAGAACGATCTGTAACTGCAGCTGGAAAAACGTATAAGTTACCTGCTCCTTTCTTCGTATTGGCTACTCAAAACCCAATTGAACAGGAAGGTACTTATCCTCTTCCGGAAGCACAATTAGACCGTTTCTTATTTAATATTTGGGTAGATTATCCTAGTTACCTTGAAGAATTAGCGATTGTACGTTCAACAACAACCGATCAAAAAATTGAATTAAAGCAGATCGTTTCAGGTGAACAAATTATTTCATATCAAGAATTAATCCGTCGCATTCCAGTTGCTGATAACGTATTAGAATATGCAGTTAAATTGGTTGGAAAAACACGTGTAAATTCTGAATTTGCTACGCAATTGACCAAAGATTATATTTCTTGGGGTGCTGGTCCAAGAGCTTCGCAATACTTAGTTGTTGCTGCTAAATGTCACGCTGCGTTGAACGGTAAATATTCACCAGATATCGAAGACGTTAAAGCCGTTGCCGCTCCGATTTTAAGACACCGTTTGGTTCGTAATTACCGCGCGGAGGCAGAAGGATATTCAATGGAACGAATCATCAGTGAATTGTTGTAATTGACAGATTTATAATAAACTTATATAAAAAAAAAAGCTTCGATTTCTCGAAGCTTTTTTTATATCTCAAAAACACAATTTTAGCCCTTAACGCGCTCAACGTATGTTCCAGTACGTGTATCAATTTTAATTACCTCACCATTATCAATAAACAAAGGAACTTTAACTTCAGCACCTGTTGCAATTGTAGCTGGTTTAGATGAGTTAGTTGCTGTATCACCTTTTACTCCCGGCTCAGTGTAAGTAACCTCAGAAATGATATACATCGGTAAATCAACTACCAATGGCATTTCTTCTTCAGCATGATATAAAATATTACATACCATTCCTTCTTGTAAAAACAATGGTTTCTCAATCATTGCTCTTGGAATGTTAACTTGCTCAAACGTTTCATTGTTCATGAATACAAATGAATCCGCCTCTTCGTAAAGGTATTGGTATTCTCTGTTTTCAATGCGAACGATTTCGATTTTATGTCCCGCAGAAAATGTATTTTCTAACAGTCTACCTGTCTCAATTTGACGCATCTTCGTACGTACAAACGCAGGTCCTTTCCCTGGCTTTACGTGTTGGAACTCGACAATTTGAAACAATTTTTCGTTGTGTTTAATACACAAACCATTTTTAATATCAGCTGTAGTTGCCATCTTTATCTATTAATTTCGTTTTCTAAGGAGTCAAAGATAATGCATTTTTCAAACAATTAAAAAGAAATTACATGGGGATACTGACTCTAAATCGAGTCCCTACACCAATTTGGGATTCAACAACAACAACTTTTCCTTTGTGATAATCTTCTACAATTCGTTTTACTAATGTTAAACCAAGTCCCCAGCCTCTTTTCTTAGTTGTATATCCGGGTTTAAAAATTGTTCGCATTTGCTTAGGTGTCATCCCTTTTCCGGTATCTGTGATGTCTATATGAGCCCATTCTGGTGAAACCGACAAAGTAATATCCAACTTCCCCTTCCCTTCCATCGCATCTATTGCATTGATAGAGATATTTTCCACAACCCAAGCAAGTAACGATGAACTGTGAGGACATTTTACATCATCTTCTATTGTAACGGTTAACTCCACTTGTTTTGAAATGCGTGGCTTTAAATAAGAAACTATTTCCGTTAATGAAGAAGATAAATCCTGTACATCTAATTTTGCTTCACTTCCAATTTTTGAAAAACGGTCTGTTACAGTCATTAATCGATCAACATCTTTTTGCATCTCTAAGGTAATAGATTCATCCACATCTTGCGCTTCGAGCAATTGAATCCAAGCCATCAAGGATGAAATTGGTGTACCTAGCTGATGTGCTGTTTCTTTTGCCATACCTGCCCAAACTTGATTCTGCTCAGCTTTTCGAAACGTACTAAACAACATGTATGCAATTAAGATAAACAAGCCGATAATCAAAAACTGAATGTATGGAAAATACTGCAATTGCTTTAATTCGGCACTGCTATCAAAGTATAAAACACTAGTAGCCCCTTCCTGAAAATCAATTAAGATGGAGTCATTGCTTTTTGATAAATTTTTGACCACTGATCCAATGTCCTCTTTCAACAAAAGTGAATCACTGATATTTGTTCCAATTACTTCACGTGTAGCTTGATTAATCAACAAAACTGGAACAAGACCATCGTTCTGAATCAACTCAGCATTGAACGACTTAAACAAGGAATCGCGTTCCTTCTCCAAACGTACAATATCACGTGAATCATCATAGACATAGGTCATAAATAGACCTTCATAAACTTCTACAGTAAAAGAAGGATTCTTCGTTGCCCATAAATCAGCTAGGCTACGAAGGGAATCTTCAAAACGCTTGTCTAGTTCTTTTTTATTTAATTTTGGATGCGTGCCTTGCATTGAACTTGCATCAAACGAGAGGTTTCGGTAACCAGAAATATTTCGATCTTCATCTAGTAGAATCACCGGAATATCGTTGTTATCCTTCACAATTTGCATTGGAAATTCAGGAATAGAGAATGTTGTTTGATTGGCAACCTCTTTAGAAGCATCAATCCATAATTTCATTTTTTCCTTCTCTTTTTCGCGCAATTGCATAAAAGTACGATTGGTCAATTGAATCAATTCCACCCGCTTTTTTATTGCCCCTGCCCATTGTTTGGCATGCTGACGCTCTTGATCGCCTACCTTAGAAACAATTTGATTGGAAAGAAAAAGGGAAATTCCCACCATGATCAGCGCAGCAATCATGAGCGCAATTTTCCATCGTTGTTTATTTGAATAAAGTTTCATTAGCTTGTGTATGCAACATGCAAAACGATAAAAATAAAGGTTTATTCCAATGCACGCATTTTTTTTGAGTAATTTTGCGCTTCAATCTTACGATCATCATGAATCAATTAAAGAAGAAACCCTTTTTATTTTTCGCAGTTCTATTTTTACTAATTACCGCTCTATTAACATTCATTCCAGTAAACATCTTTCCTGGCATGATCGTTTATGAGCAAGGATTGCAATTAATTGAGGTCGAAGCACCGCTTACTTTGGGGAATTTCATCGGTTTAGGTATCAATGAAGGTGATTTGGATGGCGTAAAAACGTTTTACCTTACTTCAAAAGGTATGGCGATGGCTTTTATTGTTTGCATCGGGATTCCAGCATTAATTGCTTACCGTTTTTATGTTAAAAGTCAACTTAAAGACAAAGAAGAAAAGTAAATTACTTGACAACTGACTCTCCATTCAAGTAAATTTTCAGATGACCAATCATTCAACAAGTATTTCTAATAAGCGACACCGCTTTGCAATTTTTAGTTTTTTCTTTGCCATGGGAATTATATTCGCATCCTGGGCAAGTAGAATTCCAACCATAAAAGAGTCCTTAGATTTAACGGAAGGTCAGCTTGGTGCCATGCTCTTAATGTTACCACTAGGTCAATTATTCACACTTCCATTATCAGGAAAAATTGTAACGCGCTTTGGAAGTTCAAAGGTGTTGACGATTATGATTCTATACTACGTATTGATTCTGTATACTGTATCATGGGCAGATTCAATTTACTTATTGGCCATTTCCCTTTTCCTTTTTGGGATTGGTGGTAATATGTGTAACATTGCAGTGAATACTCAAGCTGTTGGAATTGAAAAAATTTACAATAAATCCATCATGACAGCTTTTCATGGAGCGTGGAGTTTAGCAGGATTTTTTGGCGCTTTAGTTGGCTTGATAATGATGCACTTTGGGTTGTCCATTCAAACACATTTTCTAGTCATTCTTATTTTAGTTACGACAATTGTATTTTTCAATTTCCAATACCTATTAAAACGAGATTCTGACAGCGATGCTCCGCAAGAAAAAGTAAAATTCAGACCTGATCGCATTTTACTACAATTAGGAATCATTGGATTTTTCAGTATGGCCACTGAGGGAGCAATGTTTGATTGGACGGGTGTTTATTTTCAAGATATTGTTGGTGCACCGGAAAATTTGATTGTATTGGGTTACACCGCATTTATGATCATGATGGCAACCGGTCGTTTTATTGGGGATTTCCTCATCATTAAGTTTGGAAATAAAAATGTCCTTGCAACGAGTGGTATCTTTATGTTTGCAGGAATGATGCTATCGGTCCTCTTCCCCACCGTATTGTGCGCAACCATTGGCTTTATGTTAGTAGGACTTGGAGTTGCATGTTGCGTCCCTACCGTATACAGTTTAGCGGGGAAACACCCAACCATACCAGCAGGAATGGCTTTAGCTATTGTATCAAGCATCAGTTTTCTAGGATTCTTGATGGGACCGCCATTAATTGGATACATTGCGGAGCTAACAAGCTTACAAATTTCCTTCTTAATTTTTTCACTTTTTGGTCTTGCAATGTTAATCATTGTACTAAAAAAGAAAAATTGGTAAAAAAGTGTAAAATAATTGCTTTTGAGCTTCATTTTTAGGATTTTTGTAGCTGATTTTCCCGTTTATTCAGGAAATGACTACTTATAATTACTGCTCGCATTTATTTTTTAATTATTCAACGTTCAAATTGAGAGGAAATGAACAAAAAAAATGAATCTGAGGTAGACGTCATTCTCATTGGTGGTGGGATCATGAGTGCCACATTGGGAACGCTTATCAACGAACTAAAACCTGATACAACAATCGAAATTTTCGAACGCCTCGACGTAATTGCTGCGGAGAGTTCTGATGCATGGAACAATGCTGGAACTGGTCACGCTGCTTTATGTGAATTAAATTATACGCCACAAGCAGCTGATGGTTCTGTGGATGTAAAAAAGGCTATTAACATTGCCGAGCAGTTTGAAATATCAAAACAATTTTGGGCATACTTGGCCAAAAAATCAATTTTAAAAGATCCTTCCTCGTTCGTAAAACAAGTACCACATATGAGTGCTGTTTTTGGTGAAGAAAATGTTTCCTTTTTGAAAACGCGTTTCGATGCGATGTCAAAAGAGAACATGTTTAAAGGAATGGAATATACCGAAAATAAATCTACGTTAAAGTCTTGGATTCCATTGATGATGGAAGACCGTCCTGAAGCGGATCGCATTGCTGCAACAAAGATGGAAATTGGAACCGATGTTAATTTCGGTGCTTTGACACGAGACTTGGTTTCATACCTAGATGACAAACCACAAATTACTATGCACTTAAATCACGAAGTAAAAGATTTGAAGCAACGTAAAAGTGGTAAATGGAAAATCACTGTTAAGGATTTGAAAACTGGTGAACGTCGTAAAATAAAAGCAAAATTTGTTTTCATTGGAGCTGGTGGTCACTCACTTCTTTTATTAGAAAAATCTGGAATTCCTGAAGCAAAAGGATTTGGAGGTTTCCCAGTTGGTGGACAATGGTTGCGTTGTAAAAACGAAGAAATTATTAAGCAACATCAGGCTAAAGTTTATGGTAAGGCCGCAGTTGGAGCTCCTCCAATGTCTGTTCCCCACCTAGACACACGTTTCATCGACGGAAAACAAGCATTGTTGTTTGGTCCATTTGCAGGATTTTCAACTAAATTCTTAAAAAAAGGTTCTTATTGGGATTTACCTGCTTCGATTCGTTTATCTAATATCCGTCCAATGATTGCAGCCGGATGGGACAACATGGACTTGACAAAGTATTTGATTTCTGAAGTGATGAAAAGCCCAGAAGATAAATTGGAAGCATTAAAAGAATTTATGCCTTCAGCGAAAATGGAGGACTGGGAAGTGGAAATGGCAGGTCAACGTGTGCAAGTGATTAAAAAAGACGAAGAGCACGGCGGAATTTTACAATTCGGGACTGAAGTTGTTTCTTCTGCCGACGGCTCAATTGCAGCGTTGCTGGGAGCATCTCCAGGCGCATCTACAGCCGTTGCAATTATGATTTCGTTACTTAAACGTTGTTTCCCAGAAAGAGCGAAAGAAGATGAATTCCGTTTAAAATTACGTGAGATGATACCTTCTTGGGGTCAATCATTAAATGAGAATCCGGAATTATTAGAAAAAATCCGCAAAGATGCTGCTGAAGCATTGAAATTAGGAAAGTAATAATTTACTGTTATACAATTTGAAAGTCGCTCTGGAAACAAAGCGACTTTTTTAATGTTCTGTTTTACACAAGAAAGGATTGGGTAATATCAACTAACTGTTTTTTCAACGCTACGATACTTTGAAGACCATCAACTTCCTTTTTCACCCCATTAACATCAATAAAATATTTATTTCGTAGGGAAGTTATCTTAGCAATCAATTTCTTATTATTATCATCTACTAAAATATTAAAACTATTCTTTTGATCACGATAGGAGATTCTAGTAGAATCTAACTTTTTAATGGAATTCAACAAAATTGTTTTAACTGCATGATAAATTTTCAACTCTTCAGCCGTAGTAATTACAATATTTCCGTTTTTAGCTTCTTGATCAATAATTTTAGGAATTGAATTTTGGATCGTACTAGAATTAATTAAATTTCTGATTTTCATTTTAACTTGATCTGTCATCCTTTTACCTTCCATTCTGTTAAATACAGCCTTTATAAAATCATCTGATGGATCTGATAATTCTGAAGTCAAGGCATCCTGAAATCCCTGTAAAAAGTAACATTCTTGCGCTTCTTCATTCAGTTCTTTTATATCAATACAATTTTTATGAAACTTTGAAAGATTTTCAATTAAGTAATCATCAATGGTACTAAAGTTCAATACCAAAAAAGGAGTCTCATAAAGTTTCATTTCTTTCGTTGATTCATTTGGAAAATAAAACCTCCATTCAATTCCATTTGTCAAGATCCCAAATTTAGAATTCTTCGTATTTATGAAATAATTATTTAACTGAGAAGCTTCTTTATCCGTTAGCCGTTTATCAAACTTCTTACATTCTATTATTATCTCTGGTGTTTTTCCATTTACTATTAATCCAATATCGGCTTTATCATTCTTTTGCCCCCAACCTGCATTGATTTCAGTTGCCATGTCATCAATTCTGCTATATCCCAAAATTTCTAATATTGGTTCGATCAATACAAAGCGTGTTTGCGCTTCATTTGTACAACGTTCCTCTAATCTTGAAATATCAAACTTAGACAAGGACTTTTTAATGGAATTAACTATTTGTTTATTGATTGGCATAATCTTTCGTTTTGACGAATGTAAATAATATTAATTAATAAACAAGTTTTCAGGTATTTACTCAGGTATTTCTACCTGGAACACTATCTGTATTTTTACATTTAAAAACATTCAATATTGCAATACGCCACTACTGGTTAATACTATATAAAAGACATAAACAAAAAAAGGCTATTCTTTCGAATAGCCTTTTTTAGTATAATTGGATAATTGCTTACAACAATTGTTTTAATAACGAAGTCATACTTACTTTTTCATCGATGAAGTTTTTCAATTCTGAAATCGCTACACGGTCTTGTAACATTGTATCTCGGTTACGAATTGTAACTGTATTATCTTCCAACGTTTGGTGATCTACCATGATTGAGAAAGGTGTACCGATAGCATCTTGACGACGGTAACGTTTTCCTGGAGAATCTTTCTCATCGTATTGACAAGAGAAATCTAAACGCAACGCATTAAAAATCTCAGTTGCTTTTTCTGGCAAACCATCTTTTTTCGTTAAAGGCATCACAGCAACTTTATAAGGCGCCAATGCGAAAGGTAACGACAACACAGTTCGTTCTGAACCGTCTTCTAAAACTTCATTTTTCAAAGAAGTGCTTATTGTTGCCAAGAACAAGCGATCCAAACCAACAGATGTTTCAACAACATAAGGAACGTAGCTTTGGTTCAATTCTGGATCGAAATATTGCAATTTCTTACCTGAAAATTGTTCGTGTGCTTTTAAGTCAAAATCTGTACGTGAGTGAATTCCTTCCAATTCTTTGAATCCCATAGGGAAATTAAACTCAATATCCGCAGCTGCATTAGCGTAGTGTGCCAATTTGATATGATCGTGGAAACGGTAATTCTCCTCCCCTAACCCTAAAGCTAAGTGCCATTTTTGACGCATATTTTTCCAATACTCGTACCACTTCAATTCTTCACCTGGACGTACAAAAAATTGCATTTCCATTTGTTCGAATTCACGCATACGGAAGATAAATTGACGAGCGATGATTTCATTACGGAAAGCTTTACCAATTTGGGCAATTCCAAAAGGAATCTTCATGCGACCTGTTTTTTGTACGTTCAAGAAATTCACAAAAATCCCTTGTGCCGTTTCAGGACGAAGGTAAATTGTAGAAGCGTCGCCAGCAACAGAACCCATTTCAGTTGAGAACATCAAGTTAAATTGACGCACTTCTGTCCAGTTAGAAGTTCCAGACATTGGACAAACTATTCCAAGGTCTACGATTAAGTTGTAAACACCTTCCAAGTCATTTGCTTCCAACGTTTCGCGCATACGATCTTCAATTTCTTTGATCTTTGCATTGTTGCGAACAACATTTGGATTTGTAGCAATGAATTGAGCTTCGTCAAAAGCATCACCGAATTTCTTCTTCGCTTTTTCTACTTCTTTAGTGTTCTTTTGAACATATTTTTCGATGTGCTCTTCGATTAATACATCGGCACGGTATCTCTTTTTAGAGTCTTTGTTATCAATCAACGGATCATTGAATGCATCAACGTGTCCAGATGCTTTCCAAGTTGTTGGGTGCATAAAGATAGACGCATCGATACCTACAATATTTTCATGCATTTGCACCATTGATTTCCACCAATATTGCTTGATATTGTTTTTCAATTCAGCTCCCAATTGACCATAATCGTATGCAGCAGCTAAACCGTCATAAATTTCAGATGAAGGGAAAACATACCCATATTCTTTCGCGTGCGAAATAACTTCTTTTAATTTATCTTCTCTTTGTTCCATGGTAGAAAATCAATGATTTTTATTCAACTGCAAATATAGACAGAAGATTGCAAAGATATCGCTTGCGGTTACTTGTTTATGCAGAAGATTTAAACAATAAAAAAAGGCTGTCGAAATTGACAGCCTTTCCTCACTCATAACAAGTGTATTATTTTTTGATGAATCTCTTCGTTCCATTCAAAGTTTCAGAAGAAACTTGGATGAAGTAAACACCACTTTCTACGTTTGCGATAGTAAGATCAGTTTGAGCAGCAGTTACTACTTGGCTGATAATTACTTTACCGTTCACATCTAATACAGTGATTGTAGATTGAGCAGCTGTTAAACCAGCAATTGTAATCACATCTGAAGCAGGATTAGGGAAAATAGCCACATTATCCAAAGAAACAGAAGATACGCTTACGTTAGTTACAGAAATACATGCTGAAGTTGATGAACAACCATTTGCAGTTACCACAACTTGGAATGAACCTGGTGCAGATGGCGCGTAAGTTGAACTTGTAGCTCCAGTAATTTCTGTATCGTCATCACAGTTGATCCATTGGTAAGTTGCTCCTGTTGTTTCTACTACAGTTACTGTTGCACCACTCGCAGAAGCAGTTGCTGTTGGTAAAGAATTGATTACGATAGTTTCAGTTGAAGTTACTTCAGGACAAACTCCTGTAGCAGCTACTGTATTCGTTATAACATAAGTACCTACAGTAGAAGCAGCAATATCCAAATCACCTGTAGTAGCGTTAATTTCTAAACCAGCTGTTGAAGAGAATGTACCTGCAGTACCAGAAATTGTAATTGTAGGGTTAGAACCTTCCTCACAAAATGCTGTCGCACTGTATGCAAAAGCAGCATTACTTGCAGCAATGATTTCTAATGTTTCATTGTGGGTTGCTGCTGGACAAGAACCTGAAGCTGCAATTGTATTTGTGATCACATAAGTTCCAGGTGTTGAAGCTGCAACGTTAACTTCACCAGTTGAAGCATTTATTTCTAAACCTGTAGTTGAAGAAAACACACCAACGGATCCAGTAACTGTTGCTGTAACATTTGAAGCACTACCACATACTTCATCAGATGATAACGTGAAAGCTGCAGAAGGAGCAGATGTAATTGTCAATGATTGCGTAGAAGAATTCGGGCAAGCTCCTGCAGTTGTATAAGTAATTGTATACGTTCCTTCAGGAGAATCTGTAACATCTACTACTCCAGTTGCTGCATCAATAATCAATGCACCAGTTGTAGTAAATGCACCTCCTGCTGTTGTAATAGTTGGAGTTAAATCTGCCCCACCAACGCAAACTGTTGAACTTCCGTATGTGAAAGTAGCGTCGTCTAAAGCACTGACAACGATTTCGCCATCTACAACTTCACCACATAAAGGAACATCCCCATCAACATCAAAGAATCTAGCATATGCAACCATTAATTCTATTGGATAATTGCCAGCAGTTGCGTACGAAGCGTTAACTGAAGCTACATTCTCTAATGTCTCGTTCATATAAGTCCAATACGTTGGTGCCGGAGCAGGTGTATTATTTAAAAAACTTTCCAAAACATCCTTATTGTAGAATTTACTGTTTATAATTGGAGAATATGTAGCTGTTAATTGATCTGTAGAATTAGGACAAATCGGAGATGTTACTGAATGATTTATTTGAGCAGTTATCTCGTAACTAACTAATGGTTCTAAGTAAACATCTGCATCATAACCATCTGTATAGAGGTCATCTAAAGAATACCAATCTGATCCAAATTTTCCTTTACTTAAAAATTCTCCTCTACCACTAAATAAGTCAGGATCATTCGTTGCCATTCTTAATAAAGTTGTAGTACTTGAATTTTCAATAGCTACATAATATGGTCCAGTAACAACAACTGGTTGAGCAAACTCAACTTCACCATAAGCAAGGGCTGTAGCACTAGTACCCGCATAATTAGCCGTAACCGTTGCCAACTGTGCTAGAACATCACCTGCAGCGTTTGAATTATAAATATTCACAGTTACAGTTCCTGCATTACCATTATATAAGAAAGCAGCACCATAAATCTCAACTGCTTGAGGAGCATCAAACCATTGTGCCAATCCAAGAACAGTAGTTGAGGAATTTTGTACTCCCAAAACCCCAACATCAGTAGTACTTAAATTCTTAACATTAGCATATTCGATGTAATCAAATTCACATACTGCTCTACTTGAACTTTTTGCAGGAATACTACCTTTTTGTAGTTTATCACCTGTAGTAAGATTTTGTCCATGTGACGAAAAGAATAACATGGAAGACATTAATAAAATGCTAATTTTTTGTTTCATAAGTTTATTTTTATAGTAAACGCCAAAGATACAACTCAAAAACAAAGAATCCAACCATTTAGCATAAAATATACGCAAAGAAGTCCCGCTTAAAAGCGAGACTTCATCCAAATTTATTATTTCTTTCCTTTAGAAAATTCCTAGGTAGAAAGCATCTGTTCCTGTTTTCAATTTTGCACCTTTTGTAAATGCATCTGGAGATGTTGAAGTAGGATCAAACATGTAAATATGTCCGTCTCCTCCAAGTGGTGTTAATGCCATGAAGAATTTGCCATTCACGTAGCTTGACCATTGGTACTGTTGCAACCAATAAGACTGACCTAAATTCATTTTAACAGCAGTTTTAGCATATACATCAACGCGATATACATCCCAATTTGCGGTAGAAGCAGCACCTGCATCTGCATTTAAAACAGGAACATATCCAACACCGTTACCTATGTAAAACCATCCGTTTGTTTGACAAGCATGACCAGCGATAGCGTCTAATTTGAATTCATAACCTTCATCATAAACTCCATTAGAGATTTTTAAGAAAGATAATCCTTTCGAAGTTGATACTTGGTAAACATCACCCATTTCATCCTTATGAGCAACTGGCGTACGGTATCCGTTTGTATTCCCCTTAACACCACCAACAGCAGTGCGAATAATCACTTCGTTTTCTAATGTAGGATAATCTACTACGATTGACATTGCATCGCTACCAACGAAACCTGCAGCTGCATTTGTTGTAGCATTCCATTTTTGCTTACCACATCCATAGATTAGTTTGCCATTTTGTACAACAGGTGCATCAATTCTGAAAATAAATCCGCCATCTGCATCGCTTGGAACTTGAAAAGAACGTACTGTACCTAAACTCATATTGCTTAAGTTAATTTGAGCCAATTTCACAGTAGTCATTGTGCTAATGTAATTTGAATCATTGTCAAAAGTATGCTCTACAATTACGTGGTGTAACATCGCTGAGTTATCATCAATCTTAGTCCAACGTGGATTTGCAGTTCCAATCGCACCTTGCACTTGAGTTGTCAACAAACGTGTGTATGATTGTCCACCACCATAGCTAAATTTAGAAACTTCTCCACCTCCATAATTCAAATTATATAGTGTGCGTCCGTCATTTGAAGTATAAACACGTGCAGTACGAACTGAAGGAATTTCAAAACCGAAATTATTGAAATTTACAGTAAATTCTGGATCCGACATTTGCTCTACTGTTACTCCCTGACTAAACGTTAGAGATTCACCTGTTGAACCTTGACCTAAAACGATATGATAAGGTCTAAAAGCACTCGGCACTTCTGGAACCTCCTCTTGTTTATCTTTTTTACAAGAGCTTGCGGCCATTACTACACACGCCATCAATGAAACGCGATTAATTATTGTAAACACTTTTTTCATGGTATTTAAATTTGATACTTGTTGTTATTAAAAAATCGAATAAGTTAGTTTCACATAAAACCCTCTACCTGGTTTTTGCAATGCGAAGTTGTCAAATAACTGCGCATTAAATATATTTTTCACATCGAAGCTCACTGTGAACCGTACCTTTGGAAAGGTATATGCTACACCAGCATCGTGTGTCATTTGAGTTGGAATAAATGTTTGACCAGCACCTCCCATTCCTGTTCCTCTTCTAAGGAATTCATGTACATAAAGGAAGTTGTAATGGAAAATAAACAAATCACCTTTAGCAAATAAGCCAGATTTCTCGATTCGGTAATTTGCATTCATTGTCCAGTAAGGAGTATTTGGCAATCTGCTTGTAGATGTCAACACTGGTTCACCAGTTGTGGCATCTAAAGTTGTGTTATGAACTTGCGCATTGAAAATGGAACCATTAAAATTTAGGAACATCCAGCGCTTGTAGGAATAAGTAATTTCAGCATCAACACCCAAAGTTTTCACTTTTCCAATATTTCCACTCATTAAGTTTTGGTCGTAACCACCTTGGTTGTAGCGAAGAATTAAATCATTTGTACTTCTATAAAATCCATTTGCTCGCACGATCACGTTATTTTTAGGCATTTCTGGATTGAATTCAAATCCAAAATTGAAGTTATCACTGCGTTCAGGTTTTAGTTCTGGATTAGCAAGAATATTCTCTGCCACAATTCCAAAAATTTCATTTGCTTCAGGTAAACGTACTGCACGCTCAGCAGAAGCTAACAACATCAGTTGACTAATTACACGGTAAGATATTGCTCCACCAAAGCTGTAGTTATGAGTTGACATTTTTGTTTCGGTGAGAACAGTTTTTTGATTAGGACCAGATCCTGTTTTAGTTCTAAGCGTAGCATTTCGGTCCATGAAATACCCTTTACCAAATAGTGTAGAACGCAATGTATTCTTAAATGCAATATTTTCGTACGCAATTCCTACTATGTTCTTCATGTAGCTGCGTTGTTCTCTCATTCCATTTTCTGCAGGCGAAAGAAAAGGGTCATCTGAAGTTCTAGAAAAAGAATTAAAAAGGTGGTTTATTGTAATGGAATTGTTCGGAACGAATCGATAAACCAAACTAGATCGAGCATTTCCATTTAGATCGATGTCATTTAAAAGTGATTTACGACCCGCTTCACCTCCACCTAATACCCAAACATCAGGATTAGAACCATTGTAATAATAGGTTTCTTTTCCTAGCCAAGTATATAATGTTGGAATCGTATCGACAGTTGTTCGATCCAAACGCGAGATAGAACCAAAAGTGCTAAAATCCAATTTTTTGAAAATATTACGCTTTACGTATTCAATATTCCCCATAACGGAATGTGATTTCATGTGGCGATTTCCATAAACTACCTTCATCGATTGTCCATGTTGAATCTGTTTATCCATGTTTGAAATCATTCCACCAACCATAAAACGATCTGCCCATTTGACATTCGTAAAACCGAAGTCAAATTTACCTCCTTGCGAACGGTAACGATCATTAAAACGACGTGCAATCGTCTCTTGACTTGGTTGACCAGCCGAAGTTTGAACCGTTACATTATCACCCCATACTTTGTAGCTATTATCTGAATAGTTGACAAAACCAGTCGCATTCAATGTAAAACCAGATTTATCATGACGGTAATTCCCTCTAAAATCTGTTTGATGCGTATTGAATGATCCGAAAGAATAAGAAAGTGCAAAATTGTTCATCATCTTTTTCTTCAAGATGATATTAATTGCTCCACCTAAAGCATCATCAGAAAGATGTACAGGAACTACTCCTTTATAAATCTCGATTCGCTCGATCATTGCTGGAGGAATACTATTTAAAGAAAACGATGGACCATAATTTCTAATGGGTACTCCATCAATAAAAATCTTAACTGAATTACCTGACAATCCATTGATATTGTAATTTACATCAGAACCCAAACCTCCCGTTTGACGTACTCTAATTCCGGCAGTACGATCTAATAATTCATTCGTCTGTATGGATTGTAATTCCATGTTTCTCGGTTCGATTACGGAAACAGCAAATCCTTGATCTTTTACTACGCGAGCTTCCGTTTTTCCGCTCACAACAAGCTCACCTAAATTTTGTTCTGATTCTTGTACTTTAATCGAATGCCTAACGACAGATTTATCTAAAACAACAGTTACTAATTTTTCTATAATTTCTACAGAGGATACTTTTAACTCGTAAGTTCCGTATGGAAGATTGGTAATTTCAAAAACGCCGAATTCATCCGTTACACATCCTTTTCCTTTACCAACCAACTGAACTGTAACCGTTGAAGCAGCATCACCATTCAAAAACTGTACGTTGCCTTTTATTGTTCCAACCTGTGCTAACGACGTGAAGTTGATGAAAAATAAAATGAATAAAAATGTTAAAAACTGTTTCAAAACGTAAATGTAATTTCAAACGTTATTTATATTAAGTCTAAATTATCGTTGGCAAATTTACGTAAACAATACTTTTCACACTATACCACAAAAGGGGGTATTTTAACACAATTTTCAACAAAAAAAGGGACGTCTTTCAACGTCCCTTCAATTATTTTTGGGTTAACATTACATCAACAGTACTCCACCACCTAACATGGCAATAAGACAGATGAATAATACAACCAACTGTAAAGGTGCTGCTTTGTGTTGAACAGGCGCAATTTCCACATCAGAATCTGGTTTTTGAAGAATCAAAATTACAGTTCTTATGTAGTAATAGATTCCGATTCCTGAATTCAATAAAGCTACTGCGATCAATCCAGGATTAGCTGACATTGCATCTGCAAATATCAAGAATTTACCGAAGAATCCCATCAAAGGTGGAACTCCAGCCAATGCCAACAAAGCAACAACAGCAACTAATGCTACGAATGGATTTGTTCTTCCTAAACCTTTAAACGCTTCGATACGATCTTCACGGTCATTTACAATCATCTGCATTGTGATCAAAGCAATTGTAGCAAAACCATAGGCGAATAAATAATACCACAAGTTGAATTGGCTGTTTTCAGTTAAAACAATCATAGTGATTAACGCGTAACCCACATGAGCGATACTAGAATATGCCAATAAACGTTTGAAACGAATTTGTTTGATTGCTGAAAGGTTACCTAACAACATTGTAAGAATTGCCAAGAACGATAAGATTGGTACGAAGAAATCATGCAATCCTGCAAAAGCACCACCAAATAATTTCATGAACGCTCCGAAAGCTCCAAGTTTAACAACTGCAGCCATAAAAGCGGTTACAGGTGCTGGTGCTCCGTCATAAACATCTGGACTCCAAAAATGGAATGGAGCTGCTCCGATTTTGAATAAAAACGCCGCTAAAAGGAACAACAATCCAACGTAAGCCAATGAGCTAACATCACCGCTGCTCAATAACACAGTTAATTCATCCACTCTGAACGTACCCGTTGCACCGTACAACCAAGCAATTCCAAACAATAAAATACCCGTCGCAAATGAACCAGTGATGAAATACTTTAATGAAGATTCAGATGACAAAGGATCTTCTTTTTTGGAACCTGCCATTACATAAATCGGAATGGATAAAATCTCCAAACCAAGGAAGAACATAAACATGTCTTCAAAAGCTACCATGACTACAGCACCAAATAAAGAGAAAATCAACAATCCGATGTAATCTCCAGTATGCTCCAAACGCGATTTGAATTGCTCAAACCCAATAAGAATAATAAGGATCGTAAACACTATCGCTACCAATGAAAACATTACAGCGAAATCATCAAAATTTATCCCTTGATAACTTGTAAGGAAGTCGGAAGGATACATTGCATTGCAAATAATTGCTCCACTAGTCGTTAATAGTCCAGCAATAGCAACAGACAACGTTAACAACGGTTTTTTAGCAAATCCTACGAATAGGGTAACAATTGCCGTTAAAAATAAAATAATTAAAGCTAACATATCTCTTACTAGTTATTTAACGTTTACGATTTCAGTTAATTTCTGTAAACTAGGTTCTACAATTTCAATTAAGAATTGAGGGTAAACACCTAAGAATACAACAATGATTGCGATGATGAAGAATGAAAGCCATTCTGCCCAAGTCAAATCAGGGAAGTCAAATCCTTTTGAAGGTCCGAACATACTTAATTGGTAAGCTCTAAAAGAATACACACAAGCTAAGATCAAGGTTGTTCCGATTAAAACTCCGTAAATCCAGTTGTAAGAATAAATTCCTTTGATCAACAAGAATTCACCAATAAACCCACTTGTTAATGGAACAGAAACTCCAGCGAAAATGATCACTCCAAACCAGAAAGCAAATTTAGGCGCTTGCTTCGCGATTCCACCTAATTCAAGTAGATTGCGTTTTCCTAAACGACGTTCGATAATATCAGCACTTAAGAACAAACCAATTGCTACAAACGAGTGATTTACGATTTGAACCATCGCTCCTGTCAAAGCGTCCATTGTTAAAACAATAATTCCAGCTGCAATCAAACCAACGTGTGAAATTGAAGCATAAGCGAAAAGTGTTTTAATGTCATTTTGTTTAATTGCAATAATTGCAGCGTAGATCACACCTACTCCACCTAAAATTACGATCAACTCAGTCATGCAGTCCAAAGCACCTGGCGCAACAGGAATCATCCAACGAATCATTCCAAACAACGCCATCTTAAGCATTAATGCACCAAGCAACATCGTTCCAGCCATTGGTGACTTCGTATACGTTTCAGGTTGCCATGTATGAAAAGGGAATAAAGGAATTTTTACAGCGAATGCTAAAAAGAAACCTCCAAAAATCCACATTGCACTTGTGCGACTCATCTCTATTCCTACAACATCCTCCAATGCAAATGATGGAGCTAATGTGCGAATGTAGATCAATGAGAACAACATTGCCAATGAACCGATGAAAGTATAGATAAAGAACTTCATGATAGCTTTGCGTTTTCCTTTTGCACCAAACCATAAGAAGATTAGGAACACAGGAATTAACGATAACTCCCAGAAAATGTAGAACAACAACCCGTCCATTGCCAAGAAAACTCCCAACAAAGCGAATTGCATAAAGAACAATAAAGCAGTAAATTTCTTTGATCCAGCGATTGCTTGATTATCGTAGTTTGCCAATGCAATTAAGAAAACAATCACGTTTGTCAAAAGAATCATTACCATTCCAATTCCGTCATAACCCAAATTCAAAAAGAAAGGGATGTTACCAGAGGTACAATTCGGGGCAATTGAAATAAAATCAGCTGATGGATTGTAATTACATAAATGAATCAATGCAACAATTACCGAAACTAATGAACCTGCCAATGCATATCCTCTCACAAATTTTGGAGGACAAACCATCGCGATTAAAGCGATAACAATAGGTATAATTAATAATTCCACAAGCTTAAATTTTAACTAAGAAGTAAATAATAAATCCGACGATTCCAAAAACCATCCATAGTACGTACCAGTTTACGCGACCAGATTCCCATTTTTTAACAAGTTCACCAGCAGTTTCAAAACCTTTCGCAACTCCGAATACAATTCCGTTTAAGAATACAACCTCGAAGAAACGGTAACCTTTTTCTGACAACCACTCGATTGGTTTTACAAATAATGCATTGTAAATTTCGTCGAAGTACAACTTATTTGCAGAAAGTTTCTCCCAACCAACCAATTGATCATCTGACTTAGGTAATGATTGTTTTTTAACATAAACATTGTATGAAACAACCAAAACAGCTAAACATGAAATAACCGCAATTACCATCAACATCATGATAGTATTAGCCGGTAAATGTTCTGTATGAATCAAGTTCATTCCAGCCACATTGTGTTCAAACAAATGCGTCATGTAATGTGCTGGTCCGTGGAAGAACAATCCTGGCAAATTCAACAATCCACCCAAAACAGATAAGATTGCCAATACAACCAATGGAATTGTCATTGAAGCTGGAGATTCATGTAAATGACTTCTTTGTTCTTCTGTACCTCTAAATTCACCGTGGAAGGTTAAGAAATACAAACGGAACATATAAATCGCTGTCATTAAAACAGAAATCATCAACACGATATAAAGAATAACGTTATCAGCAAATGCGTAACCTAAGATTTCATCTTTTGAGAAGAAACCAGATAACAATGGAAATCCTGTGATTGCCAAAGTTCCGATTAAGAATGTCAAATGCGTTGTTGGAATGAATTTTTTCAATCCCCCCATTTTGCGGATATCTTGTTCATCTGACATAGCGTGAATGACACTACCAGAACCTAAGAACAACAATGCTTTAAAGAATGCGTGCGTCGTTACGTGGAACATTGCAGCTGTGTAAGCTCCCAATCCAAGTGCTACGAACAACAATCCTAATTGCGAAACTGTTGAATAAGCCAATACTTTTTTGATATCGTTTTGACGCAATGCAATGAAAGCAGCAACCACAGACGTAGCCAAACCAACATACAACATAATATCTTTTGTTGCTGGGGCCATTTCAAACAAGTAATTTGAACGAACAGTCAGGAAAATACCAGCTGTTACCATTGTTGCCGCGTGAATCAAAGCTGAAACTGGCGTTGGTCCCGCCATGGCGTCTGGCAACCAAGTAAACAACGGAATTTGAGCCGATTTACCTGTTGCACCAATGAATAAACACATTGTAATTCCAAATAACATCCATTCTGGTCGAACGAAATCTTCTGCTGTTGCAATAGCTGCGATTTCTGCATATTCCAATGTTCCAAATTGATTTAACAGTAAGAACAAACCGATTAATAGACCTAAATCTCCCACACGGTTCATGATAAATGCTTTGCGCGCCGCCATTCCGTTTAGGAAACCTTTTTGCTCATCTGCGTAATGGAATCCAATCAATAAATAAGAGCAGATACCTACACCTTCCCATCCGAAGAACAACATGAAATAGTTACTTCCCAAGACAAGGATTAACATGGAGAAGATAAACAAGTTTAAGTAAGTAAAGAACTTGCGGTAACCTTCATCGTGGCTCATGTATCCCATTGAGAACAGGTGAATCAAAGATCCAATTCCTGTGATGATTAAAGCCATCCAAATAGACAAGTTATCTGCCAACAATCTAGCATTTAACGTTAGGTCTTGAAATGAAATCATTGTAAACAAATTCACTTCTACTGCTTGATCCAATTGAAAGAAAATTGTCAATGACAAGATAAAAGAAAGCGCAACTGCAAGAGTGGCAATAGAACCTGCCACAACTTTCGGTATTCTCTTTCCTAAAACGCCATTGATTAATCCTCCAATTAAAGGAAGCAACAATACAAGAGGTAGTAATTGTTCGATTGACATACTTATCCTTTTAATTTGTTAAACACTCCAACATCCACCGTTTTTCTATTTCTGTAAAGTAATACTAGAATAGAAAGTCCTACAGTTGCCTCAGCAGCTGCTACCACCATGATAAAGAACACGAATACTTGCGCATCACCTGCACCATGGTATGTTGAAAATGCAACCATTAATAAATTCACTGCATTTAACATTAATTCAACGCTCATCAAGATGATGATTGCATTTTTTCGAATTAATACTCCTAAAACTCCAATCGTAAAAAGTATCGTTGCTAGAATAACATAAAATTCTAGTGACACTCCCGATTCCAACATTGTTGCTAATACCATCGCTTAGTCAATTATTTGTTTTTCTTTTTTCGACAATAAAACTGCTCCTACCATTGCAGCGATAAACAGAACTGAAGAAACTTCAAATGGCAATACATATTTTGTAAATAGTAATTGTCCAAGATTTTCTACCAATCCTTGCGTGTTACCCGATACAGCTTCTACACCAGGAAGAAGAGCTGCGTCTTTCAATGCTGCTACCAATACAATAATTAAAGTACCTGCAGCAAGTGAAGCTCCAAGTTTCATCCAACTACTAGCGCGAGGCTCATTATCTTTACTTAAGTTAAGCAACATCAAAACGAATAGGAAAAGTACCATAATGGCACCTGCATACACCACAATATTCACAATTGCCAAGAATTGCGCATTTAGCATGATGTAATTAGCTGAAATCAAAAAGAAGGTTACGATTAAGTACAAAACACTTCTCACTGGGTGCATACTCAAAACTACCATTAGCGCCGAAGCGATAGTTAATACACCTAAAACCAATGCAATTATTTCTATCGTACTCATTTGTTTCCTCTTTTACCTGTGTGTTGTCTTTTAGTAACGTCAATTCGTTTATCAACTGACTCTACTAACTTATCTTTACCATAAATGAAAGGCTGTCTTTCAAAACTAGTTGGAACGATGCGATCTGTTAAGAATACGGCCTCTTTCGGACAAGCTTCTTCACATAAACCGCAGAAAATACAACGCAACATATTGATTTCATACATTTCGGCGTATTTTTCTTCTCTATACAAATGCTCTTCGCCAGCTTCACGCTCAGCAGCGCGCATTGTAATTGCCTCTGCAGGACAAGCTACAGCACACAATCCACATGCAGTACAGTTTTCTCTTCCTTCTTCATCACGTTTCAATACGTGCATTCCACGATAAACTGGAGCGAACTCTCTCGTTTGTTCAGGAAAACGCAATGTCACATCTTTTTGAAACATGTGTTTGAAAGTTCTC
>Ga0233377_1000351_pt1 | contig 22575 bp, 17 predicted proteins | sample ElkDunMinimDraft_6_FD_191540 | JGI IMG/M metagenome (GOLD analysis project Ga0233377, IMG submission 191540) | Fecal eukaryotic communites from dung pellets of Tule Elk in California, USA - Elk Dung E36 | ecosystem: Host-associated > Mammals > Digestive system > Large intestine > Fecal | place...
GAAAAACAAAAAAATAAACTCTTTATATTTTTCTAAAAAGCTTTCAATTAATTGAAAGCTTTTTTTTTGCCTTTACAATTCTATTTCATCATTAAACCAGCATCTATTAAAATAATAGCTGGTAGATTACAGCTTTAAAAACAAAATAGGACGAAAAAATAATCAAAAACGCGACAATTAATTTGGATTTACAAAAAAAAGACTTACATTTGATTATCATTTAATCATAATTAAAATTATAATTTAATCAATGACAAAATTAAAAGTAGGCGATTTAGCACCTGAATTCTCAGGATTAGATCAAGATGGAAAGAAGGTAAAATTATCAGATTACACTGATAAGAAAGTTGTAGTATACTTTTACCCAAAGGACAACACTCCAGGATGCACTGCACAAGCATGCAATTTACGTGATAATTACCATCACCTACAAGCTCAAGGAATAGAAATAATTGGAATAAGTGCAGATTCTGTCATCTCTCACGCAAAATTTAGTGAAAAGCAAAAATTGAACTTCCCAATTATCGCTGATGTAGATCATGTCATATTAAATCAATATAGAGTATGGGGCGAAAAAAAATTCATGGGAAGAACCTATGACGGCATACATCGCACCACTTTTATTATAGACGAAACAAAGCACATTATAGGAATTATAACAAAGCCTAAAACAAAGGTGCATGCAGAGGAGATATTAGATATTATTAATAAAATTTAAGAACGTAAAAAACTTACGTGGTAACAAACCTACTTTTGTATCACGATTTAAAAACAAAAACCCACGATTATGGCAACAAAAGATTTAAACCAAGAGAAAGCAGAAAAATTGAAAGCACTTCAACTAACAATGGAGAAGCTTGATAAAACATACGGTAAAGGTACTGTAATGAAATTAGGAGATGATGCAGTAGAAAAAGTAGAAGCTATTCCAACTGGATCATTAACACTTGACATAGCATTAGGAGTAAATGGATTACCTAAAGGAAGAGTTATTGAAATTTACGGTCCAGAATCATCAGGTAAAACAACATTAGCAATTCATGCAATTGCTGAAGTACAGAAGCAAGGTGGAATTGCAGCAATTATAGATGCAGAACACGCATTTGATCAATTTTATGCAGCAAAATTAGGAGTTGACATTGACAACTTACTAATATCTCAACCAGATAATGGGGAGCAAGCATTAGAGATTGCAGACAATCTTATCCGTTCAGGAGCAATTGACTTATTAATTGTCGATTCAGTTGCAGCTTTAACACCTAAAGCAGAAATTGAAGGAGAAATGGGCGATTCACAAATGGGATTACAAGCTCGATTAATGTCAAAAGCACTTAGAAAACTAACAGGATCTATTAGTAAGGCTAAATGCTGTTGTATCTTCATCAATCAATTACGTGAAAAAATTGGAGTAATGTTTGGAAATCCAGAAACAACAACTGGTGGAAATGCTTTGAAATTTTACGCTTCAGTGAGAATTGACATAAGAAAAGCAGCGCAGATTAAAGATGGTGAAGATGTAATTGGAAACCGCGTGAAAGTGAAAATTGTAAAAAATAAAGTAGCTCCACCTTTCAAAAAAGCAGAATTCGACATCATGTACGGTGAAGGAATCTCCAAAGTTGGAGAAATTATAGACCTAGGAGTAGAGCTTAACATCGTAAAGAAAAGTGGATCTTGGTTCTCTTATGGTGAGACAAAACTAGGTCAAGGACGTGATGCTGTTAAAACTCTTCTACAAGACAATTTAGAATTGATGGAAGAATTGGAAAATAAAATTAAAGATGCTCTTGGTACAACAAATTCTTTGGAGGTTGTTGAACAAGTTTAGTTGCAAATCGTAGGTTGAAGCGGAGTATTGCTACTCCGCTTTATTTACGTACAACACCTGCCTAAAAACTATCTTAAACCCACTGAAATGACACATCACGAACTTGGAATCTATGGCGAAGAACTCGCTGTACACCACTTAGAAAAATTAGGTTACCAAATTATTGAACGAAATTTCAGATTTAAAAAATTTGAAGTTGACATCATTGCTACGAAAGACCAAAAAATCATTGTGATAGAAGTTAAAACAAGGGTAACATCAGAAATAGGTGAACCATATAAAGCTGTCACCAGAAAAAAACAAAAGCAAATAATAACAACTGCAGATTACTATATTAAATTGAAAAATTTATTTATTGATGTTCAATTTGACATCATCTCCATAGTCCATAATTCATTTCGGACAAACCTGGAACATATTCCCAACGCTTTTACACCTTTACTATAAATAAAATTTGTTACTTTGAAATAACAAACAAAGAAATGAATACAATTCAAAATCTAAATCCTGGAGATTTAATTCTAATCATTGCTCCGGCAAAAGCAATTGAGCCCAAACACGTTGAATTTGCTAAAAATCTACTAATTGCAAATGGCTTTAGAGTTGAAATTGGAAAAAATTGCTTAAACACACACAATTACTTCGCTGGCACAGACCTTGAAAGAACATCAGACTTTCAATGGGCGATCGACCATCCTGAAGCTAAAGCCATAGTTTGCGCAAGAGGTGGATATGGATCTATTCGTATTTTTGAACACATTCAATGGGCTGCACAGCTAAGAAACCCAAAATGGATTGTAGGATTTAGCGACATCACAGTATTTCACCAGTACATGCAAAAAATGGAATTAAAAAGCCTTCATGCAACGATGCCTTTAAATTTCGAAGACAATTCTACAGCTTCAATTGAAACTATGCTACATGCACTTCAAGGAAAAGCGTATCAAATTGACGCACCATTTTCCATTTCAAATAAAATAGGAAATACAACAGCTGAAATTATTGGAGGAAACTTAAGTATCGTTTATAGCTTAATAGGAACTGAATTACAACCTAACTACAAAAATAAAATTCTATTCCTAGAAGAAATTGGGGAACAAATATATGCCGTTGATCGTATGTTGTATTCACTAAAAAATGCAGGTATTTTAGATAAAATTTCCGGCCTAATCATAGGTGGAATGACAGATATTAAAGATACAACAGCGAATCCAACAGCTTTAGAAATTGAACAAATTGTATTGCACCATTTCATGTTTCGTTCCATTCCTATTGCATTCAATTTCCCATCCGGACATTTAAATGATAACCAAGCCATCATATTTGGACAAGAAGCTACACTGGAAGTCACTGAAAGCGGATCACAATTACTATTTTAAAGTACATTTGAAAGTTTTTAATTATATTTCTACTAAAATCAACTAGTTGGAAAATTCAAAAAAATATAGATATTTATTGCCAATCATATTGAGCATAATCAGTATCCTTTTTTATTACAATCACATTACTTCAACAAATTTCTTTAATGACCTGAAGAAAATTGAAACCAACTTTCAATCATACGAGCTAGAAGGAAAAAAAATATTAGAGCAACTTACAAACGATCTAGCGAAAGGTATAAATCCTCAAAAAATTGATGTAGAATCAAAGAACCATTTCATCCATATATATAAGAATGATTCATTAATAAAATGGAATACAAATAAAGTTCCCATTTCCCAATTTGAAGAATTAAACTTTCCAACAAATGGATTATTTAAAGGTAGAAATGGATGGTATTATGTTCAGACAAAACAAAACAATGAATACACTACTGCTGTGTCATTTATCATTCGAAATGAATATAGCTATCAGAATGAATACTTAAAAAATGAATTTGTTACACCATTCAAAGGACCATTTATCGATCATCTTTCTTTAGACGAATCATCAGGATTTCCAATTTATAATCAGCACAAAAATTACATATTCTCTATTATAATTGATAAACATCAACCATTAACTGAATACGAAGCTTTTAATCTCGCATTACTGATCTTTATTGCAATTTTTTACGCACTGTGGATTTTAGGAAAAATCGTACATATTAACAGCAAATTAATCTGGTTCTACCCTATCATTATACTTTTAGTGCGGTGGTTAAGTATCAACTATAATTGGTTTTACATATTAAATGATAGTGAATTATACAAAGCTAGTCTTTACGGAACCAGTACACTATTCCCCAACCTTTTTGAGTATTTTGTAAATGTCATTTGTATTTTTCACATAGTTTACTTTATCTACAACAAAGCAAAAACCTCACCACGCATCAACAATAAATGGCTAATTGGATTAATTGTCACAGTACCATATTTAACTTGGTTAGGAATAACTTATCTATTTAAGGGATTGATCGAAAACTCAAGCATTCCAATGAACATTGAAAGGCTTTTTGAAATAAACATGTATTCGATTGTCGCGTTACTGTCAATGGCACTATTAGGATTTAGTTTTTTTATCATCAACAAAACAATCGCATTATTAAACATTAAGCAATCCACTCAATTCAAACACCTTTTAGTTTACAACACGCTTATCGGAATTACCTACCTAATTGTTGATTATAATTTAATAAACAATTTAATTTTTGCAGCACTTTTTCCACTTCTTTTTTCTACGTTGACTTACCTATTGGAATATAAGAACTTCAAGCAAAAGCATTTATTAATTGGAATTCAACTTTTAACAATTTACTCATTTACTTGTGCTATTACGATTAGTGAATTCAACACCAGAAAAGATAAAAGTATTCGAGAACTATATGCAAATCAATTAACAATTGAAAGAGATGTTAACACAGAATTTGAATACAGTAATTTAGAAAAAGCAATAAAAGAAGACAAATTTGTCAAACGAGCGATAAATTCGGATAGTAAAATTGCTGTAAGAGAATTTGAAGATCTAATGATTAGAAAGCATTTTACAGGATTCTGGGAAAAATATGAATGTAGTTTTTACCTCTTCGATGAAAAAAAACAATCAATTTTAAATTTACAAGACAATTCAAATGAATTGCAAAATTACTTGGACGAACTTATTAGCAACCATGGTGAACAATCAGAAATCAACCAAAACATTTATTTTATAAAAGACTTTACTGGCCAATACAGTTATATCATTCGACAAAACATTTTTGATAAAGAAATTGGAAATACAACCTTGTATGTTGCATTAAAATCAAAAAAAATACCAGAGGAAATTGGTTTCCCTCGATTACTGCTTTCTGCTAAAACATCATCTTTCAATAATTTGGAGCAATATTCTTTAGCTAAATACCACAAAAATAAATTGGTCTCAAAATATGGGGCATTCAACTATCCAGAAACTCTTCATTCTTTTAATAAAAACAATCCAAAAGGCGAATCAAATTTTGATTACCATAAATACAACCACTTTATTTATAACAAAACCAAGCAAGATGTTGTTGTACTTTCCGGCATAAACATAACTTGGATTGATATCGCAACCTCATTTTCATATCTATTCTCATTTTTTGGTATTTTACTCTTACCATTCTATGTGCGTTATTATGCGGGTTCAATTTCTTCAAAATCATTAACCTTATCAACTAAAATACAAGTTTCCTTAATTGGAATTGTATTTATCACCCTAATAACCAACGGTATTAGTAGCGGTATTTTTGTTAAAAATCAATACAGTGAATTTTCAACTTTTGCCTTTAAGGAAAAGACCAATTCGATTGAATTACAATTGCAACCACTCATTAATAAATATACTTCAATAACAATTCAAGAACATGGATCACAATTGAACTACCAGCTACAAATGCTCTCCAGAATTTACAAAACAGATATTAATCTTTATGACAAAAATGGATTTTTAATCAGTACATCAAGACCAAATGTATTCAACGCTGGCTTACTAAGCGAACAAATAAATGCTCAAGCATTAAAAGAGTTACTTGGACAAGGTCAAAGTGCATACGTACATACAGAAATGATTGGAAATTTAAATTACAATTCCTCTTATTCCACAATTTATAATCGATCAGGTCAAAAGTTAGGTTTTGTAAACTTGCAGCATTTTGGTCAACAAGAAGAGGCAGAAAACCAACTTCAGCAATTCTTGGTATCTATTATCAATATATTCGTTCTACTATTAGTAATATCAACTGTTGTTGCCATCTTTACTGCAAATTGGATTACAAATCCTTTGCAACTTCTACAAAATTTCTTTGCGGATGTTCATTTAGGAAAAAACAATCAACGTTTATTGTACAATCAAAATGATGAGATCGGATCTTTGGTATTAAAGTACAATGAAAAATTAGATGAATTAGAACAAGCAGCACAGTTATTAGCATTAAGTGAACGTGAATCAGCTTGGAGAGATATGGCTAAGCAAGTGGCGCATGAAATTAAAAATCCACTAACTCCAATGAAATTAACAGTTCAACATTTAATGCGTTCCTTCGATCCTTCTGATCCGAATGCTGAGGATAGAATTCAGAAAGTAAGTACATCTCTTATTGAGCAAATAGACGCTTTGACAAGAATTTCTAATGAATTCTCGAACTTTGCAAAAATGCCTAAGCCTAATTTCGAAAAGATTCAGTTAATATCTGTTTTACAAAATGTCATAGAACTCTTTAAGCATGAAATACAAATAGAACTAATTCATGACGACCAACATAACTTTCAGATTTTAGGAGATAAGGAGCAATTGTTACGCGTATTCAACAACATACTTAAGAATGCAATTCAAGCAATCCCGACAGATCGTAAAGGAAAAATATTAATTCATGTAAATAGCGAACTAGAAACCATATCCATAAATATTTCTGACAATGGAATTGGAATTAGTGAAGAACAGCAAAACAAGTTGTTTACTCCCTACTTTACAACGAAATCAACAGGATCTGGAATAGGACTAGCAATGGTTAAACAGATTGTAGAAAACCACAATGGACAAATTTCATTTCAATCAACAATAAATTTAGGTACAACTTTTACTATTGAACTTCCTATTGCCGATCATTAACAAAGGGCAACAAAAAGTCTAACATACCCCACGACAATTGAGTTAACTTACACTTTCGTATTTAAATTTTGGAGTACCAAAAGCTACTAATAAAAAAAGGGTAACATTTCTGCTACCCTTCTATATTATTAGAATCTATAATTACAATTTTCTTGCAACTTCAACTTCTTCAAATGCTTCGATAACATCTCCCACTTTAATGTCGTTGAATTTATCAATATTCAATCCACATTCATAGTTGTTCTTAACTTCACGAACATCGTCTTTGAAACGCTTCAATGAACCAAGTACACCAGAGTGAATAACAATTCCATCTCTAATTAAGCGGATTTTCGAAGAACGTTTAATGATACCATCTGTAACGTAACAACCTGCAATTGTACCAACTTTAGTAATTTCGAATGTTTCACGAACTTCAGCTGTACCGATAACCTTCTCTTCAATATCTGGAGATAACATCCCTTCCATCGCAGCTTTAAGTTCCTCGATAGCTTTATAGATAACAGAGTACAGACGAATATCAATTTGCTCGCTATCTGCTAATTTTCTAGCCGATAATACTGGACGAACTTGGAATCCAATGATGATTGCATCAGAAGCAGAAGCTAAGTTAACATCAGCCTCAGAAATTGCTCCAACTCCTTTGTGAACGATATTTACTTGTATTTCTTCAGTAGATAATTTCAACAATGAATCAGACAATGCTTCAACCGAACCATCCACGTCACCTTTAACGATAATGTTCAATTCTTTGAAATCTCCAATTGCCAAACGACGACCAATTTCATCCAAAGTGATGTGTTTAGTAGATCGTAATCCTTGTTCACGGTGTAATTGCTCACGTTTCGTTGCAATTGACTTCGCTTCACGTTCATCATCCAATACATTAAACTTATCACCTGCATTTGGAGCTCCATTGATACCAATAATGGAAACTGGTGTAGCTGGTCCTGCTTCTTTTAAAGCAACACCTTTCTCATCGTGCATTGCACGAACTCTACCGTAGTTTCTACCAACTAATAAAATATCTCCAACTTTCAAGGTTCCTGCTTCAACAATTAAGTTTGTTACATATCCTCTTCCCTTATCCAATGAAGATTCAATTACAGTTCCTAATGCATTTTTAGCTGGATTTGCACGTAAGTTCAACATTTCAGCCTCTAACAATACCTTTTCAAGTAATGCATCGATATTTAAATTTTGCTTAGCAGAAATCTCTTGAGATTGGTATTTACCACCCCATTCTTCTACCAAGATATTCATTTGAGATAATTGCTCTTTAATCTTATCTGGATTTGCACCTGGCTTATCAATCTTATTGATTGCAAATACCATCGGTACACCTGCAGCTTGAGCGTGAGAGATAGCCTCTTTCGTTTGTGGCATCACATCGTCATCCGCAGCAACAATAATAATAGCAACGTCTGTTACCTGAGCACCACGTGCACGCATAGCTGTAAAGGCTTCGTGACCTGGAGTATCTAGGAATGTTAATTTTTTACCATCCTTCACAACAGAGTAAGCACCGATGTGTTGCGTAATTCCACCTGCTTCACCCTGTGTAACATTCGCGTTACGAATTCTATCCAATAAAGATGTTTTACCGTGGTCAACGTGTCCCATTACCGTAATAATTGGTGGACGAGCGATCAAGTCTTCTTCTTTATCTTCGTATACAGGAATTGCATCTTGAACTTCAGCACTTACAAACTCTGCTTCAAAACCAAATTCATCAGCGACAATCTGAATTGTTTCAGCGTCCAAACGTTGGTTAATTGATGCAAAAATTCCAAGTGACATACAAGCTGCGATAACTTGAGTTGGCTGTACATTCATCATGTTTGCCAATTCAGATACCGTTACGAACTCTGTCAATTTAAGAATTCTGCTTTCTAATTCAGCAGCCATTTCCTCTTCGTGTCTTCTTTGCGCGAAATTATCACGTTTAGCACGACGGTTTTTAGCTCCTTTGGATTTAGTTCCTTTATTCGATAAACGCGCTAGCGTATCCTTGATTTCTTTTTGAATATCTTTCTCAGATATTTCAGCTTTTTCAACTCTAGGAGCACCCGGTCCTTTTTTGAAGTTTCTATTACCTCCTTGAGCTGGGTTGTTATTTGGTCCTTGCGTACCTTGTCCTTGAGTTTGACCAGCTTGTTGTTGCTGAGCTTGCTTATTCACATCAATTTTCTTGATGCGTTTACGCTTTTTACGATCAGCATTATTTGCGTGTTGAGAAGGCGTTTTTGGACGTTCAACAGGTAATTCAATTTTTCCTAACACTTTAGGTCCAGCAAGCGTTTGACTTTGTACACGAATTGTTTCGATAACAGCCTTTTCTTCTACTACTGGCGTTTCAGCTTTAGGAGCCACTTCTTCCTTCTTCGGTTCCTCTTTTTTCTCAACAACAGGAGCAACTTCTTTAACTGGAGTTTCCACTTTTTCAACTGGTTTTTCAACTACAGTTGCTTTAGGAACTTCAACAGGTATTACTTCCTCCTTCTTTTTCTTATCCGGTCTTGTTTTTGTGTTTAAAGCATCAAGATCAATTTTACCTATCACTTGAACTTTAACATCACCTTCCCCTACTGTTTTCGCTTCAGACTCAACAATTTCTTGTTTCACTTCAGGAACAACAACCTCAACAGGTTCTTCAACAACCTTTTCAATTGGTTTTTCAATAGGTTTTTCAACCTTAGGCGCTTCTGGTGCAGAAGGAGTTTCTACTACTTCTTCTTGCTCTCTTGTATCTTTTAGAGAAACGGTTTCACGCTTTTCTCTCTTTACAGGATTCGCCTTTGTTTGCTCCTTTAAGTCAAGGTCAGCTGCAAATTCTTGCCTCAAAAGAACATAGTTTTCCTCCTCCAATTTAGAATTTGGATTACCATCGATTTTGATCCCTTTCGAGTCCAAAAAATCGATTAATGTAGAAATACCTACATTTAATTCTCCTGCTGCCTTTCCTAGTCTTATTGGTTTTCCCGCCATATAATTGTGCGTCCTTTATTACTTTATGTTATACTAATTCGTTTAAATTTACGCTTTGAATTCCATTATTCAAATTCAGCACGTAAAATCTTAAACACTTCTTCAATTGTTTCTTGCTCCAAATCTGTACGATTAACCAAGTCTTCAATTCCAATTTCTAATACAGATTTCGCAGAGTCACAACCAATTGCTTTTAGTTCATCAATGATCCAGCTATCGATCTCATCAGAGAATTCTTCTAAATCTACGTCATCTACATCTACCTCACCTTCACGGTACACATCCAATTCATAACCTGTTAACTTTCCAGCCAACTTGATATTGTGTCCACCTTTACCAATTGCCAATGATACTTGGTCTGGTCGAAGATATACGCGAGCTCTTCCATCTTCTTCTTCAATTTCGATCGATGAAATTTTAGCTGGTGACAATGCACGTTGAATAAACAACTGAGTATTTGTCGTAAAGTTGATTACGTCGATATTTTCATTTCTCAATTCACGAACGATTCCATGAATACGAGATCCTTTCATACCAACACAAGCACCTACTGGGTCAATTCTATCATCGTATGACTCCACCGCTACTTTTGCTCTTTCTCCTGGCTCACGAACGATACGTTTGATTGTGATAAGTCCGTCGAAAACTTCTGGAACTTCCAATTCAAACAATCTTTCTAAGAATTCAGGAGCAGTTCTTGATAAAATAATTGAAGGTTGCGCGTTTCTCATATCCACTTTAGATACTACCGCACGAATCGTTTCACCCTTTTTGAAATAATCAGATGGAATTTGTTCAGACTTAGGCAAGATCAACTCATTCCCTTCATCATCTAAAACCAAAATCTCTTTCTTCCAAACTTGGTAAACTTCACCTGTTATGATATCACCAATACGCTCTTTATATACTTTGTATAAGTTATCTTTCTCCAATTCCATGATGCGAGAAATTAAATTTTGGCGCAATGACAAAATATTTCTACGACCGAAATCAGCAAACTTAAACTCTTCTGTTACCTCTTCTCCAATTTCGAAGTCAGGCTCAATTTTAATAGCATCAGAATAAGCAATCTCCGTATTCGGATCTTCTACTTCTCCATCATCTACAATTTCTTTATTCAAGAAAATTTGAACGTCTCCTTTATCAATATTAACAACGATATCAATGTGTTCATCCGTGTTAAATTTCTTTTTCAACATTGCACGAAACACATCTTCTAAAACATGTTGCATCGTTTGTTTATCAATGCTTTTTAATTCTTTAAACTCCGAAAACGATTCTACTAATTCAAGGCTATTCATGTTTACCTATTTAAATGAAATAACAATTTTAGTTTCCTTAATGCTGCTAAATGGCAAGCTTACTTGCTCCACAACAATTTCTTTTTTCTTTTTCCCCTCAATCTGAACTTTGCTTGTAGTCTCCAAAAGCATTTGATTTTCATCCGCCCCCTTCAAAACAGCTTCCATTTTCGTTCCATCAAGTTTAACCACTTTTACAGTTCTACCAATATTCTTAATGAATTGTGGTAAAACACGCAAAGGGCGATCCAAACCAGCGGATGAAACATGCAACTCAAAGTCTTGAATTTCACGATCCAAATTGTGTTCGATATTACGAGAAACTGACATACAGTCTTCAACAGAAACCCCACCTTGGTGTTTGTCAAGTTCAACATTAATCACATTTGCTGATGAAATAGATAATTCTACTACAAACAATCCATTATCCAACTCAGCAATGCGCTCATTAATCAATCCTTCTACAACGGTTCTCTTTATCATAATACTGTATAAAAAGAGGGGACTTTCGTCCCCTCATTCTGACATTTTCCTATAAATATGTTGCAAATATACGTATTTTTTTGATAACTACAACATTTTGTTAAAAAAAGGAATCAAAACGACGTCACTTTAACTGAAAAATGAATGGTTTATGATTAAGGTACTTCCATATTAAAAAAGTGCTCGCTTCAAAAGTTCCACCGTTGAAAACCGAATGATAACTTTGGAATATTTATTTTATTTACTTTTGACTCGTGAAAGTTTTAGTCGTACGTTTTAGCTCCATTGGAGACATTGTCTTGACAACTCCAGTTGTTAGCGCCATCCATGAACAAATTCCAGGTGTAGAAATTCATTTCATCACTAAAAAGGGATTTGCTTCTTTACTAAACGAGAATCCTAAGATTTCAAAGCTGTACACCATTGAAAAGTCAATTTCAGAAGTTTTACCAGCATTGAAAAACGAGAAATATGACGTTGTAATTGATTTACATAAAAACATTAGAACACTCCAATTAAAGCAAAAACTCGGCATTAAGAGCTACAGTTTTGATAAACTCAACTTTCAAAAATGGTTGTTGGTCAATTTTAAAGTCAATAAACTACCCAATATCCATATTGTTGATCGTTATTTTGAAGCTGTGACACCTCTGGGTGTAAAAAACACACAACAACAATGCGAACTGCTTTTTAATGAACAACATGTTATCGACACTAAGAAGGCATTTCAACTTGATTCCAAATCGTATTTAAGTGTTGCCGTGGGAGCACAATTTGCGACGAAAACGATGCCTACAACCATGCTTGTTTCGATTTTAGAAAAAGTGGAGCATCCGATTGTTTTATTAGGAGGGCCAAGTGACGAAACTAGGGGAATGGAAATAGAAAATGAATTAAGAAAGAAAGGTAAAAATTGCGTTAATGCAATCAATCAATTTTCTTTACTGCAATCTGCTTCCATCGTTGCTCAATCAAAAGTAATTTTAACTCATGACACTGGATTAATGCACATTGCAACTGCATTTTCAGTTCCAATTGTCAGCGTTTGGGGAAATACAGTTCCAGAACTTGGAATGTATGCTTATTATCCAACTCAAAAAGAGTTATACAGCATCCACGAAGTGAAAGATTTAAATTGCAGACCATGTTCTAAAATTGGCTATCAAAGTTGCCCTAAGAAACATTTTAATTGCATGGAATTACAGAATCATGCTGCTATCATTGAAGACATCAATAACAGATTAAATCATTAATAATGCAAAAAACAGCTCTTATCCTAGGCGGAACAGGCTTGGTTGGGTCGCACCTGATGGAACAATTGACTCAAAGAAAGGAATACGACAAAATCTTCGTATTAACTAGAAGAAAAATTCAATTTGATTCTGAAAAAATTATAGCGATTGTTACAGACTTTAAAGACTATTCTTTTATTTCAGAATTACCCAAAATCGACAGTGTTTTCAGTTGTTTGGGCACAACAAAAAATCAAACTCCTGATAAAACTGAATACTTAGCAATAGAAATAGGAATACCATCCGATGTAATAAAGACCTTAGAACAAACAGGTAATCATCCTTCAAAAATTCATGTTGTTTCAGCCATTGGAGCCAATCCTAAAGTTGGAAATTTTTACATCAAAATGAAAGGAGAGTTAGAAACACTAATTAAAAACTCATTCTTCAATCAAAAATTCATTTACCAGCCAGCAGTTATCTTGGGAGAAAGAAATAGACCTTACAAAATGTGGGAAAAGCTAGTGTTTTCAGTCTCAAAATTAATGGATAAAATTCTAAAAGGTAAATCCATGAAATACCACACAATTGAGGCGAAGCAAATAGCAAAGGCAATGATCCATTATGATGTACAAAGCAATCCTGCAACTATTAAAGTCTTATTATACAATGAGATGATTATTGCATAATCTTCCACCAATCTCAATAAAAAAAGCCACTCTTTCGAATGGCTTTCAATCTAAATCCTTAGATCCATTTTTCTAATCGATATGCGCTATCCCAGAACATATATTCCAGTTTAGAAGCATATAAGAAAGCTTGTGTCATTTTCTCTTGTTGCGCTGGCGTACATTTTTCAGCAGCAGCATCAATAAGCGTCAAAGCAGATTGAACCAGTTCATCCAATTCTGGACTCGCGTAAGTATCAATCCACGCTTGGTAAGGATTATTCTCCGTTGTACTAATGCTATACAAATACGTTCCTACTTTTTGGTAAATCCAAAAGCAAGGCAAAATTGCTGCCATACCAACTTCTACTTGCGACATATAAGATTCGCTTTGCACATAATGTACATAATGGTGACAAGTCGGCGACATCGGAACCAATTCAGAAATCCCGTACTCTTTAAAGTATGAGTTATGCAATTCCATTTCACCAACCAGCGACATTTCTGAGTACTTAATAAAGCTAAGAATCTCACTTACAGAATGTGCTTTTGCACCTATCAAGGCCAAACATCTACCAAAATATTCTAAATAGTGTGCATCTTGCTCTAAGTAATATTTGAATTTAGCAACATCTAATGTACCATTTGACATTTCGGTAATAAAAGGCATTGCGATAATTTCTTTATAAATCGGATCGGCTAATTGCCATGTTTTTTCAGACCATTTCATTCGAACTAATTTTAAACTTTAAAAATTGTTTCGAAGATACCGAAAATTTACTTCAAAGCAGTTTTCAGAATTTGTCGCTAAATTTTAGCTTTTGCTTATATTTGAACAAAAATATTCTGATGAAGCAAGTTATTCTAACACATACGCAAATTGAACAAAAAATTAATCGTTTAGCTTTTCAATTGTTGGAAAACACATTTGAGTTAGATACCATTTACATTGGTGGAATAACAGGGAATGGAATTATCTTGGCAGAAAAATTAAAACATATTATTGAGAAAAATTCGGATCAAAAAATCGAACTTTTTGAAATTATCCTTGACAAAGAACAACCACTTTCACAACCAATTCAATTGACTATTGATTCAGAAGAATTAAAAGGAAAAACTGTTATTTTGGTTGATGACGTGTTGAATTCGGGAAAAACAATGCAATACGGTTTAATGAAAGTGCTAGAACAAGCAGTTTATAAAGTATATACAGTGGTTTTAGTTGATCGCAAGCACCGCCGTTTTCCAATTAAAGCAAATTTCTTTGGTTTGCGATTGACAACAATCATGCAAGACCACGTAGAAGTTTCTTTGGTTGAAGGAAATTATTCTGCACAGTTATTCTAATGATCGTAGCAATCATATATGGTTTAACCAGTATTTTACTGTACTTAGTTCTATTTGCTGCACTTCCAATTTTAGATAATACAAATATTTTCTTTTTCGTATTGGTGATTCACCTCGTGATTTCAATCATTTGCATACGAAATAGTAAGTATAAAAACATGGGAAGAGGACTATTAACCTCTGCGATTCTGCTAGCAATAAGTTTTTTCACCTTACTAGGAATGGCCTTCCATTAATATCATCATATGAAAAAAACAACTGAATCAGATTCACTTTATAATAATTTGGAATCACTTTCCACACTTGAATTATTGAGTAATATTAATCGTGAAGACCAAAAAGTAGCGTTAGCTGTCGAATTGGAAATTCCGAACATTGAAGCGTTTGTGGAAGCTTGCTACGATCGCATGAAAAATGGTGGACGATTGTTTTACATTGGCGCTGGTACTAGTGGAAGATTAGGAGTGGTTGACGCAAGCGAAATTCCCCCAACATTTGGAGTGGAACACGGTCGCGTAGTTGGAATTATAGCTGGGGGTGATTCTGCAATACGTAAAGCCGTTGAATTTGCTGAAGACGACACAGAACAAGCTTGGAAAGATTTACAGACACACAACATTACTTCTAACGATACGGTAGTTGGAATTGCTGCATCTGGAACAACTCCATACGTAATTGGTGGAATTGAAAAAGCCAATGACTTTGGTTGTCTAACGGGAGCAATAACTTGTAATCCTGGAAATCCGATTTCGAAAATAGCTCATCACGCAATGACACCTGAAGTTGGACCGGAGTTTGTTACAGGAAGTACCAGAATGAAATCAGGAACTGCACAAAAACTAGTTCTTAACATGATTTCCACTTCATTGATGATCAAACTTGGTCATGTGAAAGGAAATAAAATGGTCGACATGCAATTGAGCAACAATAAATTAGTTGATCGAGGAACACGAATGATTATGACACAAATCCCAGTAGATTATGAACTAGCAAATGAATTATTGAAAACGCATGGTTCTGTCAGAAAAGCTGTTGATGCATACAATCTCAACAACTAATCGGTAATAAATAAATTATTTCACTTCGAGACAAGCCGCAACTTCTTTCGCTTTTTCAACTAATAGTTTTACATCCTCCTCACCGTAAGCCAATCCTACAGCCATTCTACGATAAGGTCTAGAAGTTGGTTTTCCGAAGATTTTGAAATATGTTCGAGGCAAAGCTGCTGCTTTTTCTAATCCAACTATTTGTGGATGATCACTATTTTGAGAAGCTAAAACAACTGCACTAGCACCATTTTTCAACAATTCAATGGATGGAATAGGTAATCCTAAAACAGCACGTGCATGTAATTCAAACTCGTTAAAATTTTGGGTTCCAGCCAAAGTTACCATTCCAGTATCATGTGGGCGAGGTGACAATTCAGAGAAAACCGCTCCATCTTTGCAGATAAAAAATTCTACACCCCAAATTCCACTTCCTCCTAATGCTTTTGTAACTGCCGAAGCCATTTCTTGTGCTTCTTTCAAATGATCTGCATGCATTGGCATTGGTTGCCAACTTTCTTGATAATCTCCACGCTCTTGACGGTGACCAATTGGTGCACAAAACAGGGTTTCACCAGAATTTTGAGTAACAGTCAACAAAGTGATTTCATAATCAAAATCTATAAATCCTTCAACAATCACTTCCAACAAATCGCCACGAGAACCTTCTATTGCATAGTTCCACGATTTCTCAATATCATCTGCTGTTTTGATGACAGATTGACCTTTACCAGATGAAGACATTAATGGTTTCACTACGCAAGGCATCCCTACAGCCTCTACTCCACTTTTCAATTCTTCAAAAGACGTTGCGTAACGATAATTAGCCGTTCTTACGCCAACTTCTTTTGCTGCCAAATCGCGAATTGCTTTACGATTCATTGTGAAATTTGCAGCTTTAGCAGATGGAACAACTTGTATTCCCTTTGCTTCGTAATCATAAAAACGCTCTGTACGAATTGCTTCAATTTCTGGAACAATGATGTCTGGATTATGCTTTGCAATGACGCGATCAAGTGCTGCGCCATCCAACATGTCAAACACTTCAAACTCGTCAGCTACTTGCATTGCAGGAGCACCCGAATAACTATCACATGCAATGATGTATTGCCCCAAGCGTTGACAAGCAATTACAAATTCTTTACCTAATTCTCCTGATCCTAAAAGCAAAATTCGTTTTGACATAAAAGCGTATTTAATTACACTACAAAGATGCAATTTTAATTGAAAACTAGGTGCCTCGTTGAAGTAGGAATTAAAAAATAAATGGGTTTACGGTAACACTTTTCTCACTTTAAAGTATGCAATATTTTAGCTAACTTTGTACCACCAAAATTCAAAGCATGTTTACAGGAATCGTTGAGCAATTAGGAGTAATAAAAAACATTACACGTGAGGAAGGAAATATTCATTTTGATGTGGAAGCGCCATTTTGTAATGAATTGAAAATTGATCAAAGTGTTGCTCACAATGGTTGTTGCCTAACTGTTGTTTCATTTGAAGATTCAAGCTATCGCGTAACAGCGATTCAAGAAACATTGAATAAAACGAACTTGAGTCAATGGAAAATTGGTACTAAAGTGAATTTAGAACGTTGCATGATTATGAACGGTCGATTGGATGGTCACATTGTTCAAGGTCATGTTGATACAACTGCGATTTGTACAGCAATCGAAGATCAGGACGGAAGTTATAAATATACGTTCGAATATGCTTCGTCTGATGTTACTGTTGAAAAAGGTTCGATCACTGTAAACGGCACAAGTTTAACGGTTGTTGATTCAAAAGACAACTCCTTTTCAGTTTGCATTATTCCATACACATACGAATTCACGAATTTTCATCAGTTGAATATTGGCGACAAAGTGAATCTAGAATTCGATATTATTGGGAAATATGTCGCAAAATTGTTAGGAAAAAATTAAGCTATTGTTCCACAATTTCTTGACCTATATGAAAGATTGCATCACCTTTGTAAACAGTTGGTGCTTCATTTAAGCAAATGATTACGCCGTCTTTCGGTGCTTTAACTTTGCGTTCAATCTTTCCGAAAGGATCCATTACAATACCAAGAACTTCCCCCTTCTTAATAAAATTTCCATTTTGAACTTTTGCTAAAAACAAACCGGAATGTGGTGCACGTAGCCATTTTGACTCACGTAAACAAATTGGTGTTCTTCCTAAAGAAATATCAATTTTAAAAGAACGCATGCCGAAGTGATTCAAAATCAACTTAGCGCCATTGATACCTTCTTCCACAATTACATCTTCAATTGAATTGGCTTTACCTCCTTCGAAAAGTAAGTATTGCTTCCCAATTTTCTGAATTGCTTCGCGAATGGTTTTTGAGATCACATTCGAATCCAAAATCAATGGTGGATTAAAGATACGCGCTAGTTCTAAGCTTCGTTGGTCATCATAATCACATCGAATTTGTGCAAAATTGTTTCGTTGCGAAGCTCCTGTATGAAAGTCAATAATTACATCAGCGATAGGTGCAATTTCTTTCATAAATTGATAAGCAAACTGCGATGCTAAAGAACCTGTTGGACTTCCAGGAAAACTACGATTCAAGTCTCTTCCATCTGGCAATTCACGTTTTAAATTGAGAAATCCAAAAATGTTAAAGATCGGAATACAGATAACCGTTCCTTTGCTTGGTTTATTTAACTTTCGGTGAATGATGCGACGAATAATTTCAATTCCATTGATTTCATCACCATGCATTCCAGCCATCAGAACAACAGTAGGTCCGTCTTCTTTGGCTCTATTTACATGAATTGGAATTTGAACGGGCGTACTTGTATGCAGTTTTGCTACGCTTAAATTCAATTCATAGTTTTTACCTGGAACAATTTCTTGTCCCAGGATAATTAATTTCTTATTTTGAATTTTACTTCGTGACGACATTTCGTTCTATATACTCTATGATTTTACCTGCGATATCTTCACCTGTTGTTTTTTCAATTCCTTGCAAACCAGGAGATGAATTTACCTCTAAAACTAGCGGTCCGCGTGCAGATTGCAACATATCCACTCCAGCAACAGCTAAACCAACACTTTTAGATGCTAAAATTGCAGTAGCTTGTTCTTCAGGAGTCAATTCAACTACAACAGAAGATCCACCGCGGTGTAAATTAGATCTAAATTCTCCTTCCGTACCTTGGCGCTTCATTGCTCCTACAACTTGTCCATCTACAACAAAAGCACGAATATCTGCTCCTTTTGCTTCACGGATAAATTCTTGTACAATCACACGAGCTTTTAACCCATTAAACGCTTCTAATACAGATTGAGCTGCATTCTGATTTTCAGCCAAGACAACTCCTAAACCTTGTGTTCCTTCCAGCAATTTCAATACTACAGGAGCTCCTCCAGCGGATTTCACAACATGTTTAACGTCCTTCGAATAATTCGTAAAAACTGTTTTTGGCAATCCAATTCCTTCCTTTGAAAGTACTTGTAAACATCTCAATTTATCGCGCGAATGAATGATTCCACGAGAACCAGCAACAGTAAATACGTTCATCATTTCAAACTGGCGAACAACCGCCGTTCCATAAAATGTAACCGAGGCACCAATTCTTGGTATAACTGCGTCAAAATCCTCCAAATATGCTCCATTGTAAAACAAACGCGGTCCGCTTTGCTCAATTTCAATGTTGCATTTTAGATGATCGATAACATGAACTTCATGTCCTCTTTGAATAGCTGCCTCTACTAAACGTGTAGTAGAATACAAATCTTCGTTTCTTGAAAGTACTCCAATCTTCATTATTTATATAAATTGAGGTGCTAATGTAATCGATTTTATCGTTACTACAATTAATATCGCACATCATTTTCAGGAATTTTTCAATCAAAAAAAAACACCTCTAAAACAAAGAAATGCTAGAGGTGTTTACGAAATATATTTAAAAGGGCTTAAGCTTCCATTTCAACAGGTGTATTAGGCTTCACTTTTTGATAAACCATCAATACTACATTTGTAATAAGAATGATAACAACCGTCTTCCAAGAAACATCGATGCATTCTGACAAACTAATTACTTGCAATAAGACAAATAAGATGTAAATCACTAGGAAAATAACACTTGTTATAAGCGCCTTTTTAATGAAGAACATCGGATTTAATACTTTACTATCTGTTGTAAAACGTTTGTTTTCCAAAGCTGCAATTTCAGTGAATACATAAAAAGCAACAACTGCAACAATAACTCCAAAAGGGAATTCACCCAATCCATCACCCTGTGCGTATGAATGCAATCCTACTAAGTAGAAGTTAACACCGAAGAAAGTAAACAAAATTGCTGCGTATGACCAAAAACTTACCACATTAAATACAAATTTACTCTTCAATGCAGGAATAAAACGAAGGTGTAAGACTACAGCATAAACCAATACAGATACTAATGCCCAAGTTTCTTTTGGATCCCATCCCCAGTAACGTCCCCAAGATTCGTTTGCCCAGATTCCACCAAGGAATGTACCAATAGTCAACATGAATAATCCAATTGTAATAGTCATTTCTGAAACATAGGTCAATTCATTGATATTCCAAGTTAGCACTTTTCCATTTCTCTTCGATCTAAAGATGTACAACAACATGTTTAATAATCCCAAAATTGCACCCAAACCAAGGAAACCATAACTTCCTGTAATAATTGCAACGTGAATCATTAACCAGTATGATTTAAGAACAGGAACAAGTGGAGTAATTTCTGGATCCAAGATATTCATCTCAGTTACAAAAAGCATAAAGAATGCAAGAATACAAGTTGCAGCTAAAATCACAGAGTTCTTTTTCATGAAGATAAACCCAGTCAATACCGTTACCCAAGCAATGAATACGACCGCTTCATAACCGTTACTCCATGGCGCGTGACCAGAAATGTACCAACGCATTGCTAAACCAGCACCGTGATATAAAAAGATTACAACTATTAGGCTATTAAATACGGTTTTAGTAATACGAATACCTTTTCCTTCCTTACCACTATTATTGGATAGAATGCGAAATAAGAAGATTATCAATAAAACAAAACCTAGTAAAAGATAAGAATTCTGTGCATTCTTAAATATCTTCATTTTGTTGTAACTTACCTCCATCTTAATTTTTGACAAAGGTGGTGCAATCGAACCAGCAACTTTTCGTTGACTAGCCATTAGTTTAGCTAAAGCCTCATCTGCTTTCGAATAATCCTTTGTTCCCATCGCTTGAAATACTTGTTTAAAATATTCCATCGTTTCCCCAAACAAAACTGGCTCATTGTCCATCACTTCTTGTGCCATTGGTTGAAACCAAGTGCTTTTAGCGTCATTTCTAACAGGAATTAAACGCATGAATTGCCACAATTGAACTTCAGAAAAAACTTGGAAACGCTCAACCAACTTGATTAATTGCTTATCAAATTCATTTTTAACCTTGTCTAACTTTTGGTGCGCCAATTGGTATTCATTCGCCAATTTAAAATCACCCGTCTTTTCATCCAATAATTCAAGGAATGAAGCATGCTTTTGGTCTTCTTTCATACCTAAGGCTTCACGTAAAGCTTTGGAAACATAAATTACTTTTTTCTCCATCCAAGCCTCAGGCGTCATATGCATACTAAGAACAGTTTGAATAGCGTTGTATTTATGATCTCCGTCTGTAAAGAAGTTGTCTCTGTGAATTTTTCTCAAAATCTCATCACAAAGCGTATGCAAAGGAACAATTCTACCATCGTAATCTTGCACCATTAAATTCGCCAACTTATTGGAATGGTCTTCTGACACGTAAAGTGCCATTAAATTTTTAGCGGGCTCTTTAGCTGCAGTATGATTGTGATCATGTGAGTGATTGTGACCTGAATGATCGTGCTCTGCATGATTATGTGCTTCATGGTCATGACTTTCCTCGTGCTCATGCGTTCCATAATGAATAGTTCCATCGGCATGTACGTGATAGTCATCTCCTTCAGTTTGTGCAAAAGACAAACTTGTCCCAATCAAAAAGAATAAAGCTGTCATTCCTGCTTTCGCACGTTTGCTAGCAATCTTTTTCAATTTACCGTTCAATTCTTTGAATCGACCAACTGGTGCAAACAAAGAAAGCAACATCCCGATTGACATTAATAAATAGCCCAAATAAGTAATATTTGTTCCCCACCAATCGTGATTTACACTTAGAATAGTTCCTGTTTCATCTGGGAAATACGACGATTGAAAGAAACGATATCCATCGTAATCCATTACATTATTCATGAAAATTCGTTGCGTTTTCTTTTTATCTTTTTTGTTGTCAAGTACAGTTACAACACTTTCATAAGAGGATGGTGCGTCTGAACCTGGATATTTAAACAATGTAAATTCATTACAAGCAACACTAAAAGGCAATCGAATTGGAACGGAACCATACTGAATGCTATACAACATTCCATTGAAAGTAAAACGTTCTTCACTAGCAATTACACCTAATCCGCCGGCAACTGAAACAATTTTCACATCCTCTCCATCTGTGATTTTCAAGGTAACAAAATCCTCACCAACATCTTTTCTTCCAGAAGGAACACGCATCATACGAGCATGATTAATTACTTCTTTGAATACAAAAGACTCTTCACCTACATAATACAAAGTCAACGCGTTGAATGGCACTAA
>Ga0233377_1000352_pt1 | contig 22546 bp, 28 predicted proteins | sample ElkDunMinimDraft_6_FD_191540 | JGI IMG/M metagenome (GOLD analysis project Ga0233377, IMG submission 191540) | Fecal eukaryotic communites from dung pellets of Tule Elk in California, USA - Elk Dung E36 | ecosystem: Host-associated > Mammals > Digestive system > Large intestine > Fecal | place...
ATTTGAATTTATCTGCGGATATTCGCTTTACAGCACTTTAATTGAACAGTCATTCAAACAAAAACAGTAACATGGGAAGAAATAGTTTAAAAGATGAAAGGCAAAAAGAGATAATTAAGCAATATTATTCAGTTGCTAAAAAAGTAGGTTTGGAAAATACTTCTATTGCAAAAATTGCTACCGAAATGGATATCAACCCTAGCCTGATTATTCACTATTTCAAAAACAAGGAAGAACTTAATTACGCATTGATTGATTACATTCTTGAAAAATATCTGATCATTTATAAAAGACAAAATCTTTCTGAGGAAGATTTGAAAGATTACCTTGTACAATTAATCGACAAACTGTTCTCAAAGAAGTGGAATGTTCTTTTTAACGATAGCATATTCTATAGTTGTTATGCTATGGGTTTTAGGGACAAGAAAATTAAAGCAAAATTCAAAAAGCTACATGATTCATTAAGGGTTCATTTAGCCGAAGTTTTGGAAAGATGCAAAGAGGCTGGCATTATAAATATAGATTCTGCAGAACAAACTGCGGATCTAATCTATATTCTTGTTGATGGGGCATATTATTACTTAAGTCTCGTTTCTGAAAAAGATGAATATGAAACTAAGCTCAATATCCATAAACAATATGCATTTAAAGCTTTAAAACTCTAATTAAGCTGTTCTTTTTTCTCTTCTCGTTTACTTAAATAGGGTTTTAACAATCCGTACAAAGCAATAATTACCCAAATAGAATTGGAAGTAATGTTTGGCATATCGTGAAAATAAAGCGCGCTAATTACCAAACCTAGACCTCCTATCACATTAATGGCTTGATAAATCCAAGAATCGAATCTAACCGTCTTTGTGTTCAATAACAGGAATCCTATTGTACAAAAGGTAACTCCAATCCAGCCAATTATAGATATAAGACTTTCTGTATTCATAAAATATTGGTAGTAAGTATTAAACGAATATAGCCTTTACTCTTCAATTTTGAGTAAAGGCTATATTAAGTTTATTATTTCAGAAATCTATTAAATCTCTGCGTAAGCTTCCATCGGAGGACAAGAACAAATTAAGGTTCTATCGCCTTGTGAATCGTTTACACGACCTACTGAAGGCCAGAATTTATTGACTCTTAAATATTCAATTGGATAAGCTGCAGTCTGACGAGAATATGGTTTATCCCATTCATCAGCTGTAACAACTCTTGCTGTATGTGGAGCATGTTTCAAAACATTATCCTTCTGATCTGCTTCACCACTTTCAACCGCAGCAATTTCTGAACGAATTCCAATTAATGCATCACAAAATCTATCTAACTCAGGTTTTGATTCTGATTCAGTCGGCTCAACCATTAATGTACCTGCAACAGGGAAAGAAACAGTTGGTGCATGGAATCCATAATCCATCAAACGCTTAGCGATATCTGCAACTTCGATTCCTGCATTTTTAAATCCACGACAATCTAAGATCATTTCGTGTGCACAACGTCCATTTGCTCCTGCATATAATACGGGATAGTGTTGTTCCAAACGAGCTTTGATATAATTAGCATTTAAGATAGCTGTTTTGGTAGCATTTGTTAAACCTTCTCCGCCCATCATAGCAACATAAGCATGAGAAATAACCAAGATCGAAGCTGAACCAAACGGAGCAGCAGAAACAGCAGAGATACCATCTTCGCCTGAAATCTCTATGATTTCATGATTAGGCAAGAAAGGAACTAAGTGTTCAGCAACACCAATTGGACCCATACCAGGACCTCCTCCACCATGTGGAATACAGAATGTTTTATGTAAATTCAAGTGACAAACGTCTGCACCAATATAACCTGGGCTCGTTAATCCAACCTGAGCATTCATGTTTGCTCCATCCATATAAACTTGTCCACCATTTTCGTGGATAATATTACAGATCTCAACAATTGGCTCTTCAAATACTCCGTGAGTAGATGGATAAGTAACCATTAATGAGTTTAGATGAGTAGCATGTTCTGTTGCTTTTGCTTTTAAATCTTCAACATCAATATTACCTCGATCATCACATTTAACAACTACAACTTTTAATCCTGCCATTGAAGCAGATGCTGGATTTGTTCCATGTGCCGATGCTGGAATTAAACAGATATTTCGCTCAAAATCTCCACGGCTATGGTGATATGCACGGATTACCATTAAACCAGCGTACTCTCCTTGTGCTCCAGAATTCGGTTGGAAAGACATCTTAGCAAATCCTGTAATTTCACATAACCAATCATTCAGTTCATTGATCAATTGCATATAACCAGTTGTTTGATCAACTGGTGCAAATGGATGCAATCCTCCAAAACGTGCCCATGTTACTGGAACCATTTCAGTAGTCGCATTCAATTTCATTGTACATGATCCCAATGGAATCATGGAGTGACACAATGAAAGATCTTTTGACTCTAATGATTTAATATAACGAAGCATTTCACTCTCTGAATGATAGCTATTAAAGACTTGATGAGTTAAATATTCAGAAGATCTTTCTAAATGCTCTGGAATTGATGTTCCAATTGCATTAATTAATCCCTCTAAATCTGCATCACTAGCATTTTTACCCTTTATCTTAGCAAAAACCTTAACGATCGTTTGAATATCTTCGTATGAAGTAGTTTCATCAATTGAAATTCCTACAATACCTTCTTGATAAAAGAAATTAATCTCATTATTCAATGCTTCGCTTTTTATACCAGCAGCTTCTCCGGCAACATCAAAACGAAGAGTATCAAAATAAGATTCATTCAATTGTGTATATCCTAATGACTGAATTGCTTTATCAGCTAATTTTGTAAGGTCATTAATGCGTTGTGCAATCTTTTTTATGCCTTTAGGGCCATGGTAAACAGCGTAGAATGAAGCCATAATAGCTAACAAAGCTTGTGCTGTACAAATATTTGAAGATGCCTTATCTCTACGGATATGTTGTTCACGAGTTTGAAGTGCCATACGTAAAGCGTATTCTCCATTTGAATCAGAAGTTACTCCAATGATTCTTCCTGGAATATTACGTTTATAGCTATCTTTAGTTGCAAAGAACGCAGCATGAGGACCACCAAATCCCATTGGTACACCAAATCTCTGTGAGTTACCAATAACAACATCAGCTCCCCATTCTCCCGGAGGAGTTAGTAATGCTAAAGACATTAAGTCTGTAGCAACACAAACGGTAATTTCCTTATCATGGGCATAGGCTGTAAACTCTTTATAATCATTTACAGTACCATCTGCCGATGGATATTGAATAAAAGTAGCAAATACATCATCTGTCAAATTCTCAACAGTCAAATCTGCTACACGGATTTCTACTCCAAATGGAACCGCTCTAGTTTGTAAAACATCTAAAGTCTGAGGATAAACATTGGGAGTAACCAAGAAAACATTGGCGTCTTTGTTTTTGCGCGTGCTATAAAGCATAAACATACCTTCAGCAGCAGCAGTTGCCTCATCCAACAAAGATGCATTCGCAATCTCCAATCCTGTCAGGTCTGAGACCATAGTTTGGAAATTCAATAAAGCCTGCAAACGTCCTTGTGCTATCTCTGCTTGATACGGTGTATACTGAGTATACCATCCTGGATTTTCAAAAACATTACGTTGAATTACACCTGGAAGGATTACATCATTATATCCTTGACCGATATAAGATTTGAAAACCTTATTCTTTTCTGCTATTTGAGCAATTTTTTCCAAATAAGCAACTTCGCTAAGTGCAGGCGGAAGGTTTAAGGCTTGTTTCTTACGAATCTGTGCAGGAACGGTTTGATCGATTAGTTCATCTATCGACCCAACACCTAGCACGTTTAACATTTCTTCTACTTGAGCAGTGCTTGGACCATTATGACGATCCTCAAATTTTTCTTGGTAAAATACGTTACTCATTTTAAGTATTGATTGTAACTTTTGAGACTGATTATCTATCTGTTATCTAAAATATTTCAATAGTATTCCTGTTCGAAAATTTAGATGTGCAAAGATACAGTTTTTAAAGGTAATTTTAATAGCCCCCAATCCTCTAAAAACTTTTATTAACACATCAATCGATTGCACATTTTTTTGAATAACAAATAATAATTCATTCGATAAATTAACAATGTAGTAGAGTTTACATTCTTTTATTTTGATTGAAGAAATTTAACTCGACTCAATATCCCCTCTTCATAAGAAACAATATGACTTAACCATTAAAAAAACAGCAATTAATCGACAAAAACATTCAATTATCCGTATCAAATCACCCTCCTTTAATACCTTAATTCTACTTTTAAAGGTCTTAAAATTAAATATTTACAATAATTTTTATCCTTATATTTAAAACAAGATTCTTTACTAATTTAGACCTGAATCAATTTATGAATTTATGTTAAAATTAAATGTTTGGAATGAGACTAGTTCTTTATCTGCCGTCATACTCGGTATTGCAAACAGTAATGGTCCAATCCCCACTGCAGAGGATGCTTATGATCCAAAATCCCTTGAACATATCCTCGCAGGTACTTACCCCAATGAATCTGATATGGTTTATGAACTCTCTGCTTTCAAAGATGTTTTAAATAGATATGCGGTCGAAATATATCGGCCTGAAAATATTGAAAACTTAAATCAAATTTTCACCAGAGATATAGGCTTTGTTATCGGCGAGTATTTCATTAAATCTAACATTCTCCCAGACAGGGCTAAAGAGTGGGAAGCTATATTATATATTATTGACCAACTGGATCCAGACAAAATTATTACAGCTCCAGATTATGTCCATATTGAAGGTGGAGATGTTATTCTATGGGAGGATTTCATCTTTATTGGAACTTATACAGGCGAGGATTATTCCAAAATCAATACGGCCCGAACAAACATACATGGCGTTAATTTTATTAAAGAAAAATTTCCCGATAAAACCGTCATAGGATTTGATTTAATAAAATCGATGACTAAGCCAAGAGAAAATGCTTTACACCTTGATTGTTGTTTTCAACCTGTTGGCCATAAACAGGCGATAATCTATCCGGGTGGTTTTAGAAATAATAAAGATGTTCAGATGATATTGTCTCTCTTCGGAGAAGAAAATGTATTCCAGATAACTGCTGAAGAAATGTATGAAATGTTTTCTAATGTTTTCTCCATTTCACCAAATGTAGTAGTAAGCGAAAAGAACTTTACAAGGCTAAATAATTGGCTCCGTGAACAAGGCTATACTGTTGAAGAAATCCCATTTCACGAAATCGGAAAACAAGAAGGCCTCCTTCGTTGTTCTACTTTACCATTAATTAGAAAATAAATGCAGACCACAAATACAATCCTCATGGTTAGACCCTTCTATTTTAGAAGGAATGAGGAAACAGCTGTTAACAACTTTTTTCAAGCAGAAAACGAAAAAACAGATAGACTTGCCGATTTAGCCGTTACGGAATTTGACAATTATGTTAACATCCTCAAATCTGCTGGCATAAAAGTATTTGTCGTGCAAGACCCCGGAAAACTTGATACCCCTGATAGTATATTCCCGAACAATGTTATTTCTTTTCATAAAAACAGAACTATACTGTATCCAATGTTCGCGGAAAACAGAAGAAATGAACGTTTTTTGAACTATTTGGGGAAATTAGATCTCGCCGGAATTCACTACGAAACCATTCAGGATTACACTTCTTATGAAGAAAAAAATAAATTTCTTGAAGGAACCGGTTCTATGATATTGGACCGTGTAAATAAAATAGCCTATTGCTCGCTTTCCGAAAGGGCCAACGAAGAACTCTTCCGCATATTCTGCAAAGATCAAGGGTATGAACCGGTCGTATTTCATTCAACACAAAAAGTTGATGAACTTTTCTTCCCTATATACCATACCAATGTAATGATGTCAATAGGCACAAACTTCTGCTTAATCTGCTTGGAAGCAATTAGGAATGAAGAGGAAAGAGAATATGTAAAATCAAAATTAAGATCTACGGCAAAGGAGATTATTGAAATATCAGAAGACCAAATGAATCATTTTGCTGGCAATATCCTTGAGGTAAAAAACATTGATGGCGATCCGATTATTTGTATGAGTTCCCAAGCCTATGATTCATTGGAAGATGAACAGAAGGAAAGCCTTGAGAAACACGGAAGAATAATTTATGCTCCCCTATTTAGCATCGAAAAGTATGGCGGTGGCAGTGCAAGATGTATGATGGCAGAGGTTTTCTAATACAGAAAACCTCTGCTCTTAGAAACTATCTTTTGCTATTTCTCTTCTTACCCTACTCAGACTCTCAGGAGTAATCCCTAAATAAGAAGCAATCATCCACTGTGGAACCCGAAGTAATAGGTTTGGATACAACTCCATGAACTCCAAGTATCGCTCTTTCGCTGTCATTGCTAATAATGAATTTATTCGCTTTTGTAAGTAATATATGCTCCTTTGAAGGGATATTTCTGTGAATCTGGAAAACTCAAACCTTAATTTCGCAGCATCCGAAAAAAACTTAGGGTGTAAAAACACTATTGTACTTGGCTCAATTGCCTTGATATAATATAAAGAGGGTTCATCAAAATACATGCTTGAACGGTCTCCTATCAACCAATTCTCAGGCGCAAATTGAAGAATATGCTCCCCGCCTTTCTCATCTAAAGACAGAAACAACAAAAGTCCTTTCTCAACAAATAAAATATTTCTGCAAACCTCGCCTGCTCTAAGAATATATTGATTGTGTGAAAACTCTCTAAACTCAATGTAAGGAAGGAGCTGTTCAAAATCACTATCATTCAATAATGCTTTCTCCGAATAATATTTATAGAAATTGCTTTCCAACAAATCCTTTTTATCCATATCAATATATTATAGTGAATTTGAAATCCAATGGATTGAAACTTTTAACCAAATCAGGAATTAGTTCTGGACCATGTTTTAAATAAAGTTCCGCAAAATTCTCTGTCCTTTCCTGCAAGCCTCCATTAGGGAATAATCGGTCTTTTATTCGATCTATCTGAATTAAGGCATCTTGATGATTTCTCTTCTCCGCCTTAAGAAGTTTTTTCTCTAAATTATTTACGGCTTTCTTTAGCCTGGCTTTTACAGCATCAGTACTAGGCCCCAAACTTGGATCTATCTTATGTGCCCTCAACTTAATTTTTCCAAAAATTGCATTGAATTCCATCCACTCATCTTGAAGGTTCAACCTATGCTTAGTAATTCGTTTAACATAGTCCTTTTTCAAAGTCTCTACTGGCTTGAAAATACTCTTAAACGTAAAGTCTAACCTAAAGATCTTTCCGGCTAGTTGATCATCTGTAATCAGAGCAGAATTTCTAGGAATTAAAATCGGAAACTGGACTTTATATTGTTCAAAATTAGCCTTTAACTGTAACCAATAAACAATCTCTGCTCCTCCTCCAATATAAGCTAAATTGGGCAATATAACTTCCTCATACATCGGTCTCATTACCACATTCGGGCTAAATCTTTCCGGATATGATTGGATTTCCTTTCTAATCTCCTCTTCTGTAAAATAGATATCCTGATGTAATACTTCAAATCTACCATCTTGCAATCGAACAAGACGCTCCCTAAACTCATCCGTTAAATAGAAAAAATTAATCTCCCTTGCATGAACCTGTGTTGCAAAACCTTCTTCTAATAGCTTTTCTGAAGTCTTCTCAATTGCCTTGAAACTTTTTTCCTTGAGGATATCTTCCTCCATAATCGGAGCAAATACTTTCTTTAATTCCTTCCGGTCAGCATCGATAATAATCAAGCCATACTGTTTAAACAAAGAATTAACAAATGTTCTAGTTGCGTCTGCTAAACTTTTGCCATTTAGATATGCTTCCTCGACAAGGGAAGTAAGTTCAGTAGCATTCTCAGAAAGTCCGAAGGTATTACAATATTGTTTTACGGTATCTATAATACTTTGAGTGTCCATCCGCCCCGTAGCTGAATACGAATCAACATCCCATAGAATTTTCTTACCAAATACCCGGGTATGATTTATCTCTTCAAAATCATGGTCTTCAGTTGCCATCCAATAGACAGGAACAAACTCCTTCTCGGGAAAAGCTTTCTTTAAATCCTGTGTCAGCTTTATAGCTGTCACAATTTTGAAAATAAAATATAATGGTCCTGTGAAGATATTTAATTGATGCCCTGTGGTAATTGTGAAGGTATTATCATCCTTTAACCGGATAATGTTTTGGGCAACTTCCGGTGATGTCTTTAGTAAATCCCCGTATTGATCACTCAGAGTTTGAGTTAATAATTCGCGGTGTGCAAAATTCTTTTTCTTACTAATCTGATCCTTAAACCCTGAAATATCAGGTCTATTACCATAAAATGGAGCTAACTTCTCGTTATCGTTAAGATAGGCTATTAAGGTTTTGGAAAAACTATTAGTGTCGCTGTAATCAATATATGTGGCTTTCATCTACCGTTTTTAAACTTTTACAAATGTATAGGCATTCAGTATACAAAATACAAAAATTTAAAAAAAGCACGACTACTAGCCACAAATGTTATAGTTATTTGACAATATTACCGTATAAATCAAAATCTTCTGCTCGATCAACCTTCACTTGGACAAAATCTCCAATCCTCGCATAATTATTTTTAGCTTCCAACACAACTTCGTTGTCAACTTCTGGTGAATCAAATTCTGTTCGCCCAATAAAATAATCCCCGTCCACACGGTCTACCAATACTTTAAACGTTTGTCCTACTTTATCTTGGTTGATCTCATAAGAAATCCCTTGTTGCACTTCCATGATTTGTTCCACACGCTCTTGTTTTACTTCTTCAGGAACATCATCTACTAATTCATAGGCATGAGTTTTTTCTTCATGTGAATATGTAAAACATCCTAAGCGGTCAAATCTCGTTTCCTCAACCCACTCCAACATTTCTTGAAAGTCTTGTTCTGTTTCGCCTGGATAACCACAGATTAGTGTTGTTCTTAATGCAATATCAGGAACCTTATCTCTGATTTGGTTTACAAGATCGATCTGCTTTTGCTTGCTTGTACCTCTGCGCATAGATTTTAACATCGGGTCAGAAATATGTTGCAAAGGCATATCCAAATAATTACAAATATTGGAACGCTCATTCATGGCATCCAAAATATCCATAGGAAAGCCTGAAGGATAAGCATATTGCAATCTAATCCAATCAATCCCATCTACATCTGAAAGATGACGCATCAAATCCGATAAATTACGCTTTCCGTAAATATCCAATCCATAATAGGTCAAATCCTGAGCAATTAGAATCAATTCCTTTGTCCCATTAGAAGCCAAAAATTTAGCTTCCTTAACTAAATCATCAATGGATTTTGAGACATGCTTACCTCGCATTAATGGAATTGCACAGAATGAACAAGGTCTATTACAGCCTTCCGCAATCTTGAAATACGAAAAATGTGATGGTGTTGTTAAAAGACGCTCTCCCAACAGCTCATGTCTATAATCAGCTCCAATAGTAGACAATAATTCTGGAAGATCATTTGTTCCAAAAAAAGCATCCACACTTGGGATTTCAGACTGTAACTCTGGCTTATAACGCTCAGACAAACAGCCCGTCACAATAACTTTATTGATTTTACCCTGATCCTTCAATTCAGAAAATTGCAGAATAGTATCTATTGACTCTTGCTTTGCATTATCAATAAATCCACAGGTATTTATTACAACGATATCATTAGCTTGAATATTAGTAGCTTCATGCACCACCTCCATCTGATTGCCCTTTAACTGACCCATCAGAACCTCACTATCGTGTATATTTTTTGAGCATCCTAAGGTAACAACGTTAACACGTGGTTTAGCTACGCTTGGTGCTATTTTAGATTGTTTCGTTTTCATATTATGTTGTAGCCTACTTAAATAGTGAGTCTACAAAGTCTTTTTTGTTAAATAATTGCAAATCACCAATCTTCTCTCCCACTCCAATATATTTAACAGGAATTTTAAACTGATCTGAGATACCAATTACGACACCTCCTTTTGCGGTACCATCCAATTTTGTTAATGCCAGTGCATTGACATCAGTCGCTTGAGTAAATTGCGTTGCTTGCTCTATAGCATTTTGACCCGTTGAAGCATCCAAAACTAAAAGAATCTCATGTGGAGCATCAGGAATGACCTTTTGCATCACATTTTTAATCTTGGTTAACTCATTCATCAAACCAACCTTATTGTGTAAACGGCCTGCTGTATCAATTATTGCTACATCATCCCCATTTGCAACAGCCGATTTTACAGTATCAAAAGCAACAGAAGCAGGATCAGAACCCATCGGTTGTGCAACAACTCTAACACCAACACGATCTCCCCACAATTGAATTTGATCAACCGCAGCAGCTCTAAATGTATCAGCAGCTCCAAGGACAACCTTATTACCAGCTTCCTTTAACTGATGTGCAAGTTTTCCGATTGTTGTCGTTTTCCCAACTCCATTTACTCCAACAACCATAATTACATACGGTTTTTGATTGCCATACTCAAAGGATTCAAAGTCATTGCTGTTATTTTCAGCCAATAAGCCTTGAATTTCATCCTTTAAAAGACGATGAAGATCATCCGTGCTAACATACTTATCCTGAGCAGCACGTTTTTGGATACGGTCTACGATTTTCAAAGTTGTTGTAACTCCAACATCTGAGGTTACTAAAACCTCCTCCAGATTATCCAACACCTCATCATCAATAGTAGATTTTCCTACTACGGCTTTAGTAATCTTGGAGAAAAAACCCTCTTTCGTCTTTTCTAATCCCTTGTCCAAAGCCTCTTGAGCCTCTGGTGTTTCTTGCTTCTTTTTAAAAAAATCAAATAATCCCATGATGGATATGTTATAGATAATGGATTCTGAATAGTATCAAAGATACTTAAATAGAGAATACTAAAAAAGCCCTTTTGGTGCTCCCAAAACGGCTAATTATAAGATTTTTAAAGAAAAACTTTAAAAAAAGGAATATCTAACTAACTGCTTATTTAGAACTTGCAGCAACAACCTCTTTTACTTTGTCGTTGTGTACCATACTCTCTTTGAAAGTATAGGCGCCAGTTTTTGCAGATTTTGAAGTCAGAACTACCTTTGTATATTCTTTACCACCACCTTTTTGTAATGATGCAACCGCTTTCTTTGCCATGGTATTATATTTTTTATATGGATCCTAAAACCCAATGCGTTTATTACTTAATTTCTTTGTGAACTGTTACTTTTCTCAATACTGGGTTGAATTTTTTCAACTCCAAACGCTCAGTTGTGTTCTTTTTGTTCTTTGTGGTAATGTAACGAGACATTCCTGGAAGACCACTTTCTTTGTGCTCAGTACATTCTAAGATAACTTGTACTCTATTTCCTTTTTTTGCCATTGCCTTGCTGTATTTAAACCCTCACGGGTGAATTTCATGATTCTATTATCTGCTGATATAACAGGCTACTATCTATTAAATATGACCTTTTTTAATAAACTTATCGATAGCTGCTGTAATACCGTTCTTGTTGATGGTTTTAATTGCTGAAGTAGATACTTTTAAAGTAATCCAACGATCTTCTTCAGGAATATAAAAACGCTTGGTCTGTAAATTTGGATAGAATTTACGTTTAGTTTTAACGTTCGAGTGCGATACGTTATTTCCCTTTAATGCCGTCTTGCCTGTTAAATCACAAATTCTTGACATGATATTCGATTTTTTTTATTGTTGTTCTTATTCTGTTATCGTCCCTTAGAAACGAGTGTGCAAATATCTATATTTCTTTTGGGAAATACAACAATAATTCACGAATTATTTTAAAATAATCACGCGAAGGGGATTGATTCGACAAATTTACTGTATTTTGCATTATTATTTAAAACGTAGCTGTCAATAGTTTTCAACAATTCACAATGAACAAGTATTTAATAAGGGGCATCGCTTTTACGCTGTTAGGAATTATATGTCTCTATTATGGAATAAAACTTATGGATGCAGACAATAGCTGGTATAAACCGCTATTAATTGTTGGTGTACTTTCTTTTGGTTTTGGATTCATCACTTTAATCTATCGAATGTTCAGAAAAATCGATAGAAATTCAATCTTAGATGAGCGTAAAGCGAATAAGAAATAGGCGATCTGAATGCTTCAACAAACAAAAGGAATTACCCTCCGCGTAACCAACTACTCTGAAAGTAGTGTCGTTGCCCAGATTTACACTGAATCCTTGGGCTTACAATCTTATTTGATTAATGGTGCCCGTAAGCCTAGGGCAAAAATTGGTAATAATATGCTACAACCTTTCCATTTACTGGAAATGGTAGTGTACAACAAGGAAAACAATAATCTTCAAAGAATCAAGGAAGCCCAACAAATTCCTCCTTTAAAAAGTATACCATTGGATATTGTTAAAAGCTCAATTGCTATGTTTTTGAATGAGGTACTTTATAAAGTCCTAAGGCATCAACATCCAGAACCGCAATTGTTTCAGTTTCTCGAAAATGCTATTATATGGCTCGACGAAGCAAATGAGGGACTAGCAAATTATCACCTTGTGTTTTTAGCGAAACTAAGTCATTATCTTGGCTTCAAGCCAATATTAACGAATCTACCTTATTTTGATTTAATTGAAGGTCAATTTTCAAAGCAATTACCTTCCCACTTTCACGTCCTGCAAGAACCATATAGTTCATATTTCCGTGAAATAATGCAAAGTAGCTTTACGAATTGTAACAAAATTAAGCTAAACAGAGCTGATAGAACCTATTTGCTCCAAAAGTTAGTAGATTATTACCGCCTTCATACCGAGAACTTTGGAGAGGTAAACTCCCTTTATATTCTCGAAGAAATTTTCGGAAGTTAATCCATGAAAAAACCCGTTGAATTTTTGATTTCAACGGGTTTCCACAATAAATATATATTGAATCTAATTATTAGATAAGCTTTACATTTACCGCGTTTAGTCCCTTACGACCTTGTTGTACTTCGTAAGAAACATGGTCGTTTTCACGAACCTTGTCTACTAATCCTGAAACGTGAACGAAGATTTCACTCTCCCCAGAATTTGGAACGATGAAGCCGAAACCTTTGGCTTCATTAAAGAATTTTACTACTCCTTCTTGCATAATAATTACTATTGTTTTTTTTTAAAGGTATCATTATTTTTTGAATACCAATTAAATTTAATCGATAAAAGTACTAAACTTTTCCCACTAATTTCGGTCTATTTTCGTAGTTCCAAGAATTTGGAAAGGTTTTTGTCAAGAACAACTTATTTAAAGATATATGAAAAATTTATTTACACTAATCGCACTAATTGGATTGTTTTCATCCACAAACGCTCAAACTATTAATATGGAAAACTCTAGGAGGGTAGCAACCCGTGGGTACGCTGAAAAAGAAGTAACTCCGGATATCGTTTATCTATCAATTTCTCTAAAAGAATACTATCAAGATGGAAACACTAAAAAGAAAGTAGCAATCGATCAACTGGAAAAACAACTTTTTGATGCAGCCATGAAAAGCGGTGTAAAAAAAGAAGATTTTACTGTTCAAAATATCTACAGCTATAATACTGCCGATAAAAAGAAAAACAATGAGTTACTGCAAGCTAGACAATATAGAATTAAGGTTTCTAATCTTAATAACTTAAACTCAATGCTTGATGATGTTGACTCAAGAGGTTTAGAAAGCACAAACATCTCTGGATACGATCATTCTCAAAAAAGAGAAATTGAAAAAGAACTTAAAACTTTAGCGGTGCGTGATGCAAGGGCTAATGCTGAAATCTTAGCCGCAGCTGATGCCGAAAATGTAGGTAAGGTGATCATGATCAACGATAATAGCAGCTTCAATTGGAATGATATTGCTCCTCAACCTCGCATGTATGCCATGAAATCTGCAAATGCAGAAATGGACGCTGCAGGACAAAGCCTGGATCTTGAAGTTAAGCCTATCAAACTTACCTGTAGTATTGACGCCGTATTCGAGCTAAAATAAGAATGAACAAAACATCTACCTATAATTTAGAAAGAATAGATAAAGATTTTCAATGGGTAAAACGACTTTCCGTTTTAATGGATAGTCGTTTCCACATTGGAAATTTCCGCTTTGGATTAGATCCAATTTTAAATTTTATTCCTTTTGGTGGTCAAATAGCAACTTTTATTATCTCATTGGTTCTTGTTTCCGTTATGTACAGAAATGGGGCAAGCAGCAAAGTCGCTGTAAAAATGCTATTGAACGTCACCTGGGATGCAATAATAGGCTCCATTCCTCTTCTTGGAAATGTATTTGACTTCTTCAATAAAGCAAATGAGAAAAACATAAACTTATTGAAGGAACATTATTATGATAATAAACACCAAGGAAGTGCCAAAAACATCATGATAACCCTAGGCTTGGTATTATTTATTATCATAGTCCTATTCATATATGCTATGTATGCATTGACGGTCTGGCTATTTGGACTGATATTTTAAATCAATTGAGTAAAATACTCTATTTTTGTCCCCATGAGTAAAACAAGAATTTTTGCACTATTAGGTGTCGTTATTATGCTTACAGCGGTTTTCACAAACCCCTCAAAAGAAAAAATAAACGATAAACTAACTCTAAAAGCAAAAGAAATCCTTAAAAGCAAACTGGATTATGATCACAAAGATGCTGTTGATTTCGGCATGATGCTATTTGGTGATCAAGTGGTTAAGGAATTCGTAAATAACTATACCCATACTGATAACTACTACCTTTTCTCATTAACTAAAATTAATTGGAACAGTGAGCAAATGGTTATAGGAGGAGGTGCTTTTGGACAAGTATGGATAAGCTCCAAAATAGATGAGAAAGCTGGAATGTTGTTAGAAGCCTTAAAGAAACAATAATGCTTGAAATTCTTTTTGAAGATGAGGATTTAATTGCCATCAATAAACCTCACGGCTTACTCGTTCATAGATCATCAATTGCAGCTGATACTTCCGAATTTGCTTTACAAATTCTCAGAGATCAAATAGGGAAGAGGGTTCACCCCGCACATCGCCTTGACCGAAAAACCTCAGGTGTTTTACTCTTTACCTTAAACAAGGAAATGGATAGTAACATACAAACTGCCTTTGCACAGAATCAAATAAAAAAAGAATACCTGGCAGTATTGCGTGGACACTCCGACGAAGAAGGTACCATTGACTACCCCTTAAAAAAGGAAAACGGAACAATCCAAGACGCATTAACAAACTATCAGACCCTAGCCCTTTCCGAAATAGATCTTCCTTTCGGAAAATTCTCCACTTCTCGCTATTCCCTTGTATTAGCGAAACCCGAAACCGGTAGAATGCATCAATTAAGAAAACATTTCGCCCATATTTGTCATCCAATTATTGGAGACAGACCCCACGGATGCAATAAACAAAATAAACTCTGGAAAGAAACCTTCCAACACGACACCATGCTTTTGCATGCCAAATCCCTAACCTTTCAACACCCCAGAACCAAAGAAAATATCTCTATCCATGCGAACTTACAAGACGAATTTTTAAGAGCATTGGATATATTGAAGATAGACGGTAGACAGTAGACGATAGACACCAGACGTTAGACACCAGATGATAGACAATAGACGACAGACTCTAGACTCTAGGCAGATGTCTTAATACTACCTACTATCTACTAAATACTAGTACAAAAACCGAGGCTTCGACTCCGCTCAGCCGGCGGTTTTGTACGGTGCGGATCCATGTGTCCGCCCGTTTATGAGAAGTATATAGTACTTAGTATTTAGATGACTATATAGTTTACAAAAACGCCCAAAGGTAAGGACAGCATCCACGGCTTGAAAATTAAAACCAATCGCTGCCTGAGCGGAGCCGAAGGGAACGATTGTCCAAAGCCTTGAAAAACCGAGGCTTCGACTCCGCTCAGCCGACGGTTTTGTACGGTGCGGACCCGCGTGTCCGCCCGTTTATTTCGACCTGTCCGCCCGTTATAAAAATCATTAATGAATGTATAGTTCACATGTATTTGGGGAATTTCCTTTTCTACAAATATTTCACCTCTAAAGAGGTTTCGTTCAGCCGTCTCCTGATACTGTCTCCAATTGGAATTTCTAGTGGTTGGTGGGGACACCAACCACGGCATGAAAATAATCTCTAAACTATATAGTCATCTAAATACTTACTACTAAATTCTAAATACTACCTACTATATTCTAAATACTATTCCAAACTATATAGACTCTATCGTCTGGTGTCTGATGTCTGGCGTCTCCCCCCTACAATCGATTGCGTTAAAATTGCTTAACTTTTAGTAAAACAAGCTCTTTTATCCTATAAATTCCTATTTTTGCAATAACTAAAACTCATTGAAATAATATGAAAAATACTGCGTTAACAGACGTTCATATCGCTTTAGGTGCGAAAATGGTTCCTTTCGCCGGATTTAATATGCCCGTACAATATTCTGGCATCAACGACGAGCACGAAACAGTTCGTACAGCTGTAGGTATGTTCGATGTAAGCCATATGGGCGAGTTCATCCTAAAAGGTGAAAAAGCATTAGATCTTATCCAAAAAGTATCTTCTAATGATGCCTCAAAACTTTATGATGGAAAAGTTCAATACGGCTATTTGCCCAATGAAAATGGTGGTATTGTTGATGACTTCCTGACTTACAAAATAGACGATAAAACCTATTTATTAGTAGTAAATGCATCGAATATAGAAAAAGATTGGAACTGGATCAGTAAGTTCAATACAGATGCTGTTGAAATGAAAGATATTTCTGATGAAACTTCTTTATTCGCGGTTCAAGGACCTAAAGCAGCTGATGCTCTTCAAGGTCTTACTGATATCGAATTAGCTCCAATGGAATACTATTCTTTCCAAAAAGGTGTGTTTGCTGGTGTTGATAACGTATTAGTATCTGCAACGGGATATACTGGTGCTGGTGGTTTCGAGATCTATGTTGCAAATGAACATGCTGAAAAAGTATGGAATGCAATTATGGAAGCTGGAAAATCATATGGCATAAAACCTATTGGTTTAGGTGCTAGAGACACTCTACGTCTAGAAATGGGCTTCTGTTTATACGGAAACGATATTGATGATAACACTTCCCCTTTAGCTGCTGGATTAGGTTGGGTAACAAAGTTCACTAAAGACTTCGTAAACTCGGATAATCTTAAAGCTGAAAAGGAAAAAGGTGTAAGTCAAAAATTAGTTGGTTTCGAAATGATCGATAGAGGTATTGCTCGTCATGATTATGAAATAGTAGACGCTGAAGGAAATAAAATTGGTCGTGTTACTTCTGGAACGCAATCTCCTTCGCTTAAGAAATCAATTGGTTTAGGTTATGTTGAAACTGCTTTTGCTAAAGATGGCACTGAAATTTTCATCTCAATCCGAAACCAACCTATTAAAGCTATTGTAAGAAAACCTCCTTTCGTAAAATAAAGATCGGTTTACATAAAAAAGAAAAGGGCTATTATTTTTTAGCCCTTTTCTTTTGTTTCATCTCTTGTTGCATTTGTTTCGCTTTCTCTTCTTGTTTAGTCTTTACATCTCTGCTTACTTGCTTCAACAAAACTATTTTCAAGTAAATCAATACGACCAATAAGGCGATTGAAATACCCAGATAAAGCATCTGACCACTATTATATCCTGCCCAAGCACTTAAAACCAAAAACACAATCCCTAGATTGAGCAGTAAATTCAAGATAAACTTCTTCGTCATTTCTTCTTTATTACTTTATAACCTGTTACTCTTTCCCTAATGAAATAAAAATACACTATTCCCGCTAAAATATTACCCAAGATTACGAATAATACCAATATTAATCGTTCTCCATCTGAAATCCTCGACGAACGAATTATTTCCAATAGAACCAAAATCACCCATATCAATGACAATAAAGTAGAGATACTCAGTAGGATAGGAGCAAACCCTACTTTTAATACAAAGAGAAAAATAGATAGGATATAAAAAGCCAGACTAAAGAGGAATGCCTGTTTAGTCTGGTGAAATAATTTATTCATAAAGCAAAGTTAAGGATAAAATCCCGCCCTTGTTATGGGAAAATACCTAGTTCTTTATAGGATTCTCCTACCTTATTGATTGCGCAGATAAATGCAGCTGTTCTCAAATCCTCAACACCTTCCGTGTTTTTCCAGATCTGATGTATTTCTTGATACGAACCAATCATAGTATCTTCAAGACCAGAATAAACTAAATCAACCTCATCAGGACCTCTTAATATAATTTTACGCTCTAATTTTGAAACCTTTTGATTGGTCATTGATTCAATAATATTCAAAATTTCAGCATACATATTTTCGCTAAATCTCTTTTCCAACCTTCCGTATCTAACATGGCTTAAATTCTTTAACCACTCAAAATAGGAAACAGTTACACCCCCAGCATTTAAATAAATATCTGGTATAACCAACTTCCCTTTTCTATTAAATACTTCATCCGCTTCTGGAGTCAAGGGACCATTTGCAGCTTCTCCAATGATTTGTGCTTGAATAAGCTCGGCATTACTTCCATTGATAACAGATTCTAATGCTGCTGGAATCAATATTTCACATGGATATTCCAAGCCCTTCGCTGAATCTTCAATATTAGTTGCCCCGGGGAAGTTAAGAATTGAACCGGTTGCTTTTCGATGAGCAACGACCTCTTCTAAATTCAATCCATTCTCATTATAGATGGCGCCCTCATACTCAATTAATCCAACTAAGATAGAACCTGCCTCTTCAAAATATTTTGCTGCATGATAACCCACATTTCCCAAACCTTGAACTATAACACGTTTGCCCTCAACACCTACGCTTAGCCCCAATCTCTCCATGTCCTCTTCATTCTTACAGGCTTCTCTAACACCAAAAAATACACCTAATCCTGTCGCTTCTGTTCTTCCACGAACACCGCCTTGAGAAACTGGTTTTCCGGTAACACAGGCTTGAGCGTTAATTTCATTGGGATTTAAACTCGTATAGGTGTCTACTATCCAGCTCATCTCCCTAGCCCCAGTTCCATAATCCGGTGCTGGTACATCCGTACCTGGACCAATAAAATTTTTCTTAATTAATTCAGTGGTATAACGGCGGGTAATTTTTTCCAATTCATATTCAGAATATTTCTTGGTATCTATTTTAACACCGCCTTTAGCTCCCCCAAACGGAACATTCACAATAGCACATTTGTATGTCATCAAAGATGCAAGTGCCATCACCTCATCTTGATCAACTTCCATACTAAAACGAATTCCCCCTTTACATGGTAATTTATGATGGGAATGCTGAACACGATAGGCTTCTATTACCTCTACATTATCACCTATTTTTACCGGAAATCTAACGCGTAAAATAGAATTACAGGCCTTGATTTGCTCAAGTATGCCAGAAGAGAATTTAGTAAACTTGGCCGCTTTGTCAAAATTACGACCTACTCCTTGAAAGAAGCTCTGAGTTGTGTTGGATTGTTGTGACATAAAATTATGTTTTTGTTTACTCTTGGTACAATTGTATAAAGTTAGCTCTTTTATAATTTTTACAATGCACAAAGAAATAAAATCATAATTATTTAATAAATGTCAACAATCTTGCCTGAAAATTATTATTTGAGCAATAAATGACCCTAAAAATAAAAAGCTCAAGGTAACCTTGAGCTTTTATTGATTTACTGATTCTTAATAAACATCCATTTCTGGATCAAACTCATCTTTCCATGCTAAAATTCCGCCTTGAAGATTCGATAAATTTGTAAATCCTTCTTGCTCCAACAGCATAACTGCTTGAGCACTACGTTTTCCCGAACGACAGTGTATAACCACCGGAATATCTCTTGAAATCTTATCTGACTCAATTACAACCCCCGATAATGGAATGTTCACCCCATTTAGGCTAGATACTTCATATTCGAAAGGCTCACGAACGTCGATCAATTGAAACTCAACATTGTGATCCATCATCTCCTTTAATTCTTGAACGCTTATTTCCTTCATACTATCCTTTTTATCAAATATAAAGATTTTTAGATTCAATCAACATCCCATTAGTTTAGAATTTTTGTTAAATTCATCGCAAACATTATACTTATGAAAAAACTATTATTGCCTATACTATTTTTCTGCCTTTTATATCATATATCTGTCGCGCAGGAAAACCAAATTACTACTACCGAAAATATTTCCAGGATTCTAAATACCCTGGCTTCTGATGACATGAAAGGCCGTTCTGCTCTTGTCGTTAGAGATATTGAAAAAGCTGCGGACTTTATTGCCAATGAATTTAAAGAAATTGGACTTAAACCTTATGCTGAAGAGAATTTCCGCCAATCTTTTTTTGTGGATCGTAATAAGGTAACAGAACAGGCGATTTATTTTGCTGATAAATCCGTTCCTGATGATGAATTTCTAATTATTGGTGAGGTAGGAACCCCGATGACTCATTTGGACCCTCCAATAAAACATATTAAAATTTCAGCAGAGGATGATTTCTCTCAAAAATTCAGAGATATTGTGCAGAAAGATACATCTAAAGCTTTAATCATTGTTGATAAAAAACATGCCCCTTTCCTGGCAAGATTTAAAAGGATCTACAGCAGGGAAAGCATCACCTTCAAGGACCAAAAGAAACCATCTTTGGCGACAAAAGTATTCGTTATAGCTGATGATTTTCCAAAGGCATATAAGATTGATCAGGTCCGCCAATCATTGAGTCATCCGATGTTCAATGTCGCGGGTATAATTCCCGGGAAGTCAAAACCTGATGAATTTGTCGTTATCTCAGGTCACTATGATCATATTGGAATTATTCAAGCCGTGGGTCAAGATTCAATTGCAAATGGGGCAGATGATGACGCCTCTGGTGTTACGGCAATGATCGAACTGGCAAGATATTATAAGAAACTAAACAACAATGAAAGAACATTAATCTTTGTTGCCTTTACAGGAGAGGAAATCGGAATGTTTGGTTCTAAATATTTCTCAAATAATATTGATCCTGAAAAAGTTGTTGCAATGATTAATATAGAAATGATCGGTAAAGACTCTAAATTCGGTCCGAATAGCTTATATATTACGGGTTATGATGCCTCGAACTTAGGAAAATTGATGCAAGAAAGCTTAAAGGGTTCTGCTTTTACTTTCCATCCTGATCCTTATACTACCCAAAATCTTTTCTACCGCAGCGATAATGCTGTATTAGCTGCTTTAGGGGTGCCTGCTCACACGTTCTCAACTTCGCAGATCGATAAAGACCAATACTATCATACCGTTAAGGATGAGGTTAGCACTTTAGATATAAACAATATTAAATCCAGCATTGAAGCAATTGCTGCTGGTGCAATAGGTATTATTAATGGTACCCAAACTCCGAATAGGGTTGAAAAATTAAGAGATTAAAGATTTACGCATCACGTAATCATTAAGAACAAACTCGTAGTAGGGGATATCTACTTCCTCTACTACTTTAAACCCTTGTTTAAGATAAAATGTATAGGCATTATTGCCTCTATTTACATTTAATTCCAATTCGTTTAAACCTTGTTTCTTTGCTTCTTCTGCAGCGAAATCAATTAATTTCTTACCAAAGCCTTTTCCTTGAGTACTTGGCAATAAATAGATTTTTTCGATTCTTAATAATCCTGCTTTAGGTTCAATGCCAATAAAACCACTAGCTTCTCCATCTTCAATAAGTATATAAAAGCTAGTCTTATCTCTCATAGAGCTTTGTAATGCCTCTATACTGTAGATATTTTCCAGCATAAAGTCTATCTGCTTCTTTGAAAGAATGTCCCCATATGTAGGATACCAAATTTCATAAGCTAACTTATGAACAAGTTCTGCATCCTCAATTCTAGCTTTTGTAATCTCGATCATATCTCTTCAGAAATTAATAAATAGTTCTCTTGTTCCGGAATCGAAATAAAACCATCTTGAACAACTCTAAATTCTAAATCACTTATGGATTCAAGGTTTTTTAATTCAGAGCTCTTTCCTTCGTAGTTTTCAATAATTAGAGAAGAGCCTTTAGGAAGCCATTTCTCATATTTCTTCACTAATAAGCACTTTCTGTTTGAATTCAATAAAATAATCACAAAATCGCTTAAAAACGGCTCATACGCTGATCTATTAATATCTTCTGTAATTATATTAACGGCAAAATTCTTTCTTTCTCCTAACAATTCAAATAAAGGATTCAAATAGGACCCAGAAAAGGGTAGAAGGCTTAGGTGCTCTTCGATGAATGTAGGATCCAGCCCTTGATTATCAAGCACTACATCAATCTTTATTTCACGGGATTTCAACAGCTCATAATGCTCCGAAAGCGTTATAATCGTTGGACTCCATTCCAAAAGTTGATTTAAATATTCATCAGAAAGACTATTCGGATTGGCAATAAATAATGCGGGTTCTTGATTCTCCCGAACTATATGATGAGAAGACATAACTATCCTTCTAGATTTCGAATTGCAATATAAGCCATCAGTCCAATACTGGTCTGTAAGGCATTTTCATCAATATCAAAAGTTGATGTATGAACAGCAGAATTAATTCCTTTTTCTATATTGCCAGTTCCTAGTCTATA
>Ga0233377_1000353_pt1 | contig 22523 bp, 43 predicted proteins | sample ElkDunMinimDraft_6_FD_191540 | JGI IMG/M metagenome (GOLD analysis project Ga0233377, IMG submission 191540) | Fecal eukaryotic communites from dung pellets of Tule Elk in California, USA - Elk Dung E36 | ecosystem: Host-associated > Mammals > Digestive system > Large intestine > Fecal | place...
GTGTCGGCGGCCGGGAAATCCTCGGGCGCGACAGCATCGTTGAGTGCCACGCCGAGCACCTTGACGCTCGCGGCGGCGGCGACGCCGATGCGGCCACCCGCGCGACCTTCGACGAGCTGGCCGCCGAGGATCACCTCGTTGTCGGCCGGGGTGCAGGTCTTCGGGCCACCCTGGGTGACCTGGACGATGCCGGGCATATCAGATGCTCCAGTTCTTGTAGGCGGGATCGTCGACGACGTTCGCGTCGGTCGGTTCGGTGGCGTGGCCGAGTTCGGACACCGGGACCGCGCTGTTCGCGGCCATCGATGCCAGTAGCGCGCGGCCCTGGTCGAGGTCGGTGTCGAGAGTCTTGCGCCAGGTCTCCTTGTTGGCCGGGGTGATCCGGCCCTCGGCGATGGCGCTCGACAGCGCGGACTCGATATCGGCCTTGCGCTGGTTGGCGAGGAACGTGGCGAACCGCTGCGAATCCGCCTCGAGTGCGGCCAGTCGACCGGAGTCGATGGGCACCGCACCCGCAGGCAACTGCGGAGCCGATGCGGCCCGGCGCGCGCTGGCGGCGGCGGTCTCGGTGGTGTCCTCGTCGTCCGGCGTCGCCTCGATGGCGGTGACGATCGCGGCGATATCGGCGTCGTCCGGCAGCCCGAGAGCCGTCCGCATGGCCGCCAGCTGGTCATCGGTGATCTCTGCCACGTCCGACCCTCCTTCGGTGGGTGTCCCGACCGCGCTGGCGGCGGGGGTGGGCGTCGCGGCCGGTTGGCCGGGACGAGATTCGGCGCGCGAGGCGAACCGCACGGACGAGCCGCGGGCCGATGCGGCGGCGGGCTCGGCGGCCGGGACGTCGATGTACTCGACCGTCACCTTCTGCGCGGTGCCGAACGTCACCTCGTTGTCGGTGGCGGTGAACGGCACGCGGATCAGGGAGTTGTCGGCGTCGTTCTGCACGATCAACTGCGGCGGATCGACGAGCATCTCGCGGATCCAGAGGTTGTAGTCACTGGCGGCCGGGCCGTTGTAGTACGCCGAGCGCACCTGGTCGACGGTCACCGATGCCAGCGCCAGTTTGGTTGTGGCCATGGCGATCTCCTTCTCGGGCGCTTTCGCGTAGAGGTCATAGAGCGATTCGAGCGTGCCGATTCCGGGCCGGACGACGCCGAGCAGCGCCACCGCGTGCAGCACGAACGGGTGGGTGTGGCCGAGTTGGCACACGTAGTTGTGCTCCCACTCGCCGGACCGGTCGGGGTAGGCCGAGGCGATGACCGAGCGGCCCTCGGCGTCGGCGGCGGCCAGCCATGTGGGTACGCCCACGTAGTCGCCGACGAGCGTCTGTCCGTCCTCGGCGAGCGCGAGATTGTCGATGACGCCGATCGACGGATCGCCCGGGCCGTCGGAGTGCCCGAACTTCAACACCGGCCGGCGGACCGCAGGGCAATCGAGCGCGGCGACCGCCGAGGCGAAATCGTCGGCCGTCGGGTGCCAGCCCTCCATGGTGCTGATATCCCACGTGCCGACCGACCCCAGTTCGACGCGCGGGATCGTGGCCAGCGGCGGCGGAGCCGGTGCGTCTACCACAGCGCCTCCTGTCCGAACGTGACCAGTGCGCGGCCCCGGCGGACACTGGAGTTCGGTGCGGGCACGACCATGTCGGCGCCCGGGGTCGGCGCGGCCGGCGGCGCATCGGCGGGTTTCGCGGGCAGGCCCATGCGCTGGCGCACGGCTTGCTCGATGAGCACGTCGGGCGAGAGCAGGCCGGCCTCGACGAGCATCTTGAGGGCGGCAGCGGTGATGTCCTGATGGGTGCCGATCCGGTCGAACACGAGTCGGGGGGCGGGTTCGTCAGGGCCGAAATTGATGTCGACCAGGTCCTCGATGACGTGGTCGTTGAACACGCTCGCGAGCCATTCGGCCTCGGTCTGCACGCTGTCGTTGAACGTGGATTCCTGCACCGACGCGAGCGCGTACGAGCCACCGCCAGACAAGTTCAGAAAGTGTGCGAGACCGCTGATCGCGATCATCTGGTCGTGATAGGTGATCGCCGAGCGGATGTCGGGCAGGTTGCCCTTGACGCCGAGCAACTCCAGTTTCGCGCCGAAAGGCAGGCCCGCGCCGGAATGCTCGCCTACGCGGTAGGACTGCGCCATGTCGGCGAGCTTGTCGACGTCGCCCTGCGAGGCCCCCTCGGCAGCGGTGGCGACCGGGACACCGACGCCGTTGCGCCGGGCAGCGATCGTCTCGATGCGCATGAGTTCGTCTTTCAATAACCAGTGCTTGTAGCTGGGCCTGAGCACGGACTTGCCGATCCACATGCCCGGGTCCATCTCACGCGAGTAGACGACGAGCCGGTCGATCGGGATCGGCTTGTACACCCCCGGCGCAGTCGAGGCTGGGAGCATCTGCTGGATGCTGTCGAGGCCGCCGTCGAGGGCGACGTTCCACGCCGAGATGGTGCGCTGCGGGCGCGGGGCAAGCTTGCGGATCCACATCCGGCCGTCATCGCCCACGCGGTAGACCTGCTCGAATGCGGCGTGCCCGAATCGGAGCGAGGCGAGCGCCCACACGAGATGCTGCGTGAACGAGAACCGGCCCTTACGACGGCCGGGCGGGGCAGCCTCGTCCGTGCCCGCGATCGGCAAACCGATGTTCCGCGAGACGAACTCGGTCACCTCGTCACTGGCCCCGCCCTGCGCGATCGCCCACCGTGCGCGCCGGATCGGCAGACCGATCGCCGACAGCAGCGACGAGACACGCGAATCCTCGCGTTCCATGCGGGTATAGACCTTGATCGCGGCGGGCCACTGCAGTTCGGGCACCTGCTCGAACTCTTCCCACTGCGAGAAGTCGCCCCAGCCAGTCGCGGCCGGCGTCGGCGCATTGATCACGTAACCCTTCTCGCGGAGCGCGGGTGCGGGCGGCTTGACGTCAGTCGGCACGTGTCACCTCCCTCAGAATGCGATCGCGGCCACATTGAGACCGCCACCAGCGGTGGCCATCTCGCGCGGATGGTGGTGGTTGACCGGTACGGCCGTGCCGCTCGACGGCGACGCCGGTGCCGGCTTCTCGATGCCGAATGTCTCCAGCCCCCACAGCGCCCAGGTTGCGACCATCAGCGGCGGGGTGGCGTTCGCCCAGACGGTGTCACCGCCGGGCAACTCTCGAGTCGATGCGGCCTCGACGCCGTCGGTGAGGATCTTCTGCCCGGTATGCGAAAGCTCGCCCGCGAGCGCGCCGTCATAGAACAGGCCATAGGCGACCGCGAGCTGCGGTGCACCGACGAGCTCGGGCTCGACGCCGGCGGCGAGCAGTTTCGGCACGATCACCGCGGCGAGGCTCTTGCGGTCGATCACCAGCGCGCACGGGTCCCACGCGGTGATCACTGCGAGCACGTACGACACCACCTCGGCGTGCGTGGCGGTGCGGTAGTAGCCCACCTCAAGGTGCTTTCGCCCATCGGTGGTGGCTTGCGCCGCACCGATGGCCCACCACTTCCGATCTCGGCTCAGGTCCAGGGCGAGCGCGATCTGTCCGCGCAGGCGCGGGCTGGTGTCGGTCATGTCCGCCCAGACCTTCCGGTCGATCACGGCCGCGGTCTCGTCGGGGTCGGCGGGCCAGTCGCCGCGGCCGAGGTATTCCACGTCGAAAACCTTGCGGCCCCGCGGTGTCGAGAACTTCCTGAACTCGTCGCCGAGCTTCTTCTCGGTCGCGATCACGCCGTATGACGGCGTCGCGCGGCGCCATGTTTCGGGGTCGCCGCGGTCGCCATTCGCCGCCATCCACTCGGCGAAGAACAGGCCCGACTCGACGGCCTCGCGTCCGCGCCTGCGCACCGCGGCGAGCACCTCGCCGTTGGGGTGGTCGTCCTGGTTGACCGCGCTCGAGGTGTAGATCGTCTGCGGATCGGCGGCGTTCATCTTGGTCGGCGACAGCGCCGCCATGTCGGCCTCGGTGAGGTCGTATGCCTCGTCGTAGATTTCGAGGTCGATGACGTCCAGGCCACGCCCGGCGTGAGCCGACCGGGTCGTGAACACAACCTCGGCCCCGGTGTCGAGTTCGATCGTCCCGCGGCCCTGTGAACATGTCTTGCCGACGACGTGCTTGAGCATCCACCGCGTCGTCTTGATGATCGTCCAGGTCCGTTTCCACAGCGCCTTGGCGGTCTGCCACTGGTGCGCCGAGAACACGATCTTTTCGCCTAATTTGAACAGGCCGTAGAGCACACGCAGCATCAGAATCAGCGACTTGCCGTTCTGTCTCGGAACGATCAGGCAGCACTCGGGGTGCGTCCAGGTGCCATCCGGGTTCCGGGCGAGGATCTGCTCGAGTGACCACGATTGCCACGGCATCGACCGGATTCGCGAGGCGCTGCGGCGGCCGAGCTCGGCGGCCTTGAGGCCGAGCGTGATGTCGCCCTCGGTGTAGAGCAGTGCGTCGGGAGTTTGGCGGCCGGTGAGCTTGGGCCACTCGGCTTCGATGATCTCCCGGAACTTCTCGTCGAGGTCGACGTCAGAGATCGTCGAGGGGGTCATCGTCGTCCTCGGCACCGGGGGTACGCCGCTTGGCGATCGCGTCGAGCAGTTGGCGCAGCACCGTCGCCTGCTGTCGGGCCTCGGTGAGCGCGGAATCGACGCGCACCGTGATCTCGCCGTCGCGGCCCTCGACCAGTCGCACCCACGTATCCGTGTCGCCGGACAGCACGGCGTGCAGCGAGTCGAGCCGATCGACGATTCGGCCGGCCTCGACCACCAGCGCGGTCAGCGACGGCGGATCGCCAGGTTCGGTGAGCGAGTCGACCAGTTCCCGGCCGCGAGTGCCCGATTCAGGCACGGGCACCCCCTCTCGCGCACCGGTGCGCGCCCCAGTTTCGCGGCCGTGAAAAAAAGGTGACTGGGAAGGGCACCGGAGTCACCTACCCACCCCCCGAATAATTCAGGGGGTGGGGGTCTGGCGGGGCCAGGCCATCGCCAGCACGCCGAGGTCGGAGCGATCGGTGCTGGTCTTAGTGACGAACGGCGCACCGGTGAGTGCGGGCCGTAGGTGGTCGTTCCGGCCGTCGGAGCGCTGGCGGTTGCACGTGGAGTGCAGCAGACGGTCGGCCACGCGCCCGCCCTGCGACCGCGGTTGGCTGTGGTCGCCCTCGAGTGTGGCCTTGTCCCAGTTCCGCTCGGCGGTGCGGTACATCGGGCGGGCGCACCACCAGCACGGTGTGCCGTCGGCGAGGCGGGAGAACAGGCCGCGCACGTGCTGTCGGTGTGCGTGGCCGAGGCCGCGCTGAGTGGTGGTGCGGCGCTTCATCTGTGACATAGGTTCACATGCAGATGAATGTCGGGTCGGTCGAGGTGCACTGCGCGGGGGCGAGCGCCTCGCGCAGTTCGGTGTCGACGGGCACGGTGCGGTCGACGAGCACGGTGTCGACGGCCATCCCGAGGTATCCCGCCCTCACGGTGACAATCGGAGCGAATCTGATCTGACCGCCACCATTCCGGTAGACCGCGAGGACACTGGCCGCGCGGTGGCCTCTCTCACCAGTCGTGAGCAGCGCGCGGGCCTCGTCGAGCAGTGCCCGCGCGCCCTCCTTGGTGGCCGTCACCATGAGCACGCGGCGCCCCTTACGCATGTCGGCGAGCGCGAGCGCGAGCGTCGTGGTCATCGGCGGCCGAGCCCGGATCGCGAGGCGAGCCACTGGCCGAGTCGCACGAGCAGTTCGTCGAGCCAGTCAGGTGTCCGACGCGTTCGCCGCGGCGGTACGTACTTACCGTCGGGGCGCGTGCCCCCGCGCATCGATCCCCCGGCCGCGATTTGCCAGACCGAACCGTCGACGCCGATAACCTTCATCGCCCCATCCGGGCCCGCGCAGCGCGACGGCCCGCGAGCACCAGCGCGGCGAGCACCTCGTCGACCGGCCCGGCGAAGGTCAGCGGATACCGGACCGCCGTTGCGCGACGGCGGGGCGGGTCGAGTCGGTCAAGCAGGGTGCGCAGCACGCGGACGACGATGCGGGTCACCACGGGATCACCGCCAGGATGCGCAGCGGCAGCGCGCGGAACTCGGGCGCGTGGTGCATCGGGCACAGCAGCGCGTGCGCGAACTCGAACGGGTTCATCGGGACTCCTCGTCTCGGTGGTGGTCGACGGCCGCGCTCACGATGCTGTGCCGGTTCCGCTGAGTGCGCGGACCGCTACGCCGAATTGCATCACCGCGGCGAGGTGATCGAGGCTGCACGGATTGGATGTGGCCTTGGTCTGTCCGCAGTTGCGGCAGCGGGCAGGCTTCACCGTGCGGCCCTTATCGGTCGAGGTGAGCCAGAGCGGGAGCGCGGCCATCGGTCACTGCGTCAGAAAAGTGCGCGGATCAAGGCGACGGCGATGGTGACGAGCACCTCGCTCCATGGGACCGAATCGGCGGCGGCGGACAGGGTGTCGAACATGGGTTACTCCTCGGGTTGTGGGCTTGCGCCCGTATCGCTGGCGGTCGCGGCCAGCCGTTTGCGTGCCGTCTCGACGTATGTCGGCGACCCCTCGATGCCGAGGAATCGGCGGCCCTCGAGGTGCGCCGCTACGCCGGTCGTGCCGGATCCGGCGAACGGGTCGATGATCAGGCCGCCCGGGTCGACGCACCGCACGAGGTGGCGCATTAGGTCGATCGGCTTGGCGGTGATGTGCTGGCGTTCGGCACCGCGCGGTGCGCTCACGGTGTAGACGCCGGGCAGGCATGGCGGCCGGTGATCGGCGGGGATCTTGCCGTTGGATGCCCACAGGATGTACTCGCCGGCGTTGGCGAATCCTGGTTGCGGGCGCGGACTCGTCTTGGCCCAGACAACGATTCCGCGCCAGCGCCAGCCCGCGCATTGGATGGCGTCGCTCAGCGCGGGCAGTTGTCGCCAGTCGGTGAAAACGAGCGCGAGGCCGCTGGGCCGGACGAGACGCAGCGCTTCGCCGAGCCAGATCGAGCACCAGGTGGTGAACGATCTCTGGTCGCGCTGATCGCCTCCGAAGTCAGGCAGCGCATGGCCTGATTTCGAATCGGTCGACACGTACTTCTGTACGGCGGTCCGCGAAGTGCGATCGACCGTGGTGACGCCGCCCGAGCAGTACGGCGGGTCGGTGATGATGGCGTCGAATGCGCCGGTGTCGAGTTCGCGCATGGTGGCGAACGCCTCACCGTGAATGATCTCCATCGTTCCTCCAGGCCCCTGGCCAAGGACCGTCCATGGCCGGGGACGAGGGTGTAGCGCGCAGCGTGACCGCCCCCGCGCAGTCAGATATCGGGGGTTTCATCACCACGCCGAGGTGAGTCGGCGACGAGCTGGCAAATTGGGGCGCTTGCCCGGCCGATGAACCGGGTTGACGCGCTGCGGTCTGTGGGGCCAAAACCGGCCTTTACATGCGAAAACCGGCACTGTTGCCCACTTCTGGGGTCGGGTCGTCAGTACCGGCTTTGAGGTGCCACCCACGATAGCACCAGGTCAGAGAGTTATCGGACTTGTGGGTCTCCTACGTCGTGGCGTCGATTCCGTCGGGCCGACTAGCTGCCGGGCTTGCGCCACCCTTCGACGGTCTCGCGCAGCCATCCGTAATGACGTCGCGCGTCCTCGGCGACGCCGATCACGACATCAGGCTCGGGCAGCCGCCCCTCGAATCGGTAGCGACGGATAGTGCCGGGGTCGAGGTCGTGCGCGCGCGCGAAATCGGTAGCCGACAGGTATTCGATCATGGCGGCGATCCTACAACGCGACGTTGACAGACTACAACGTGACGTTGTACGGTTGATTCCTGCCAACTAAGGAGGCTCAGATGCCCACCATCCCCGGACCCGCCTACACCCTCACCCGCGCCGAGGCGCGCTGGATCCTCACCGGCATGGGGCGCAGCGACGTCGAGGCCGAGGACATGCTCGACGACATGGCCACCGACAAGGTCGCCTGGACCTCGGTCAACCTGCGGGCCTGGCACCGCGATCACTGAACGTAGACACGAAGAGAGCCGGGGCGGCTGGTATCCGCCCCGGCTCTCGCCGTCTCACCCTACAGTGGCGTGTCGATCCCGTCGGGGTTGTCGATCACCCACTCGACGCCACCGAATCGCAGGTCGAGGAATCCGACATACGCCCCATCGTTGACGATCGCGAGATTGCCGACGTCGTTCTTCACCAGCAGCGCGCCGGGGACTCGTCCACCGGCCGCGGCGGGTGCTCGATGACGCGGAAGGTGCCCATGTCGAACGCGGCGATCTCGGTCCGTTCGACGATCTCCTCCCACGCGCGCACCGCGGCCTCGGTCGGCGCCGGGTGCGGTGCGCGGATGCGGTGGCAAGCCACCCGGCCGCACCGCGGGCAGGGCGTGTATGCGACGAACCGCTCGGGTGGCGCGGGGGTGGCCGGACGGGCCAGCGGGCCGAGGTTCACGCGGTCGATCCTTCCTCGATCGGCTGGCGGCGCGCCAGGTCGAGCGCGTCGCCCACTCGGTAGACGGGCACGGCGCCGTCCTCGTGACGGTCGGTGATCCGCACGGTGGCGCCGCGGCGGATCAGCCACGCGCGGCGCTCGATGCGCCCCTCGGCGGCCCATCGGAATCCGGTGCGGCGCGCGATCGGTGATCCGATGGCCGCGCAGGCGTGTAGCAGTTCGGGCATGGTGCACAGCATTTCGCGGGCCGCCGCGGTGGCCTGATCCTCGAGGTCGCACACCTCGAGCTGTACGCGGCAGTTCGCGCACCGGACCCACGCCGCATCGGGCTCGGCCCAGAGGTTCGCCCCACACTTCGAGAAATCCTCGAGTACCACCGGGCATCGGCCGAGGTACCGACGATCGGCCGGCCGGTCGACCATGCGCTGCAGGCGGGTAACGGCGCCGACGATGTCCTGGTGAGCAGCTTCGGCGGCGTCGAGTTGGCGTAGTTCGCGCGGATGACTCGCCAGCCACACCGCCAGACGCTCATCGTCCCGCACGGACGGGATGAGGTGCACGTCGGCGCGACGCGCGATGTGGGATACGCGGATGTGCTCACCTTTGCGCAACCGGTGCTCGATGACGATGGCGGCGCCATCGGTGGCCCCGCCGGCGTGTCGGGCATTGACGGCCAGCACGGCGAGTGATGGCGCGTCGATCGGAATCCTCACGCCGAGGTGATCGGCGAGGATGCGCGCCCACCCATGCAGCGCTGTCGACGCGGCGCGCACTTCGCGTTCGCCGAGCAAACGCACGCCGTACCCGCGCTCCTCGTTCGTGGTGTCGGCGATCGGCAGCGGGACGGCGGTCGATTTGCCGCCAGCGCGGTCGGCCACGATTCGGGCCTGCCCGCTGCGCGCGGTGTCGAGATCGGCGAGCAGGCCCGGGATGGCGAGCAGTGCCTTGACAAGCGCGGCTGTGCATATGTCGCAGATGGCGAGACGGTCGCCGACGAGGCGGGTGCAGATTCCGCAAGGTGTACCGCTCATAGACCGCACCGCCGTACGAGTTCGCTGTACCGCTCGACGCGCCGCCGCAGCACCTCGGCGGGCGGGTCGGGCGGTGGCCGCCGCGAACCATCGTGCGTCGCGAAGCAGTACGCCGCCCGGGCGTCCCAACTCAACGTGCTCAACGTGTAGATCGGCGTGACCCGCATGAGCGCGCGGTGCGCGGCCAGATTCCATGTGTCCTGGTCCCAGGTCGACAGCATGGGAGCGATACTCACTCGGCCCGGGCTCGTCCACGAGGACCACACGCTCGGGACCGGCCGCTCGGCGACCGGCGGCCCGGACAACAGGAACGGATTCGGCAAGGCCATCGTTGCGACGATCGCCTCGTCGTAGAGCAGTTCGCCGCTCTGCGAACCACGCATCGGTCAGTCCTCCTTCGGTCGGCCGCAGGTGCGGCACACATCGAGCCCCCGGTTTGCCCGTTCGCCCTGCGCGAGGTGCCCGGCTTCAACGGCTCGGACGAGTCGGCGGCGCACGGTCGCGGACGACACCCCGAGTTCCTCGGCCAGTGCGGCCGTGGGCCGCGGAAGGCCCGGCACGCCTCGAAGTGCTCGGTAGCGTTCGGCCAGTTGCCGCAGGCCGTCGTCGTGGGGCGGTAGCCCGCCCGCGCTCACGGGCGGACCCGCTGTAGGCGGACCGCCGGATCGTCGGCGAGGGCGTGATCGGTGAACGGGCGCAGGCGTTCACGGCGCAGCCAGTCGTCGAGCGGATCGTCGGGCAGGGTGAAGCCCCGCCACTCGATTGCGATCATGGCGTTCAGTAGGTCGACCCAGTCCGGCCAGATTTTGCGCGGGAACTGCGGCACGGGCATCGGTGCGCCCCATATCCACCACCGGTTCGCCTCGGCACCGGCCGCCTCCCACAGCGCCACCTGGTCGGCCGTGGGCTCGTCGACCAGGTGCGCTCGACCGGGGCTCACCCATGGGGCGAGTCGGGCGGGCGCGGAAACCGGTGGCGTCGGCATGAGCGGGTTCGCCCACGCCTGGACTGCGGGCAGCTCGTCGAGGGACAGCTCACCGTTCGGCATTCCTCGCATCGGTCAGACCTCCAATCGCTCGATGGTGATGTGCACGCCCGCGACCTCGATCGGCTCGGCAATCCGTTTGCGCGGGTGCAGGTCGACGACTTGCGCGTCGTCGACCCACGCGACGCCGGTAAGTGCGTCGAGCACGGCGCGCGCGAGCTTGTCCACGTCCGGCGGGGTGATGGCCGGCGGCGTCGGGATCGGGGTCGACTTCTTGCGGGGCATCACGAACTGCAGCTCGGCGGCGAACGGCCCGCGGACCGGCCGCCATCCCTGCCCGTGCGCGGCCCATGCGATCCGGGCCCGCCAGTCCTTGAGTCCGCCCGCGGACTCGACGAGGATCGCCGTCCCGTTGCGCCGATGCCCCTTGAAATCCTTGCTGCCCTGCGGGACCGGGCGCCCGGCGACGAACAGCGTCGACACCGGGTGCGAAAGTTCGGGCAGTCGCAGCGGCGGCTCACCTGGGTCGCGGGGCGGCGCTGCCACGATGGCGCTCCAGTCGATGCCGCTTTCGAGGTCGCGGCGGGCCCGCTCGTCGTAGCTCACCGGCCACCCCAGACCGCGATATTGGTGAACTCCGGGTCGATGTCATCGTGTAGACGACGGCGCACCATTCCGGCGAGTTGCTCCATCGCGATCGGGTCGGCCATCGCGGCCCTGACGATGTGCTGCGTCGCGCCCTGCAGGATGGAATCGGGGGTGCCCGGCTTCACGCTGTTGAGCGCAGTCGCCGCGCCGGTCCCGACGCCGTCGAGGTAGACGCGCATGATCATCTCGAATGGTGCCGCGACCATCTCGACCGGTGCGCGGTCGGCGGCCGAGGCGGGCTCGGCGGCCGGTGGGGCATCGGGCAATTCGTGCAGCGCGTAGACCGCGAACCGTGTTTCGGGATCCTCGGGTGCGACCTCGGCGAGGAACTGCCTCGCTTCGCGAGGGTCGCGGTAGGTGAATCGGTCCGGGCCGCCACCGGGGTTCGGCTCGGACTCGTCGAGCGCGATACTCACGCGGCCGTCGGACTCCTGCCAGCCGACGACGTACCCGACCGCTGGCGCGTCGTCCTGTCGCTCCCCGGCGGCCAGGAGGTCGTCGAGGGCGTCGACAGCGCGGGTCGCCTTCTCGACAGCCACAGCCCGCTCCCCCCATGGGTGCGGATCGTCGTAGTCCGGCGCCCGTTGGCTGCCACCCGCCACCTCGGCGGCGACGGCGTCATAGCCTTCCTTCCACGCCGAATACTCGGCGCGGGCGATCCTGTCGATGGCCAGTTCGCGCGGATTGGTCATCGCAGCATGTCTTTCAGGTCGGATCCGAACGGCACGAACACGGCCTTGCCCACGTCGCCCTCGTTCGCGGCGCGCAGGGCGTCGGTCTCAGTGGCGTACGGGATGGCCATGGTGATGCCCTCGTGCGGGTACTCGTTGACGTACATCCACACACCGGCAGGCGGGTCGGGCCAGTCGAACAGGGTTGGTCCCGCGCCGAGATTGGCCAGCTCGGCGTGATGCTTACCGGCATGGCCGGCCGGAAGGGCGCACCAGGCGGCGCGGTCGTCGAGCGGGTGGGCCATGGTGGCGCGGCAGCGGGAAAGCGGCGTCTCAGCCACGGTCGTCCTCCTGGGGGAACTCGAATCGCAGGTCGAGCTTGGGTCGGTCGTTGCCGAGCGGCGCCTCGCGGAACGTCATCTCGTAGGACACGAGCGCGCCGTTCTCCGAGGTGGTGGACACGTCGAGGTAGCCGAGCACATAGGCGTCCGGGGTGGGCCAGTAGCGCGCGGGGATCGAATGCGCGGGCTCGTCGAGCAGTGTGTGCCCCGCCTCGACGAGGACCTTGCGCACCGCCTCGCCGAGCGCGCGCGGGTCGGGTTGCAGGATCTGATCGTTCATCGCAGGAATCCCTTTCGAGCGAGGTGGACGAGGGCCTCGCCGATGTCGGCGAGCAGTCCGGCGAGGCCGGGGTGCAGTTCAGGGGCGGGCATCGGCGTGGCCAGCGGATCGTGCACCGGGGGCCGATACTCGCCACGGCGGCGGCCCCGATCGAGTGAGAGCTGCACGAGTTCGCCGATTTCGTCGTTCGGCGCGCTATCGGACATCGGGCACCGCCTTGGTGTTGGCGAGTTCGAGCAGCACATCGGCGTGACACGGCGAGGACAGCGGGCACCAGCACGCGAGGTCGCGCCCCGCCAACTCGGCGCGAATCTCCGCATCGGATGGGTACCGATTGACCGCGCGCACCTCGGGATCGGCGAGCATCCTGCGGAATCCATCGGCAGCGATCGCGCGAGCTTCGGCCGGCGTGCACTCGCTGGACCCGCCCACTCCGTCGGTCACCGGCCCCGATGCCCACCGGCACGGGTTTCCCCATTTGGTCGGCCGGGCGACGACGATCGCGCCCTGCGGCTTGCGCCAGCCCGGGATCCGGCGCAGTTGGATTCGTTTCGGGGGCGTCATCCGTGCACCGCCGGTGGGGGCGTGAGGCAAGCGGGCCCGTCGTCGGGCAGGTAGACGTCGACCATCCGGGCCCGGGCCCGGTACTTGCGCCGCTTGCGGCAGGCGGTGCGACTCACGCACACCGAGCGCGGCGGTTCACCCTGCGTGGTGTAGCCGCGGCTGCCGGTGCGCCCGCAACGGGCGCAGGTGTGGGCGTCAGGCATTGGGCACCCCTGTCTCGTCGCCGGGAAGGTGGACATCCACCGTCGGCCGCTCGCACTCGCACGGCCACGGGTTGCACACCGAGCAGGGTTCACAGACGGTGCATTTCGGGCGGTCGGGATCGCGCTCGTTGTGGATCCAGTCGAGTTCGGCGATGGCGCGGCGAGTGTTGCCGTGGCGGTCGACGACGACAGTGACGGCGTACTCGGCGCCGAGGTGGGTGGCGACGGTGACGCCGGGCTCGCTGCGCTGAATGGCGAAGTCGGCCGGGTCGATCTGCGCGCCGAGTGCGTGCGCGCGCGCCCACTCGATGGTGTCGGCGATGGCGCGCTGCAGCGCGGTCGGCTCAGGCATCGGACCCCACCACCGGCAGCACCTCGTACCGCGTTCCCGGTCGGCGGTAATCTGTCCATCTGCGCCGGTGTCGCAATCGGCGATCGCGGCGCGCAGTTCGGCGTCGGTCATCCGCTCAGCCACGGTCGGCCTCCTCCCATTCGGCGAGCAGCTGCTTGGCCTCGGTGTGCGGGCATAGCTCCCCCGGCTCCAGTGACAGGTAGCCGTGGGCCTGGCAGCCGCCGTGGTGGTCGATCCGGCAGTCGTCGCGGTCGGTGAAGTCGGCGATGAGGCGACGGAGCTGGACGAGCTCGGCGGCCATCGCGCGGGACTCGTCGGCGTCGGCGTAGTCGACATGTTCGAGCCAGCGGGTGAGCTGATCCTCGGAAATGCGTTCAGGCACGGTCGGCCCCCTCGCCTTCGGCGCGGCAGATGTGCACCTCGGCGGCGTCCAGTTCGGCGCGGTCGACGTGTCCGGTGTCGACGAGCCAGTCGAGGACGTCGTCGGTCGGCTCGGCCTCCGGCTCGGCGTCGAGGCGGCGGCCGGTGCCGCCGCACTCCTCGCACCAGTCGGCGCCGTTGCTGTCGCCGGTGCCTTCGCAGGCGGTGCAGGGAGAGCTGATCTCGGCGTAGGCAGCGCGCAGCGATTCGCCGAACTTGCCGATTGCCGACCAGTCGATCCGGGCGATGGACTCGTTGAAGGTGTCCAGGAGCTGGCTGGCGAACTGCGCCAGCGAGGCGAACACTGCGCCGATGTCGATGCGGTCGAGGGTGCGCTGGTGTCGTTTGCGGGCCCGGTACTTCATGTTCGGAAAGTTCGCGGGCGTGCGGGCTTTCTGGCCGCGGCTCATCGGTCCTCCTGGGGTTCGTAGTCGCGGCAGGCGGGCCACCATCCGCGGATATCCGACGACTCACATGCGGATACGCGGATGCCGTCGCCGAACTGGCATTTCGGGTACATGCGGCCGTGGTACTCCTCGCGCTGGCGCCATCGGCAGGCACCGCAGCGCAGGCCTTGGCCGTCGCGGTCGCGCGCCGCGTCGGCGTGCAGCGCGACATAGCCGAGCGGGTGCACACCGGCGGCGATCCGCTTGGCGACGAGCAGGCGGCGGCGCTGGCCGCGCGTCATCGACTCGACCTCGGCGGGGGGCGGGGTGATCTGCGCGCCGTCGGGCAGGTCGAACAGGGCGAGGTCAGCCATGGCCCACCTCGCGGTTCACGATGTCGGCGAGCGCGCGAGCGTGCCCGTGCACGAGGTAGTCGGCAGTGTGGCGGCCATCGATGGCGTAGCCGCGGGCGAACGCCATCGCGCCGAACCACGACTGCCAATTCACGGGCGACCACCAGCGTTGGTAGGCGCCGCCGCGGCACTTCTCGACGAGGTCCTCGCCCCACCGCGCCACTTCGGCCGGCCCCGCCAGCGACCACCACTCGGTGAGGTCGGCGACCGAGCGCAGCGCGTTGCCCGGCGGCAGCGCGGTGATGGGATCACCGGGTGCGGCGGCCCACCACGTACGGCCGGGCACGATGCGCTGCCCGGCGATCCCGTAGCCGGGCGCGATCGGGCGGCCCGGCATTCCCGCGCCGAGTGGCCGGTACGGGTCGGCGATGAGCGCGCAGCCGACGACGCTGTCGGCGATCGAGCCGGGCATCGAGGTGACGATCTCGGCTGCGAGGTCGCCCGCGATCCCGGCGCCCTGCGAGTACCCGGCGAGCACGATCTTGCGGCCCTGGAAGGCCTCGAGCAGCGCCCGGCGCCCGGCCATGCGGCTCTGCGCGTACGGCATGTCCAGGCCGCCGTACGCGGCCACGTAGCGGACGATGCGCGGCGCGAACCGGGACTTGTCGAGGGCATCGGCGAACGCGAGCGAGATGCCGTCGCCGCGCGGGAATCCGGTGCCGGGCAGGATCAGGACGTCGATCACGACCGGGCCCCCTCGATGGTGGGCACGCGGTCGAACTTCGGGCACGAGCACCGGCGGCCGAGCGGGCTCTTGCCCATGCACTGGCCGTCGCGGTTCCAGTGGTTGGCGCGGCGGTGACCGCACTGGCAGCGAACGGGTTGGTCAGTCACGGTCGGCCTCCCTGCGCGCGACGCTCTCCCGGGGCCGGGATGCTCACGGCGCCCATGGCGAGAACCGGCACCCACACCACGATCTCGCCCGGCTGGTCGGTGGCGAGGCGGGGCCCGTCGGCGGCCATGGCCCACGGGAACAGGCGGTCATCGATAGTCAGCGTCCCCGTCCGGCGGTCGACGACGATGTGCTCGGCGAGCGTGGGCTCGACCTGGTCGGTCCAGACGAGGCGCGTGGCGCCGTCGTGGCCGTGCACGGCGATGGCGGCCTCGACCGACGGCCACGCGACCGTGGATCGGTGCTCGCCGCGCCAGCGGACGACGGTTACGCCGTCGTCGAACACCGCGCCGTCGGCGACGACACCGGGCCCGCTGTAGCCGGTGACGTCGGTGTCGCGGTGCAGCTCGAATGTGCGCGTCATCGGGTGCCGTCCCGTCCGGTCGCCTCGGCCACCATGTCGGCGATGTGCGCGGCCATGACGCGCTGCGTCGAGCCGATGAAGCTCTCGTCGTCGGCCCCAAGGGTTCCGGCCACCTCGGCGCCGCACGAGCAGTCGATGAGCACCGCCCGGTCCTCGCCCTGCGTGATGGTCTCGACGACGTGCTCGGCGATGACGCCGGCAATCTGCTCGCGGTCGTCGGTGACGAGCACGAACGCGCTGGAGACGAGCCGGGCGACGCTCGGGGTAGTGGTGCGCATCGGGTGGGTGGTCTCGCCGCGGTAGTTCTGGCGGATCACCGTGCACGAGGCCTTCGCGTACTTGCCGACACCGGAGAGTCCGTCGACGCGCAGCGTGCGCACGTTGTCGAGACGGCGGTCGCGGTAGAGCTGGCCGACGCGGACGATGTCGCCGCGGGTGGTGCTGACCGAGGTGATGTGGTCGGAGGATGTCATCGGGGGTCCTTGCGTTCTGCTGCTGCGATGGCCTGCGCGGCGCGCAGGCTCGGGGTGGTCTGGTTGACGTTGTGGCGTTCGCCGCGCGTCCAGGGCTTGTGCACGGGGCACGGGATCGGGCGGCCCTGTTCGTCTTCTCCGAGCCATCCGTTCCGGCATCGGGGGTCGTGCCACGGGGCCGATTCGTCGGCCGGTTCGATGGGTTCTCCGGTGCGGTCTCGGTTCATGACGTCCCTCCTCGCCCGGAATTGGCCTGTGGATAACTCGATTTCGGATGCCGTATCGCCTCGGAATCGGCGCGGAATGCGTGCCGAGCGCTCGTGTTCGCGGCGCGTGTCGCGCTCCCGCGTCGTGCGCGTTGGCTAACTGGACGATCAGTGCATGTCGTATGCGTGGATCTACGTAAGTCCGTCCGTCCGTACGTAGCATGTTTGCGCAGGTCCAAGCATTTTTCGCATGTCGCTAAGCATCGTTTCCGCTGGTGCAAGCATTTTCGGGCCGGAAGCTCAGCCGGATTTAGCATCATGCTTACGGCGATGCTCGTTGCAGTGCTTGTTGCATTGCCACTAGCACTGCTTGTTGCAATGCTTATCCGGCGTCGGCAGAGTCTTTCGACCACCGAGCCTCGGCCGCTTTCCGGGCCCGGTCGCTGAGCCGCTTCTTGCGCTCCTCGGTCTCTGAGCTGGACTGTTGGAATTCCTTCCAGCTGTTGATGTCCCACCCACCCGGCTTGGCTGTCCACAGCCCCACCCGCACCAGCGCGTCGGCATCGGCCTTCCGCGCGTGCAGGAACGGGAGCGCCGCCTTGGGCATGAATCCGTCCGTCCCGTGCGCCCCCGAGTACGCCAGCCCGCACACCCACGCGAATGCCGCCGAGTGCTTCTTCTCCTCGATCAGCTCCAAAATCTTCGGGTGGCTGGGGAATTGGGTGTCCAAACGGATCCAAGGTAGGCCCATTCTGACCTCGATTTCTGTCGTCGCGATCCGACGACAGCCACCCAGTGCGGGCGGCCGTCTCGGACGAAATGGGCGTGATCACGGCTCGGTGCCGGTCTCGTACTCGGCCGCGATCGTGCGGGCATCGAACACGATCCCGGGCAAGCGCGTGTTCCAGCCCTCGACGAACTCGTCGACCCGCTCGCGCCGAGCCGCGGTGAGTTGGCGCGAGGACATGACGCCGAGGAACGAATCGCCACAGCGGACAAGCAGTACCGGCATTCGCACGCCACGGCCCTCGATGATCAGCGACGCACCGTACGCGCGCGACGCCTCGCGAAACCGGGCGATCATGTCGCCACTCACGGCCATGTCGTCGATCTGCCGATGCGGCGATTGGTGCGCGGCCTCGATGTCGGCCGCGACCGCCGCGAGGGCGGAGTCCTCGGCCGACAGCCGCGGAAGCTGCAGCGCGCGGCCCTCGAACATGCCCGAACAGTCGGTGATGCGCAGGTGGGCGTCGAGCACTTCCAGGCGCAGCAGGTTCTCGGGCGAGACACCCTCTTTCACGCCCTTGAAGATGCCGAGAATCTTCTTGGCATCGTCGGGCAGCAGTTCGACGCCGATGACGTGGTATCCGCCGGGCGGCGTATCGCCCCACAGGGACACGATCGCCAGCGCCGAGGTGAATCGGTCCGTCGCGCTCACGGTGAGGTGCTGGCGGCCGAACTGGAGCCGCACACGGTGGGTCGCGGGCTGTTCCTTGTCGGTGCTGGCGTGTACAAGCACCGAGGTGAGGGCCTGCCGGAAATCGCCGGTGCCGACGATGATGCTTTCGCGCATAGTCACGCCCTGCTTTCCACATAGCGGATATTCGGGTACGGAACGAGCTCGAGCGCGCGGGCGAACACGCAGCCCTGACACCGGCAATCGAGGTCCGGCCGGGGGTAGCCGTCGAGGATCACGCGCGTCGGGTGGTCGACGATGGCGGCCTCGAGGTGGTCGCGCAGTTCGTTGCGCGCGAACCGGTTCTCGGTGATCTGCTCGGACAGTTCGGCCTCGCGGCAGTCGCAAGCGAGCCGGTGATCGGTGCACCGGCCGTACCGTGGGTCGGTGGTGTCGCGCGGCGGCGACCCGTTGACCGCGACCGGCTGGCCGCGGAAGTAGGCGATCGGGCCGACGAGGGCGGCCGACGGGCGTGCGATGTGCGGGGGCAGGTCGATGTGGGTCATCGTGATCAGCCCTCCCCGCAATAGCAGTCGCCGTCGTGCCCACCGCAGCCGCGGCACACGTCGTTCATCTCGGCGTAGGTCGGCTCGGCGCAGTAGCATTCGCCGGCCGCGCAGCCTCGGGGGCAGCCCTGGGTGCTCATCACTCGCCGCCCTTCGCGGCCCGGTCCTTGGCCTGCGCGTCGAGCAGGAACCGCGTCATGTCCTCGGCCTGTTCGCCGGTGAGGTCGGCGAGCGAGGCGAGGTCGGGATTCCGGGCGGCGTTGCGCGCCCACTCGACCCGCTCGGCCTCGGTGTGGACGTTGTCGCCCTTGAGCGCCGCCTCGAGCGCTGCGATCTGTCGCGCCGAGGCCTTGGCCGAGCCGTCGACCTGGGCAGTGTCCTGTTTCCCGCCATCCTGCGAGGCGGGCTCGGCGTCCTCGAGATGCGCCAGGAATCGGATCGCCTCGGCGCGCGTCACCTCGGCGGCCGAATCGAGGCCGCGACCGACGAACTCGCCGATGGCGGCGAGGATCACGGCGTCGTCGGTGATGCCGCGCTCGTTCATCAGGCGGCCGATCTTGCGCTGTTGGATCTTGGTCATCGGCGGATCGGCGGGCGGCTCGTCGACCTTCGGGTGTTCGGCCGGCGGGGCCGATGCGGCGGGCTCGGCGGTCGGGGTCCACGTCTTGAGCGGGTCTACGGTGTCGGCGGGTCCCTCGACCGACGCGAGAGCCTGCGCGGGTGTCATCCGCTCGGATTCGACGCGCACCGGCTCGGACTCGGACTCGAGGTCCTCGACGGTGCGGGAGATGCCGAGCAGAACATCGGGGGCGAGGCGGCGGCAGACCTCGGCCGCCGCCTTGGCCCACAGCATGTTCTCGGGCTCGGTGATGTACTTCTCGTTCCTGATCAAGTTGCCGTTCTTGTTCCGGGCGTACTCGCCGGTCTGCTCGTCCTTCTTCGGGATGTAGCCCGCGCGGTCGGCGCGCTCGATCGTCCAGGTGCTCGTTTCGGTCTCGACGCCGTCCGGCGAGGTGCCGACGATCACGGCGCGCTCGGGGCCGGATTCGGCCGTCTTGAATCGGAAGCCCCTGGACTTGAGCAGCGCGACCATGGTCCGGGCGTAGATGGCCGGCATCCCGTGCACGGTGAAAATCTGCTGCAGCGATTGCAGCGGGTTGAGACCGAGCTCGGCGCCGTGCAGGATGGCGACCGTGGCGTGCTTGGGCTTGCCCTGGTAGATGGCTGGCACCATGGGCGTCATGCAGATGTATTCGGCGAATTCCTTCGCGGTGGCAAGCATCCGCGCGTAACGCATCAGGGCGTCGAGCGGGTCGAGCGGCGCGGCGACGAGCGTCGCCTCGACGGGCTCGGGCACAGCAATAGCAGTGGTCACCGGAAATACTCCTTCTTGTAATGCCAGTCGGGCAGGTCGATTTCATGGACGCCGGGCGGATGGCCCGGCCATTCGTCGGACTCGCGGAGAGCCGCGTACTTGTTCAGCGCCCGGCGGGCGATGTCGGCGCCGAGGTCGACGGCGCGGCGGGTCAGCCGATGGACGGCGACCAGGTGCGGCGGCCGTTTCGCGACGGCGACGAACACGAACTCGTCGAGCGGCGCCTCGGCGGCCTCGAATGTGAGCTCGTACCACGCCTGTTGCACGTGGTAGCCGAACCGCCGGACCTCGTCCTCGAAATCGCGCGGGCTCGACGACTCGCACGTCTTGAGGTCCATGGCCCGGCGGCGCTGCAGCCAGTCGGTACGGGCGCGCATCATCACGCCCGTGATCGGATCGGGCCCATACGCCGACACCTCCGGGTCGCCCTCGTCGAACAGCGGTCCGGCCTCGTCGTGCGTGAGCACGGCCTCGGCCATCGCCTCGACGAGGGCGACCTCGTGGGTCAGCAGCGGCACACCACCGCGGGACCGGATGGCCTTGCGCTCGTCCTGGTCCGCAGGCCTTCTCCAGTTCGGCGCCTTGATCTCGACGATGGCCGGGCCGACGCCGAGCACGAGGGTGTGCACGGCGGTGCCCTTCTCCATCTCCGGTGTCGGCTCACGCACCTCGGGGTGGTCGAGTTCGTAGAGCCACTCGGCCGGCGCGATTTCGAGTAGACGCCGGGCCCCCGACGACGACAGAGACGTGCGGGCGCGGTGGTAGTCCCCTTCGGGCACCCCGCGATACACCCCCCGCGTCGTCGGGGCCGTCACACCGACGCCGTCGATCCGGCGCCCGTCAGCGACAGGATGCGGTCGGCGACGCGACGGCTCACGTAGCCCGAGGTCTCGCCGCGCAGAATCCGGCCGATCGTGTGCCGGTGAACGTCGATGATCCGGCCGATGGTGAGTGCGTCGAGGCGGTGAGCCACCACGACCAGGTGCTCGTGCACCGGGTCGACAGGAACCAGGTCCTGACGGTGCACCACGCACCCGGGCGTCGGGCTGCAGTCACACGGACTTTCCTCGATGCCGTCGAGATAGGCGGCGAGTGCCTCGAACTTCTTCGGCACGCGGAAACCGGCCCAGATGCCCCACAGCCCCTTGCGGTGCCGATAGGCGTAATCGGCGCATTGCAGCCGCACCGGGCACGAGTAGCAGATCATGCACGGGGCGTCGGCCGAATCGTTCTCCGATACCGGAAACCAGTCCTCGGCGTTGCGCCCCTTGCAGGCTGCCCGGTCCTGCCACTGCGCGCCGCGAGCCCCGTCATACCCGTCGTGCTCCCGGGTCGGCGGACGCTCGATGTCGGGCAGGTTTTTGGCGTGGTTGGCCGGCCGCATCGGCGCACCATCGAGGCCGAGCATTGCCAGTAGCAGCGCAGCATCGGCGGAATCGGTGGCGCGGCGATCGACCTCGAGGCGGGCCGCCTGCATGGTCGTGGCGTCTATCTCGGGGGCCTTGATGACGTCGATTTCGTCTGCCTGTGCCATCACAGCACCCCCGGGGCGGCGAAGTAGATGAACCACGTCACGACGAACAGGGCGAGGAACGAGACGATCGTCCAGCCGTACGACGCCCAGAATTCGTGCAGCGCCGATGCTCGGCGCTCCTGGCGGGTCACCGCTCGCCCGCCTTCTGCGCGACCGCCAGCCGAGCCACGGCGACGGCGAGCAGGGCCGACAACACGTCCAGGTGCTCGCCCCAGCGCTCCGTGTTCAGCACGGTCAGGATGTCGTAATGCACGAGACCGTCCGTGTCGTGCTCGCAGTCGCAGGCGAGGACGGACTCGATCAGCCGGTCGACCACCTCGGCGGCCCGTGCGCGGCCCGTCTCGACGACTTCCCAGCTCTCGCCGGTGAGAGACGGTTGGGTGGGCAAGGCGCTCATCGTGCACCGCCCGTCCGGCTGTGACCCTCGATGATCGCGTCCAGTCCGGCGCGGTACGCGGCCATGTCGGCGACAGTGGAGACGACCATCTTTCCGATGCCCTCGACCGAGCCCTCGTACCGGACCATGCCCGGCAGGTACGCGGCGACGGGCTCGAGGCCGAGGCGCTCGGCCCAGGCCTGCGCTCCGGCGGCGCTGTCGACGGCCGGACCGCCACACAAGGTGTCGTCGATCCTGACCCAGGAGGACCACGGCAAATCGGGGTGGCTGTTGTTGATGAACTCCGCCGTCGCGCGGGTGAGCGCGGCCCGGAGTGCGTCGGCGTCCAGGGGTGGACGGGCAGTCGAGGCGCTCACGATGCGATCTCCCGTCGGGTGATGGGTGTTGCGCAGGGCTGCCCGGGTCCGGCGGCCGTAGTGGATGCGTCGGCGCAGGCGGGCGACGACGTGGTCGTGCCGGGCCCGCTCGATGTCGAGTTGCGCTTTCAGGCGGGCGATCTCGTCGACGTGGCGCTCGCGTTCCTGTTCGTCCCATGCCGCGCGGTCGGCGGCCTCGCCGACCCGGCGGTCACGGTCCTGCACGGCACGTGCGGCGCGCAGCACGGCCGCGGCGAGCAGCTGCGCGAGACTTTC
>Ga0233377_1000354_pt1 | contig 22480 bp, 17 predicted proteins | sample ElkDunMinimDraft_6_FD_191540 | JGI IMG/M metagenome (GOLD analysis project Ga0233377, IMG submission 191540) | Fecal eukaryotic communites from dung pellets of Tule Elk in California, USA - Elk Dung E36 | ecosystem: Host-associated > Mammals > Digestive system > Large intestine > Fecal | place...
TTACATAGAGAAACAATAGATTGATGAACATTAATTTTCAAATTAGCTTTCTGTACAAAATCTACAGTCTTCCCACCTGAGAGAAAAACAAATGAGTTGACTTTTTAAAAGATAATTGTCAGACTGAGCCTGACGAAGTCAACCTGCAATTTGCAACCTGAAACTTAATTAACCACATAGGGACATAGGGGAAATAGAATCCAAGTCGCGACGCTTTACATAGAGAAACAATAGATTGATGAACATTAATTTTCAAATTAGCTTTCTGTACAAAATCTACAGTCTTCCCACCTGAGAGAAAAACAAATGAGTTGACATTTTATATCTAAACTGTCAGACTGAGCCTATCGAAGTCAATCTGCAAGTTGCAACTTGCAACTTGCAAATTGAAATTTATTACCTCTTCTTACCAACAACCGGCGCAATCACCAACATAACCATCACCAAAAAAGCGAGAATGAACATCACAACAAACATAGTTACGACAGTTTCACCTTGAAAAATTCCTATTGCAGCAGCAACTACTGCACCAACTCCCATACGAATTGCTCCTCCTAATGCAGATGCTGCTCCAGCAGTTGCGGTAAAAGGCGCTAATGACGCAGCAGTTGCGTTGGGATTAATGAAATTGATAAGCAATAAAATGGCGATTAGACCAACCACTGCCGCTTGGTAAGGCAAACCAGGATTCGTCATAAAAATTACCATTACAACTAGCGACACAAGGCTGATTGCAATGGATGCCATTTTTGCTAATTTGATGTAATTAAATTTGCCAACGATCATTCCATTTAGGACATTTCCCAGAATCAGTGCACCAGCATTAATCGCGAATATGATAGCAAATTTATCCTTGTCTAAGCCATAATATGTTTGAAAAACAAACGACGCAGATGTAATATACGCAAACAAAATTGCTAGAGCTATACTACTCGCCAAGGTGTAAAACAAGAAGGTAGGATTTTTAAGAATGGTTAAATATTCCTTCGAAATTTCACTCACTTTCAATTTATTCTTGTGCATAAATTGACTGGTCTCCGGTAAAAACAGCATAATTAGCACTGCAACAAAAGCTGCAAAAAATGCCAAGAAATAAAAGATGAATTTCCACGAACCTGCCTCTAGAAACAAGCTTCCAACAGTTGGAGCAATTACCGGTGCAACACCCATCACCAGCATGATCATTGAAAATGCACGTGCGCGTTTATCTTCTTCGTAGACATCGCTAATGATTGCATTTGACGCAACCATCCCCACACATCCGCCAAGAGCTTGCAAAAGACGCATTACGATAAGTGATTCTATGGCTGTCGACAATGCACATCCCAAAGCGGCAATCACATAAATTCCTAATCCGATTAAAAGTGGTTTTTTTCGACCATATTTATCTACCAAAGGACCGTAAACCAACTGTCCAACGGCAATTCCGAAGAAATAAGACGTTAAGGTAAATGCCACTTGTTTTTCACTTGTACCAAAATCAGCTGCAATTTGCTTGAATCCTGGCAAGTACATATCAATCGTAAAAGGACCAATAGCGGCTAGTATTCCCAATAAAACAATCAGGAAAGTTCTGTTTAGTTGTTTTTGTTGCATTTAATTTTATTCGTTTATTGGTTGATCATCTGTCTTCACAGAATTCTCACTCAATGCTTTGATCGTATTTAATTCTTCATCCGTAAAATGACGGTATTGTCCAATTGGCACATCCAATGGAATATTCATGATACGAATACGCTTCAAGCTTTTCACTTCGTAACCACAATATTCACACATACGACGAATTTGACGATTCAAGCCTTGCGTAAGGATAATTCTAAACTTGTATCGATCTAATTGTTCCACCTCACATTCGCGCGTTACGGTATCCAAAATCGGAACTCCTTCACGCATTTGCTGCAAGAAACTTGGGGTAATCGGCAAATCTACTCGAACAATGTATTCCTTTTCGTGATTGTTACGTGCACGTAAAATTTTATTGACGATATCGCCATCGTTGGTCATGATGATTAACCCTTCACTGGCTTTATCCAAACGTCCAACAGGGAAAATACGCTCCGGATAATTGATAAAATCAACAATATTGTCTTTTTCACGTTTCGTATCTGTTGTACAAACAATACCTCTAGGTTTATTGAAAGCAAGGTAAACATGTTGAATCTTTCTATCTTGAATCAACTTTCCATCCACGTGTATTTGATCGTTTATTCCAACTTTTGTTCCCATTTCTGGAATCACACCATTGATCTTAATGCGACCTTCCTCAATCATTTTATCAGCTGCTCTGCGCGAACAAAATCCAATTTCGCTTAAATATTTATTGATGCGCGTCAATTCTCCCTCACTCATATTTTATTGCATTTTACTTACCACACAAGAAATTGCGCGGTGGTCACTAAATGGACGTTTTTGTATTTCAAAATTTGTTGAAACCAAACTTGGCGAATGAAACAAATAGTCAATTCTACCAGCTGGCATTTTCCCTACGTATGTTGACCCGATTCCTGTTCCACAAATCAAGAAAGCATCCGTCAAATGACTTTGAAATTGATTGTAAACAAAGGAAACTGGCGTATCGTTAAAATCACCTACAACGATTACCGGGTAAGGTGAACTTTTTATATGTTCATTGATGCGTAATGCTTGATCTGCACGCTTTGGATATGCTGTTTTAAGCTTTTGGACAATGCCTTTCACCATCGAACTATTGACCTCATCATCTTCAATTTTACTTATGCGAAAAGATTGTAGATGCACATTGTAAACCCTGAAAGTATCTAAATTCTTAACCACATCAACAAAGATGCAAAAGTTATAATTTTGATCGTCTTCCATTTCAAAATTCACATCTCCCTTTGCAATAACCGGTAACTTTGAAAACAGTGCAACACCAAAATGTTGGCGACCAACTTTCTTGTAAATAAATCGCGAATGATATTCTTTGGCTCTAAATTGCTTTTTGAATAAATCAGCCGTTGGAAATGTCGTTGGATTATCCTTATTGTAAAACTCTTGGAAACAAACCACATCCGCTTCTTGATCGATCATGTATCTAAAAATACTGTCGCGAGTGGCATATTTTTGCTCCTTACTTTCGGCATACAAGTCGAAAATCTGAACATTATTGGAAACCACTTTCAATGAAGTTTGGGCATTTTCAGGCAACTCATTCACTTCGCCATAGGCAAACAGTCGCATCAAAAAAGAATAACCTAAAGCCAAGGCAATGACCAAAATAATCGTCCACTTGTATTTGCGCAATAGCAACCAATACAAAACCAGTAAAATTCCCAAAACAAGTAGCAAGGGATAAGCCAAACCAAAGAATGGTAAAATCCACAAGTTATCAGGATGCACAAAGGGCGTGGTATAAGCAATAGCCAGAGCGATTAGCAAACCAATAGACACAATGCGGACTACGTTTGAAAATCGAACTATTTTTTTCAGCTTGCTCACTTGTTCCTTCTATTTACTTTGACTAAACAGTAAATCTTTTTCTTCCTTTGAAAGCGACTCGTAACCCGATTTAGAAATCTTATCTAAAATCGCATTGATGCGTTCTTGTTTTTGTTTCGCCTCCATGTTGTACTGCTCATCTGACTTGTATGTGCGACTTTGCGCAGCACGATCTTTCGAATACGTGAAATTTCCTTTACTTACTTTCTTTGACTTAAAAAGCGACACAACTTTATCACCAAATGCCATTCCTCTATTGATAATATTGGTAGAACTAAACGGGTTTTTGATCGACAAATATCCTAGCAACATTCCACCCAAGTGTGCAAAATAGGCTACTCCAGTATCCGCGCCCATTGCAACAGAATACAAGTTGGAAAATAAGAAAAGCAAAGCGATATAAATCAACTTAAGATTGAATAATCCCCAAATTGAAACAGTTAATTGTGGCTGATAAAATGCAATTGCAGCCATCACCGCCATTACAGATCCCGAGGCACCAATTACATAACTTCCGCTCATGGAAGGAACAATAAAATGAATTGCAATCTCTAAAATTCCACCGAAAATTCCACCCAAAATGTAGGTATACAACAAACGTTTCGCAGAAAAATATTGTTCAAAATACTGACCAACAACATACAAGAAAAGCATATTGGTCAACAAGTGCATGAAACCAAAATGTGAAAACATGTAGGTAAAAATTCCCCACGGACGGAAGACAAATTCACCGATGTTTGTACACAAGCCGATCAGGTAGTACAAGAACGTATAAAAGCCAGAATTGACGTTTCTTCCTAGTACTTCTAGCAACCCAATACCGACAAAAACCAACACATTGATAAAAATCAACTTGGTTGTCATACCACCATTTCGGAAGGTATTTTTAAAGTCATTTAGAATGTTATTTCCAGCTTGCATAGTTACTTTTTAGTAGAAATTATGTCGATCTTGTTTTCTCCAGTACAACACAAAAAGAATACCAACAATCGCACCTCCAACGTGGGCAAGATGCGCAATATTGTCCATTGGAATTGAGAAGCTTTTATAAATTTCATAAGCTAAATAACCTCCAATTAAAAATTTTGCTTTGATTGGAAAAGGGATGAACATCAAGAACAATTCAGTATTAGGAAAAAGAACAGCAAAAGCAGCGAGTAAGCCAAAAACCGCACCAGATGCACCAGCCATGGAACTAAAAACCATTTGACTGTAGGCATTGAATAACTCTTGACTATTTTTAGTCAGTACTGGTAGATTAGTTACATTTTCTCCCCACAAATATTCATTTACTACATCAATGTTATATCCTTCAGCCATCAGTGCGTTCTTCAATTGGTAAATTTCATAAATACCAATACTGTTGTATAACACTAAAGCGCCGATTCCACACGCGAAGTAAAAAATAAAGTAACGTTTTGGTCCCCAAAGTCGTTCCAAATGTGAACCAAACGATACCAATAACAACATATTGAAAACAATATGGAAAATATCTGTCGCACTATGCGTAAACATATGCGAAACAATTTGATAAGGTTCGAACGTTGGAGCGTTAAAATAATGTGCACTCAAATAAAAAGGCAACATGGTATGCCCCATGCTTATCCCAACCATCATCACCACATAAACGAGGATATTGATGATTAATATATTTTTCGTTACTACTGGAATATTGTTAAACATATTAGAAGTATTGTTGAATATCCGTTAACGGAATGGTTTTTAAAATTAATTTCCCTTCTGGCGTGTGCACATGCTCTTCACATTGAAACAGCGATTCTAGTAAATAATCAACAGATTCTTTATTGGAGGAGATTGCTTTTGATCGACCGGCATTTTTGGCGATGTTTGAAATCATTATGTGTGCTATTTCACCTATATCGATGTCGGAAAAGGATAGGTTTGTGAGAATTGAATCAATGCAATCGTTGATAGTTTCTTCTTCCAAAACCGCTGGAACAGCACTCAACAAAAGCATCTTGTCATGAATTTCACTTTGAAACCCCAAACGATTAAGCATGTTGGCATGTGATTCCCAAATTGTTTGTTCACCCGACGAAATTTCCTTCTCAAATGGAAATAATAAAGTTTGTGCAGCAATTGGATTGATGATAAATTCACGCATCATATTGGTATAAACAATTCGTTCGTAGGCGCGCTTTCCGTGCATCACCATCAAGCCAGTTTTGGTAGGAAAAATCACATAGGGAGAGCGCACAATAAATTGGTCTAATTTCTCCGTTACCTCCTCTACTTCTATTTTTTGTTGCACCACTTCTTCTTCCTCCTCTTCGATGGAATAGGAATCTGCCCAATCCTTTTGATTGAAATCTTGGTTGCCAAACCCAAAACTATTCAAAGCTTTGTTGGCAGTTGCGTATGAACTTTTCGTCTCTGTCGACCGCGTTTCCGAAGCAAACGGATTATAATTTGGATTGAAATTTACCTTTGGCTCCACAGCTGGCTGCGACAACATATCGTATGGCAAGTCAAAACTTTGCTCACGTTCAAAATCCAATGTTGGAGCAATGTTGTATTTCCCCAAAGCTTGTCGAATAGAACTAATCAAGATGGAATAAATAAACTTATCTTCTTCGAACTTAATTTCCGTTTTGGTTGGATGCACATTGACATCAATTTTGGATGGATCAATTTCGAAGTATAAGAAATATCCTGGAAAAGTCTTTGGTTGGATCAGTCCTTCAAATGCTCGCGTAACTGCATTATTGAAATACGTATCCTTAAAAAAGCGATTATTCACAAACAGAAACTGCTCCCCTCTTGTTTTCTTTGCAAATTCAGGTTTTACAACATATCCAGAAATGGTTACGATACTTGTCTCCTCGTGGATTGGTACCAAGCGTTCATTTTGACGGTCGCCAATAATATCTACAATTCGTTTTCTCAAAACAACGCTTCGCAAGTTGTAAATCTCACTTCCATTGTGAACAAGAATTAAATGTATGTTTGGATGCGCAAGCGCAATACGTTCAAATTCATCGCGAATATGGCGAAATTCAATTTCATTCGATTTAAGGAAATTTCTACGAGCTGGAACATTGTAAAACAAATTTTTCACTTCAAAACTTGTTCCTTTTTGACAAACAACTTCTTCCTTCTCAATAATTTCACTCCCTTCCACCAAAATACGTGTTCCCGTGTCTGCATTTGACAAACACGTTTGCAAAGTAACATGTGAAATTGCAGCAATACTTGCTAGGGCTTCACCTCTAAATCCTTTAGTTTGAAGTGCAAAAAGATCATCCGCATGCTGGATTTTACTGGTTGCATGTCGCACAAAACAAAGCTCAGCATCTTCAGCACTCATTCCTTTTCCATCATCGAGGACTTGAATAAGTGTTTTTCCAGCGTCTTTGATGTAAACCTGTATTTTCTCTGCACCTGCATCAATAGCATTTTCCACCAATTCTTTAACAACAGAAGCGGGACGTTGAATCACCTCACCTGCTGCAATTTGGTTTGCAATATGATCTGGAAGTACAGCAATTATACTTTGCATAAAAATCGATACAATTAGAAAAAATTATTCTTCGGAAATCCATTTGGTTACATACTCCATCGGTTTTCTATGCGCTTTTGGCCATTCAATATCGGGGTAACCAATATAAAACAATCCCAAACATTTATCAGCAGCTTGCAGTCCCAGAAAATCATTCATCTCCTCTGAATAAATCAACTTTGGAGTCGACCAAAAACCACCTAAACCATACGCGGTACATGTAAGATACATATTTTGAACGGCACATGCAACAGCTTCGATTTCTTCAATCTCTAAAATTTTACTTTCAGGCTGTTTTTCCATTGAAACGGCAATAACAACCGACGAACGCATTGGTCGCGAAACCATCTTAGCCAATTTCATATCATTTTGCTGCTCCTTTGGCGTCACCTCCATATAAGTCTCCCCTAAGAAAGTACTCAACTTTTGAAGTCCACCTTCTGTAAAAACATGAAATCTCCACGGCTGTGTATTCCCATGATTAGGTGCCCACAACGCGTTATTTATGATTAATTCAATTTGTTCTTTATGTACTTTTCGCGTACTATATTGTTCAGGAAAAATGGTTCTCCTGTTACGAATCAAATCGGTAATTTCAGAAAGATTGTACTTCATTATTAATTTCTCGTTGTATTATTTCATGTAGAGTGAGAAATACAAAAATAATAAATTAAGGCGATGTTCTAAAAAGCGGATTTTTTTTTGCTCGTTAAATAGTTGAATTACCGAAAAAAAACACTACTTATGCACCTTAACTACTAAGATATCACACATGAAGAATAGTTTAAATTTAATTCTTAGCCTATTACTTTTTCACTTTTTATCAACTCAAGTAGTTGCGCAAGAAGAGCAACAAAAGATCGATTCACTTAAAACTGCTCTTTCAAAAAAGTCATCTTCAGATACGTTGACAGTTATCAACATGAATAAACTTGCCCGTTTATTGGTACGAGATAATCAATTTGAGCTTGCAGAAAGTTATGCTCAAAAAGCACTAAAACTATCCGAAAAACTAAATTATAAAAAAGGAAAAGCAAATTCACAGCACACCTTCGGTAATCTTTTTGAACGACAACAGTACGATGCAGAAGCAGTGAAGCATTTCTCTGCCGCATTAAAAATATGGAAAGAGATTGGGTATAAAAAAGAAGTTGCGTACACCTACTACTACATCGGAAATCTTCATGAATATCAGGGCAACTATCCCGAAGCATTGAAAAATTTCTACACAGCACTAAAAAAAGGAGAAGAAATCGGAGATAAAGAGTTAATTGGACTTTCACATAATGGAATCGGTATTGTCTATGGAAATCAAACTAAATACGTGGAAGCACTCAAGAATTATGTTGCTGCTTTAAAAATATGGGAAGAAACCGATGATATTGTTGGAATTTCTGAATGCTACAATAACATGGGACTTATTCATGAATTCCAAGGTAAATATCCGGAAGCATTGGAAAATTACTTCAAATGCTTAGAAATTAAAAAACAATTAGGAAATAAACGGGGAATCGCAGGGGTATACAACAATATCGGATCTGTTTATAGACAACAAGAAAAACACACTGAAGCACTGGAGAACTTCACAGCCTCCTTAAAAATAGTGGAAGAAATTGGTGAAAAATGGGGTATTGCAATGGCACATAACAACATAGGATTTGCCGAACACAATCTAAACCAGCCTGTTACAGCTAAAAACCACTTCGAGAAAGCATTAACTCTTGCAAAAGAACTGGGAAGAAAAGAGCTAATCAGAAACGTTCACAACAATCTCAGATTTGTCGAAATAGACCTAGGTAATTACAAAGAAGCTTACAAAAATTACGAACAATACATAATTTATCGTGATAGCCTGATTAATGAAGAGAACGAAAAGAAAAGTCTCGAGGCATCAATAAGCTATGAATACGACAAGAAAGAAGCTGTTATTAAATCAGAACTTAAAGCTAAAAACTTGCAACGCAACGTAGCAATTGCTGGATTGGGAATAATGGCATTATTTAGCCTATTGGTCATTTACTTTTTCAGGTTGAGAACTAAAAATTTGAAGATTGAAAAGGAAAACCTAGAACTACAACAAAGGGAAGTAGAAACAATCAAGCAGACTGAGCAATTCAAATCCCGATTCTTGGCAAACATTTCACACGAATTCAGAACTCCTCTAACCTTGATCAACGGGCATGTAGAAGTATTGAAAGAAAAAGGACCAAAAGATGATTTTTCTCATTACGATGAGATTGAGCAAAATGGAAAAAGATTACTTAATCTTATCAATCAGCTGCTAGACCTTTCTAAAATGGAAAGTGGTCAATACAAACTGCAGTACAAAAAAGGAAATGCATTGAAAGAAACCAGCATGTTGGTGCAATCTTTTTATTCTTATGCTGAACAACATGGAATTGAATTGACAGTTCAACCAACTGAAAGTGCTAAACAATTTTTGGGTGAAACACCATTTGTCTATTCTTCTGAAGCATTGGCTATTATTATTACAAACTTGGTTTCAAATGCCATCAAATACACGCCTGCGGGTGGAAATGTAAGAGCTATTGTTGATTGCCAAGACGATCAATTAATTGTTTCCATTTCCGATACAGGAACAGGTATCTCAGAAGAACATTTACCTAAAATTTTCGATCGTTTCTATCAAGCGAACGACCCCGGTCAACGTGCATTTGCAGGCTCTGGTATCGGATTGGCTTTGGTCAAAGAATTATCCGTGCTACATGGAGGAGATGTTACAGTCACTTCACCTGAAGAAGGAGGATGTACTTTTACTTTTTGGATTAAAAACCACCCAACTGAAGTCGATGAAAATGTTGATGAAGTACAATATAACACAGTCTACCTAGTACATGAAGAAAATTTGATTGCTACTGATGATCAGCAAAATACAGAACTCCCTTTAGTTCTTATTGTGGAAGATCAGCATGAATTGCGCAGCTTCATCGTTCAAAACCTCGGCGCAGAATACCGTTACGCAGAAGCCTCAAATGGTAAAGATGGTTTAAGATTAGCAGAGGAATTATTACCCGACTTGATTATCAGTGACGTGATGATGCCAGATACAGATGGAATTGAATTGTGCGAAACGTTGAAAAGTAATGTTGTAACCTCGCATATTCCGATTGTATTGCTCACTGCAAAAGCTGACCAAAACGATAAATTGATTGGTCTAGAAACAGGTGCAGACGATTACATTGTTAAACCATTTTCTTTAGCAGAATTAAAACTGCGCGTCAAAAACATCCTTAGTTTTAGAGAACTAATCCGCAAAAAATTTGAAGGAAACTCCATTCCAACTGCCGATGAAACACCTGAATTGAACATCCGTGATCGAAAATTTGTAGATGATTTAAATCAAGTGGTAGAAGAAAACCTTTCAAACACACAACTTGGTATAAACATTCTGGCAGATTCCGTTTTCTTGTCCGTTAGCCAGTTGACCAGAAAATTAAAAACCCTAACAGGTAAAACTCCTGCGGAATTCATTCGAAATATACGTTTTCAAAAAGCACTAATTCTTTTAAAGGATGGGAAAAACGTGGCAGAAGCTGCCTGGGAAGTCGGATTTGAAGATCCTGTTTATTTCAGTAAAGTATTCAAAAAACACTTTGGTTTTCCACCGTCTTCGGCAAAGAAATAATGGCTACAAAGATATTACTGGTGTGGTGAATATTAGATGTATTCACCACAGCCATCTATCAGGCACTTTTAATATTTCATTTACAACACCTGCAAAAGCAACTAACTACCTCCAACACAATTAAATCCCGAAAGATTCAGAACTTGCAATAATTTCGCAAAAATAAACATCTATTACCTTAACAATTTTTGATCACTTTTACAATACCCTATTGTAATAAAAATACAATTATTTGTAAACTTTTGAATTGTTGAAAAATCATAAATTCAACATTTTCAATACTTTAGGAGTTTTTATTTGTAAACTTTTAATTTTTAATTTTTTCATCTTTGTTTTTAGATTACATTTGCATTCAACAAAGAGTGTTAAGATTATTTTAAACATTTTGCTAATGGAAACCACGGAAAAAGACTTCGTTGAAAATAAAGAGGGAACGCAAAAAATTGCCGATTTCTCCTTTCCAACAAATAGGCCTTTGGCATTAGAAGCAGATGTTGTTCGATTCCAAAATAAAAAAGATAAATGGATTGCATTTATCGGCTTGATTGATGGTAAACCTTATGAAATTTTCACTGGACTGTTAGACGATGAAGATGGGATTGCTATTCCAAGATGGGTCGACGATGGATTAATCATAAAAAACAAGGAGCACAACGGTGCTTCTCGCTATGATTTTCAATACAAAAATACGAGAGGTTACAAAACCACAATCGAAGGTTTATCACACCGATTCAACCCTGAATATTGGAATTATGCAAAATTGATATCAGGAACACTTCGACACGGAATGCCAATAGAAAAGGTAGTTGAACTAATTAACAGTTTACAGTTAGATGGCAACATCAACAACTGGTTGAGCGGAGTAGCAAAAGCATTAAAAAGATACGTCCCTGGTTGCATGGATGAGGAACAAGATAAAGAACAAACTAATTAAGTAAAGTAATGAGTATTTTCGACAAACGCGTGAATTACAAGCCCTTTGAATATCCAGAGGTTATGAAATACACTGAAGCAATTAACAAGTCATTTTGGGTACACAGTGAGGTTGACTTCACTGCTGATACACAAGATTTCCATTCCAACTTAACAATGCCTGAACGCACTGCAATCAAGCACAGTTTATTGGCAATTGCTCAAATTGAAGTGGCTGTAAAATCATTTTGGGGAAATATTTACCATCATTTTCCAAAGCCAGAATTCAATGGTTTAGGTTCAACATTTGCTGAATGTGAATTCCGTCACTCAGAAGCATACTCACGCTTACTTGAAGTTCTTGGCTACAACAACGAATTCCAAAAATTAATGGAAATCCCAGTTATCAAGGAACGTGTTGAATATTTATCAAACGCATTGCAAGATACACGCTCAGAAGACCGTAAAAAGTATGTTGTATCACTCATATTGTTCTCCATTTTAATCGAAAACGTTTCGCTTTTCAGTCAATTTGCGATCATTTTGTCTTTCACGCGATTCAAAGGTTATATGAAAAACGTGAGTAACATTATTGCTTGGACTTCGGTTGACGAACAAATTCATGCCAATGCTGGAATTTACATTGTAAACACAATTAAAACTGAATTTCCTGAGTTTTTCGATGAAGAAACAATGAAAATGATTCGCGAAACGGTAATCAATTCAATTGAAGTAGAACGTAAAATTTTAGATTGGATTTTTATTGAAGGAGAAATTGAAATTATCAATAAACACGATTTGTTGAATTTCATGAAATTCCGTGTTGACGAGTCAATGAAACAAATTGGTTTTGATACAATCTACAATATTTCCAATGCGGAATACCAACCTATGAGCTGGTTTGAGGAAGAAGTTTTTGCAAATAGCTTAGATGATTTCTTCGCCAAACGACCAGTTGACTACACCAAACATGACAAGAGCATCACTGCAGATGACTTATTTTAAGTAAAACCTAACAAGACAATATTAAGATGGAAAGATTATGGTGGAAAAACTCCGAAAGTGAGCAAATCCTTAACCGTGGATATTTATTAAAAGGCGAAACAGTTGAAGGCGCAATCGACCGTGTTTGTACTGCCGCAGCTAAACGTTTATTCAAACCTGAATTAAAAGAAGCGTTTGTAGAAATGATCGAACGCGGATGGATGAGCTTGAGCTCACCAATTTGGGCAAACATGGGGACAGAAAGAGGATTGCCAATTTCATGTTTCAATGTACACGTTCCAGATAGCATTGAATCAATTACGCACAAATTAGGTGAGGTAATCATGCAAACAAAAACGGGTGGTGGAACATCTGGTTATTTTGGTGGATTACGTCCAAGAGGAGAAGCTGTAACTGATAATGGAAAATCTTCTGGAGCAGTAAGTTTTATGAAGTTGTTCGATACAGCAATGGATACAATTTCTCAAGGTGGTGTACGTCGAGGAGCATTTGCAGCTTACTTAGACATTGATCATCCAGATTGTGAAGAGTTTTTACAAATCAAAAATATTGGTAATCCAATTCAAAACTTATTCTACGGGGTTTGCGTTTCTGATTATTGGATGCAAGAAATGATTGATGGTGATACTGAAAAAAGAGCTCTTTGGGCAAAAGTTTTGGAAAGTCGGCAACAAAAAGGCTTGCCTTACATTTTCTTCACTGACAATGTGAATAGAAACAAACCACAAGTGTACAAAGACCAAAATTTGATGATTAACGCTTCAAATTTGTGTTCTGAGATTATGCTTCCTTCAACGGATGACGAGTCATTTATTTGTTGTTTGTCTTCGATGAACTTAGAGTTATACGAAGAGTGGAAGGATACAGAAGCTGTTAAATTAGCGATCTACTTTTTAGATGCTGTTTTACAAGAATTTATTGAAAAAACGGAAGGAAATTATTACCTATCTTCTGCGAATAAGTTTGCTAAACGTCACAGAGCCCTTGGATTAGGAGTAATGGGATGGCATTCATTGCTACAAAAAAGAATGATTCCATTCGAAAGCCTTGAAGCAAAACAATTAACGCACGAAATTTTCAGTCACTTGCATGACAAAACTGAAAAAGCAACGCAAGAATTGGCATTGATTTACGGTGAACCAGAAATCTTAAAGGGTTACGGTCGTCGCAACACAACAACAATGGCGATTGCACCGACAACTTCTTCTTCGGCAATTTTAGGACAAACATCTCCAGGAATTGAACCATTCAGCAGTAACTATTACAAAGCTGGATTAGCAAAAGGAAACTTCATGCGTAAAAACAAATACCTTAAAGATCTTTTAGAGCAAAAAGGATTGGACAATGAAGACACGTGGAGAGGAATCATGTTAAACAACGGAAGTGTTCAACATATGACTGAATTGGATGAAAATGAGAAAGCAGTTTTCAAAACATTCAAGGAAATTAGCCAATTGGAAATTATTCAACAAGCTTCTATCCGTCAAAAATTTGTTGACCAAGCGCAAAGCTTAAACCTAAATATTCCAGCAGATTTACCAATCAAAGAGGTAAATAAATTGTTGATTGAATCTTGGAAATTAGGCGTAAAAACATTGTATTATCAACGTTCACAAAGCGTTTCGAAAGAACTTGTTACAAATTTAGTTAGCTGCAGCAGCTGCGAAGCTTAATAAAACCCCAATAAACAAAAAGCCATCTTATAATCATTAAGATGGCTTATTTGTTAAGTCACACCCCACAAATATTCATTTTGAAAACTCAATGTCTGTCTCAATTCGTTATATTGTAAATAACTTTTACATAAATCTAAAACGAATAAACATGAGAAGATTCCTTTTTACAACTTTGGCAGCGCTATGTCTTGTCAATAGTACACTAGCTCAAAACTGGACAGAAATTTACAAAGCAAGTAATCCTGAAGCAACAGCAGACACTAGATTTGGAACATCCGTAGCAATTGATGGAAACTATGCCGTTATAGGAGCTTCAGCAGACAATTATGATGCATCGAATTCAAATCCGCTTGATGAAGCAGGATCTGTTTTCATTTTTAAACGAGCTACAACAGGTACATGGTCATTCATAACCAAACTCACTGCTGACGACCGTGAGGCGTATGACAATTTTGGTGCATCAGTGGCTATTTATGGTTCAACAATCGCAATTGGAGCTCCATTTGAAGGAAGTGATGAATCAAATGTTGTTGTAGCAAACTCTGGTTCGGTTTACATTTACGACTTAACAGGCGATGATTGGACATTTACAAAGAAACTCAAAGCATCAGACAGAGAAGTCGGAGATAACTTCGGAACATCGGTTGCACTTTACAATAAAACCTTAATAGTTGGCGCAACAAATGAAGACCATAGTTCAACCGGAACAGCCATGATGAACAACTCAGGTTCAGCGTATATATTTGAACTAGTCGCTGATTGGGTAGAAACAGCAAAAATCACAGCCTCGGACCGTACAATCAATGACAGATTTGGAGATGCAGTAGCGATTCATGGTGACAATATCATCGTTGGCACTCGCTTTTCTGGAAAAGATTTATCAGGTGCAAATCTCATCGCATTCGCTGGTTCGGTATATGCGTTTAAAAAAGATGTAAGTGGAAACTGGATTTTCAATCATAAAATTGTTGCACCTACACGCGTTGAAACAACTTGGTTTGGTGCCGAAGTTTCAATGACAAATACGCATGCAATTATTAGTGCTTGGGGTGATAACTTTGATGCACTTGATCAAAATGAAATAGTGGATGCAGGAGCGGCTTACATTTATGAGTTACAAACAGATGGCACTTGGTTGTTTAAGCAAAAAGTTGTAAGTGACAACAGAATTGAAAATGATCACTTTGCTTACAGCGTTGGAATATCTGGAAATAACGCAGTGATTGGATCTCGATTTGAAGGCACACCGGATGCAGCAGGAGTTGCATACTTTTTACAATACGACGGAGCCTCCAACTGGGACCTTGTGCTAAAAACACCAGCATCAGACGCTACAGAATCAGCAGCATTTGGAACTGCAGCAGCTATTTCAAATGATTTTGCAATTATTGGTGACAATTTCCTGGGAGCTTACATTTTTGAATTAGTTCCCTGTGTACCAGCAACAAGTATGGATGTGATTGCATCTTGCGAACCAATTCAATGGTTAGACGGATTAACATACTCCGCAAGTAACAGCACAGCAACTCACACAATCGTTGGAGGAGCACAAAACGGTTGCGACAGTATCATTACGCTAAATTTCACTCTTTTACCTGCACTTGATGTAACGGTGAACGTAAACTGGGGTGAATTTACAGCCAATCAAACAGGAGTTTCCTATCAATGGATCGACTGCGACAATTCAAACGCACCAATTTCAGGAGCAACAAATCAAATGTACATTCCTACAGCAAATGGAAATTATGCAGTAATACTCACAGCTACCGGTTGTACGGATACTTCCGCATGTATTGCGATGACAACTGTTGGAATTGAATCTGTAGATTTGGATCAATTGATTCAAATTTTCCCAAATCCGTCGGAAGGTAACTTCACAATTAATCTATTCGATCAAAGTTCAATTACAATCCTTGACCTTAGCGGAAGACATCTACTGCATTTACAAGGTAAAGAAGGAAATAACAACATCAACTTAGTTCAACAGGCAGGAGTTTACTTGGTACACATTCAGCAAGAGGATCAACAGCTAACTAGAAGAATAACCATCAAATAAGCAAAATCAAACGCATATATTAAAATCCAGGGGTAAAATCTCTGGATTTTTTTGTTACATGGCAATAAAACTGAATTTGGCTACCAAGATTAGATTATCTTTGCAATCGATTTTTGACAATCCAATCAATAGATGAAAAACAGCGAAGCAATAGAAAAAAGAAGAACGTTTGGGATTATTGCCCATCCAGATGCCGGTAAAACAACTCTGACTGAGAAATTACTATTATTTGGAGGTGCTATCCAAACTGCAGGAGCGGTAAAAAACAACAAGATTAAAAAAACAGCCACGTCCGATTTCATGGAAATTGAGAAACAACGTGGAATCTCTGTTGCAACTTCCGTAATGGCATTTGAATATTCTGGCAAGCAAGTAAACATCTTGGATACGCCCGGTCACAAGGATTTTGCTGAAGATACATACCGCACATTAACTGCTGTGGATAGTGTAATCTTGGTAATCGACAGTGCGAACGGGGTTGAGTCGCAAACTGAAAAATTGATGGAAGTTTGTCGCATGCGAAATACACCTGTGATCATCTACGTCAACAAAATGGACCGTGAAGGTAAAGACGCTTTTACGCTTTTAGATGAATTGGAAGAGAAACTTAACATCAAAGTTAGACCATTAACGTGGCCAATTGGAATGGGGGACCGATTCAAAGGTGTTTACAATTTACATGAAAAAAGCTTAAACCTTTTCCAAGCAAATAAAACAAAAATCGCTGCTGACGTTGTAACGATTAGCGACTTAGCTGATCCGCAATTGGACGAAATCGTTGGTGAATCTTTTGCCAATGAATTACGCGAAGAAGTGGAAGTTATTGACGGTGTTTATGACGCGTTTGACCGTGAAACTTATTTAGCTGGTGAAGTTGCTCCAGTTTTCTTCGGTTCAGCAGTTAATAATTTTGGTGTAAAAGAATTGCTTGATACGTTTATTGAAATTTCTCCATCTCCTCGAGGCAGAGAAACTGATGCACGTTTCGTTGAACCAAACGATCCGAAGTTTACAGGATTCATTTTCAAAATCCACGCGAACTTAGACCCAAAACATAGAGATAGAATCGCATTTTTACGTATTGTGTCTGGTAAGTTTGAACGAAATACATTCTACCAACATGTTCGCCATGAAAAAAAGATGAAGTTTGCGAATCCGACATCATTTATGGCGCAAGACAAATCCATTATTGAGGAAGCTTTTCCTGGTGATGTTATCGGTTTGTATGATACAGGGAATTTTAAAATTGGAGATACGTTAACTGAAGGAGAAAAAATGAATTTCAAAGGAATTCCATCGTTCTCTCCAGAAATTTTTATGGAATTGGAAAATTTAGATCCAATGAAATCAAAACAGTTAGACAAAGGTATTCACCAGTTAACAGACGAAGGTGTTGCACAAATGTTTATTATGCAGCCAGGAAATCGTAAGATTGTTGGAACGGTTGGTCAATTACAATTTGAAGTAATACAATACCGTTTAATCAACGAATATGGTGCAAACTGTCGATTTACTGCGCGTAATTTCACGAAAGCAGTTTGGATTACAACAGACAACAACGAACAATTAGAATCATTCAAACGAGCGAAATCCAATTACATTGCATTGGATAAAGATGGAAACTTAGTTTTCTTAGCGGAAACGTCCTTCTTATTACAAATGGCAGAACAAGATTATCCAGATATTACGTTCCACAAAACATCGGAATTTAAGCTAGATTAATAAATTAAGCACAAAAAAAAGAGTTGGATTTACATTCAACTCTTTTTTTTAAAATATCGTTAGTACTTATTTGACCCACTTCTTCTCTACTCTTTTCACAAATTGTTTAACAAAGCGTTTCATTGTTGATTCTCTATCTGAGATGTTTCCACAATTGATTTGATCAATCCCAATTAAATTACCGTCTCTGTAAAATGCGAATTCAAATGTTACTGACACCGCAGCATTTCGATAAATTTCGCGAAGCGTACCTTGCTCTAATTTCTCTAGAAATGTTGGACGCAATTCTGACACCTTGTACTTTCTATCATAACCGCGTACAGAAACAATAATATATGTATCAAAGCCCTTTTCTTTTAAAAGAGTTTGAAGAGAATCTCCTGCAAGCACCGCTGGACTTTCACCAGAGCGAACATAATTTACAGAAGGTGTCGTTTTCAACTTATAATCAGTCAAAATCGAAACGACAGTAGATTCAATTGTAAATCGATCCTCTATTTTGTCAAATTGACCAACCACCACTGCGTTTTTCAACTTCATTCCCTTCACTTGTGAAAAAGAAGTAATAGTAAACAGACTAAACAGGAAAATTAATGTGTATTTCATTTTAAAAAATTTCTTTAGCAATCGCTTTAACTTGCGACGAGTTTGACATGGTATAATAATGAATGCAGGGAACTCCTTTCGCTTTTAAGTCCTTCGATTGAGCTATTCCCCATTCGATTCCTAATTGCTCTGCATCCTGGTTTGTTTTACATTTTAATAATTCCTTCGATAACTCTTCAGGATAATCAATTTTAAAAATCTTCGGCAACGATAAAATATGTCCTAAAGTCTTTATTGGTTTAATGCCGGGAATAATTGGAACATCAATTCCATTAGCCCTGCAAGCAGCCACAAAGTTGAAATATTTATCGTTATCAAAGAACATTTGTGTTACAATATAATCAGCTCCTGCATCTACTTTCGCTTTGAGGTATTGCAAATCTGTTGCCATATTCATCGCCTCAAAATGTTTTTCCGGATATCCAGCAGCCCCGATACAAAATGCTGTTGGTTCCAAATGAACATCATCCATTAAATAAGTTCCGTCATTCATATCAGTAATCTGATTAATCAAATCCACTGCAAATGAATGCCCATTCTTATGCGCTCTAAACGAAGATTCTGTTTTGATGGAGTCTCCTCTTAAAGCTAAAACATTATCTATGCCAAGAAATTGCAAATCAATCAATGCGTTCTCAGTTTCCTCTTTTGAAAACCCTCCACAGATTAAATGCGGAACAGCATCTACGTGGTATTTATTCATAATCGCTGCACAAATACCAACTGTTCCCGGACGTTTTCTCACCGAAATCTTTTCCAACAACCCATTGTCATGCTCTTTGTAAATATATTCCTCTCGGTGGTAAGTTACATTCACAAACTTCGGCTTAAATTCCATCAAAGGATCAATTCCGTCATATATCGATTGTATACTTTTACCTTTTAAAGGAGGCAATATTTCAAAGGAGAATAAAGTCTCCTTAGCATTCTTAATGTGGTCAGTTACTTTCATTTCGGTTCAAAGATAGCTATTCTTAAAAAAGAACACAGTTTTGCATCATTATTCATGAAAAACTGTGTTCATTAGGTTTATTAAAAGGTAATTATTTTATGGCTTTGATGCCAGGTAATTCGATTCCTTCTAGGTATTCGAGCATTGCTCCACCACCTGTTGAAACATAAGAAACCTTGTCAGCCAATCCAAATTTATTAATCGCCGCAACAGAATCGCCACCACCAATCAATGAAAAAGCACCATTTTTAGTCGCCTCAACAATTGCATTTGCAACATCAACTGTTCCTTGTTGGAAATTTTCCATTTCAAAGACTCCCATCGGTCCATTCCACAAAATCAATTTAGAACTCAATATGATCTCTTTCACATCCTTTGAAGTTTGTGAACCTGTATCTAATCCCATCCAACCGTCAGGAATTTCATTAATCGAAACCTCTTGTTTATTCGCCTCATTATCGAATTTATCGGCAATAATTGTATCAACTGGAATATAAAGATTTACACCATTGTTTTTAGCTTTCTCAATGATTTTATTTGCTGTTTCCAAATAATCATCTTCTACCAATGAGTTTCCTACCTTACCTCCCATCGCTTTCACGAACGTATAGGCCATTCCACCACCAACGATTAAATTGTCTACTTTATCCAATAAGCGTTCAATGATTGTAATTTTAGAAGAAACTTTCGCACCTCCAACAATCGCTGTCAAAGGTTTTTCAGTTGAATTTAAAACTTTATCAACGGCAACAATTTCACCTTCAATCAAGAATCCGAACATTTTATCGTTTGGAAAGTAATTCGCAACAACTGTTGTTGAAGCATGCGCACGGTGGGCTGTTCCAAAAGCGTCGTTTACATAAACATCACCATGTTTCGCTAATGCCTCAGCAAAACTTTCTGTTCCTGTAGTTTCTTGCTTGTAAAAACGAACATTCTCCAATAATAAAACCTCACCTGGTTGCAAATTAGAACTTGCAGCTTCCGCTTCAGCATTGATACAATCTGAAACGAATTTCACATCAACACCCAAAACCTTAGAAATTTGACCAACGATGTGTTTCAAAGAATATTTCTCTTCAATCCCGTTTGGTCGACCGAGATGCGACATTAATACAACACTTCCACCATTTTTAAGAATATGAAGAATTGTTGGAGCCGCAGCACGAATGCGCGTATCATCTGTCACTTCAAAAGTGCTTTTATCTAAAGGAACATTAAAGTCTACACGTATCAATGCACGTTTACCAGAAAAATTGTACGAATGTATATCAGCCATCTCTATATATTATTTGGCGCAAAAATACATTTTTTTCGGATAGAGAAATCGTTCTAAATCGGTTTTTCAAAGAAGATTACCACCATTCGACGAATAATAAATTAAGATGTTTCTCTATGCAGGCATAACATAGCATTTCAATTGATTTGTTGGTAATTATGGGAAGCCAAAGGAAAAAAAATAAAATTTTGGCATGTTTTTTTATATTACTTAATTAAAATAATCAGTAGCTTTAAGCAGCTAAGAAAAAACTTTAATTATGAAAAAGGCATTATTATTAACAGCATTTGCGATGATGAGTATCATTGCTATCAGTCAGACTTGCGTTGGGAAATGGACTACAATTGACGATAAAACTGGCAAGAAAAAATCCATCGTTGATTTATACAAACACGAAGGAAAATTGTACGGAAAAATTGTTCACCTATATCCACGTGAAGGTAGAGAAGACAATCCAAAATGTACACTTTGCACAGACGATAGAAAAAATCAACCAATCGAAGGAATGCAATTAGTACGTGGCTTGAAGTGGAATGGTGAAGAATGGGAAGGTGGAACTATTGTGGATCCAGAAAACGGTAAAACATACAAGGTAAAAATTTGGGTTGATGAAACAAATCCAAATAAATTGAATGTACGCGGTTACGTTGGTCCAATTTATAGAACTCAAACTTGGGTAAAAGCAGATTAATAAACTGCAACTTTAAAATAGTGAAGGAAAGGTCAACTAGATCTTTCCTTTTTTTGTGCTGCAATACCTGAAAAACATGCTGTCAAATAAAAAATCGTTAATTTTGACATGTGATAAAAAACAAGAAGAAAATATTCAATGATCCAGTTTATGGGTTCATTTCCATACCGAATGAGTTTATATTTGATTTAATCGAACATCCGTTCATGCAACGGTTGAGAAGAATTAGACAATTAGGAATGTCACATTTGGTGTATCCCGGTGCTTTACATACACGCTTTCACCACGTTTTAGGCGCGATGCACTTGATGAATCAAGCCATTCAAGTGATTAGAAGAAAGGGAACTGAAATTACAGAACAAGAGGAAGAAGCTGTTTTAGCAGCAATCTTATTACATGACATTGGTCACGGACCTTTCAGTCACGCATTGGAACACGACATTGTCAATGGTGTAAGTCATGAAGATATTTCTAGTTTTTTCATGCAACGTTTAGAAGAAAAATTCGGCGATCGTTTAAAACTTACGCGAGAAATCTTTACAAATCAATACAAAAAACCATTTTTGTATCAATTGGTTTCAAGTCAACTTGATATGGATCGAATGGATTATTTGAATAGAGATAGCTTTTATACTGGTGTAAGTGAAGGGGTGATTGGAAGTGATCGTATCATCGAAATGTTGGATGTTCACAATGGTCAACTTGTTCTTGAAGAAAAGGGAATTTATTCCGTTGAAAAATTTATCACTGCTCGACGATTGATGTATTGGCAGGTTTACTTACATAAAACTGTTGTTTCTGCTGAGCATTTACTCATCAACACCTTGAAAAGAGCCAAACATGTTTCTTTGGAAGGAGTCGAATTATTTGCATCTCCAGCATTAGCTTATTTCCTGAAGAACAACATCACTCGAGAAGATTTTGAAACAAATACTGCAGTATTAGATACTTTTGCGCAA
>Ga0233377_1000355_pt1 | contig 22378 bp, 19 predicted proteins | sample ElkDunMinimDraft_6_FD_191540 | JGI IMG/M metagenome (GOLD analysis project Ga0233377, IMG submission 191540) | Fecal eukaryotic communites from dung pellets of Tule Elk in California, USA - Elk Dung E36 | ecosystem: Host-associated > Mammals > Digestive system > Large intestine > Fecal | place...
CCTCTGGGTGGTTTTCGTCTTCCAGGGTGGGTCGCAGCCACTGCGTGGTCAGCGCGTCAGCGAGGGTGCCCAGGCGCGGCTCCACCGCCAAAGTGATCGCTTCCTCTTTCAGCTGCCAGCCGGAGTTACCGGTGAAGAACACCGTCCCTTCGTGGCGTGCCAGCCATGTGCCGTTCGGGGTGGTCGGGCACCAGATCGTGCCGGTGTACAGCTCTTCGGTGAAGCTACGGCCGCGTGGCGCGAACGTCGCCCGGTCGGAGCCGATGACCATGTGCTGGGTCTTCTTGCGCGGCCCTGACGCGGACGTTCCCCACCCGTTGTGCTCGGTCCGGTACGACGAGCGTCCAGACAGGATCAGAGCCAGCTCGAAGGCGTCGCACATGCGCGGGTTCTTCTGCCCGAACACTGGCGTCTTGCCCTGCATGTAGTGGCCGTCTGCGCGGATCGCGGTGTCGATGAACAGCTCCAGCTGGGCGGCGGTGAGGGAGCGGACGAAGTCGAGCGTGACGATCCGCTCGGGGGCGTGCTCGACCACCACTTCGGCGGCGGCCGAGTTCAGCCGGAATTCCGTCAGCTGGCCATTCGCCGAGATGGTCATCCGCCAGCGCGGTATGGCGTCGCGGGTCTTGCTGTCGCCGGCGAGGTACTTGCCGGCCATTACCTTGGAGACGCCGAGCCGGCGGCCGATGTCGGCGTTGGTCATCGTCGGGTTTTCGGCCTTCAGCCGCTTGGCTTCGTCGCGGCGGGCGACCGATTCGGGGCTGGCGTAGCGGCCGCCCTTGTCGAGGGTTTCGCTCGACGGGCCGAACAGGGCCGTCAGGGCGCGCATGATGCGGTCGCAGTTGCCGGGGTTGACGTGGTGCGACTGGTAGATGGACACCTTCGGCGTGTTGCGGCCCTGCCGGACACCGGAGGTTCCCTCGGTGAAGTACCAGGCGACCGCTTCCACCAGGGCGTCGCTGTACTTGGGCTCCGTGGGCAGGTCGGCGTTCGGGGCGGCCAGCACCAGGTACTCCTGGCGTTGCGTGTCCGGGCCGTCGTGGTGGGCGGCGTCGGCGAGCTCGCCGCTGGTCGTCCAGGCGCGGGCACGGTTGCGTCCGGTGACGAGCGGCCAGCGGTGCTTGGCCGTCGTGATCGAGGTATGACGCCTGCCCTTGATCTTGATCATGGGTTCGTCGACGACGTCCCAGGTGTTGACGGCGGTGAGGGGCTGCCACTGCGACAGTCCGGTCTCGTGGTTGAGAGTCAGAACCGGTTCGCCGACCGTGAGCTGGTCGTAGGTCTTCCAACCCGACCCCGTCATGATTTCCACATGGCGCACCGTACACCAATGATTTACTTCACCTGTGCCCAACAGGATTTCCGCCGGAGTATCCAAACCTGTGGCGAATCGGCGGATGGTTTCCTCGCGGAGCTTCGCCGCCAGGTCGTCGAAGTCCGACTCAAACGTCACCCGTTCGATCTTGCCGATCGCGTCGGCCGGCACCTCCAGAATGATCGGCACTGCGGCCGCCGCACTCTCGGGATCCTTGTACGCGGTTTCAGCGACCTGCATGAACACGTCGATCAGGTCGTCTTCTTCGCCGTCCAGCACACCCGGTTTGGACGGGAACCGGGTTCCGTGCGGCACCAGCAGCACGCCGCGCCCCGTCAGCCGGGAACGGGCGATCGACGCGACAGCCGCGTTCAGCAGCCGTAGTTCTTCCAGCAGGCCCAGCGACGACCGGATCGGCGAGTCCGCTTCGATATGCCGACGCGGGTGCGGATCCCACACGCGGATCGCGGCCGGCGCCAGCGGGTCAGCGGGTTTAGACGGGTCATGCGGCGGGATCGGAACCGGCTCGCCGTCGATCTCCGCCTCCAGGTCCTGGCCTTTCGATGTCACCTCTAGCACCGACAGGGCCCGCCAGTCCTCGCCTGTGCGCTGCCCGGTACGGGCGTCCTCAGTGGGACGGATAACGATCCACCCTTCGCCGGCGACCACCAGGTGCGGGCCGAACGCGGCGAGCAACTGCGACTGCCCAGCCGGGCCGCCGGCGATGGACGCCACCAGCTCGGATGCCCGGTGGCTGTCAGGTAGCGGCTTGACGGTGCCGTCCTCGTCGCGGACGCCAGCGAACAGGCGGCCCTTGCCCATGGCGTTGCCGATCCACTTCGACGCGAACCGCACCTCCGGGGTGGTGTCGTAGTAACTCCACGCTCGGTGTTGCCACGACTGGTCCGGCTGGGTGATTCGGAACCGGCGGGCGGCCCAACGCTGAGCCGCCGCGACGAGTTCACGCGGTTTCCTCACCTGGAACCACCGGGCTGGCAGCTGGTCACGTCACGGGCCCCCGAAGACGTAGGGTGCCCGGCCCTCAGCTCAGCGGCGCACGGGCCAGCCTAGCGGGCGGCTCTAGCCGATCTGGGAAGGTGATGTGGAGAGCGGTTGCCGAAGTCCCGCGCCGGTCTGGGCTGATTCTGGGACTAGGGTCGGGCACCGCATACAGACCGGGAAGTATCAACGGCCGTTCTTGCGGCCAATCTTGGTCGGTGATCATCGTCCGGTGCTCCCGCAGCGGCGTCGTCGCGCTGGGCCGGGCCACTGGGCGAAGTTAGTGCTTTTACTCGGTTAAGCGGTGAGGTCAAGGAAGTCTCGGACAACTGCCACATGCCGGTGTTTAGCGAGTTTGCCCCTCAAGTCGTCCAGAGTCGCTGTCGATCGGGCCGAGTCAACGCCACCGAGGCAGCGGACAGCATGGTCGGCGACCGCGACCGCTTGGTCCAGGTCGCGCAGTGCCAGGTGAGCATCCGCGGCGCGCGCTAGATATATGGCATGCGTGCGCGGATACTGGTCGTCTCCCGCGTAGTTAGCGTCAATCGCGGCGTCGAATCGGCGGATTGCTTCATGGGGGTCGCCGAGCTGAAGCGCGGACGAGCCAGCGATCATTTCCACCTCGCCCAGGGTTACCCAATACAGGTAGGGCGGATCATCGGCGTGCGGCCCGAAGGCGAGTAGATCACGTGCTTGGTGCAGCGCGCGAGCGCAGGCGCGCCGATCGCCAGCTTTGGAGTAGGAGCGGGCGGCACGGGCGGCGAGCATCGCGCGGAAGCGGGGAGTGGCTTTGTTTTTCGTCTGGACTTGAGCAGCTTCGATGAGGGCAACGGCGTCGTATGGATCTCCAGCGGTGTAATGCTGAATGGCTCGGAAAGACAGCGCGTACGCGCCAACGAGGGCGTCGCCTGCGGTAGCCGAGGCGCGCAGCGCCGCGTCGAAGAACTTCTCCGCTTGGGCGTGGAAGCCGTCGTCGAAGTGGACCCAGGCGCAGCAGCGAGCGGCTTCGGCGGCGGCTGCGTACAGGCGGCGGCTGGTGGGTCCGTCGAAGCGCGCATCCTTGACCAGCCCGACGATGAATGAGAACTCGGCCATCGCGAGGTCGCGGAGGTGGGCACTGCCCAGGGCGTCGTCGAGATGACGGAGGCGATCCAGGCGGACCTCAAGGTGATCCACCATCGGCGCGGATATGCGGCGCCGACCGGTCGAGACCGGGCTGGTTATCGCGGCCATGGCCTCTTGCCAGCCCGCAACGGAGGAGCCGAGAGCAGCCGACGTCATGATCAGAAACTCGCGTCGGTCCACCGCGCCTCCCCGTGCCAGATCAGTCAGCACTCCTACCGTAGCTGCCTGATCCCCATAGCAGGGAGACCCCTGTATCTGGTGGCATGCCGTTGCCAGCCACTCCGGCCACGGCATCGCTTTCACGAGCGCAGCCGGTACCCCATGCAGTTCTGCAATCGCCCGCTGCGCGGAAGCCTGCGGGACCACCGAGCCAGACTCCCAGCGGTAGATCTTCTGTCGCCGGTGCGACAGCCCCCCGAGCCTGAGTGCCTGATGCACCTCATCCAGCTTCTTCGCGTACTCGGCCTGCGACAGACCGAGCTCAGCACGCAAGATCACCAATGGATGATCTTTGAGTGGTTCCGTCATACGGCTGCTCCCCAGGGGTGGGTGTGCTTGCCAGTACTCTCACGATCCCGCACCCGCGCCTTGATCGCCTAGCGCTCGCGGGCGAGAGGCTACAGCGGCTGCGCGAAAAGACTACAGACAACCTCTAGTCAGCCTTGTGACATCAGGTTTTCATAGCCATCAGCACTGGTGAAAGGCATGAGAGCACGCTCTCGATGATGTGCTTCTCAGTCTGGCTTTCCTTAATCGCACGCCCGTGAAGGGGCCTGGTTTCGCATGCACAGACTCGCGCTCCACGGCTTGCCCGGCGCCGGTAAATCCACCTTCGCCCGCCTGCTGACCAAGCAGCTCGACGCGGCCGGGGTGACATCCACGATCGTCAAAGTCGGTGCGCCCCTGTATGAGCTGCAGGCACTCATTCACACGGTCGCCGGACGCCCCCTGCTCTCCCCTGCTGTGCAGGATGGGCTGCTGCTCAACGACCTGGCCGGGCATCTGCGTCGGATCAATCCCACCGCATTGACCGACCTGTTCGCCGCCAAGGTGGCCACCGCTGCTCCCGCCACCGTGATGGTGTGCGACGACATGCGCGCCCCCGACGTCGACGCGCTGGTGGCCCTTGGCTTCCTGCTCATCGAGGTCCACGCCCCCGAAGACACACGTCGAGCGCGCAAACAGGCCCGCGGTGACCTCACCACCGGCGATGAGGAGCATCCGAGTGAAGCACCCATCGGCCGTGTCCCGTACTACCGGGTGGCCAACCATGGTGGTCTGGCGGCGCTCCGCGCTCAAGCGGCCTTTCTGATCGACCAGCTGGCGGTCAAAGCATGATTCTCACCGGTCCGGCAATCACGGCCGAGCAGCAGCGCGGACGGATCGTCATCGACCCGTTCACCCCTGATCTGGTTAATCCCAACAGCGTCAACTACCGGCTCGGTGCGACCTTGCGCCTGCACCGCAGCACGGTTATCGACCCGCTCGGTGATCACCCCACCGAGGAGATCGTCATCCCCAAAGACGGAGTCGTACTCCGGCCGGGTCGCGTCTACCTCGGTACCACGCTGGAGCGGATCGGCAGCGACCACTACGTGCCGTCCCTGATCGGCCGCTCCTCTCTCGGCAGGCTCGGGGTGTTCCTCCAGGTGTCGGCTGACCTGGGAAACCTCGGCGCAATTCACCGGTGGACGTTGGAGCTCGTGGTCGTCCAGCCGATCCGCCTGTACGCGGGGATGGTGGTGGGTCAGGTGTCGTTCTGGGTACCCGACGGAGCTATTCATCCCTACGTGGGGCACTTCGGGGGTTTTTCTACTGCTGTTACTCCGCCGCCACGGCTGCTCACGGCTTCCTGACCCGCCATTTCGACGCCACCGCCAGGAGGCCCCCGATGATCTTGACTGGTTCGGAGATCACTCTCCAGCACGCCGCGGGACGAATCACCATCGACCCGTTCACCGCTGATCAAGTAAATCCCAACAGCTATAACTTCCGGCTCGGCCCGATACTCAAGACCTACACCTCCGAGATCCTGGACGTCGCCCAGCCCAATCCCGTCATCGAGCACACCATCCCCGCCGAGGGGATCGTGCTGGAGCCAGACCGCATCTACCTTGGCCACACCTTGGAGATGATGGGCAGCGACCACTACGTGCCGATCATCCGGGCCCGCTCCAGCATCGCCCGGCTCGGCCTGTTCGTCCACGTGACCGCCGACCTCATCGACCTCGGCTCACACAACCAGTGGACACTGCAGCTGCACGCCGTGCAGCCCGTACGCGTGTACCCGGGCCTGCTCATCGGCCAGGTGACCTTCTGGCGTGTACAGGGCGACATCACCCTGTACACCGGCAAGTACCAGGGTGCGCGCGGACCCCGCGAGTCGGAGATCTACCGCGACTTCCGCCCTCCGGGACACATCGCATGACCCCCTCCCCAGAGAAGGACCCGTCCGCGGGCTGCGGCGATGAGACCAACCGCCGGGTGGTCGCCGCCGCCTACGAGCTGATCTCCTCGCGCTACGTGCTGGCCCGGCACCAGATCGGCGCCGCCATCCTCGACCGAAACGGCGGCCTCCATCTCGGCCTGCACCTGGATGCCATGGTCGGCCGCGCCGCGGTGTGCGCCGAAGCCGTCGCGCTCGGCGTCGCTCGCATGGCCACCACCGCCCCGCTGATCATGGTCGCCGCCGTACGGTACCCCAAACCGCAGGAGGACGAGCCCGCACGGCTGGTGCCACCCTGCGGGCTATGCCGCGAACTCCTGCTGGACCACGCACCCGCCTTGGCCGTCGTCGTCGGCACCCCCCTCGGCCCGCGCACTGTACCGCTGGCCGAGCTGCTGCCCCACAAGTACGTCGGCACCAAATGGGCCACGTCCGGCCCCTGACCCCTGCCGCAACCGAAGGAGAACGCACATGGACTTCCGCACGCCCGCCCTCGACCAGCTCGCCGACACCATCCCCCAGGAGTACTTCGAGCTGAGCGCCGAAGACGCCCGCGACCGCTACTTCGCCGACACGCGCATGCTCGATGGCAAGCAGCTCGCCCACAACCGATTCCGCACCAACCCTCGCACCATGGTCGATCATCTGCTGGAGCAGATGGCGCTGACCGGCACCGAGTCCTGGCTGGACGTGGGCTGCGGCAACGGATTCGTGGCCGAGCAGATCCGCCCCCACCTCTCCGACGGCCGGATCGTCGGCCTCGACATCGCCCCCGGCGTGCTGAGCGCCGCCCGCCAGCGGATGGCCGGTGTCGCCACCCCATGCGAGTGGATCGAGGGCAGCGCCGACGACCTGTCCATGTTCGCCGACAACTCCTTCGACCGCGTCACAGCGATCTACATGATGCACTACGTCTCCGACATCGACGCCTGCCTGAGCGACGTCGTACGGGTGCTGGCCCCAGGCGGACGGTTCATCCTGACCACCGACCGGCCCGACTCCATGGTGGAAATGTTCGACGCCCACTTCACCGCCATGAAGCAGATGAACGCTCCCAAACACCTGTTCAAGGCCACCCCCAAGGCCCGCATCTCGTTGATCAACGGTCATGACCAGCTCGCCGCCCACTTCACGGAGATCGACCTGCGCACATGGCAGGACCAGCTTCGCTTCACCGCCGTCGACCCGTTCCTGGACTTCTACGCCGCACACAACTACTGCTGTGCCGCCTCCCAGCCGGGCGACGAACTCGAAGCGGGCTTCTACACCGAGCTGCGTGAACGCGTCGGCGAGCAGGTACAGACGGTGATCGACCGCGACGGCTACTTCGCGGTCACGAAGTTCACCGGCTCCTTCATCTGCCAGTAACCGCCAGCGAAGCGGCCCGGCGGCGAAGGAGCGGACACCCCCTTCCGGTCCGCCGCCCTCCTCACAAGCCTGCACCCGCCACCTCCGGCACCAACCAGGAAAGGATCTTTCACGATGTTCACCGATCTGGTTGAACTCGACGGAGCACGCATCCTCATCACCGGCGGAGCCGGGCTCATCGGCGCCGCCATCGCCCGGCACCTCAGCGCCGTAGGCGCAAGCGCGACCGCCGTGGACGACCTGTCCGGCTACGACTCGGCCACCTACGCTCTCCTGGGCGCCACCCAGGACACGCCCGGCCTGGTCGTCGGCGACATCAACGACCAGCCGCTCATCGACCGGCTCGTCCGGAGCAGCGACTTCGTCATCCACGCCGCCGCGTTCTCCACCGTGGCCGGATGTCTGCGCAACCCCGACGCTGCCTTTCACGCGAACATCGCCGGAACCCACCGCATCCTGCGCGCTGCCGCCGACGGCAGCGTGCGGCGACTGGTGTTCATCTCCTCCGCCCAGGTGTACGGGCACGGCGTCGCGGGCCTGGACGAGGTGCAGATCTTCACCGAGGACCAGCCCATGAGCCCGCTCAACCCCTACGCCACGGCCAAGCTATGGGGGGAGACACACACCCGGCACCTGCTGGAGGCCGCCGGGGTGGACTACACGATCGTCCGGCCGTTCTCGGTGTACGGCGAGCGGCAGATTCCCAAGCCGGGTGCCTGGTCGTGGGTGGTTGCCCAGTTCTGCATGTACGCCACCCTCGGCCAGCCGCTCCCGCTCAACAACAGCGGCCGCCAGGTCCGCGACTTCGTCCACGTCGACGACGCCGCCCACGCCATCATCCGCGCCTTGATCGCTCCGCAGGCGAGCGGCGCCACGTTCAACATCGGCACCGGCCAGACCACCAGCATCTTGGAGGTCGCCGAACTGGTCCGCTCTCACCTCCCCGCAACCGTGTTCGAGGCAGCGCCCAGGCCCGCCGGCGACCCACTCGGCGGCCGCGCCGATATCACGCGCATGACCAGCGTGCTCGGCTGGCAGCCGAGCACGCCGATCTCCGACGGCGTAGCCCGCTACCTGGCGTGGCTGCAGGCCACCCCGGCAGCCATCCCGTCGTGGCTGCCCGACGAACGCGACCGGGTCACCGCCTGGAACACCAGCCGCTAGCTGGACCCCCCGTCGATCGAGGGTGGCGCGTCAAGGCTGCGACGCGCCGCCTGTCCCTGTCCGTTCCTCGCGCATGTAGGTGGTTCCACAATGAGCAGATCCCTTCGCGCAGCAGTCATCGGCCTGGGCTGGGCCGGCACCGTCCACGCCCGAGCGCTGTCTCAGATGGACGGCGTGGACCTGGTCGCCGTGGCCGACACCGACCCCGATCGGCGCGCCGCCTACCCAGCCCTGCACCAGGCCGTCGATGTCGACGGCCTCCTGGCCCTGGATCTGGACTACTGCGTGGTGGCCACGCCGACAGCCACCCATGATCAGGTCGGGCTCGCCCTGGCCGCCGCCGGAATCAACGCCCTCATCGAAAAGCCCTTGGCTTCTACTCTGGCGGCGTCCAGGCGTTTAGTCGACGCCTTCGACCAGCAACGCCTCGTCGCGGCCGTCAACCACACCGAACGGCGAAACCCCGCCATCGGTGAGCTCGTCGCCCGGCTGCGCTCCGGCGAGTTCGGCCCCATCTACACCGTGGCCACCCGCCGACACAGCCCGTTCCCTGACCGGATTCGCGACGTGGGCGTGGTGAGCGACATCGGCATCCATGACGTCGACCTGGTGGCCTACCTGACCGGCCACCAGATCACGTCGGTCACCGCCCACACCGTCCGCATCTCCGGCCGCTCCCACGAAGACCTGGCCACCGCGACGTGTGTCCTGGACGGCGGGGGGCTGGCCACCATCGAGGTCAGCCGCATCGCGCCGCTCAAGGAACGCCTCGTCACCCTCTACACCGCCTCCGGACGGGTGAGCGTGGACGCGATCACGCGCACCATCACCCACCACACCAACGCCGCCCACCAGGGCATCGGCCAGTCGGAAGGCTTTCCCGGCATGGCCGCCGGGCCGATGATCAGATGCCGTGTCGACGGGGCGGAACCCTTCTACGCCCAAAACGAGGCATTCCGCGACGCGCTCTACGGCCGCTCGCACGACATCGTCACCCTGCACGAAGGAGCCGCAGCGGTCGCCGCGACCGAGGCCATTCTCACTGCCGCGCAGACCGGCAGCAGCACGCCCGTGCCTCGTCTGCAACCGGCAGGCCACGACGTACCAGCCACCGCCCTCGCTCTCATGCCCCAGGAAAGGACCCTGCTGTGAGGCTCACCATCGACACCGCCGTCCAGTTCTTCCCCCGCGGCGGCTCGGCCCAAGTCATCCGTTACCTGGCCGCTGACCTCACCGGCCGAGGCCATACCTGCCGCATCCTGTGCGGCTCCCTCGGCCAGCCCGGCCAGTTCAGCCACGCCGAAACCTTCTACCAGAATCTGCCAGTCACGGCGATGGACTACACGCCGGCCGCCGATGCCTACGCGCGGGGCGGCAGCGCGATGGATGGCCAGGCGGCGCCGTTCCACCCTTCCTTCGAAGACCGTGGCCCGGACGCGCCGGACCGCATGTTCACCGCCGTCACCGCTCCCACGACAGCACACCTGGTCAATGCGTGGGCCCAGCATCTGATCAGCCGTCGTAGCCAACGCCCCGACGTCGTCCACGTCCACCACCTCAGCCACCTGCAGGCCGCAGTCGCCCGCGCCTACCCGGGCATCCCGAGGGTCACCACCTTTCACGGCACCGACCTCAAGCTGCTCGACCAAGCCCAGCAGCACACCAGGTTGGCTGCTCGAACAGGGGTGTCCTTGGAGCAGCTGGCGCGAGCATGCCGCCACCCTGACCCCGGCGCTCGCCATGACGCGCTTGAGCAGCTCCTGCCCCGCGAGCTTGAGGCCGCGTTGCGCGAGCGGGTACACGCCCTCGACTGGCGACACTGGAGCCACGCCGACAGTTGGGTTGCCCTGATGAACGCCTACGCCCGGCAGGCCGGCCGGATCGTCACCGTGTCGACCAGCGACCAGGCCGAGGTCGAGCGGCTGCTCGGCCTCCCCGCCCCCCAGGTAACCGTCATCGGCAACGGGGTGGACACCACCCGGTTCGTACCGCAACACCTCACCGTCGGTCAGAAGCTGGCGCTGCTGCGCCACTGGCTCGTCGATGATCCCCAAGGGTGGGCGCCCGGGCAGATGCCGGGCAGCATCCGCTACACCGACGAGGACCTGGCGGCCATGCTCACCCCCGACGGGCAGCTGCGGCCCATCATCTTGTGGATTGGCCGCTACCAGCAGGTCAAACGCCTCAACGTCCTGCTGGAGGCATTCGCCACCACGATCAAGGAGACCTCGCCCGCGCCGATCCTGCTGCTGTGGGGCGGCTACCCCGGCGAAAACGAGGGCGAGCACCCGTATGAGGCCGCACGCAGGCTGGGCATCGACCGGCACGTCTACCTGATCGGCTGGCGCGGCCACGACGAACTGCCGGCCGGCCTCAACTGCGCCGATCTCATGGCCGCCCCCGCGGTCAACGAAAGCTTCGGCATGGTCTACATCGAAGCCGCCGCGTGCGGCGTGCCACCGATCGCCACCAGCACGGGTGGCCCCGCCACCCTCATCACTGCGCGTGGGCCGCAGGCGGACGGGTGGCTGGTAGCACCCGACGACGTCGCCGACCTGGCCGCCGCCCTGACCTCCGCGCTCGCCGATCCGGCCGAACGCACCCGCCGATCAGCCAACGGCGTCGATCATGTCCGCCGCGATTACGCCTGGCCACGGGTAGCCGACCGATACCAGCAGGTCTATCAGGAGGTAATGCAACAGCAGCCAAAAGCTTGATCGAATGCCCGTGATGGTCTGACATGAACTGCGATAGCCTCGATGACTCATCTACCGCTTCCTTAAAAGCGCCCCTTTTCGGGGACGGCAGGAAGGCGAGGCACCCGCGTGACAGTCAGCCAATCCACTACCCATGATCTCGACATCGGCGACCACGTCGTGATCAAGCGATATCGGTCGTGGGAGCGGCGAGAACCCCACCGCGAATGGGCCGCGCTGACACTGCTTGCCGAGCACGCGCCCGGCCTGGCACCCGCGCCCATCCAGGCCGACCTCGACGCGGCGCCGCCCGTGGTGGTGATGAGCCGCCTGCCCGGCCGAGTGCTGCGTGGCGAACACGCCACGAGCGAGCAGGTCGCCGCGGTGGCCGCCGCCCTCGCCCGGCTGCACCAGGCGATCCCCACGCACGTGATCGAGACCGTCGAGCCCGCCGCGTGGGGACCAGCCGCCGCCGTGACCAAGGTCCGCACCTGGGCCGACAAGCAGCCGAACCTCGGGGAGGATCCCCTGGCGCTGCGGGCCTACCAGGCAGGGACAGCGTGGCTGGCCAGTGCAGCCCCCGACGCGCTCACCACCGACCCGCTGCCCCCGGTACTCGGCCTGTCCGACGGCAACCACGCCAACTACCTGTGGGACGACCATCAGGTGCGGATCATCGACTGGGAAGACTCCGGCCGTAGCGACCGCATGTTTGAACTCGCCGAAGTGGCCGAGCACATCTCCCGCGTCGACGGCACCTTCGACGCAGAGCACCTTCTGGCTAACAGCGACCTGACCCGTCAGGAGACCGCACGGGTGCGGGACTTCCGGCGGCTGCTCGCCCTGGGCTGGTTTCTGATGCTCGGCCCTGATGGGCCCTTCGCATCCCGCAACCCGGAAGGCACGTTGGAACGCCAGGCCGAGCGGGTTTTGCACCTGCTCGGCTGACGCTCCACCTTCTCAACACCAGCTTCAACGACCGCGAGCCCATCGTGGAAACCCCTGCTCATGCGCTGGCCACCTTCCAGGCCAGCGACAATAGGCGCATGCCCACCCCGACCCTGCGCCACGCTGCCCGCGTCGTCACCCTCGATGAGCACGACCGGCTGCTGCTGCGCTATGAGGAAAACGGCGGATTCTGGGCCACCCCCGGTGGCTCCCTGGAACCCGGTGAAGACCATCACAGCGCAGCGCAGCGGGAGCTTCGCGAGGAACTCGGCGTCAACGATGTCACGCTCGGCCCTGAGCTTGCCGTTCGCAGCAAGGACCACCTGGTCGGCGGCCAGCCGGTTCGGCAGGTCGAGAAGTACTACGCCGCCCGCGTCCACGCCGATGACGTCGACCCCGAGCATGCGACCCAGCCTGATGACATCCGCGCCTGGCGCTGGTGGACCCTCACTGAGCTGGCCACCAGCGACCAAACCGTGTACCCGATCGGGCTGGGTGACCTCATCGCTGGATACCTTCGCGACGGCGCCCCGGCCACACCGCTCGAACTCACCGATTGAGCCGGAGCGTCAGCGGCGCCTGGTAGGAGCGGACTTCCTCCACCGTGGCCAGGCCTGCCGCGTGCAGATCAGCCAGCAGGGCACGTTCGGTGGTCGAGACGACGGCGCGAGCCACCAGGGCGTCGTGCCGGGCACCTGCGTCGAGAACTGCCGCGATCAGCGGGCCGACCAGGGCCGCCCGGTCTGCGCCGGGGTGAACGAGCACCTCAGCTAGCAGAGCCTCCGCCGGCTCTCCGGGGTTGGCGTGGATCAGCGGGTACATCAGGGCGGCCGCCTGTAGCTCCCCGTCAGGGCTGGCCACACCGACCAGACCATCGGTGACGAACCGCTCGTCGGTGCTCCACCGCCGGTAGATGCCTGCGGCGACCAAAGGCTCACAGGTGGGGTGGACCGCGTAATACAGGCGGCCCAGCGCGGCGGCATCCTCCGCGCCCAAGACCCGCAGGTCCGGCAGGTCTCCCCCCGGCGCGGGAATGGTCAGGGTATGCAGCAGGGCGGCAGTGGAGTGCAGGCGCCACCCGGCTTTCGTGAAGAACGCGCAGCCGTGCCGTCGGATCGCCGGGATCTCCGCGGTGACCAGGACCGTCTCACGATCAAGCAGGCATGCGTTGACCTGCTCCAGCAGGACGGTGCCCAGCCCTTGCCGTTGCCAGCCCGGGTCGACCACCGGCCCCCACAGGCGACCCGGTACGCCGGGCCCGGCGGGGTAGCACAAGGCTGCTGCCGCGACCAGGTCGCCGCCCGCGGTACGGGTCAGGAACATCAGCGTCGGAGGGGAACCCTCGAAGGTCCGCAGCAGGGACCGCACCAGGGCCGCCGTCATCGGCCGCTGATCCGGCCAGCCGCGCAGCGCAGCATGGCCGAGGTCGGCGAGCTCCGCGTCCAGGAACGTACCGGGCTGGTAGACGGAGATGCTGACCGGCAACGTCACCGGCGCACTGGCGTAGTCAACTGGCGACGCACAGCTGTTCCTCACGAACGTTCCTCCTTGAAAGCGATCAGAGAATCGAAGAAGTTCGGGCGTTCGAGTACCAGCCGTGTCGACAGGCAGCGGGTCCGCAGCAACTCCTGCAGCTCACGAACGGCCTGGGTGTCGGGCAGCGTGCCCTCACGGACGGCCCGGCGCAGCGCGAGCAGCCGGGGAAGCCTCGCCTCGAGTTCGGCCAAGCCGACCGTTTCACGACCGAGCCACTCCGTGAAGCGCTCCTCGGTCATGACCTCCCACACCGCGATGTCCTGCCATGTCCCGTCAGGGCCTGCAGCGGTGACCAGGTGCGGGAGGCGGCACAACCCGAGCCGAGGCAGGGGCGGCCGCAGCGGGCTCGTCACCCACGCGCCGTGCAGACCATGCCGACGTCGTACTTCGTGCAGGTGCTTGGCGAAGGCCAACGCCAGACCGGCCTGGGCCAGGGCGGCGCCGACCGGAGCGACCGCCACGGCGTCAACCCAGGAGCGGCGGGCAACGCCGAGCGCGACACGCACCGCGGCAGCCGGGTCGTGTTCCTCGTACCAAACCCGGCGCCCCGTGGTGCTGCTGGTGACGATTCCCGGGCCGAACAGTTTGGCCGCGTCAGCGGCAGTGAACCACCGCTCTCCCTGCTGGGTAATCAATCGTCGGCCCCTCCCGTCGCGCTTCGCTCTCACACCGTCACGTTCTGGTCTCACTGACGAGTGAAGGGCGCAACGACCTGATCGAACAGGGCTTTCGGTATTGGATGGTTTTGGATCCTCGGGCCACATGGAAAGCGACACGAGGGGATAGAAATGCCGAGACAACGACACCACCCGGTGAAGAACACCGCCCTGCAGGAGGCGATCGCGGCCGCTGGGAAGCCCTACACACACATCGCGAAAACGATCAACGCTGTCGGGGCTGAAACTGGGCAGGGTATGTACTACGACCCGGCCGCTATCGCACACTGGCTGTCGGGGACCATCCCTGCGTCGGCGGCGGTTCCCGTCATCGTCGAGGCGTTCGTCCGGCTGCTCGGCCGTGACCTCGCCGCTCACGACCTGGGGTGGCCACACAACGAAGCGGCACCTGAGAATCCGTGGGAGTGCGATCCCATGACCTGGGTGACCCGCCTGGGGAGGGACGACATGCTCAACCGGCGATCGCTGCTCAGCGCTGGCCTGTACTCGCTTGCCGCGCTGAACCTGCCGCCCGCACTCCTCACCACCGTTGACCGTCCGGGGCAGCCTCGCCAGGCCGGCGACTCCGACGCCGAACGCATCCGCGTGATGAGTAGCCAGTTCTCCGCCGCCGACGACCTGTTCGGCGGCGGCCACGCACGCACCGCCGTCCTCGCCTACCTCGTTCACGAGGTGGGGCCCCTGCTGCAGGGCACCAGCGGGCAGGCCCGGCCCGCGCTGTTCTCAGCCGCCTCCCAGATGACGTATCTGGCGGCGTTCATGGCCTCCGACGCTGGGGACTCTCCCGGGCTGGCGCAGAACTATTACATTCAGGCTGCCCGGCTCGCCCAGGAAGCCGGCGACCCGGTGGCGAAAGCGACCGCTCTGCGGGGCCTCGCGGTCCAAGCCGTCGAGCTCGGCCACCCTGCCCGCGCCGTCGATCTCGCCGAGGCGGCGGCGTCGACCCTACGCGGCGGCCCGCTCCGGGTCCGCGCCTGGATGGCCGGCATGTGCGCCGAAGCACACGCCGCCAACGGCAACCCCAAGGCCGCGCTCATCGCGCTACGCCAAGCCGAAGCAGACGTGGAACGCGCCGATTCCGTGCCCGAGTCGCAGTGGACGGGCGCCTACCGCCGCGCCGCCCTGGAGCACCAGACCGGGATGACGCTCGCCCACCTGGCGGACCTGCCCGCCGCCCAGCGGCACCTCATCGACTCCAACCGTGCCCGCCGCACCGTCGAACGCCGCTCCCGCGCGCTCATCACCTGCCGCCTCGCTGACCTGCAGGTCCGCCGGCGTCACCCCGACGAGGCCGCCGCCACCATCCTGCAGCTCCGGACGGATCTTCCGCTGCTCACCTCGGGGCGCGTCAAAACCGAGCTCGGCCGGTTGCGGGCCTCCTGGGTTCCCGCCCGTTCCAACCCCACCGTCGACGAGGCCGACCGGCTCATCGCCTCCTTGTCCGATCGCTGATCCGAGCGTCAGCCGCTAGCTGCCGCCGACCTGCACGGCCTCCTGCCCGCGAACACCGCCTGGCCGGGCAGGCGCCCCGGCAGGGGGGGAAAACCGTGCGGGGGCGGCGCTGAGCGCGTCTGTGACGCGGCCTCCACGGCCCGCAGGGGACCCAGGTGGGGTTGAGCCGGGGAAGCCGTACGGTTCCGCCGACACGGAAAACCCCACCCCCTCTGTGCCTGCTGGCCGGGGGTGGGGTGGGGGTTTCCGCTGCGCCGCCTGGTCGCGTCACCCGCTGCGGGCCAGCAGGTTGCTGAACTGGGCGTTGACCAGCAGCAGGGCGTCTTTGGTCTCCTCCAGGGAGGAGCTGAGCAGCGTGGAGTGTTCGGCGGTGGCGGCCTGCAAAGCCCGGAACCGCTTGTGCAGGCCGGCGATCGTGGCGTCGGAGTGGCCTTCCCGCTGGGCTGCGGCGATGTCAGCGGCGAGCTTGTTGAGGTCTTCTTTGGCTTTCGCGGTGAACGCCGCGATGACCAACTCTCGCATCTCCTCCTGGTCGGGGAGGGGGACACGCACCAGGTGGCTGCCTCCGCCCATGCGTTCGGCCAGCTCGCGCAGCGCCGCCAGCGTGTCGGCGTGGGTGCGGTGGACGAAGTAGACGCCTCCGGTGGCGCGGACCCGTACCGCCTGCAGCGCTTCCACGTAGGTGCGGATCACGGTGCGCAGCCGGTCACTGGTCAGGTACCTGCACTGGTACCGGAACTCCTCTTCGATCTTGTCGAGGGTTTCGCGGACCTTCGTCTGCTCTTCGGGGGCCAGCGCGGTGATCGCGGCGTGGTCAGGGATGACCTGCAAGGTTCCCTTGCCGGGTTTGCCGGAGTCGAGCGGGTCGCGCCAGAACACGACCTCCGCGAGCCGAGTGTCGTAGGTGAGCCGGGAGCGGCCCTCGTCGCGGACCTCCCGCACCAGGTGTCTCACCAGCCGCAGCCCCTCACGGCTGACGTGGCGGATCATCAAGGTCGCCTCCCGCTCCTTGTCGCCCGGCGCGCGGCGCCGCCGCCCGGCCGGGGCGCCGTCCAGCGAGTAGGTGACGCGGACCCCTGTCTTGCCGGTCACCCGCTCGTAGGCGTCGATCTCGCGGATCTCGCCGGGCACGAACGCCGAGTCCAGGCCCAGCTCCAGGAACCAGCGGTGCATCATGTCGACGGTCACTTTCCCCTCGAAAATCGAGTACAGGACGAGGTGCCCCAGGATCGGCGTCTGCCCGCCCTCCAGGGAGGCGTAGTTGCTGAACGCTGCGAGCGTGTCGAGGGCTCCGCCCTCCTGCGGTGCGGCCTGCTGGGCTGCCTGCGGTACTGCCTGCGGGTCGATGCTCATGATCCAATTCCCTTCTGCTGCTTCAACGGGCGTTTCAGTACCGTGGTGGGGTCAGATGAGGCGGAACAGGTCGGCGGCCGTGTCGAGGTCGGCCAGGTCGGTGACGGTTCGTACGCTGTCGCAGAGCTCTTCCAGGGCCGGGCTGGGGCGGACGGCGACCGCCACCCCGAACACGCGGTGGCCCAGCAGCGCCTTGCGCCGACGCCACTGCGTCATCCACTCGTCGTCGACGCCGCACTCCCCGTCGGTGATCAACACGATGTCGCCGTGCCGGGTTCCGTCGCCGTCGTACTGCCCCTGCAGCACGTCGGCCGCCGCGTCCAACGGCGCCTGGAAGCTGGTGCCGCCGCCGAAGAAACGCTCGGCGAACTCCAGCACCTGCTCCAGGTCGGCGCGGCCCTCCCGGAACGTGAACACCTCCACCTGCTGGGCGTTGGCGAACAAGACGCCGACGAACGTGCGGCGGCTGGCGCGGGCCTGGTCCAGCAGGGCCAGCGCGCACGCCTTCGCCCACGCCTCCCTGGTGACGCCGCTGCCGTCCTTCGACTTCATCGAACCGGAGCAGTCGACGCAGGCGATGATGGCGCCCTCCCCTGCGATGTCCTCACCGCGCGTCTCGTACGTCATCAGCCGCCGCTCGGCCAGACGGCTGACGAAGTCGCCGCGCAGCGGCGGCACCGCCAGCGCGGCCAGCTCCGAGGGGACCAGCCGGCACAGGTCGTCGCCGAGGGTGACGCCGACCAGCTCGCCGGGCGCGCCCCGCACCTTGCTGGCCCGCTCCCCTTTCGCCATGGCGCGGAACCGGCCGATCAGTGATGCGAACTCCGCCAGCCGGTTACCGGCCAGCCGCTGCGCGAGCTGGCTGCGCTCCTCGAAGCTCATCCGCTGCAGCTGCCCGGCTTGTACTCCCCACCCGGCCAGCACGTCGGCTTCGTCGCTGGCCTGCTGCGCGGCTTCGGCGGCGGCGGCGCGGGCGGCGGCGTCGATGCGGGGGCCGGCTTCGGCGAGCGCCGCGTGAGCGTCCACGTCGGCCTGGGCGGCGGCTTGGTCGGCGGTTTCGGCGGCTGCGATCGCTGCCGCCACCTGCTGTTCGGCACCGTCAGGAACACCACCGCCGCTGTCGCCGTCGGCTGCTGCTGCGGCGGCGGCTTGTAGGGCGTCTTGTACGGCGTGTGCCGCCTGCGCGGCGAGCTGGCGGGCGTCTTCGGCGGCTTGGGCGGCCTGCTGCGCCTGCCGGGTCTCCTCCAGCATGGCGCGCAGCGCGGCGCTCTGCGCCAGTACCGCCATCGCCGCGGCGTAGGGGTCGCCGACGGTGTGGGTGCGCAGCTGCGTGAAGTCGGCGCTGCCCAGCAGCGCCGACACCACCCGGTGGTTCAGCAGCCTGGAACGCTCCATCTCGGAGCTGGGCCGCGGCTGGGGCGCCGCCTTGTAGGCGGCGCTCCACACGTCGCGCAGCAGGTCGTCGGTGTGGTCGTGCCGGTCGGCCAGGTCGTAGGCCAGGTCGCGCAGCGCGCCCGCCTGCTCGTAGGTGTCGCGCCACGCCATCTCGTCGAACGGGTCGCTTGCGATGGCGCTGGTGTGCAGGGTGGGCGGGGCGGCCAGGCCGAGCCACCGCCCGGCGCGGGCCGCGAGGTCTTTCAGCGCGGTCAACGGCTTACGTTTGATCATGTCGTGTGCCCCTTCTCAGACGGTGATCATGGAGGCGTCCATGCCGAGCGCCTCGACCATCACGCGGGCGTGCACGGCGCGGCGCTTGGCGTCGATCTCGGCGATCTGGGTGGTGGAGCGGCCCGCCGCCTTCGACTGCTGAAGCAGCTCCTCCAGGCGCTGGCCGGCCTTGCGGAGCTTCCCGTTCGCCTCGTTGATGGCCCAGTCGGCGACTTCCTCCCGCGACTTGCCCGCGAGCGCGTCCAGCTCGACCTCCAGCGCGGTGACACCGTCCAGCAGGGTCAGCGCCTCACGCGCGTGCGGGTTGATGAGCTGCAGCACCTCCCGTTCCACGGCGGGCTGGTCTTCGGGGGCGTCCCACAGCACGTGGGTGAGGATCTGCAAGTCGTTGACCTCGACGCTGGGGCGGCCCTCAAGGAACGCCAGCGCCTGCAGCAGCCGCATCGCCTGCCGCCACCGGCGGTCGGAGGCGATGATCCCGGCGCGGCGCAGCGCGGTACGCAGCGTGCACACGATGTCCACGATGGGGTCGGTGACGGCGACGGCGGGCACGTGGGTTCGGATGGCGGTCTGCAGGTCGGCCAGCGCCACCGTGGTCGGCGCCGCGGCGACGGGGGCGGAGGTGGAGGTGGAGCGCAGCAGCCGCGCGAAGTTGCTGAGGTCGGCCAGGTAGTCGACCCTGATGCGGACGAGCAGCCGGTCGTAGATGGCGGCGCTTTCCTCACCGGACGGCAGCTCGTTGCTGGCCGTGATCGCGGTGAGCAGCGGGCATTCGATCGGGGCGCCCCCGTTCTCCGGGTGGTACAGGCGTTCGTTGAGGAGCCCCAGCAGTTCGTTCAATGCCCCAGGCCCGCATTTAAAGATCTCGTCGATGAACGCGATGTCGGCCTGCGTGGCACGGCCCTCGAACACCTGCGTGTAGGTGCCCTGCATCAGGGCGGCCACGTCGATCGGGCCGAACATGCGCTTGGGGTCGCTGTACTTGCTGAGCAGGATCTCCCACATCCGGGCGCCGGCGATGCGGCCGGTCAGCTCCCGCGCGAGTTCGGATTTGGCCGTTCCGGGCGGGCCGAGCAGCAGGCTGTGCTGGCCGGCCAGCATGGCGGCCACCAGCGTCTGCACCACCCCGGAGCGTTCCATGTAGCGGTCGGAGACCTCGCTGACGATCGCCCGCAGCTGGGCGGCGGTGACGCTGCCGTTCCCGGGGTCGGCCGGGCCGTGCGGGTGTTGTGCTGCTGTGGTGGTCATTGCCCCTCCTGGTCGGTGCCGGGAGCCCTGAACAACTCCCGATATATCTTCATCATATCTAGTTATACTATTGATAGTCGCAGGTTTCGGGGAAAATAACTCTGAATTCCCCGCCGCCGGGAGGGCGCCCCACGAAGGGGCACCCTCCGGCGGCCGGCTACGCGCCGTCCACCACGTCCCGGACGCGAAGCTCCTCCCCCCGCACCTCGACGACCGCGCCGAGCGGCAGCCGCCCGGCCAGGGCGATCAGCGAGTCCGCCTCGACCGCGATCGCCGCCTCCATGCCGGGGACAGGGAAGGCGTACGCGGAGATCAGCGCCTGGACGTAGTCGTCGCGGCTCATGTCGACCTCGCGCACCAGGGCGGTGGTCGTGGCCTTCGCCGAGTCGAACCCGGCGAAGGATCGGGCGCAGCCACACCCTCCGGCGGGGTCGCCGCCGTCGCGCCCGCAGGCGGACGCGAAGCGAACGAGCTCACCCTCCTTGCAGTAGTGGAAGTCGTCGCCGCGGCGCCCCTGCGTCTGGGTCGTCGCTACCAGCAGATGCATGTAAACCCCTCCTTTTTGTATATCAAAAGCATAGCAAATTATGAACTTGATATACAGCTGGTGGTGTGATGAATTCCGCACCTCACAGGAACATCACGACGCCACAACCGCCGGCCTACGAACAGCCCCAGCCCCGGCACTCACCACGCGGGCGGGCGCTCCTGATAGCCACACGCCCCGCAGTAGTCGTTCGCGGCGTCTTGCGGATGAGCCGATCCGGCACCGCACGTCGGGCAGTGGAACACATGCCCGCAGGCGCTGGGGCGACAGCAAGGGGGCGGCCTGCCCAAGCCACCCGGCTGGACAACGATCGAAGAGTCGCCCCCCCGATCATCTCGTAACGGCCGTTGCCGCACAGGCCATACAGCCGACACCAGGACTATTCATCGCGGTGAGGTACCCGCTCCTCGCCCCGGGTCACGATGACAGCGAGCGTTCTCGGCGGGAAGTGCACCGCATGCTCACCGCTGACCAGCACACCCAGGTTGTAAGGGGCGCAGCTGACGGCCAGCACGGCGACGTCCTTGCCGGCGATGTTGTACGGCTCGGACACCACGGCGAACAGCTGACCCTCACGCCACCATGACGAGCCGTGATCCAGCAGCCCGCCGTAGTCGATGTCGCAAACATCGTCGCGCCGCTCGTGGGCGGCGCGACGCTCGGGGTGGCGCAGCAAACACGGACAGCACCAAGGCTTCACCGTGACCCGCAGGTCCTTCTCCAGCTGGCTGACGCGTTCGGCACGTTCGGCGAGCTGCCGCTTCATTTCGGTGTTGCGAGCGACGCGCTGGGCGCGGATCTCCTGCCGCCAGCCGCACACGATGGGCGCGGCCGCCGCGGTGAGGTCGCTGGCGGCGATGCGCCCCTGCTGCACGGAGCGAAGGTCGACTTCGGTCTGCAGCACCAGCTGCCTGACCTGTTCGAACTCCTCCATCTTGCGGGTGAGCCAGCCGAGGTCGAAGACCAGGACACGGTCCGCGCTGCCGTCGCCGACCTGGGCGAACGCGGCGGCACGGCCGGACCGGTGCGGCCCGATGTCGCTGTGCTCGCCGACGACCACCCCTCCCTCGGAGGCGACGTGGTCCCGCATCACGGCGAACTGGCGTTCCAGCGGTTCATGCGTGTCCTCGGCGGCGAAAGCGTACAGAACCCACCTGACGGGGTCAGAAATCAAAGTCATCCACACAGCGTAAGAATTCAATCACCCGTCGTGGCATGACGTTATGAATTCGCGGCCTCGTCTGCCTAGCGGAGCAAAACGCGGAGGCCCGGCAGCCGCACGGGAGCCGGGCCTCTATTCGTCAGTCGACTAGGTAGTGGGCTTCGATGTAGGCGACGGTGGAGTCATATGGCTCCCCTACCGGCTTCAGCATGTACCTGCGAAAGACTGCGGCGGTGGCGCGACGGGCGCCTCGGTTGCGGGCGTCGGCGTTGTCCCATGACCGGGCGAGGGTGCGGGTGACCACTTGGTCGATCTCCTCGGCCAGGTTCCTTTCCGTGATAGTGAGGCCGGGCGGTGCATGGTCGCGGATGATCCGCGTCAGGACACCCACGTGATCGTCGTCCAGCACGACGGCTTCGTCAGGGTGCTTCCCCGCGTTCACGATGGCGCGAGCGATCCGGAGTGCCTCGGACAGGAACTCCAGGGCGTCCTGGGAGTTCTGGATGATCCGATCCCGCAGCAACTTGATCCGCTCTGCGAGGGCGGTGTACTTCGCGGACCCTGGTTCGACGCCCTTTTCGAGGGCGGCTTTGATGTGATCCAAGATCTCCGCCGCGGACGGCGGCTTCTTGTCGCCGTCGTCCCTGCCGGGCTTGGGGCGGACAAGGGCCAGC
>Ga0233377_1000356_pt1 | contig 22331 bp, 22 predicted proteins | sample ElkDunMinimDraft_6_FD_191540 | JGI IMG/M metagenome (GOLD analysis project Ga0233377, IMG submission 191540) | Fecal eukaryotic communites from dung pellets of Tule Elk in California, USA - Elk Dung E36 | ecosystem: Host-associated > Mammals > Digestive system > Large intestine > Fecal | place...
GCAAATTTACCTTAGATAAACGTTTCAATGAATACTTACCTGAATTAATGAATGGAACTGCGTTGGGTGCTTTGAAAGTTCGAGAAATGATGGCACATCAAGCTGGATTAAAGGCTTGGATTCCGTTCTATAAAAATACGATGTTGGAAGGAAAACCAAATTTGAATGTTTATTCAACCAAAAGTAATTCTACTAGCGTACAGGTTGCAAATAATTTGTTTTTAGACAAATCATATTTTGATACCATTCAGAAACGTATTCTTCGCGATCCACTTGGGTCAAAGCGTTATTTGTACTCAGACCTAGGATATTATTTCGTGAAGTCGATTATTGAACAAGAGTCAAAAATGGGCTTAGATGCTTACGTTACAAAGGAAGTTTACGCAAAAATGGGATTGCATAAAATGATGTTTAATCCTTACTTGAACTATGATATTTCTAAAATTGCGCCAACTGAGGATGATAAATTGTACCGTAAACAATTAATTCGCGGGTATGTACACGATCCTGGTGCAGCGATGATTGGTGGAGTTGGTGGACATGCAGGTTTGTTTTCTAATGGATTTGAATTAGCAGCCTTGATGCAACTGTTTTTAAACAATGGAAAATATGGAGGCGTTCAAATTCTAGATCCAAAGGTTGTTGCAGAATACACGCGTGTTCAATTTCCGGGCAATCGAAGAGGAGCAGGATTTGATAAGCCAGTTCTTGGTTCTGGAGGTGGAACGTGCGACGAGTCCTCTTCACAAGAAAGCTATGGGCACTCTGGTTTTACTGGAACAGTAGCTTGGGTTGATCCTAAAAATAAGTTGAATTACGTTTTTCTGTCCAATAGAGTTTATCCCGATGCTGAAAATAAAAAGTTAATCACCATGGGGACGCGTACGCAGATTCAACGAATCTTCAGCGAAGCAATAGCTGCAAGAAAATTGTAACGCTAGATTTTAAGCAGGTTTTTTAATGGACTATATGCTGTTCGACTGATTGGTATTCGAGCGCCTGATTTCATAATGGCCAAATAGCTATTTTTTTCGAAAGATTCAATTTTTGTTAATTCATTGATGTTGATGATGAACGAGCGATGTACCCGTATGAAATCTTTCTTAGAAAGTGTATTTTCAAAGTAGTTCATAGTTTTCTTTTTAAGATGAACTTTTCCCTTGTGCATTACTTTGACGTAATCATCGTACGCTTCTAAATAGTCTATTTCAGCAGTTGGAATAATTTTAATTTCAGAACCATCTTTGATAACTATTCGCAAATGCTCATCCGGTTGTTTCCCAGAAATTTCATGCAAAATCGTAGGAGAAATTTCTTTTTGATGTTCATGTCTTAACCATTTTGCGATCGCTTGATCAAATCGTTGTTTAGAAAATGGTTTTAGAAGGTAGTCTACTGCGCTGGTTTCAAATGCCTTCAAAGCATATTCGTCGTAGGCGGTAGTAAAAATAATTGCTGGTTGCTCTTGAATGAGTTCAAGCAGTTCAAATCCGTTTATTTTTGGCATTTGAACGTCTAAAAATACCAAATCAGGTTGATGCTCTGCGATCGCTTTTACACCTTGAAATCCATCTTCACATTCTGCAACAACTTCAATGTTATCAAACGTACTAATGTACTCCAATACGATTAAGCGAGCCAATGGTTCATCATCAATAATTATTGCTTTTTTCATGAAATCGGAATTTTTATTGTGACATTAAATACGTTATCCTTCTGCTTGATCTGCAGTAGGTCTGAACGTTTGTACAATAATTTTAATTTAGAATCTATTGATTTTATTCCATAACCTGTTCCTCGGTTGGCTTCAATTGCATCTGCTTCGAAAGAATTCTTTATGGTAATAACCAAGAAGTTTTCGGATTGATACATGTTGACATTGATATTTACCGTTCCCAGTTGGCTGTTTAATCCGTATTTAATTGCATTTTCTACCAATGGTTGTAAAACCAAAGCTGGAATTTGTATTGATTCTATGTCTGGTTCAATGGTTGTAGTAACATTCAATCGATTTCCAAATCTTACTTGTTCAATGGACATGTACAAATGCAAATAACTCATTTCTTCTGCAACTGAATTGAACTCCTCTTTGTTCTTTTGGATGGTCATTCGCAGAAAATCTGATAAATTGAAAATCATTTGTCGCGCATCATCTGGTTTTGCTTTTACCAGTGCATTGATTGAATTTAGGCTGTTAAATAAAAAATGAGGTTGAAATTGTTGCTGTAAATTATTCATTTCTGCCTTTGCAAGCTGACGTTCCTTCTCAAGTAATCGTTTTGTTGCCAATTGTTGCGCGTGCATATGTTTATTCATCCACAAAACATTTGCAATTGCCATATAGACCAGAAAAAGCACAAGCCAGCGTATGTAAAATAGTTGATCAAGTAAATTTAAATAGAGCGCATCAGTCGGGTTTACCCATTTTCCATACCATGAAGTCAGTGCTGTTGTAGCGAAACTAAAAATTGCGATGATACCCAAATGGTAGATGGTCATGGCTGATCGTGAATGGTAGTAGGAATGAATACGATGCAGGATAAATGAAAACAAAAATATCCAAAAGTACGATTGAACAGCATCGGAAAATGCTGCGCTGAGAGATACTCCTTCTCGGCGCAACATCCCGTAAAATGCAATGTCAAGCAGTAAGATAGCCAAAGCTATCCAATGATATTTGTATGATTTTCGCTTCGATTCCACCACTAATAGCTATCAATTTCAACGCCTCCAAAAACACATTTTCCCTTTAGATACAATACTTTCTGAGAGGATCCATCTTGTAAAGTGTCCAATTGTCTTTTGTCTTCTATCCCCCCAAAAGCGGAAGTTAGTTGCGAAACAATTTTCCAATCAGGTGGCACAATTAATGTGATTCCTCCAAAAATACAATTCATGTCAATCGTGGCTTTATTTTCAAAGCTTGCTTGCATCAAATTGATCTCTGCGCCGCTAAAAATGGAAGTGATTGATGCACCTTTAAAATTTTTCGAAACTATATTTTTGGAAACGCCACCAAAGTAGGAGTCAACTTGTGTGAAATCATCCTCATCGATTTCAAATGTTGCCATTTGCTTTTCTATAAATTCTATTTTTTTTTTGGAACTAAAAAATGATTTTGAGATAATCATAATCCCCAGTCCAACCAATGCAATTGGTAAAATAAATTGCGGACTGATACCAATCGTTAATAGATCATTCAGAATGAAAATTGTTCCAATGACTATCAGTACATATCCTGCGATTCCTTTAAAATTGTGTTTGATGAGGTGAGTGACACCGATGGCAATCAATAATGTTTTCCATGACAAAACCCAATGAGGCATGGCATAACCCATTTGTTTCATAAAAATGATAACACCAACTGAAATAACGAGAATTCCAGTTAATATCTTAGCTACGCGTTGTCTTTTTACCCAATTTTCATCCATCATCTTTGTTTTTAAATGCGATTGTTTCATTTTTAGCTTTTCCATAACTTATAATTTTGAATCAAAAGTAGAAGCTACTTGTAGGGAATAAAACAACTAATCGGTGAAATGTAGCCATTTTTCGGTTAACAGTAGATTTCTGTGAAAAAAATGCCTGTTGATCTTAAAATAATTGTCAATTTTTAGTTTTTACAGCGTTAAAATAAACCTCCTGCAGGTAAATTAATTATATCTTTGAAAATATAAGCTCATAGAGTTGATGATAGAATAATTTAGAAAAGAAATAATAGAAAATATATGAAATTCGGTACGAAAGCAATTCATGCTGGTGTGCAACCAGATCCAACAACAGGAGCGATTATGACTCCAATTTTTCAAACATCAACATATGTTCAAGATGCACCGGGTGTAAATAAAGGTTACGGTTATGCGCGTGGAAAAAACCCTACTCGTGAAGCATTGCAAGCAAATTTAGCTGCTTTGGAAAATGCAAATCACTGTGTTTGTTTCTCAAGTGGTGTAGCTGCGACAGATGCTGTTTTGAAATTATTGAGTCCTGGTGATGAGGTTATCACTGGTGATGATTTATATGGTGGAACTTACCGTTTGTTTGTTAATTTGTATGAAAAGTTTGGAATCAAATTTCATTTTGTCGACTTGACAAATGCTGAAAATGTAAAGCAATACATAAACGAAAATACGAAGTTGATTTGGGCGGAAACTCCTACAAACCCAACAATGCAAATCATCGACATTGAAGCTGTTGCTAAAATTGCTAAAGCGAACAATGTAATTATGGTTGCTGACAATACATTTGCTTCACCTTATTTACAAAATCCATTGGATTTAGGTGCTGACATCGTGATGCATTCAGTTACAAAGTATTTGGGGGGACACTCAGATGTAGTTATGGGAGCTTTGATGACAAACAGTGATGATTTGCACCAAAAATTGTATTTTATCTTGAATTCTTCAGGTGCAAATCCTGGACCTATGGATTCTTTCCTTGTGTTGCGCGGAATTAAAACCTTGCATTTAAGAATGGAACGTCATTGTTACAATGGAAGAATCATTGCCGAGTTCTTGAAAAATCATCCAAAAATTGAGAAAGTGTATTGGCCAGGTTTCCCTGAGCATCCAAATCATGAAATCGCTAAAAAGCAAATGCGTGATTTTGGTGGAATGATTTCGATTGTTTTGAAAGATAAATCCATTGAAAATACATTTAAAGTAGCTTCTTCATTTGAGGTTTTCTCCTTAGCTGAATCGTTGGGAGGAGTTGAATCCTTGATTAATCACCCAGCAACAATGACGCACGCATCTATTCCAAAAGCGGAAAGAGAGAAATCTGGAGTTGTTGACAATTTATTGCGATTGTCAGTTGGTGTTGAAGATGTGGAAGATTTAATCGCAGATTTAGAGCAAGCTTTAGCTTAACTTTATAATGATATAATTAATTTAAAAGAGTTTTGTATTTTCTTGCAAAGCTCTTTTTTAGTTTAATAGAACGTTAATGGAAGTAATTATAACTGGAACAGGTTCTGGAATTGGTAAGGCGTTGGCTGAGCATTACCTTGAATTGGGACATAAGGTGATCGGCATTAGTAGAAAGAATACAATTGCACATTCAAATTTTGTTTTCTTAGAAAAGGATTTATTAACTACAGCTGATTTTGATTGGTTAAAAAGTTACGTAAGTTTTGAAAGCGAGTTACTGCTGATTAACAATGCAGGTATGTTAGGATCGCTTGAGCGTATAAGTGAACAAGCTCATTCCGATATCAATGATGTCATTACTTTAAATACCATTCGACCAATGCAATTGTGTCAATTTGTATTACAAATGTTGCCAATTAGCATATCACTAACGATTGTGAATATTAGTTCAGGAGCTGGAAAACGTCCAATTGCTGGTTGGGCATCCTATTGTAGTTCGAAAGCAGCACTTGATTTATTTTCTCAAACGATTGCCTTGGAGGAGATGGAACGTGGAAGAAAGTTGAAAGTATACTCTGTTGCACCAGGAGTAGTAGATACACCAATGCAATTGCAGATTCGAAATGCAGATGAGACATCTTTTAGTGCAGTAGGTAATTTTAAGGAAATCTATGAAAAGGGAGAATTAACGAATGTATCTGACCTTGTTAAAAAATTTCAACGATTAATGGATGTGCCTTATGATGGTAAAGTTATCCAATCATTAAGAGAGTTTTAAGAATTTTATCCAACCATTGGTAAGTGTCAATCGTTATAATTAAAGTTGTAATAAGTAGTGTTTATTATTTGATTAAGTAGCTTGCATTTCGGTGTTTTTAAAAACAAAAAGGTGCCATTAAGTGCGGATTTTAATTCGATTTACAGTTTAATAAGTAAAAGCCATACTTTAGAAAATTGTAAATTTTATATTAAAATTTGTTAATCTTTATTCGTAAATTGTCAGCGCTTATTTAATAAGTAAACTGTAAAAAATTTAAACCAGGTAGTATGAATAGATTAGTTTTAGGTTTATTTATGTTCGCAAGTTCGTTCTCGATTTTGAATGCGCAACGTATTTTTGACCCAACAAATAGTAGAGAAGGTGAAAGTGTAGAATATTGTCATCAACATGTTAAATTAGAAGACCTGCGAGTTTCAAATCCTGCTGCATATCAGCAAATGATGAATGATAGAATGACGTTAGAGAATGAGACAAGAAATTTTTCTCAAACAAAATCAGGCGTAGTATATACAATTCCAATCGTTTTTCACGTACTACATAATAATGGCGCAGAAAATATTTCACATGAACAAATCCTTGATGCGGTTGCAATTTTAAATAGAGATTTTCGTAGATTGAATGCAGATGCTAATTCAGTTCAAACACCTTTTATTGGGATGCCAGCTGATGCTGAAATTGAATTTAAATTGGCTACTATTGCTCCAAACGGCACTTGTTTTAATGGAGTAACACGCACGCAATCACCTTTAACTGTTGCTGTTGCAGGTGCAGGTGGTGGAACAGGGCAAATGAATGCTGCATTTAATGGAAATAATGTGTATCAAGGAACTTGGTCACACGAAAAATACCTAAATGTTATTGTAGCAAAAGAGATTGGTGGTGCTGCAGGATATACTTACAATCCTAATAACTGGGGTGGAGTAGGTAGTAATTCAATTTGGATGTTGTCAAATTATGTTGGTAGCATAGGGACTGGTGAAGCGGGTAGAAGTCGTGCTTTAACACATGAAGTTGGTCACTGGTTAAACTTAGATCACACTTGGGGTCCAAATAATAACCCAGGAAATGCAGCTAGCTGTTCGCAAGATGACCAAGTTGCTGACACGCCTTTATGTATTGGTGTTACAAGCTGTTCATTAAATTCAAATACATGTGATGATACTGCTAGTTCATTGAGTTCTTGGACAACAAACGTAGTGGATAATGTAGAAAATTACATGGATTATTCTTACTGTTCAAAAATGTATACACCAGGACAAGTAACTAGAATGCGCGCTGCGATCGTTAGTACAGTTGGTGGTAGAAATAAGTTATGGACGACTGCAAACTTAAATGCTGTTGGAGCTATTGCAAATCCGCCGATTTGTAAAGCAGAATTTAAAGCAAGTAAATTGGTAGTTTGTGTTGGAGAAACAGTTCAATTTTCGGATGAAAGTTACAATTCAGTTGATGGTTGGTCTTGGACTTTTAACGGTGGATCTCCAGCGACTTCAACAGTTGCAAATCCTACGGTTTCTTATGCTGCACCAGGAACATATAGCGTAACTTTAAGTGCAAGTTCTGCCGGGAATTCTGTTAGTACAACGAAAACAGCTTATATCACGGTTTTAGGGAATCCAAGTTCATTGCCTTTACACGAAGGATTTGAAGCGTATACAACCTTAGCGAACACGAATGGAAAGCTTTTCCAAGTGGGGGGATTTGAAATTACAAGTTCAGCAGCTCATACAGGGGCTAAATCGGTGAAGTATAGTGGTTTTGGCCAAACTGCAGCAAATATTGCTTCATTGACTTCTGGTTCAATTGATTTGTCACAAGAAACTATTGGAAATGTAACGTTCTCTTTCCGATATGCATATAGAAAGAAAGAAGCTGGAACGCAAGAGTTTTTAAAGCTATATTTCTCTAGTGATTGTGGAAGTACATTTGGAGCAGCGAAAAAGGTATTCACTGCAACTTCAATGACGAATGTAGTGGTTCCTACAAACTGGACACCTACAGCTGCTGACTGGAAAACTGTTCACGTTCCTTTTAGTAACTCAACATTCGCATCATCTTTAGTTTCTAATTTCCGTTATAAGTTTGATTTCGAAGCGAAGAATGGAAACAATTTCTACTTGGATGATATTAATATCTACCGCGGGTCAGAGTCTGACAATATCGTTGTAGGAATTGATGAAGTTTCAGGTTTGAATGATGTAGTATTATATCCTAATCCTGCTGATGCTGAAATCAATGTTAATTTTAGCTTGGTTCAAGCACAAAAAATTGCATTGACGGTAATGGATATTTCAGGGAAAGAAATCAAATCAACAGTTATCAATGCTAACGTTGGTGAGAATTTAATTTTAATCGACAGTTCTGAATTTGCAACTGGAGTTTATTTGATTCAATTGAAATCAGATTCAACAAATAAAACGTTGCAGTTTATTAAAAAATAATTAATCTTTGTAGAGTAATCCGTTTCAATTTATTGGAACGGATTATTTTTTGTATACGTGTAATACGTTAAAATTAAGTATGATAAACTCTTTATTATTTGCCCAAGAACAAGATGCTAAGGATGCACTTGCACCATTTAGATCAAAATTTCATTTTCCATCGTTTTCGAATTCTGATGTAATTTATTTTACTGGTAACTCATTGGGTTTGCAACCGATAACTACCGCTTCCTATATTCAAAAGGAATTGGACTCCTGGTCAAAGTATGGAGTTGAAGGTCACTTTATGGGTGAAAATCCATGGTATTCCTATCATGAATTATTAAGCGAGAAATCTGCAAAAATAGTTGGAGCATTGCCTTCGGAAGTTGTCGTGACACATTCACTTACGACAAATTTACATTTATTGATGGTTTCATTTTATCGTCCTCAAGGAAAGCGTACAAAGATTTTATGTGAATCCAAAGCGTTTCCAAGTGATCGATATGCATTAGAATCACAGGTTAAATTTCACGGTTTGGATATCGACGATAATCTGATTGAGGTTGCGCCTCGAACGGGCGAGCATCTTATTCGTCATGAAGACATTATTGCTAAAATAAATGAAATTGGCGATGAATTGGCGCTTGTTATGATTGGTGGAGTTAATTATTACACGGGGCAACTTTTTGACATGAAATCAATTACCGAAGCAGGTCATAATGTTGGCGCTGTTGTTGGATTTGATTTGGCACACGCTGCAGGAAATGTAGAATTAAAATTACATGAATGGCAGGTCGATTTTGCGGCTTGGTGCAGTTATAAGTACCTAAATTCTTCTCCTGGTGGAGTTTCTGGGATGTTTGTTCATAAAAATCATGAATACAAGCCTGAATTACCTCGTTTTGCTGGATGGTGGGGTTACGATAAAGAGACACGTTTTCAAATGGAGCCTGGATTCAATCCAATTGTTGGCGCTGAGGGATGGCAATTAAGTAATGCTCCTGTATTAGGGATGGCTGCACATTTGGCGTCCTTGGATATTTTTGATGAGGCAGGAATGGAAGCGATTAATAAAAAACGCGATCAATTGACCGCGTTCTTAGAATTTGTGATTCTTGACATTTCTGAAAGAAATAAAGCCAATGTAACTTTTGAAATTATTACTCCAAAAGATAAACAAAATAGAGGGGCTCAGTTGTCCATTTTGTTACATGGAAAAGGTAAAGAATTATTTGATGCGCTTTCAAAAATGGGTGTTATTGCAGATTGGAGAGAACCAAACGTAATACGCATCGCACCAGCACCATTGTATAATTCTTTTGAAGATTGCTTTAAATTCGGTTTAATTCTAGAAAAGGCAATTGATAGTACATCTATCTAGACAAAAAATTAAATATTCGTTTAATCAGAAATGGAGCAACAAATTTAAAAATGTTGTTCCAAACTGGTTTCTTATTTGTTTTTGTCACTTCCATAAATCCTTCCACAAGTGTAGGTAAAGTAATGTGGTCACCCATATCTTCTAAACTTTTTACCATGCGGTGGTAATGTAACTTGCGTTCCAAATTAAGAATTTCCAATTCGCGGTCAATCTCATCATAAGATGAATAAATTTTCTTTTCCATAGCACTAGTCATTAAAGAATATATCAGAAAATCGACGTAGAACTCGACCTTCCACAATCTTAGGTTTAACAAAGCTTATAAGTAAAGCAAGAAGTAAATAAAATCCTGCTACAATTAGAAAACCGTATACGTAGTTGTCTAAATGCTTACCGATAACAATTGCTAATGCCAATGAAGAGAATAAAATAAACAATGAAAGGAAAAGCAAAAGGATGATAAACTTAAGTATCACAGTTGCTGACTTCATTGTAACTTTAAAGCCCCATAGCTTGAAATATGCGATATTGCTATCTAAATAAGCTTTAGATTCCTTCTTTAATTGTTGAAAGTCGTCTTTTATTTCCTGAAAAGCCATCTTATTATTTTTTAACTTCCTTCTTCAATGCAGCTAATCTAGATTCAAGTGCGCTAATAACATCTTCTGATTTGTCTTTTCCTTGTTCTAAGATTTCATCTAATGTGTCTTCAAATTTAGCTTTTCCAGTTGCAACTTTTTCTTTAACACTACCTATTAGTTCATCGTATTTCTCAAGTAAATCATCCTTTTCACGATTGAATTTATCCTTGATTCTTCTTCTAGTGTCAGACCCTTTTGCAGGAGCTAAAAGTACTCCTAATCCTGCTCCTACCGCTGCACCTACTAATAGTGCAATTGCTACATTTGTTCCATTGTTTGCCATTTTTCTCAAGTTTATATTGGTTAATACTTCGTATAAATTTAAATGATAATACCTCAAAAACAAATAGTTATGGTTTAAAAAATGTATTTTTGTGGTAAATTAACATTTTACAATATTTATTGTCTAACCCTTTTTAACCTTTTTACAATGGAAAAATTGACGCTTCCGAATGTTTATAAAGTAAGTGCTGCTTTTTTTATTATTGCTTGTATTATAATCGTTTTTTTCCTTGCTAGCGATATTTTGGCACCTATCATTATGTCGTTTTTATTTGCGATTCTGTTGCGACCAGCAGTTAAATTTATGAATGAAAGATTAAAGTTTCCTTTAGTACTTTCGGTTACAGTTGCGGTATTAATTGGATTGCTCGCAATGCTCTCTTTGGGAGGTTTTTTGGCTTTGCAGTTGCGTGATTTTGTAGATGATTTACCTAAAATTAAAACTCAATTGATGGAGCATTACGCCTACCTTCAGGATGTTGTTAAAGATAAGGTTGGATTGAGTAGAACGGAGCAAGATGCATATGTGGAAGGATCGGTTGCTGGTAAAGATTTAATTTCAGGTTCATCAATTAGTACTTTTGCCAATAGTCTCATGTTTTTGGTCACGATTCCAATTTACACTTTTCTAATTTTGATTTATAGGTCATTGTTGCTTAATTTCATTATAAAATTGGTTCCTAAAAAGGATGTTTTAAATATTGAAACGATTCTTAATAATTTAAAATCGGTTGTTCGTAGTTACATTATTGGATTGCTTATTCAAGTTGTGTGTATTTCTACACTTACCGCACTTGGATATTTTGCTGTAGGGATGGAATACTGCATTTTCCTTGGTGTGCTTACTGGTTTATTAAACTTGATTCCTTATATTGGAATTCTAATTGCATGTGTAATCAGTTGCTTGATTTCACTTACAGTTTCAACAGATCTTTCTATCGTTTTATGGGTGCTTGGAGTGAATGTAATTGTTCAATTCTTAGATAATAATTTTATTATGCCTAAAGTTGTTGGATCTAAAGTTTCAATCAATGCAATGGCTTCCATGATCGGTGTTATTGTCGGTGGTTCTATAGCTGGTGTTGCTGGAATGTTTTTGGCAATTCCTGTGCTGGCAATGTTGAAGGTGGTTTTCGAATCTACAAAAGAATTAGAACCATATGGTTACTTAATTGGAGATGAAATTCCGCAATCGTTTAACTGGACAAAAATTAAGTTGATGTATAGCCGTCAAATGCGCCAAGAGGAACAATCTAAATCCGAAAATCAGAACGAAATGAAATCTGAATCTGGAAATGAAAAAGACAATTCGACTAACTAACAAGTTAGTGTGTAAATGTCATTTTGATACAGTTGTTTTTGCGTCATAGTTCTATGTAATTTCGTAGAATACATGTTTTGAAATGTCAGAAGAGAACGAATTATTCAAGAAGAAGCAAGAAGCATCTCCAAAAGATAAGGTTAAGGCTGAAAAGCAACCTAAATCTGAGAAGAAGGCGACTAAATCCGCTGTAAGTATTGCAGGCAAAATAAATAAGAAAAAGATCAAATCTGTTATTGGTGTGATCTTTATTTTAATGTCCTTTTACTTGTTTCTGTCATTTTTGTCGTATTTGTTTAATTGGCAAGCCGACCAAGATCGCGTAATGAATAAAGGATTCTTCGAATTTTTATTTGAGGAAAATGATGAGCCTGTTGCCAATTGGTTGGGTAAATTTGGTGCGTGGACTTCTCACCTTTTTATTTATAAGTGGTTCGGGATTTCTTCCTTTGGATTTTGTCTTCTAATGTTGATTTCTGGATTTAAAATTGCTTTGAATATTCGTTTGATGCCAATCTTGAAAACCTATGGAATAACGTTGGTTTTCATTGTGTGGAGTTCCATTTTCTTAGGTTTCTTTGCAAATAATATTAATTATTTAGGTGGAGCTTTTGGCTATCAAATCAATCAATGGTTATCCTTGACTTTAGGCAGTTTTGGAACTTTTATTTTGATATTGGTTCTTTGCTACATATCTGTTATCTCTGTTTTAAATCCAGATTTTTCAAAATTATTCTCCCTGTTTACTAAAAAATCTATTATTGAAGAGGAGGTTAGTCGTGAGCAAGAAGGAAAGATGATGGATGTAAACGTTATCAACCCAATTCGCGATGAGCAGATTAAAGAAGATCAACGTTCTGAAGCAGTAGTATTTAATGAAGAAGACGAAGAGGCTACTGAAGACGAAATGCCTTTTATGGTTAATGATACTGCATTAGAAATGGAAGTTCCCTTTGTACCAAAAGTTTCAACTCCAACTTTTGAAATCGATGAAATGGAAATTGAAGTTCCTGTTGATGAGATGGAGGTTGGAAAAGATATTGCATCAGAACCTACAGAAGAAAGGGATTTTTCAGTTTCCATTGCAGATGAAGATGATTCGTTTGATGAAAATGATTTGGATAAGCTGCGCAAGGAATTTGGTGACTACGATCCAAAATTAGATTTGGCAAGTTATATTTTACCTCCAATTGAGTTGTTGAATGACTATGGTGGAAAGGGGATTTCGGTGAATAAGAATGAGTTGGAAGAAAACAAAAATCGAATTGTTGAAACGCTTTCTCATTATAAAATCGAAATTTCTAAGATTAAAGCCACTGTCGGTCCAACCGTGACGCTTTATGAAATTGTACCTGCTCCTGGCGTTCGTATTTCCAAAATTAAAAACTTGGAAGATGACATCGCTTTGAGCTTGTCAGCGCTTGGAATTCGTATCATTGCGCCAATACCTGGAAAAGGAACGATTGGTATCGAGGTGCCGAACTCTAATCCAGATATGGTAAGTATGCGTGCATTGATTGCATCAGAAAAATTCCAAAATTCGGATGCTGAGTTGCCCGTTGTGATGGGTAAAACAATTACAAACGAAACGTTTACGTTTGACCTTACAAAAATGCCTCACCTTTTAGTAGCTGGCGCAACGGGTCAAGGAAAATCAGTTGGATTAAATGCCATCTTGGTTTCATTGCTTTACAAGAAACACCCTTCTCAAGTTAAATTTGTATTGGTCGATCCGAAAAAGGTGGAATTGACGCTTTACAATCGTATTGAACGTCACTTCTTAGCGAAATTACCTGGTGAAGGCGACGCAATTATTACGGATACATCTAAAGTTGTCAATACGTTGAATTCACTTTGTATTGAAATGGATGATCGTTACGAATTGTTGAAAGATGCGCAATGTAGAACGATTAAAGAATACAACGCGAAGTTCATTCAACGCCGTTTAAATCCTGAAAAAGGTCACCGCTATTTGCCTTACATCGTTGTATTAATCGATGAGTTTGCCGATTTGATTATGACAGCAGGGAAGGAGGTAGAGCATCCAATTGCGCGTATTGCTCAACTTGCTCGTGCGATTGGTATTCACTTGATTGTTGCTACACAACGACCTTCTGTTAACGTAATTACGGGGATGATTAAAGCCAATTTCCCAGCTCGTATTGCATTCCGTGTATTGTCGAAGATTGACTCTAGAACAATTTTAGATGCTTCGGGTGCCGATCAATTGATTGGACGAGGGGATATGTTGGTTTCAACAGGTTCTGATTTGGTTCGTTTGCAATGTGGTTTTGTTGATACGCCTGAGGTTGAGAAAATTTGTCAGTTTATTGGTGAGCAACGTGCTTATCCAGAGGCAATGATTCTTCCTGAATATGTTGGTGAAGGAGGTGAATCTGGAAGTGATTTTGATGCGGATGAATTAGATGCGCTTTTCGCTGATGCAGCACGAATTGTTGTCAATAGTCAGCAAGGATCTGCAAGTTTATTGCAACGTAAATTGAAGTTGGGTTACAACCGTGCAGGTCGATTGGTCGATCAACTTGAAGGAATGGGAATTATCGGGCCTTTCCAAGGAAGTAAGGCGCGCGAAGTACTTTACACGGATATTGTGGCGCTGGATGAGTTTTTGGCTTCTAAAGGACTGTTTTAACTATGAAGTTGGATAAATTCGTTACGGCAATTGTCATCGTTGTCGCTTTAGCGTATTTCTTTCCGCAATTTGGTGTTGATCCAAACATTCCGCTGGGAACGATTTCTAGTATAGGAATATCACTTATTTTCTTTTTTTACGGATTGAAGCTTAGCCCTGAAAAGATAAAAGTTGGCTTGTCAAATTGGAAGTTACATGTATTAGTTCAAGCGACTACGTTCATCTTGTTTCCATTGATTCTAATTGCTGTTAAACCTCTTTTTGTTGGTGAACAAGGATTTTTATTGTGGATTTCTTTTTTCTTTTTAGCGATATTACCGTCAACTGTTTCTTCCTCAGTAGTTATGGTTTCCATGGCGAAAGGAAATGTCCCGGCAGCAATTTTTAACGCGAGTATTTCAGGATTAATAGGCATTGCGATCACACCACTTTGGATGAGCTTTTTTCTTAATTCTGAAGGTTCAGATTTTGATATGTCGGCAATTTATTTAAAGTTGTTATTAGAAATTTTATTGCCTATTTGCATTGGTTTAGCATTGCAACGATGGATAGGTTTTCTGGCGATTAAGTATGCAAATGGCTTGTCTTTATTTGATAAATCGATCATTCTATTAATTGTCTACAAAAGTTTTTGCGAATCCTTTTCTACGAATGTTTTTTCGGAAATGTCGATGGTTCAATTAATGCTAATATCGATAGGTGTAGTGGTTCTTTTTATTGTTATTTACCGACTTATTTGGTGGATTTCCAGTATAATGGGATTTAGTGTGGAGGATCAAATTACTGCAACTTTTTGTGGTACAAAGAAATCACTTGTGCATGGAACGGTCTTTTCAAAAGTTTTACTTCCAGCGTCGATTCCTGCAGGTTTTGTGCTGTTGCCTTTAATGTTATTTCATGCGTGGCAAATCTTGTTGATCAGTATGATTGCGTCTAAGCTTGCCAATCGACAAAACTAAAAAAGGAGCGATTTCTCACTCCTTCTTTCATTATTCCATTTCCATCAATGCTTCCGTTGCTTCTTCCCAGATGGCCATTTGTTCATCTAGTTTGCTTTTCGTGGCATTGTATTCGTCTAGTATCTTTTGAGATTTTGCTTCATCTGAATAATCTAATTCGGCAATTGTCTCTTGCATTTCAGCCAAAGTTGCTTCTAGTTGAGCGATTTCTTTTTCAGAATTATTGATTTTATTATTCAATGAATTTTTAATCTTTTTTAATTCCTTTTGGTCGTCTCTACTCAACTCAGCTTTTGGTTCTTCAACGATTTTTTTCTCTTCAACCTTTGGTTGTTTTTCTTGCTTCAATGAAACATCTTTTCCTTGATTGTTTAAGATCGACATTTTACGATCTAAGTATTCTTTCAATTCAAAGTGGTGAATTTTCAATGTTTTATCTTCAATATCCCAAATTCTATTCGTTAATCCGTCTAAGAATTCACGGTCGTGCGATACAACAATAAATGTTCCTTCGTAATTTTTCAAGGCCTTTTTCAAAACGTCTTTACTTTGAATATCCAAGTGGTTCGTAGGCTCATCGAGAATTAAGAAGTTGGAAGGGCTCAACAACAATTGACATAAAGCCAAACGCGTGCGTTCTCCTCCAGATAAAACTCCTACCTGCTTATCTACATCTTCACCTGTAAAAAGGAAGGTTCCAAGAACTGTACGAAGTGTTTTACGAATTTCTCCCTCAGCAACATCATCAACTGTTTGGAATACCGTTTTCGTTTTATCCAAATTTTCCGCTTGGTTTTGCGCAAAGTAAGTGATTTGAACGTTGTGACCATAGTTTACTTCACCATCACCTTCCAATTCACCCATAATGCGTTTAAGTAAAGTAGATTTACCAACTCCATTGGGACCGAGCAATGCAATTTTTTCACCACGTCCGACAGTAAGGTTAATTTCTTTAAACAATTGTTTGTCTCCAAAAGTTTTCCCCATGTCGTTCATTTCTAGCACCCACTTTCCAGGTTGTACACTTAGTGGAAACGATACGTGCATACGAGCGGCACCATCTTTTTCAACTTCGATGCGCTCTGTCTTTTCTAACTTTTTGATAAGTGATTGCGCAAAAGCAGCTTTATTGGCTTTTGCTCTATATTTATCAATTAATTCTTGTGTATGCTTAATGTCTTTGTCTTGCTGTTTTTTTGCTGCTTGTGTACGTTCCAATTCCTCAGCACGAACTTCTTTGTATTTGGTATATGCAAATGGGAAATCAAGCACTTTACCCATTGAAATCTCCAATGTTCGTTTCGTTACGTTATCTAAGAATAAACGGTCGTGAGAAATTGTAATGACTGCACCATCAAATGTTTTTAGGTAATTTTCTAACCATGAAATGGAAATAATATCCAAGTGATTTGTTGGCTCATCGAGTAACAATACATCCGGGTTATTCACCAAGATTTTTGCTAATTCAGCGCGCATTTTCCATCCACCTGAGAAAGTATTTAGAGAACGATCGAATTCTACATCAGAGAAACCTAAACCGCGTAATGTGGTTGTGATTTTTTCTTCCCATGAGTATCCATCTAGGATGTTAAACTCATAATTGCAGTCGTTCAAACGGTCTAAAAGACCTAAATAACTGTCTGATTCGTAATCTGTACGGGTAACTAATTGGTTGTTGATATCATCCAATTCGTTACGAAGTTTCGTTAGTTTAGGATTTGAATTATTAAGGTATTCAAAAACAGATTGTGTGGTATCAATAACAATATCTTGTGTTAAAAATCCAATTGTACAATCTTTGGGCATGTGAATTTTCCCTTCAGAAGGTTTCACCATCCCTGAAAGAATACGAAGCATAGTTGATTTTCCAGCTCCATTTTTTCCTACAAGACCAACTTTGTCACCTTTGTTGATTTGTAAATTAACGTTTTGAAAAAGAAATCCTTGAGGTAAGTGTAATCCTAAATTTTCGAAATTAATCATTCTGATTGGGTAATTTTTGAAGTGCAAAATTACGTCTTTTTTCTGATTAATAAGCTATTTGCTTTGTTATTAGATGCAAAATAGCCAGATCAATATAATCTGGCTATTTCTAGTTTTTACTCCGTTATTATTACATTTTTTTTGTACTCAATTTGAGAAAATGTATGATTCACATTAACGTTGCGATCTCTTGTATTGGTTGGAAATCAATCTATCAAAATAGAATGAATTTATTCTAAAAATCAGAATTTTATAAGTGACATTCTTACTGTTTAGTAAGTTTCATGTTATTAATTATGCCATAATTCTGACCATTCGTTGTTGTAGTAAAGTTAAAATTCAATGAAATTTTGTTTTTCTTCCAATCCATCTCATATGCTACTGGGAAATTATCAGTTGTTATTGTTAAACTATTTTCCGTATTTGAATAGTCGAATGTACTGATTTCTTTTTGTTGTCCAATTCCAACTTCCATCTTTCCTGTTCCATCTTCGTTGAATGTAATAATTCCGGCATTTGTCAGAGTAATTGTATTGTTTTGTGATGAATCTGTCCCTGTCTGATTAAAATAGTAATGATCAATGTTCCAAGTACCACCATCTTTCCAAAGATTCTTTTCAATTTGTTTTTCTTTTTTGCAGGCTGTAAAAGTGAATACAATTAATAGTAATGCGAATAGGTTTTTCATTATAAAGCGATTTTAGTTTTGATAAATTTAAACTTAAATTATTGATTTCTCGATAAGATAGGGTTTTATTTGCACAAAAAAAGCCATCTACTAAGAGATGGCTTTAAATGATTTGGATTCAATTACTGAACTCTTGTTATAGTTACTTCACCTGCAATTGGGTTGCCAGAATCGAAGCTCATTGTATTGTTATCTGACCAATTTAAATCTTGATCTGTTACATTAATCAATTGACCGATTGATGCAGTAACTTTAGTTCTTGTTGAGTTAATTGAGTATGTTCCTGCAGTGTCTTGTCCACCGAAATTCAACACTACTGTTCCATCGTTAGAGAATGTTAATGTTGCACCAAGCGCTGCAAGAGACCATTTTCCTGTTCCTGCATACTCAGGGTCGAAAGTTGTAGGGTCTGTTTGACCACCACCAGTGCCTCCACCACCGCCACCAGTAGGAGGAGTTACGGGAACAGCTGGAGTGGATTCTGGTTTAACTTCTTCTTTTTTACAGCTTGTAGAGGCTAAACCTAAGCCTAAACACAATGCCATTACAAATAATTTTTTCATAGCGTTTTATAATTTTATTTCCTGAAAATTAATAAATCTTTTGTTACGTTTTGCAAGGATGTTAAATTAACATAAAGTTTATTTGATTTTCTGTTGAATTATGGCATATTTGGTGTTGTTTGTATTTGTAGGATGTCACATTAGCTGGTTTTAAAGTGTTAGGTATGCATATAAAATAATTTGGGCGTGCATAGTTTGTAAATAAGAAAGAAGAAAAGTCGCAAGGTTTGTTTTGACTTTCTACTCAATTTTTTACTACCTAATAGTTTCGAGCTAATATCTATTTTTATTTGATTGACATCTCCTCAAATTTAAGCTTGTAAACTGGACGTATTATTCCTAGCTTACAATAATTTTTTCATATTCTCTTTTCTAAAAATAGAGCTTACGTGTACGTCTTTACTTAAGGAAATTGTGTAATTAGCAACTGAGTTTATCTAGTCAATTGCATGACTTTTATTGAGATTAGTGAATTTTAAACTTCGCATATTTAATCGTCGCACCTCTTCCAGTAAAAAGTGTTTCATAATACGTTTTTATATGAAAAATGTCTCTCGTAGTTTGATCTAAATTTTCAGGTAGAGACCCATATAAATCCCACGTTAATTCAAGACACTCGTATTTATGTTCATTTATTTGTTCTTCTGTATATTCAAATAGGATATCGCTATCTGTTTTTATATGTACAATTCCTCCTGGTTTCAGCAATTTTTTATAGCGTTCAATAAATGGTGGAGATGTTAACCTTTTATTTGGTTTTTTGGGTTGTGGATCTGAGAATGTAAGCCATATTTCATCAATTTCATTTTCACCGAAACTGTCTGTAATGAAATCGATTTTAGTTCTGCAGAATGCAACATTAGTCATGTTCATATTCAGCGCTTGCGTAGCACCAATATACATTCTGTTACCTTTGATATCAACGCCAATGAAATTTTTATCAGGAAAATGTTGTGCTAGACCAACAGTGTATTCACCTTTGCCACACCCTAATTCAAGTACGATAGGTTTATCGTTTTTAAAAACTTCTTGATGCCATTTGCCTTTTAAATAAAATTCTTGTTGAATTTCTGGTTCATAAAAGTGAGGCATTTCTTTGACTGCGGCGAATCTTCTTAATTTATCTTGTCCCATTGCTATTGATTTCAGGAGTGCAAAAGTAGCCATTTTAACTGATATCTCCATTTTTTTAGAAGGCTAGTGCATAAAAAAAGGGTGACAATATGTGTCACCCCTTCAATTTTATTTATTGTATGATTACAAAATTGCATTCAATTTGCTAACCATTTGCTCTTTTGGAACTGCTCCTACCACTTTATCAACAACTTCACCACCTTTTACGAAAAGAATAGTTGGAATGTTACGAATTCCAAATTTTGCTGAAACGCCAGGATTTTGGTCAACATTTACCTTCCCCACTACTGCTTTACCTTCGAATTCACCACTCATTTCTTCAATGATTGGAGTAATCATACGGCACGGTCCACACCATTCTGCCCAAAAATCAACTACTACAGGAATTGTAGAATTCAATACAACTTCTTCGAAGTTTGCGTCTGTTATCTCTATTGCCATAACTTTCTTTTTAAATATTTGTAATTCTGCTCGTACAAGCGTAAAAATAATAATTTTGAATTACTCTTATCAATAAATTTACCAATTGTTTAATTCGGTCAATTTGACAGCGTTTTAATTCAATACCGTCATTTTTTTCATTGTCTTTTGATTTTCTGTAACCAAAGAGTAGAAATAAGTGCCGTTTTCTAAAGTTGTTGTGTCAAAAGGAACTATGTTTCCATCTGCTTTACATTCCATGTTGTAAATTTCCTTGACAAACTCGTAATTTCCATCCAATAGTTGAATTTTTACTTCTCTCTTTAATTCTGAAGTGAAGTAAAACTGTACATTTCCTGATGCAGGTTCTGTTTCTAAACTATATAAAACACAGTATTTTTCTTTTGGAATTGCACCTTTTCCAAGGTAAGCAAGTAATTTTTTATAGGCAATCGCAAAGACTCCCAATGCTAAAGTGAAAATTAATATTCCCACTACAACTTCCATTGCTGTAAAATTCAAAATCATCATAACGAAATTAAGCCTTTAATTTGTGTAGATCTTTCGTAAACGTCAATGATGGAATCAACGCTTAACATCATTTCTTTAATTGAAACACTTAAATATTTTGAATTTCTTGAAGGTTGAGTAAGGATTTCAGCTTCTCCACTAAATAATCCATTCACTTTTGCAAGTAATTCAACTTCGTTTGGAATAATAAACTTGAACAAATAAACATTTGGCCATTCTTCTTGCTCCAACTGTGCGCGTAACTTATCAAATACTTCCGACATCCCCGTACTTTTTTGATAACAAAGATAGTCGTTTCATTTCTTTTAAGAGGAATGAATTGGTGTTCATTTTTAGAATATCGTCAAAATAGACTCCACCTTGACTGTTAAAATCTTTAATTGCCTCTAAAACATACATCGGATCAGGATCTTTTGATAATGTTTCAATTTCTATGTCAATTTCTTCGTCTGTATACCATTTTGAATGGTAAAGATCTACAACTGAGAGAAAATCTGTCACAGTTTTAATGATAGATTGTCCATCATTAGAAAGCATCAATTGTTGTTTGAATTGACTTTTAAAAAGCTCCCACTGCGTAAAAGCTTTCAAAACTTCATCCGAAAAAGTGATAGTTGTTTGAGCATTTATTGAATTAGCTGAAACTTCTGAATTCGACAGCACAAAATATGCCTCTTCCATTTGTTTCAATTTATCCATCTTTGACACAAACACTTTTCGAATTGGTGCTTTGGAAAGGAAAAATTGCTTGTATTCAAATAAACGGTCCTCATATAAATCGATCAATTGATCTGATTCTTCATGCGGAAAGAATAATTGTGCTTCTTTGATTGTCACTCGTTAACTCCTTTGTTTTTGCGCATGCGGATATTCATGAACTCAACAACCAAGGCATACATCATTGCAAAATATATGTAACCTTTAGGAACATGTTGACCAAAAGATTCTGCCACTAAAACAACTCCAATTGTAACTAGAAATGCTAAGGCAATCATTTTTACCGTAGGTCGCTCATTAATGAAATTGCTAATAGGCTTTGCAAACAACATCATAATAATCATTGATACAATTACAGCTGCATAGATAATTACTAGCGGATCATCTCCAGTCTCTTTTTGTAAGTCATTCGTCATACCAATGGCAGTAATGATAGAGTCAAAACTAAAGACGATATCAATCATTACGATTTGTAAAATGACACTCTTTAAAGTATTGCTTTTCACATTGGTTTCATCTTCGTGTCTTCCAAGAATGGAATGACGCATTTCAATGGTACTTTTATAGATTAGGAAAAGTCCACCTAATAAGAGAACCAAGCTTTGGATTGAAAAGTTTTTCAGTAATTCTATTTCAGTATTCGGAAATAAAGGAGTAACAGATTTCATTAACCATGCAACAAAAACTAAAAGTATAAGACGCATAACTAGTGCCAAAATCAGTCCTATATTTCTACCTTTTCGTTGTTGATCGACTGGTAACCTGTCGGTAACAATTGAAATAAAGATGATATTATCAATTCCTAAAACAATTTCTAGCATTGCTAAGATTAGGAAATATGAAAATCCAGCCCAGGTAAAAAGTGCGTCAAAAAACTCCATTGTTAAAATTTTAATTTCTAATCAAATATAAACAGAAACTATACTGATTTCTAATTTATTGAAACAATTATCTGATTAGTGTTACAAATCCAGTAAATTTTTCAG
>Ga0233377_1000357_pt1 | contig 22268 bp, 14 predicted proteins | sample ElkDunMinimDraft_6_FD_191540 | JGI IMG/M metagenome (GOLD analysis project Ga0233377, IMG submission 191540) | Fecal eukaryotic communites from dung pellets of Tule Elk in California, USA - Elk Dung E36 | ecosystem: Host-associated > Mammals > Digestive system > Large intestine > Fecal | place...
CAATTTCGCGTAAGCCACCGGCCCTAAACCTTACGATCAGTCCTTCACCCGTTTCTTCCAGCTCCTGGGCGGGATGGAAACGCCATTGGCGGGCGCGTTCGGCCGAGGATGGAAGCACGCGCAGCACGACCGCGTGGTCCTCTTCCCGCCAGATGCCGAAGCTTTGCGACAGCCACCCATCGAGGTCCCAGTCTGCTGGAGGCAGACCGGACGTGTTCGCCGCACGCACGTTGTTCATCCGATCCAAACGGAAGGGTACGGGCTCGGCATTCCGATCGGGCATTTTGCCAATCAGGTAAGTGATGGGACCATGCACAAGCCCAAAGGGAATCACCCGGCGCCACCGCGGGAGATCAACCCCATCAGCACGATAATCGAACTCCACACATCGCCCGGCCATGATGGCGCCCTGGATGGCGGCCAGATTTTCCGGGTCGGCGACAACGGCCGGCCCGGCGGGAACTCGGCTGCGCTGGAGACGGACTAATGCTTCGAGGTCTGGATCGACCCTTCGCTTCTCCCGATCATCCAATGCTGCCTTTGTCTTCTCGAGTAGACTGGAGAGCAATGCTGCCTGAGGCGCCATCTCGCGATTACGAGCATCGACTTCAGCCTGGAGTGCAGCGATCTCGGCAGCCGTCGGACGTGTGTACACTCGCCTCAGTGCATCTCGAATGCGGAACCGCTTGGTTCGTCCATCGCTGTCATCGACGACATCGAAATGAAGTGCGATCACGTCGCGCAGGCGCTCAGCGGTCCGCCGGGTAACCCCGAGGCCTGAAGCCATCTCGTCGAGTGTCAGGCCTTCCCCGCTGTCGCACAACATGTGGACAAGTTTCAGCGTGCGATCGAGCTTGGCCATCCTCTGGGTCACGGTGTGTCCCCCTGAATGTCGAATTGGCCGACCGGCAGAAATAGCAGAGGGCTGTTGGTTTCGGATTGTGAAGCTTCCAGCCAGTCACGTCCGGAGATCTCCTGCCTCGCCAATTCGTCCAGAGTTTCTGCGCTAGCGGCCGCGGCGAGCTCGCGTTCACGCGCCGATGTCACGATGGCGCGAAAGTCTTCGATTCGGCGATCCATTCGCTCTTGCCACTGCGGGGTCGCCGCAACGTCATCGTCTGGCGCCGCTGCGAGGACCAATCGACCAAGGCGCACTGTTTCGCCAAGCGCCAGAAGCGTATGGGTACGAGCTGTCGCGGCTTGGCGCGCCATGTCATCTTGACCTGCGGCCAATCTTGCGGTGATCCGCAGTCCTGAGGCCAATGCATATGCGTCTACGAAGGGCTCGCCGGAGAGGCGATCACTAGCATCGTCAAGGTCACGGGCGCGGCGTTCGAAGCTGTCAGCGAGAAAATGGGAATCCCGTGCGATCGCCGTCCATTCGGCGTTGGTGGCAGAAGGGAGCCACGCTTCCTCGACTTGATCGGCCAATGTGCGAAGCCGCGTGAAATCTTCCGCTATCCGTTCAGCCCGCAATCCCTCAATCCCTCGCGCTATCGCTGCAAGTCCGGGAAGGATGGCATCGACCTTCTGCTCAACGCGCGAGATCCGGCGAGCAAGCAGTGCCGTCCCCGCAATCGACACGCCAATCGATATTCCGCTCAATGCCAGGTTGGCGACCTGCAACGACTGGACCACCGCGACCGCAGCCTTGATTTGCTCGTTCTGGATGACGCTCACGGCCTCAAGCGCCATCTGCGGCAACGCCAGAGGTCCGGAACTCAGAAGGGAGGAGAGCGCCGAGGTCTCTTGTAAATGTCCCACGATCCTTCCCGAGGTGACGGACTGGATTATGGAACCGGCGACACGGTATTCGCCCGACGCAACACCGGTCAGAAGGTGACCAGGAATTTCACGCAGCAGCGTGTTGGCAAGCGAGCCGATCATAGTGCCTTCGCCCGCTTGGCAGCTCGGTCAAATTCGGTAGCGAGCTGCTGCAGAATTGACGGGGATTGTTCGCTCCCTTCGATCAACGAGGCGACGATGAAGCGTCGCACCCGTTTTCGCAGGCGGATCAGGGTCCGATCGCGTATCTTGGCAGTATTGAAGACGCCGGTCGCAAGCCCCAATCCTGCAAGAGCCCCGCCGCCAACCACCACCGGCCAGCTGATCACTGTGGTTGTCACCAGCCCGAGCCAGGCTGTAGTGGTCGTCACGGCCGCGAATGGCAGGGCCGCAGCCGTAGCCACCCCTGCAGCCAGTGGAACAGCGGCCGCAGCGACATCCCTCGCACCCTCGAAGGCACCTTCGGGATCTTCTGAATGTTCTGGTCCCCGCACCCAAACGGCTTGATCCTCGACCAGCTCAAGGAGCGCTGTGTTCGCCTCGTCGAGGATTTCGCTGGCAACCGGTTCCGCCACAGCTCGCACCATTGGCGCGACATGCTCCTGAATGAAGGCAGCCTGGCCGAACAGCCCGTCTTTTAGGCCTACTTTGGTGACCTCCTCTTCGGCGCAAACAATCAGATCGGCCGCGACCTGATTAAGCGTTCTCGCAGCGACAAGGGTGTAATCGGACGCCCAGTCGTCGATCTTGTGCCCGGCAAATATCCGATTGAACAAACCCATGAAGTTCCCCCCGCGGCCCCTTGACCGAATCCTGCCCTTCGCTCTGGCCCCTAGAAACAGTCTCCACGACAAAATCGGTCGTATCAAGCTCGAATCCGATCAAAAGGTAACTCAGGTACCTTGCATCCGATCACCAAAAGGCTTGTATAAGAGGTACTCGTAGGGGGCTGCCAACAATCACGAGAATCACGAATCTGCACGCCAAGTCGGCGCAGCAAATTCGTATAGTTTGCTGACTGTTGTCAGAAGGATATCGATTGTGACTGTTGCTCGTCGTTCAACTATTGTGTGCCACGGAAGACATGCCATGCGCTGCGAGCGTCTGCATGCTGCACGCGTTCGACGCCATGGCGTCCAGATCATGTCGTTCGAGCAAGCAGCGGTGCGGCTGGCTGGAGGCTTTATCAAGCCGATTGACGACGAAACGCTCCGTTCCACATTGCAGTCTGTGCTTCCCCATACGCCGCTGGGTGAACTGGAAAACATCAAGTCGCTTCCTGGCATGGTCAACGCTGCGGCCGACACCCTTCACAAGGTCTGGCGGGCCGGGATCGACCTGGCCGCACGCGCCGGAGATCATCCCAGGCTCGAAGCGCTTGCCCGTCTCGAAGCGGCCGTTTTGACCGAGCTCCCCACTGGAATGCTGCGACCCGTGGATATCGTCGTCCACGCGCGGAGCCGGATCCATCATGCTCAAAGGGTGCTCGGCGATCTGACCATTCAGGGATTAACCGAGCTTTCGCCGTGCTGGCGGCCCTTGCTGCTCGAGCTCGCACTCCAGATGCCGGTTACGTGGAATGCCGGCCCGCGCCGGATTCCGGTCTGGCTGGCGGGATCCGCAGTAGAGATCATCGAAACCAAGGCCGAGCATCCGGACGTCAGCGTCGCAAGCGCTGCCTCGGGACTCCACGAGGCTATCGAGGCTTTGCGCTGGGTACGATCCCTTCTCGCATCCGGCGATGTCTCCCCTCACGAAATCGCGATCGCATCGGCATCCCCGGCTGAATATGACGATCATTTCCTGGCCCTGCGCTCAGATGCGAACATCGACCTGCACTTTGTCCATGGCGTCAGGACGGTAACCACCCGCGATGGTCAGGCCGCCGCCGCCTTGGCCGACATTCTCGTTCGCGGCCTGTCGCAGACCCGCATCCGGCGCCTTGCCGCACTTTGTGGGGATGGTGCCGCGCTCTCAGCACTGCCTGAAGGATGGCTGCGCGTCTTACCAACTGATGCGCCGATGGCGACGCCTATCGCATGGAACCGGCTGTTGTCTCGTCTTGCGGCCAAGGATTGGCCGGATGGGCAAGACCATATCCCCACGCTAAAATCCGCGGTCGAACTGCTCGCAAAGGGGCCTGACGCTGCCGATGAGATCGGCCAAGCATTTCTCTCAGGCCGCGCGCAAGCGATTTGGCGCAAGGCGCTTATGGCTGGCCCGGCCGCATCGATCGACACATCGCTGGAAAACCTGAAGCAGGACGACGGCCTGGATTCTTGCGTCTCGGTTGCTTGGATGCCGGCAAGCGCGCTTGCTGCCTCGCCGCGCCGGTTTGTGCGTCTGATCGGCCTTAATTCCTCGCGTTGGCCGCGTGGAATTTCCGAAGACCGCCTGCTCCCCGATCACATCATTCCAACCCAGGTCCTCGATCCGCTTCCGATCAACCAGGCTGATAGGCGTGATTTCGAGACCATCCTGGCAACGACATCCGGGCAGCTCGTACTTTCTCGTCCGCGCCGCGACAGTGATGGCCGGCTACTCGGACGCAGTCCGCTGCTCGCAGGGCTTGGAGCCGAAGCATATCTTCGTCGCAACGCGGTTCCGCTACATGCGTTCAGCGAAACCGATCGCTTGATGGCCAGAACGGGAGAGTTTCGCGCCTCTCCCCAAGCGGCCAGTGCCTTGGCCTGCTGGAGAGATTGGAAGCGGGATGAGATTACGGCCCACGATGGCAAAGTGAGGCCTGACCACCCCTTGATCCAGGCCATCCTCGATCGCACGCAGTCCGCCAGCTCGCTACGGCGCCTACTCCGCAACCCCCTCGGCTTCGTCTGGGTTTATGGGCTCAACTGGAGTGCCCCGGAAACCGGCGCCGAACCGTTGGTTCTCGAGCCCCTGGAAATGGGCGAACTCGTCCATATGGTGCTCGACATCGCCCTCCAGAGCATCGAAGCCGCCGGCGGTCTTGGCAGCGCAACAGGGCAAGCGATCGCCGATTTGGTCGCGGCTGCCGCGGCGCGAGTCGCGGCCGATTGGGAGAGCGAACGTCCGGTGCCGCCGGCCGTCATCTGGACTCGCACGATCGAAGACGCTCGAGTGACGGCTAGCAATGCCCTGACCTATGGCAATCAGGAACTGGCGGGAGCACGGAGCTTTGCCGAGGTCCCGTTCGGTGGATCAATGGCCAAATCGGAAGGCGCCATTCCCTGGGATCCAAGCACCAGAGTCGAAATTCCCGGGGCCGGCTTTGCGATCAAGGGGTATATCGACCGCCTCGACATTCTTGATGATGGCAAGCGCGCCATTGTGCGAGATTACAAGACCGGGCGAGCGCCACGGTCGGCCATACGTCTCAACGGAGGTAAGGAACTTCAGCGCTGCCTCTATGGCTTCGCGGTGAAATCCCTGCTCGGCGAGGATGTGGGCATAACCGCGTCTCTGTTGTATCCGCGCGAGAACCTGGATCTTCAGCTCGACGATCCCGACGCTGTGTTGTCCGAGGTCACAGGCTACCTCGTTGCGGCCCGGTCGAACCTGCAATCCGGGTTGGCGATTCCCGGCCCCGACACCGGCGATGATTATGACGATCTCGCCTTCGCACTGCCCGCGAATGCTGGCGCAACCTATTGCAAACGCAAGCGTCCAATCGCGGCAGCAATGCTCGGCGATGCGGCTCAGGTGTGGGAGGCCGAGTGATGACGAGCATGCCAGCGCAATTGAAGGACGACGGCGCCCGGTACGATGCGATTGGTCGGCATAGCCGTTCGATCCTCGTCGAGGCCGGGGCTGGCTCCGGCAAAACCGCGGTAATGGCGGGGCGCATCGCCGTGATGCTCGCAGAGGGAACCGCCCCGCGCGCAATCGCAGCGGTGACATTTACCGAACTGGCGGCAAGCGAATTGCTGTCGCGGGTCAGGGAGTTTGTCGCCGATTTGAGCGAAGGCCGGATCGCGCCGGAGCTTAAAGTCGCACTTCCCGACGGTCTCAGCGACGCCCAGCGCGACAACCTCGTCACCGCAAGCGCGGCAATCGATGAAGTCACCTGTTCGACGATTCATGGCTTCTGCCAACGTCTCATCAAGCCCTATCCGGCCGAGGCGGACATCGATCCTGGCGCTACGGTCATGGATCGAAACTTGGCTGATCTTGCTTTTCTCGAGATCGTCGATGGCTGGCTACGAGAGCGGCTGTCCGGCGAACAAGGCGGCATCATTGCCGAGATGGTGCTCTACAATCCGAAAAGCACGGTGGAACTGATACACAAGATCGCCGCCAACTTGCGCGGCAGGCGAACTCTGAAAGCGCCGGCGCCTTCCCCGTTCGCTCCGCTAATGGCGGAATTCCGAGAGACTTCGTCGGCCTTTGGCGATTTCATCAAGAATGCCGCGGCCCATGAGTCAGAGACCGCCGCCTATGCGGACGGCTTCGCGCAGATGGCACAAGCGGTTGCCGCTGTTGCCGAGCCGCAGTCACCCGCAGGCCTGGTACAGTTGTTGGTGGCGCGCCCTCATCCAGACGTTTGCACCAAGACAGGCGGATTTGCTGCCTATCGCAAGAAGGGCAAGTGGGGCGAAGCGGCGAAGCAGGCGGGATTGTCCAAAGCCGATGGCGAGCAGCTCAATATTGCCGCTGATGACCTGTACGCGAAATGCTGCACGGTTTGGGCTGCCATGTTGCAGGCGGTTGCCAGCCACGTTCTGGCTGCGCTCGTTGCGGAGGCATCCCCAATCCTTGAGCGCTACCGCGACTACAAGCGCTCCAGTGCGCAACTCGATTTCGACGATCTGATCTATGCCGCACGCGATCTGCTGCGCAACCATGAGGCCGTACGCCAAGCGCTTGGCAAGCGTTTTGCTCACGTCCTCGTCGATGAGTTCCAGGACACCGATCCGCTCCAGACCGAGATTTTTTGGCGGCTATGCGGTGAACCGCAGAACGAAGGTGACGACTGGACAAACTTCCAGATTCGCCCCGGCGCACTCTTTCTGGTCGGCGATCCCAAGCAGGCGATCTATCGCTTTCGCGGTGCCGACGTCGGAGCCTACGTCCAGGCTCGGAACGCTTTTATAGCGCAAAGCCAGGAGAGCTTGCTCTCGATATCGACCAATTTCCGATCGTGCGCCTCCATTCTGACCTTCGTCAACGCGCGCTTCGAAGCAGTCCTTTCAGCCGATGGTCAACCGGGCTTTACCGCCCTAGATGCCTTCCACTCAGACCCCGCGGAAAGCATCTGCGTAGCCGCTCTCGATGTCACGGTTGCGGGTGAGGATGGAAAGGCGAAGGTAGAGCAGCAGCGAGATGGCGAAGCCGAGGCCGTTGCCGACCTCTGCGCCCGACTGGTCGGCGGGCGGGAAATCGTCGATCGCCGCACCGGCACTCCGCGGCTCTGCCAACCCGGCGATATTGCCTTGCTCGCGCCGACTGGCGCCGAATTATGGCGATACGAGGAAGCCTTGGAGCGTCGCGGTATCCCGGTCGCGACCCAAGCCGGGAAGGGTCTCTTCCGACGTCAAGAAATCCAGGATTTGATTGCGGTCACACGCATCCTTGCTGACCGGCGCGACACTTTGGCCTTGGGCGCCTTGCTGCGAGGGCCGCTGGTCGGTCTCACGGATGAAGAATTGCTCGACATCGTCTGGGCGCTCCCGCGCATCGAGAACGAACCCGACCGCCTCCCCCGCCTGACCCTGTCGGTCGACGCTGACACCATCGCTCACGATCTGGCGCGCGCGGTCGTGGTGAAGCTCCAGGCCCTCGCGCGGCGAGCCAACAGCACGACACCGCATGAACTCCTGTCGCAGGCGATTGATGTGCTGCGCGTCAGACCAATTCTGGTCGAGCGCCATCGCGGTCAGGCCGAACGCGCACTCGCGAATGTCGACCTCTACCTCAGTCTTGCGACCGCATATGCCGTGCGCGGTCTGCGGTCATTTTCCGAGGCGATGACTTCGGCGTGGGAAGACGAGGCTCGAGCAGTCGAAGGTCGACCCGACGCGCAAGAGGAAGCCATCTCGCTCTTCACCATGCACGCGGCGAAGGGCCTCGAATGGCCTATCGTCATTCCAATCAACACCATGACGGGCGTCATGAGCCCAGATAGTGCGGTAATCGATCGCCAATCGGACACGTTCTATTGCCCGATCTTCGGCGTGCCCCCCGAAGGGCATGAAGCCGCGATCGAGGCTGAGAAGCTCGAGCTGGATCGGGAGCGAATCCGTCTTTGGTACGTAGCGGCCACGCGGGCGCGGCAATTGCTGATACTTCCTCGCCTCGATGTCTCACCATCGAAGTCAGCATGGATAAGTCTGCTCGACCTTTCGCTTGCCGAGCTCCCGGCACTTATTCCCGGCGATCTGCCGGAGAGCAGCCCATCGCCAGCAGGGGAAGCTGGCAACGAGCAAACGAGAGAGGTGTTTGCAGCGGAAGCTGAAGAAATCTTGCGGCGACAGGCCCATCTGACCTGGCTCGCGCCGAGCCGCAACGAAAACGTCTCTGGCCCGGTAGTCGTCAAGGAAGAGGCTGACATCTGGACCGATTCCGACGACAGGCAGCCTCAAGAACTCGCGCCGCCGATTACCATTCAGGGGAGCCGTGAGCGGGGTCTGATCCTCCATAAGCTAATGGAGGAGGTTCTGACCGGCGAAACCTCCGACGACCTTCGTTCGCTGGCCGACCGAGCGAAGGAACTGATCGCCCAATTCGGTCGAAGCTCCGTCAGCGATGCTGCTACGGGTCTGTCCGCCGAGGAACTGGCCGGCTGCGTCGACAAAACACTCAGGCTTGATCCGATTGCCGCGGTACGGAGCGAGCTGATGGCTGAGTTTCCGGTGTTTGCGAGCCACACCGCGGATGGACATGAATTTGCGACCTCCGGAATTGCTGACGCTCTCACCCTGACGTCTGAAGGCAAACCGGGGATGGTCGTGGATTGGAAAAGCGATGTTGCGCCCGATGCCGTGTCGCTCGAGCACTACCGAAGTCAGGTGCGAGCCTATCTCGACATGACCGGCGCCGAACGCGGAATGATCGTCTTGATGACGAAGGGGGAGATTATCGAGGTCGCTCCATCGAGCGTCGGTTCTGCGCCCTGATGAGGTCGAGACACCGACCTTGCCATCCCTCCCTTCCCGGTATGTTCAGAAGAAGCTTGCATGTCCTATCTCGCCTGGATTGATTTCGACCCCGAGGAGCGTCGCCGCGCTCAAACTTTGATCGATCTTTTCAAACAGCCCGAGGCGCGCGATGAGCTAGGCCTCGGCACTGTTCGTGACGGCCTCGCCGATCTCCTGTTCCCTGGAACCAGCACGATCCAGACGCGGCTGCGCTACATGCTGTTCATCCCGTGGATGTATCTGGAGGCCCAGAGCCGCAAGGCCACGCAGGCTGAGCGTACAGTTATAGCTCGCGATCTGGAGTTTCGGTTGAGCGAAGCGCTGCTGCGCGGCGGCGAGACGATCGGCGTGATCGGCCGCGACGCGGGACCAAACCTGAAGCGTCTTGCATCAAGCGTCTATTGGGCGGGATTGAACACGCTGGGCATTCGGGCGCTGCCGGGCACCCATTCGACCTTTCTGTCTTATGGTCCCGAAAGCCTGAAGGACCACGATCTCAAACTGTGGGCGCCAAACCTTCCGAAGCCGCCTGAAAATCTATTGGATGAAGCTTCCTTCGCGCTGGCAGATGGGGAAGCGGATTTCCTGCGCGATCGCATCGAGCGCCATGCGGGTTCAAGTTTGCTGAATGAACTGGCGCGCAAGGGGAAATCGTTCACGGAGGATTGGCCGTGGCAGATCAGCGAAGACACCATGTCGGACGCCAATCGGGCGATCCTTCGGCACGCCGAACGATTTTCCGGCGTAATGTACGGAGCCAGTCTTCTCTATAACCTCTTGCTGGCCCTTCGCGCCGCCGAGCGACCGAATGCCAAGAAGCACGCCGATGCCTCGACGCTCACGGAGGACTATCGCTCGCGCATCAAGGTTTGGAAGTCGGAACTCGATCATCTGGCGTTGAACGAATGGGATCTCGACGATCTTTTCGGTCTGATTGGAAAGACCAGCCACAACCTCACCAAATCATCACGAGATTTCATCCGGGGATGGGTGACGATAGCCCGTGATGGAAATGGTCCACTTGAGGCGGATCAGCTGGCGATAGAGTTGCTGAAGCAGCGGGAACATGGTCTGAAACGGATGAAGGCGAGGCTCCTTCACGACGCACCGCTTGAACGCTGGTCGGGGGCGTCGGGGGACGCGCGGCTTGATTTCAGATGGGGTATCGCTAGCCGCTATCTCGGGGAGCTTGCCGATGCCGGCTGATCCCGCCTTCGACCCGGAAAATCGCGAACTCTATACGTCGCTCATGCGCTCGCCCGACAGCTATCGGTTCGACCACGCCGTGGCGACCACCTACTCGCTCGATTTCGAGACCGCCCTCGCAATCCCGATAGCGATCGTCTTCCGCGACGCCGAAAACCGCGACGAGATGTTGCGAAGCCCATTGGCCCTGCTTCAAAGCGTCGAGCGGATGGCCGGCCGGATGGCGATTTACTGCGATCGGGGCCGTATCAAGGAAGCGCGCCCGAATGCAGCGCGTCTGATGGCGCTCTATGAGAAAACGATCACCGAAGTTTCAGCTCCGGCAGGCGGCGCATTTCATCCTAAATTGTGGTGCATCCGTTTCCAGCCGGAGCGGAAAGGTATGCCGATCCGCATGCGGCTGGCCATACTCTCGCGTAACTTGACCAATGATCGGTGCTGGGATTTGGCGCTTTGCCTAGATGGCACGGTCAAAGACGATATTTGCGAAGACAATCAGCCAGTCATCGGGCTCCTGCGCGCACTTCCGGCATTGGCGAATGCGGCCAATCGGCCGGCGGCTCCAAAGTTCCTCCCGTCTCTCTTGCGCGACCTCGCACGCTGCTGGTGGGACGATCTGCCCGCCGGCGCAACCAAGATCCGGTTCGCCGTCAATGGACTGGAGGCGGGAGCCTGGTCCCCGCAAAGGGGTGAGCGCATTGCTATCCTGTCTCCCTTTGTAAGCAGCGACGCGCTCAAGCAATTGGCTTCGGGATATGATGAACCCGCAGCTTGCCAGCTCGTGGCCCGAGCTGAAGAACTCGACTGCGTCAAACCAGCCATTCGCGCCCTCTTCGAAATTCAAACCCTCGATGACCGAGCTACCGAATACGAGGAAGAGGACCGCGATGAAGCCTGTTCAGCTGATCTCGATGGTCTCCACGCCAAGGCCTATGTAGTCGAGCGCGGCTCACGCCTGCACATCCATCTTGGTTCGGCCAATGCGACAACGGCTGCGCTCGTGCCGACCCGCGGAGGCCGGACGCAGAATGTCGAGATCATGGCCACGCTCGATGGCCCGAAAACCCGGATGGGAACGATCGAGGATGCGGTATTCTCGGAGGGATTCCGACGCCTCCTGGCTCCTTACGCGCCGTCGGAGCCGCCCGAACAAGACGCTGCGGCAGCAGCCGAAAAGGCGCTCGAGAAATTGCGCACCAAGATCGCGGCGCTCGCGCTCGACCTTCATTGCACGCAATTGACGGACACGATCGCTCTCGAAGTCGAGATCACGGGCAAAGCCCAATCTTTCGAGCTACCGGACGGCGTGAGTTGCTTCTTGCGCGCAATCACGGTTGCGAATGAACGGGGATACGATGCGGCGGCATTGCTCTCAGGGGCACAGCCTAGAATGATGCTTGGTTCGGTTCAACTGAGCGAAGTCACCCGCTGGTTGGGGGTGCGTCTGCGCGACGAGCAGACCGGCGTGGAAATCGCCTTCACACTTGGCGCGCGGCTCGTGGGTGTGCCTGATGGACGCGACGCCGCCGTGCTGCGAGCACACATTGCCAATGTCGAGAATTTCTTCCGATATTTGAGTCTGCTGCTCGGCAGTCTCGGCGAAGGTAGTTTCCTGGAGAGCGAGGCGGCCGGCGAAGGGCAATGGCTGCGGCGGCTCGGTCAGGGTGGAGCATCGCTTCTCGAACCGATGGTCCGAGCTCTAAGCCTCGATAGCGGCGAACTCATCGAGATCGGCCAGCTCATCAAGCGCCTCGAAGATCCGGATGGCAGCGCGAGCATTGTTCCGCCCGAGTTTCTCGCGCTTTGGGCCAGTTTTGCACCGCTCGTAGCCGCCAAGGGAGCTCGACAGTGACCTATCGGGCGAACGACCATCTGGAGCTGCTAAAGCCCTTTCAGCGAGCCACCGTAGACTATGTGTTCCAGCGCCTGTTCACGGATGCCGCGCCTACACGCCAGTTTCTCGTTGCCGACGAGGTCGGCTTGGGCAAGACAATGGTCGCGCGCGGCGTCATCGCTAAAACGATCGAGCAATTGACGGGTAAGGTCGATCGGATCGACGTGGTCTATATCTGCTCGAACCAGGCAATAGCCGAACAGAACATCAAGTCGCTCAATGTTATCGGATCAGCGACGAAACCGCTGAACACCCGACTCACGCTGCTGCCGCTCGAGATAGAGCAGGAAGGGGGGATCGCTTCCAGGCCTATCAATTTGATCAGCCTGACGCCGGGGACAGCGCTTGATCTCAAGTCTTCGCTTGGGACGGCAAAGGAGCGCGCCCTCATTTTTGAGATGCTGAGGAAGAGGCTCGGCATCCGGCATGGCGGCGTGCAGCGCATTTTCCGTGGCGGAGTTACCGCTGACAACTGGCCCGGCTGGACAGACTGGATGCGTAACCAGCCGATATCCAAGGAAATCTCTCAGAAATTCAACGACGCCATCGGCGATGAATTCATCCTGCGCATCCGCGAGGCATCGGAGCTGGCGCGAAGCAAGAAAAGCCCGGACTACCCGCCCGACCAGCGCCCCGCCGCGATGATCGGAGAACTGCGCCGTATCCTCGCACGGATTTGCGTTGATGCACTGACCCCAGATTTAATCATCCTGGACGAGTTCCAGCGGTTTGCCGAATTGCTGCATGAGCACGATGAAAATCTTGCGCCCGAAAAGGCCGCTGCTGCGGAGCTTGCACGGGCGCTCTTTTCCTACTCCGGCTCGGACGGTTCGTCGGCCCGCCTGTTGCTGTTGTCCGCCACGCCGTACCGGATGCTCACCCTGAGCAGCGATGATCCGGAAGATGGCGATCACTACAGCGATTTCCTGCGAACCATGCGCTTCCTCTTCGGTGATGTGGACGGCGAGGCGCGTGTCAAGGAACTCGAGAATGAGCTCTCGCAATTCCGCCGTGCGTTGCAGGCGATGCCTGCGACACGATCCGCTGCGCGTATCCAGCGCGACCGCGTGCATCACATTCTCAGCCAGGTCATTGCCCGGACAGAGCGCGTAGACTCGACCGAGGACCGCAATGCGCTTGTCAGGGAGTTGAAGCCTCAACTGACGATTGAAACGGACGACCTAAAGGAGGCGAAAGCCGTCTCGCACGTGGCCGAACTTGTCAGTGCGCCCGGCATCGTCGAATATTGGAAGTCATCGCCGTATCTCCTCAATTTCATGCGTGGCTACAAGCTGAGGGAGCGCCTCCAGGCAGTTAAGCTGCGACCGGCCAAGGAGCTGCGCACGGCGATAAGAGCCGCCGCGCCGTACTTCATCGACAAGGAGCGGATCGAAAACTTCGCTGAGATTCCTCTTCGCAACGGACGAATGCGCGCACTCGCCAACACGGCCTTTCAACATGATCTCGACCGCGCGCTGTGGATTCCGCCTTCCCGACCTTCTTTCGGAGAGCCCATTCCGGTGACGAAGACACTGGTCTTCTCGGACTGGTCGATGGTCCCCGATGCGATTGCGGCGCTTCTCTCGCATGAGGCGAGCCGGCGCATGAAGATGTCACCGGATCTGGTGGGGCGCACTAGCCGCCCGATCGGCGTCGAGGAAATGATGCCAATGTTGTGTCCATCGCCCACCCTTGCCGCTTGGGCCGATCCCTTGCAGCTGGAACAGCGATTCGGACGAGCATCCGCTTATGATGAGTTGCTTGATCAGGTTCGTCAGGTTTTGAGTGAGCGCATCGATCCAGCGTGCCGTTCTCGACTGGCCGAGCGATCCGACCGTCTCCTGCCTCTTACGTTCGAGGCCGAGCTGGGCCGAGGTGTAGACTGGGGGCGGGTCGGTGCCATCGAACATGAAGCCCATGATGAGCATGGCGCAATGGCGCGGACCATCGAAACTATCAGAGACGCGTTGGATGCCGACGACCATCAAAGCGACCCCGACCCGAGGGACATTCTCGACAAGCTTGCAGAATTTGCGCTTGGCTCGCCTGCGACATGTGCGCTCCGTGCTCTCGCCCGCCTTTGCCCGGAGTTGCCGGTTGACGATCCTGCACTCGTTGGCGCTGCGATCGTGGTCGCGCTCGGGTTTCGTAGTCTGTACAATCAACCAGAAAGCCGCGCCCTACTGGAGGAAGCGTCGCCCCTGAATTATTGGCGCCAGGTCAACGACCACGCGGCGCAGCACGATCTGGTCGCCGTGCTCGATGAATACCTCCATCTCGTCCTCGAAGGTGAACGCGCCGAGCAAGTTGATCCGGCCGAACGTGCTCGTCTCATCGCTATGAAGGTCGTCGAAGTTGTCGCACTGAGACCCGCTCAGATTACACTCGATCATTGGACGGCCGGCCGGTCATGCCTGCAGGACCAAACATTCGAAATCCGCGCGCGGTTCGCCATGCGTTTCGCGACCAAAGCCGAAGAGGAGAAAGGCGTTCGCCGAACCACCCTCGTCCAGGCTGCCTTCAAGTCACCATTTCGGCCATTCGTGCTGGCATCCACGTCGATCGGACAGGAGGGCCTCGATTTCCATCCGTACTGCGCGCGGGTCGTTCACTGGAACCTTCCCCGCAATCCCGTCGACATCGAACAGCGCGAGGGCCGCGTCCATCGATTCAAGAACCATGCTGTGCGCCGCAATATCGCGGCAGATTTTGGCGATTTCGCTTCGGCATCTGATAGCTCCGAAGCGCCATGGACCGCCATGTTCAGGGCGGCGCAGGATCAACAAATTGACGATGGGCATCCCGGCGATATCGTGCCCTATTGGATTTATCCTGGCGAGGCGAAGATCGAGCGCATGGTGCTCATGCCCCCTTTCAGCCGTGAGCTTGAACGCTATGAGAACTTGAAGAAGTCGCTGGCGAGCTACCGACTGGCATTCGGGCAACCGCGGCAGGATGAGCTGATCGAACTCTTCTCAGGGATGAGCGAAGAGGTTGTGAGCGAACTGGCCGACTTGCAGATTTCGCTCAGGCCTGGAATCGGATTGAATGCCGGGTCTGATCATTCCACGACAGGGTAGTTTGGCATCGGCCATTCATGCCCAGGATTGTCCATCATCAGGTCGATGAAGATAGGCAGCAGGCAACCCAAAAGGGCCGCCCCGTCCCTCACCTGATCGCGATTGACGTCGCTATTCCAGGTTGCGCCGCCGTGAACCAACTGATTGCGCAAAACATATAGGCGATCGAAGAGAATAGACAGGATCTTGACCGTGTCATGCTCGAGCAGCGCGTGATTGATGGCAGTCTTGCTGCGCTCAAGCTTTTCTGCCCAATCAGCATAACCGGCGACGCCGTTCTTATGTTGCCAGAACGGATGGTAGACGTAGCGGTTGCCGAGAAGAAGCCGGATTTCCTGGCTGAACCGTTCCCAGACCATGTCGTAAACTCGGTGCCGGCCATCGAAGCGAACGAGCGTCGAGAAGAAGGCTTGAAACAATCCTCGCTCGCCCTCCGGAGCGGGCGATACCGCCGACGCCTCGATATCACCCGCATAAGCGGCATTGAACCCGATCCAAAGGAGGATGAAGCGCACGTCGAGGTCATGGGGTTCGGCCTGCGCTCGGCGTAGCCACGACAGGGATCGGTGCACGCGAAGTGTCAATGGCGTCGAAAATCCGTGCCGCAGTCGCCGCTGCTTATCTTTGAGAACGTCGGGATGGAGAGGATCATTGGGCATCACGGCCGCAACCTAGCCGGAAGTGAATTCGGAGCAAGCTGCGGATTGGTCGAGGCTATTTCGGTGCGAGATTGCTAATTTTGATTGCGAGTTCAACTCAATTGGCCACTTTGAAACCAAGCGATCCTCAAATCATGCATTGGCTTGCGCATATCGCCCCTGATGCAGACCTGCTCCAAACTCCCCGGCGGCCATACGTCATGTACGGCCAAATCGACTGAACGGTGGAATCTGACGTGCTTTCTTCCATCAATAAACTCCCAATTTGGCGGAGGAGGACATGCCTAGCGGCGAGGAATGACTGAACGATTCGCGTTCCCAGCACCAACCTATTTGTCTCTATTTTTGTCCTGTATCTCTGCTGGAATTCCAGTATTATCGAATTTAGGCCGGATTTTAGCACATTTTGTGACGCGAAATGACATCTTTGAATATCTCATTTTGTCCCGCATATTTGCCCTGCAAGCAAGACAAGGACTGCAAAGATGGCATTCAAGGCAGAGCTACTCCGCAAGAAACTCAAGGAAGAGGGTAGGACCCGGAAATTCCTGGCGGAGGCAACCCGCAAGACGGAGCGTACGGTTAGTCGCTGGCTCAACGGCCAGAATCCGCCCAAGGGCAAGGATCTTGATCTCATTGCAATGGCGCTGAAGTGTCGCCCGCAGGACTTCGATCCAAGCTATGCCGACGAGGGCTTGGGCGTTGCCATGTATGCCCGCGTGTCAGTCGCCTCGCACAATGCCTACGAGATGATGCGCTTGCGCTACGGCGTGACACAGAAGTCGATCATCGAACTGGCACCAGTTCTGTTTTCCATCGTGGCCAGTTATGCGCTGAAGGTTCCGGAAGATGACATGGCTCTGTACCATGAGGCTATCCGTCGAGGGCTGTCTTCCCCGCTGCCAGGTGCGCACAGCTATGAAGGCGCGAATGGTTTTGCAATTGACCAACGCGCCAGCGAGAACGCGGCTTGCTTTGGCCTGCCGGCCAGCGACCCCATGGATGCACAACCACGCAATCTTTTTTGCGAAGCAATGTCACGACTGTGCCTCGAGATCAGCGACCATGTCAGCACGGAATTCTTCTATGCAGCGGAGCCTGGTGATGCTCCTTCAGCGACGGGGTTCGTTCCGGACGTAGAATTGCTTGCCGCCCTGACCGGCGGTGACGCAGATCTGATCAAGGCGCTCGTGGAAGGCCGCGTCCGCCTGTCTAAATGTTGGGAAGATCATCAGAAATCTGGAAGCTCCAGCGTCGACGAATTCCCGGGCATCATGCGACGGGAATTGGCGAGAGCGAATGATCACCATCAGACGCAGCTTTCGATGAAGCGAGAGGACAGCCTTGCCAAGCTGCAAGCCTGGCGAGCTTACTATGGAGAGCTTCATCCTGATCTCGCCCGCGAATATGATCAGCTGGTCGCGGATTACTGCCACGTAGATAGTTGGCTTCCGGATTATTATGGGGAGGAGTTAAACGAGCTATTTTGGGCGAATCCCTACAAAGAACAGCGCTTTATCAACGAAGATCTGCTCCCTGATGGTCAGGAGGCAAACATTTTCGCGCGGCGCAATAGCCCTATCGCGAAGCGATTTGCTGAACTCCAGGCTCACCGCAACAAGCTCAAGGCTGAATTCGAGGAGTTCGGCGAATGATTGAACTCTCTCAACATGATCACGGTTCGCTCGTAGGCGGCAAGCGAACCCCGTTCACCAAGCACGGCGCGGCGCGCAGCCAGCAGCGCTCAGTTCCTCATGCCGTGGTTGATGCCCTAATCGATTTCGGGGAGACCCAGCATGACAGGCAAGGTGCGGTGCGCCATTTCTTCTCGAAACGCGCCTGGCGCGCCTACAACGCCTATCTCGGCACCGAAGCCAAGCATTACGACCGGTATCGATCGGCCTATGCAATCATTGCCGAAGATGGGTCTGTTATCACAACGGGTTGGCGACACTGAAACGCGGTCGCCCTTGCGATGTCGCAATGCAAAGTAATCTTGTTAATCAAGATAACTATAAAATAATTTTTTGATCCGGTGGAGCAGCATGAAGTTAAATACAGGGATGATCTACTTGGAAAGTTCGCCGAGCGGGGCGAGCGCCGTGGGGGCGCCACGACGGATCATTTCGCCGAGCCGCGCCGACCTCGCCACCTTGCGCCAGCCCTTGACCCAGGGTGAACGCAAAATTCTCGAGGTATTCGATGCAGCCCTTGATCCGGCCTGGGAAATTTACATCCAACCTCACCTTAACGGACTGCGCCCGGATTTCGTCCTGCTGAATCCACACGTCGGTGTAGCGGTGTTCGAAGTGAAAGACTGGGACCTGGATGCCATGCACTACTTTGTGACGGACAATCGTCCTCCGGAGTTGCGCGGCAGTAAGGACGGCAAGACGTTCTCCCTTCAGGGACAAAACCCGATCACCAAGGTCAATTACTATCGCGATGCGATTTACAAACTCTATTGTCCGAGACTGAAGCAGAACGCCGGCTTCGCTGCGATCACAGCCGGTGTCATTTTCCCGTTTGCGGATACCCAGCGGGTGCGTGAGTTATTTTCCGCCTTCATCACACGCGACGAGAAGGATCGTCTCGCACGATATCAGCCGATCACCGGCGCTACCGAACTTGCTGCAGGGCAAATTGACAAAATCTTTCCGGAATCGACCCGCCATTCCTCGAATGTGATGCGTGAAGAATTTGCGGCCGACCTTCGTGGATGGTTGGTCGAGCCTGATTTCTCCGCAACCCAGCGCCGGCCACTCGAGATGGACGCAAATCAACGCATGCTGGCGGAAGACCGCACTACCAGCGGGTACCGACGTATCAAGGGTCCGGCGGGCTCGGGCAAATCGCTCGTCCTTGCCTCAAGGGCAGCCAAGCTGGCGGATGAGGGCAAGTCGGTTCTCGTTGCCACATACAACATCACACTCTGGCACTACCTTCGGGACCTGGTCGTTCGCGCTCTTTCCGATCCGCGCAGTTACCGGAACATCGTTTTCGTGAACTTCCACAGCTGGTGCAAACAGGTTTGCATGGAGGTGGGTTGGAGTGATCGGTACGATGATTTGTGGAAGAGCGGCGGTGCCGGCACAGTGCTGGATACCGAATTGCCGCTGTTGGTCGCCTCGGCTTCCGAAACTGACGATTCACCCCGCTATGACGCAATTCTTGTAGATGAGGGCCAAGATTACCGCCCTCTATGGTGGAACACACTTCGCCGATTCCTGAAGCCCGGTGGCGAAATGCTGTTAGTCGCCGACGCGACCCAGGACGTCTACGGCACCGCAGGGGCGTGGACCGATGAGACTATGTCAGGTGCCGGTTTCCGTGGTGCGTGGGCTCAGCTGGACGTAAGTTATCGACTGCCGCCAGCTGCCTTGCCGCTGGTCCGGGACTTCGTGACACGTTACCTCCCAACAAAGGGTGCCGAACTACCCGCTCTTGCTCAAGGTGCACTGGATCTGTCTCCTGCTCAGCTTCGCTGGGTACAATGCGGATCCGACGAAGCGATCCGTACCTGCGTCTTCGAGCTGCAACGGATGATGCAACAAACCGGATCAGCCAACCTCGCAAACGCGGACATCACTTTTTTGGCGTCCGATGTTGTGACGGGAAACAACGTCGTTGCCGGCCTTCGCGAGTGCGAAATAGCCAGTGTCGCTACGTTTGCCCCTGATAAACAGGAGCGCCGGCGCGAGAAGATGGCCTTCTATATGGGCGACGCACGCATCAAGGCAACGACCCTGCACAGCTTCAAGGGCTGGGAAGCTCCGTTGCTGGTCATCCATATCGACGCCACCGCAGGCGCGCAATCACTCGCGCTAATCTATGCAGGCCTGACACGTCTAAAACGGCGGACAGCAGGCAGCAGCTTGACGGTGGTGTGCTCCGCCCCTGAACTACTCGACTTTGGTCGTACGTGGCCGGACTTTGTGGGAGACTGAGACCACGCTCGCAGTCAAACGGGAGTGGGATACCTCAGATGTCAGAGCTGGCGACGGTTAGATTGTACAGCAACCGTGGACGCTATTCAGAAAATCCCTCCGCAATCCCGCGGATCCAATCGTCGATCTCCGCTTCGACCCCGACGGCGCATTCCGGGCCAAGCGACCGCGATTTAGGGAATCTGCCCTCGCTCATGCGCTGATATATGGCCGAGCGCTTCATTCCCACCCGGGCTATGACGTCGGGCAAACGCAATAGGCGAGCAGGTGGTGAAACCACCCCAGCGTCTGAGGCTGAGGATCGGGATGGAGAGAATTGCCAAGGGGGTAACGGTAAACCATTGGCACAGCTTAGCGCGAGGAATCCTAACCGAATAGATCATTGCGTCATCAGTTTGGAATTCGCGATACAGCGCGGATCCACTCGTCAATTTCTGCCTCAACCCAAACTGCGCATTTGGGGCCGAGCGATCGCGACCTTGGGAAACGCCCTTCGCTCATACGCTGGTAGATGGCGGAGCGGCGTAGTCCGACGCGGGCGATAACCTCCGGCAGGCGTAAAAGCCGTGCCGGCGGCAATACTTCGGGCGGTTGAGGCGTCTGCGTTTCATCTTGTGTTGCATGCGGCATTGCTGGTCTCATTCGCAAGGTTCGGTCCCCTCCGAACTCAAGGATTTACCGGGACAGCGACATTGCGATGTCGCGGCCCACAAAATCATCGATGTGCTTGGCAAGCATTCGCGCCACGAGCTGTGAGGTGCCGTTAGCCCACCGAGGCCGCAGATCCTCAATCCGGCGTGCCAAGGTCCGCTGCAGATGGACGGGCAGGCTGGTGAAGAACTCTTCGAGAAATTCGCCCATCTCGCCATGCATCCACTCGCAAGCGAGATCTTCCTGCCCGGCGAGCGCGAGAATCATGGATGCGCGAGGTTGCGCTCCACAGGCGGAGAGCACACGTGCTGCTTCGTCGAGCCCGATAGGCCGCTCGCCGCGCGCAAGGCGAAGCAGGGTCTCGCGATGCATGCCGCATTCATTGGCAATCCTGTGGCGGGGTTTGCCGGCGGCTTCGATCGCATGGGCAAGAACGCGGGCCAGGCTTTCATTGGCTGGTCTGGCGGCGGCGGTTGGATGGTACATGGTTGTCTCCTAGCTTCTGCACTGGTGTGACTCGCAGGCATAACGCGAAGCATCCCATGTAGGAAATTGAAAAGAACAGACGCGGAACATATCGTTTAGAGGCGACTCAGTTCCTCTACCCGAGTCGTCGCCGAATCCCGTCAGGTGCGACGGTATTTACCGACATAAAATAACTGGTTTAGCGTCGTTGTCGCTGGTTTTGAGCGTCTGACTGCAAAAGATGCGTCCGCATCCTTCCACATCCAGGCGGGATTCCCGCTCGACACTTTCCTACGAACATTTCCTAGATGCATGTGGAACACACAGCGAACGCAAGAACGCTGTGACAACCCCTCCAACCGGAGCTTCACATGCAGTCTCTCACCCTCCCCCGGCGCGCCAGCGCCACGGGTCTCGGCCCAAAGAAACTTGGCAGTGCCCTCAGCATTGCCATCCCGGTCGCAGTCGCGGCGCTTGCGGCGAGCGCCGCCTATGCTGGCGCTGATACGACCTTCACCCCTGCCCTCACCAAGTTCACCGACTTTCTGGAAGGCTCCGGCGGCAAGATCATCACGGTTCTCAGCCTCGCTGGCGGCCTGATCGGTCTGGCGTCCGGGCGCTTTTCGCTCGGCCAGGTCGCCGTTCCGGTGGGTGTCGGCATCGGCGTCGGCACCGGTGTTCCGATCGTCACCTCGGTCGTGACCGCGGTCATCTGAACGGTCGGACGGGAAGGCGGCGTCGCCATGGCAGACCCTTACATCATTCCCCGGCGTCTCGATGACCCGGAGCTTATCGGCTTCTGGACCATCGACGAGTTCGCGGGAATGCTGGCCCCCTTCACCTGGGGGATCCTCACCCAGCATATCTTTATCGGCATCATAGTCGCCTTCGGCGCCTGGTTCGCATTGCGAAAGGCAAAAGCAGGACGCGCCAGCTCCTGGGTAGCCCATGCCGCATACTGGTATCTGCCTGCAGGATTTCTGGGTCTCAAGGCAACGCCGCCTTCTCACTGCCGACTGCTTGCCGGTTGAGGGGAAGCCCATGTTTTCCGACATATCCCACGAACGTCAGCAATCGCTGCTGCGCCAGCGAAACCTCTTTGCGCTGACCAGCGCCGGCCTTGGCCTCGCATTGGTCATCGCCGGGAGCCTTGCCGCTACCCGGGACCGCGAAGTGGTACTGGTTCCGACCGTCCCCAAAACGCTCACCGTGAGCAGTGCCGGGGTCGAGGCCGATTATCTCGAGCTCGTCACCCGCGATGCAGCCCTTGTTCTCCTCAATCGCAGCCCCGAGGGTCTCGATTACTGGATGAACGAGATCCTGAAGCTTGCTGATCCAGCAAGCTATGGCCGCCTCAAGGCCGAGCTGGTGCGCATAGTCGAAGAGCAACGGGGATCGGACGTCACTCAGGCTTTCGTGATCCGGTCGATGACTGTCGATCCCAAGGGCCTCACCTCGGATGTTAC
>Ga0233377_1000358_pt1 | contig 22121 bp, 20 predicted proteins | sample ElkDunMinimDraft_6_FD_191540 | JGI IMG/M metagenome (GOLD analysis project Ga0233377, IMG submission 191540) | Fecal eukaryotic communites from dung pellets of Tule Elk in California, USA - Elk Dung E36 | ecosystem: Host-associated > Mammals > Digestive system > Large intestine > Fecal | place...
AATACCAAACGTATTGAATGGTAAAATATCTACATTGTGTTCAATCATAGATCAAAAATAAAGAAAGTTCACCTTTATAAAACTGTTTAGATTTCAACTTACAAACATCACAAAGTTAGATTCAATTTTGTGCGATTTTCAATGACTACTCAAACTAACTTATTAGCACAATCTCTAAAAAAATGATTGTATCTTCGTAATCTCAATAATAGCAAAGACATGAAAAAAATTCTAATCAAAAACATCAAAGCTTTAATCCAAGTTGGCGAAGAAATTCCTGCTGTGATCAAAGGTTCAAAAATGAAAAATCTTCCAATGATAGAAAATGCATTTTTGGCATTAGAAGATGGTGAAGTTGTGGCCTATGGTCCGATGGAAGATTGGCAAGGTGTTACTGATTGGAGAAATTTAGAGGTTATTGACGCAACTGGAAAATTTGTGATGCCTGCTTTTGTGGATCCGCATACACATACTGTATTTGCAAAAAGTAGAGAAGAAGAGTTTGTAGATCGCATCAATGGTTTATCCTACGAAGAAATTGCACTTAAAGGTGGTGGAATAATTAATTCCGCAAGAAGATTGGGTGAATTGAGTGAAGACGAATTATTCCAAGAAGCAAAAAAACGTGTTGAGCGCTTTATTTCTTATGGAACCGGAGCCATAGAAATAAAAAGCGGTTACGGTTTGACCGTAGATGCCGAATTGAAAATGTTGCGTGTTATTAAGCGATTAAAAGAAGAAATGCCCATTACAATAAAGGCAACTTTCTTAGGTGCTCATGCATTTCCAAAAGAGTACAAGGAAAATCAACAAGCATACATCGACATTTTAATCAATGAAATGTTACCACAAATCGAAGCGGAGCAACTAGCAGATTACATCGATGTATTTTGTGAACGCAATTATTTCACTGTGGAACAAATGGAAGAGATTTTGATTGCTGGAAAAAAACATGGATTAAAACCAAAAGTACATGTCAATCAATTTTCAATCATGGGAGGAATTCAAAAAGCAGTTGAATTAGGTGCAATTTCGGTTGATCACTTGGAAGAAATCTCGCAAGAAGATATCGATTGTTTAAAAAATTCAACTACCATACCAACGATTTTACCTAGTTGTTCGCACTTTATTTCCATTCCTTTTGGAAATGCAAGATGGATGATGGAACATGATCTTCCAGTGGCTTTAGCAAGTGATTTCAATCCAGGAACTACACCAAGTGGTAACTTAAACTTTGTATGGTCGCTTGCGTGCGTGAAAATGAAAATGACACCTGAAGAAGCATTCAACGCACTTACAGTTAATGCAGCAGCTGCTCTAGAGTTGAGTGAAACACATGGAAAAATTGCTTTGGGCAGAAAATCACCTATTGTAATTACAAAAGAAATTCCAAGTTTGGCTTATATTCCGTACGCATTTGGAGACAATCACTTAGAACGCATACTTTTTTGATTTTTAATCATATATATATACATTTGTGATAAACTTACTATGTTTTAAATGAAAAATCTATTATCACTATTACTGCTATTATTTCTTTTCAATGCATGCCACAAAGATTCAAAGATTGAAAAAACACTTTATAAAAAAGGAGGGAAATGGGAAATCGTTAATTTTTCTCAATATCAATGGACGCAAAATACTTCATTTATTAAACCTGAGTTTCATTGTACACACTGTGGAGCAATAGAGTTTAAGAAAGATGGTAGTGGAACTATGACATTAACATCATCAGACGGACAAAAGCAACTTATTTCTTTTAAGTATAAATACCAATCCAATTTATTGGCAATAGAAACAAACGAAGGAAATCAAACATACGAAATAACTTGGAACTATTCTGGGACTGATATCGAATTAAATCAAACCATTCCCTCTGTGGGTTACGTGGCAAAAATTAGATGCAAAAGAAGTAAATAGAAAATAAAATCTAATTCTAACATGAAAAATTTATTCATTTTTACGATACTATTAATTATTGTAACTGGTTGCAATAAGGAAAAGCAAATTTATAAGAAATTAGAAGGTACATGGACCTTATCGGAAGATTATATATCTTGGCAAAACACTTCAACTTACTTTATCAATAATTCACATTCGGAAGATTTAGGAGTCCTTACTTTTGATAAAAATGGAAAAGGACAGTTAGTAACAAATCCATATACCGAATATTGGAATGGTGAAGCATATCAAATACCTTCATATACTTACAATATTGAATATCGAGAAGAAGATTCTGGTAAAATGCTACTAACAAACCCAGATACACAGCAATCAGAATCCTATAATTTAAGATGGAGTTATGATAAAAAAACTTTTTTCTTGGTTACCACCAAAATAACATATCAACAAGAATCATCATATTTTACCGATCATAAATTCACCTGTAAAAAACAAGATTAAACTATTCCTTGCAATGACGAAAGGTACGAATAAGCTCCACCTTTTGCCATCAATTCATCGTGTGTTCCACGCTCGATGATTTCTCCCTTAGAAAGCACAATGATTTCATCTGCATTTCGAATGGTACTCAAACGATGCGCAATGACAAGTGAAGTTCGATCGGCCATTAACTTATTTAAAGCTTCTTGAACCAATTTTTCTGATTCGGTATCCAACGCTGATGTTGCTTCATCTAAAATCAAAACATCTGGATTTTTCAAAATTGCTCGCGCAATACTTACACGTTGTTTTTGTCCACCAGAAAGTTTGTTTCCTCGTTCACCAATTTGCGTATCGTATCCATCTTCCAATTCTTCGATGAACTTATGCGCATTGGCTATTTTTGCTGCTTCAATGATTTCATCGCGCGTAGCATTCGGTTTACCGAAGGCAATGTTTTCTGCAACTGTACCATTGAATAGAATTGATTCTTGGTTCACAATTCCGATTTTACTACGTAAATCATCCAACTTCATTGTTCGAATATCTGTATCGTCAATGCTAACGCTACCTGAAGTTACATCATAAAAACGTGGTAATAAATCTGAAATAGTTGATTTCCCACTCCCCGATTCTCCAACCAATGCAACGGTTTTTCCTTTAGGAATTGAAAAAGAAATGTTTTTTAAAACAGGTTCATCGTTGTAAGCAAACGTTACATTTTTATAATGAATTCCATCGGAAAATTGGTTTAGAATTACTGGCGTTTCACTTTCATGGATTTTTTCATCCGTATCTAAAATTTCATTGATTCGATTCTGAGAAGCTTGTGCTTTATTCAGATTCGCTACTGATGTCGCAATACCTTGAATTGGACGAAGCAACTGTGAAAACACAAGAATAAAACCAATAAATTGGGGTCCATCAAATCCGTTTGTTGCTCGGTTATCCAAAATCATACTTCCGCCGTACCAAACAATTCCAAGCATCACCAAAACAGCTAAAAATTCGTTTAGAGGAGGAGAAAGATCTCTTTTTCTAAATGCCTTCGTAGTTAATTTTTGGTAACGTAAATTCGTTTTAGCAAAAGAATCGCGTATAAATCCTTGTGCATTGAACGCTTTAATAATTCGAATTCCGCCTAGCGCTTCCTCCATTTTTGAAAATAACACACCAAGTTCAATTCGCTCTTGTCCGGCCGTTCGTTTCAAACTTTTCCCTATGCGCGACACTACCAAAGCTGTTAATGGCAATAGAATGAATGAAAACAATGTTAATTGTGGCGACCAATACACTAACGCAGCAATATTGATGATAACGGCAATTGGTTCACGGAAAAACAACTCTAAAACCGCGATTACAGCGATTTCAATTTCTCCAACATCACCTTGAATACGTGACATCAAATCACCTTTGCGTTCATTACTGTAATACGACAAAGGAAGTGACATCGTTTTATCAAATATGGATTGACGTACATCGCGTACAACAGCCATTCTCAATTGCGATTGATGCCAAATTGCACCGTATCGGAAGAGGTTTTTAAGAAAGAAAGCGATGGCAACAGAAAAACAAACAAACAACAAGGCATTTTTTGGGTCATTTTCCACCATCATTTGGGTATAATAGCTGTACGATTCAGAAGCATAAGAAATAAATCCTGAAAAAGTGCCATCGTAAACTGGCTTTGTGATAACAGCAACCTCATCTGGTTCTGAAGGAAAGATCAATTGTAGAAAGGGAATAAACAAAACCATCGACAACAGATTGAAAATCACAAACAATAAATTGTAGACGATGACCAAGATTGCTAAACCTTTGTATTTGAAGGTGTGTTTATAAATTTCTAAGATGCTTTTCATAGGGATAAAGGTAATAAAATGCTGCATCTTGAAACGAGATATTTACGCATTTGTCATTTTTCGTACTCCTTTTCTAAAAATAAATTCTATTTTTAATCAGCGTAATTTTGAAATGAAACTATGGCAACTATCAATTTTGAATCATCACAATATGTCGACGTAGAATTTACATTGGCCAATACTGGTCAACGACTTCTAGCATCGTTTATTGACATGGTTGTTTTCATCATTTATTTCATCATAATTTTTGCATTTTTGGGCGACCAATTACTATTACATCAGTTCAATTATGCTGATTTCTTTTATCTATTGTTGATCAAGTTACCATGGATATTGTACAATCCAATTTGCGAATATTTCATGAATGGTCAAACAATTGGGAAATACATGGTCGGAATCAGGATCGTTACATTAAATGGAGAACGTCCGACTTTAAAAGAAGTATTTACCAGATGGATTTTTAAAGGTGATTTTATTTGGATCAGTCCCGATATTCTAATGTATTTATGGTTTGCCATGGGAATTATGGGTGCTGGAGTTATAAGTTTAACAAAGCACAACCAACGTTTGGCCGACATTTTAGCTGGCACAATTTGCATTAAGTTAAAAGGAAACGATGTTTATCGATTATCTGATGTGTTAGCGATAAAAGATTTGTCAACGCATGAAGTAAAATACCCACAAGTTACGCGATTCACAGACGAAGACATGATGATGATTAAAAACACAATCATTCGACTGCGTCAAAACCCTAATCCTGAAACGATAAAATTTGGTCGCGAATTATGCGATGAAACAGCTCGATTAATTGGAATTGAAGAAGTTCAGAAGAACAGACTCGCATTTTTAGAGACTGTTCTTCAAGATTATGTGGTATTGACTAGATAAACTCTGCCAATTCAAGCCAACGATTAGTTTTTTCGTCCAATTCTGCCACCACTTTACCAAGCTCTTCACCTGCTTTCATAATTGCTTCGTTAGAACTAGAACCATCCGATAAAACTAGGGTCAATTCACTTTTTTTAGCTTCCAATTTCTCAATTTCTCCTTCCAGAGAATCGTACTCACTTCTTTCCTTGTAAGACAATTTGCGCTTTGCTGGTTCAACCACAGTTGGCTGTACGGCAACAACTTCAACTTCTGTTTTAGCTTGTTCCTCTTCAATAGCCTTTTTCGCTTCCAATTTATTCAACGAAGCTTGTTGCTTTAATTTCGCACGGTACTCCGTGTAATTTCCAATGATATCACCAACTTCTCCTTCTCCTTCAAAAACGAAAATATGATCAACCATTTTATCCATGAAGTAACGGTCGTGTGAAACAACGATTAAACATCCTTCAAACGATCGCAAGTAATCTTCCAAGACACCCATCACAAAGATGTCTAAGTCATTTGTTGGCTCATCGAGGATTAAGAAATTTGGATTTTGCATCAAAACTGTCATCAACTTAAGGCGACGTTTTTCACCTCCACTCAACTTGTGAACGAAGTTGTAATGCATGTCACGCGGGAACAAGAACTTTTCCAAGAAATGAGCAGCAGACATTTGTCGACCTTTTTCTAAGGGAATAAATTCGGCAACATCACGGATAACGTCAATCACCTTTTTATCTTCCTTCACTTCTAATTGTGCCTGATTGTAGTAACCAAATACCACAGTTTCTCCAACAACAATTTTTCCTTTATCCACTTCTTCTTTATCAAGAATCATGTTTAAGAAAGTTGATTTCCCAGCACCATTATTTCCAACAATTCCAACACGTTCTTGACGCTTGAAGTTGTACGAGAAATCATTCAAAATCTTTTTATCTCCAAAGGCTTTGCTCACGTGGTGAAGTTCAAGGATTTTACTCCCCAAACGCTCCATTTTAACTGGAATCTCCACTTCGCCTTTATCTAATTTCTGATGGGCTGTTTTTTTCGTGTCGTGAAAAGCTTCTACCCTAGCCTTTTGTTTTGTACCACGTGCTTTTGGTTGACGACGCATCCATTCCAATTCTTTTCTAAATTGGTTTTTAGCTTTTTCAACCGTTGATTCAAATTGCTCTTCTCGTTCCGCTTTCTTTTCTAGGAAATATGAGAAGTTTCCTTTGTATCGATAAAGTGATTTATTGTCTAACTCTAAGATTGTATCACACACAACTTCTAGAAAATAGCGGTCGTGCGTCACCATCAAGATCGTAGATTTTGATTTAGAAAGGTATTCTTCCAACCATTCAATCATATCCAAATCCAAGTGGTTTGTGGGCTCATCGAGGATCAAGAAATCCGGTTCAGCAATCAAGACTTTAGCAAGCGCCACACGTTTTTTCTGACCACCAGACAAACTTCCGATTAGCGTATCTGTTTTATCTAATTTTAATACAGAAAGAATTTGAGAAACGCGAACCTCCACATCCCACGCATTCAATTCTGAAAGTTGTTCAAATGAATTTTGAATTCCCTCTTCATCGTTGGCTGCCATTGCGCGATTGTATTCCTGAACTGCTTTTAATTCAGGCAAATCATGTGCGAATATTTCTTCTAAAATCGTATGATTCTCATCTAAGTCTTCACTTTGTTCCATGAAAACTGTTCGCAAATCTTTACGAAACACGACCCTTCCTTCATCTAAGGTATCTAAACCCGTAAGGCATCGCAATAATGTAGTTTTTCCTGCACCATTCTTTGCAACAATTGCTACTTTTTGACCTTGATCAATACCGAATGTTAAATCTTTAAAGATAATGCGATCACCAAACGATTTGGTTATATTTTCGACTGAAAGAAAATTCATTTATAATCTAATTTTTATACTTGTTACGCCATTTTATGGTTGACGTTTTACCATTTCAATAATAAATTGTCAAACTATTTTTGACGATTACTTTTTAAATACTCTATTAAAAGTTCAAAATCACCTGTTGACACAATAATACCAGAATCTGGACTGCTTTCAACACTTTTTCCTGCCACGACTAAATCATATGAACGAGCATAATTTGAAGTCATTTCTATTTGCTTTACTGAAAAATAAGTAAACAATGCTACAAAAATAACACTCGCAAGTAGTCCCACCAACTTTAGTTCTTTCTTATACTTTACTGCGATCCATATTGTAAAAAAGAGGATTAAAACCATCAAGAAGAACGAAAATGGAGCCCACATTCTCAACACTCCAAAAGATCCAGAAAACACCTTAACACTGATTAACCATGTTGCCAAAAAATACACGAGTAATAAGGAACTTAACCAAGAAATAATCTTTTTGAAATTAATTTTCGCTAATGAAATCCTGTATTCTTGTAATAACATCGAGATCATAATTAACAGGAGAATAAAAAAGACGTTCTTCTGATCAAAAAAGTGACTGAATGTGCTTGCAAAGGTACTATTATATTCATCATGTATAGCGCTTTCTAATTGCAATCTCTTTTCGACTCCACTATTTACCAATTGAAACAAGCTAAAAAACAGTAAAGCACTTCCATTCAAAATCAAGGGCCAAAGTGTTATCTTTCTGTTTAGGTAAAATACAATGAGTAAACTTCCAACGATTGGAATCATTAATTCGAGCGTACCACCAATTAACAAGAAAAACACTGCTGCTAAAAAACGGGCTTGTTTTCTACTGTCAAACAGCAATACAGAACCATAATTTAAAAGCACAAAAGGAACTAAATAAATAACGGTACAGATGTACCAAAACCAAACTTCTGATCGCTCGATACAAAAAAAGAACGCACACATTGCAATCAAAGTTGCGAATGCCCATTGCTTTCTGTTTTCTAATTGTATTTCAATAAGTGAAAACAGCTTTGCTACAACTATCTTCAACGAATGAATCAACAAGAAGATGATGCTAAGATTTCCAATAAATAGTGACCATCTTAATGTCTCTACTTTGGGACTAAAATAGAACGTTAGATTAAAAATGAAGTGGCTAACCGGTCGTTGATTAAATTCCCATTCTCTTATTGACTTCCAAAAACCCAATTCATTCAAACGAGTCAAAAAGAAAAAGTCATCAGAATTATTAATCCGATTATTAAAATGAATGATCACTAAAAACAATAAAAAAGATAGACAAATGATGTAAACCAGATTCCAAAGCAATTTTCCATTAATAGCTTTCATAGTCCAACCATTTATCTAGAAACCGAGTTTATCTCAAACGGTTTAGTGAGTCGATTGTCGCCTTATCTTTTCGAATACCCATAAATGCCAAATGCACAAATGCAATCCCAATAACAAGTATAAAGAAAGCTGCTCCATAATTACTTTGCATTACTTTACCTTCCACCTGATTTTGAGCCAAGAACGAACTCCACAACACAATCCCAATAACTGATAGTAAGTAAATCCCCCAAAGAATTCGGGCCAATTTAGCTTGACGATCTAACTTCTTGAAGCTAAAAAGAACGATAATCGCCAAAGCAATCAATGTTATTCCATAGACATACAAAGGCAATGACTCCGTTTTTATTACATTCACTTTATCGTGCGTGTACGCTGTTATACCTTTTGCTGTAAATTCATAAATGGCAACATCTGTCACAAATGTGAAGAAACTTCCATAAAAACAAACGATGGCTAAAATGATAATTGCCCCAAGAAGATAAAGAGATTGAATACGTTGAATCATGCGTTTTTTATTGCAAATCTAGCGATTATAAAACAAAAAACTGCTACCCTAGGTGGATAGCAGCTAAATATTATACGTTAAAATTACTGTACTACAATCTTACGCGTAACTTCTTTACCATTTTCGGATTTCAATTTAACTAAGTAAATTCCAGAATGGAATGAATTAGCTTCTACTTGTAATCTATTTTCAATAGACGACAATGAGCTTTTTAATACTTCTTGTCCAATAGTATTTACAATCGAAACTGTCCAATTTAAGTTGTTTGCAGGAACATCGATGTAGAATAAATCCTTTGTAGGATTAGGATAAACAGTTACCAGTGACATATCTCCATTTGTCAATGCAGAAAGGTCTGTTAAACAAATTTGTTCGTACATGAAATCAGTTAAAAACTTAGCACTTGAAGCTGGAAAATCACAGTGAGCATCTCCAGGATAGCTTTTATAAGCGCTCGTGATACCAACAGTAAGTGAACGTTTGTACATCAACGAATCCCCCATCAATGTCACAGGGATTGATAAACCAACATTCGGTTGACCAGCCAAATTCGGCACCACATTATCACCTAGGTTATGAATTCCTACATAAGGTTGATCTCCTGGCTCCATCCAAGTTGTATCCATGATTGCGCCGCACATACTTACCACCATTTGCGGAACTGAACTAAATCCACTGTTTCCAGAATTCCCTTCCAAGCCACCTTGATCGTTTACGTACGTTGTAAGTGCAGTTGGTACTTTACTCATTTGATCCAAATATGTAACGTGATTTGCTAAAATTGCACCTGCAGAAGAACCTCCAACAATGATTAGATCTGGATTAATTCCATAAGGATTTCCATTATCAATTGCCGATTTTCTTAAAAAACGAATGGCAGCCTTCATGTCATGCATCGCTCGAACAACCTCCTTTTGAAAGCCTAACCCAATATTTACAAACAAGGTTGGATCTGCAATATCTAACAAACGGTATTGCATAGAAACTGCAACATATCCCATTTTAGCTAAATTTTCACACATATCAGCCATATCAGATTTACTTCCTCCGATAAATGATCCGCCATGCGCTAATAACACCACAGGTCGATCGTTGTACATATCACCCGATGGTGTATAAATATCCAAAAACAATTCAACGGTCGTTGTACCAGTTTGGTTTAATGCAGAACCATATTTAACATTTAAAGTGGTAGATACATCCGTAAAAATTTGCTCAGAGAATCGATTCCCAGAACAATCTTGCGCGAAGGAATTTGCAGTAATCCCTATAGCAAACAGTAAATTAAAGTAGATTTTTTTCATAAGTATTGTATTTTTAAAATCGTTTAAATGTACGATTAATTACACTTAAATTGTTACCTTTTAGCAACTTCATTTGACTTTTTAATCACTTTTAATTTAAAAAGAGATTGCCAATTTTTACCCGTTACATATAAAGCATCTTCGCTCTTATTGTATGCAATTCCGTTGAAAACTTCACCTATATTTCCGCGACCAGTTGTTGCCAAATTAGATGCATTAATTACGCCTAAAGCTCTACCAGTTTCAGGTTCAATAACGACAATATTGTTTGTCATCCAAATATTTGCATAAATCAAACCATCAACATATTCTAACTCATTTAAGCGCACAATTGGTTGATCATGCGTATACACTTCAATTGTCTTAATGATTGCAAACGTTTTTGGATCACGGAAAGTTAATCGCTCCGTTCCGTTTGACATGATTAAGTATTCACCATCATTACACAATCCCCATCCTTCACCTTGATATGTAAAGTCTTTAGTTAGCATTTCAAGAGTGTTTTTATTGTAAAGAAAGCACTTACCTGTTGTCCAAGTTAGTTGGTAAATTGTATCACCCATAATCGTGATTCCTTCACCAAAGTGTGTTGCATCTAACCCAATTTTTACAATATCACTACCCGATTTAAGATCAATTTTTGCGATTTTACTCTGTCCCAATTGTCCTGTACTTTCAAACAGTTGATTTCCGTCAAACTCCAATCCTTGGGTGAAATTTCCTATGTTATGCGGATAAGTTGCCAGTAACTCGTATTCCCAAATTTCAGGAACCAAATCAGAAACTATGCGAATCAAACGTTCGTCAGTATAGCTATCACCATTTTTTGTTTTAGAACGTGCTTCTATTGTTTTAGCACCGATTCCAAATCCTGTGGTTTCAAAACTAAACTTGATTTTATTTAAACCTGGATTTTTCCATTCTTTTAAAATACTATCACCGATAAACAATTCTATAGAAACAAGGTCGTCACGAAAAGGTTCAATTCCTATTTCTAATTCTGAATTTAAGGGAGCTGACAGATTTTCTTTAAACGTAAATTTGGCGAATTCTGTCACTTCCTCTTTACAAGAAGAAAGCAATAGTAGAAGTGGTAACACAAAAATGTAAGCACTTTTTGTAATCAAAGAGGAAAATTTCATTGTATAATTCTAATTAGTTTTAGTAAGCGATTGAATGCTGTCAGTAGCAGAAATAGCACTGTGAGATTCAGAATAAACCACTTTACCATTGTTAACTACGATCAACTGAGGGGATTGATGTTGAACACCAGTCAGTTCTTCAATTTTATTCGAAATGGAACGATATGTAAGCAAGTCCAAGTAAAACAATTTAAATTGAAAATCAGGAGTATTCCATTCGCGTTCAAATCGACTTTTAGCCATGGTGGAAATACTGCAACGTGTACTATGTTTAAAGATAAATACGGCAATATCTGTCGCATTGACAGCATCTATTAATTGTTGCTCGGAAGTTAAATCTTCCCAAGGAACAAGTTGTTTTTCGGAAGAGCGTGAAAAGAATCCCATGTAATTATCAATTAAAATTCTGAGGTAAATTGTTTCAAGAAACGTACATCGTTTTCAGAGTACAAACGCAAATCATTCACTTTGTATTTCAATTGTGAAATACGTTCAATCCCCATTCCAAAAGCAAAACCTGAGTACACTTTAGAGTCAATTCCTGATGCTTCCAAAACATTTGGATCGACCATTCCGCAACCTAAAATTTCCAGCCAACCTGTGTATTTACAAACGTTACATCCTTTTGAATTACAAATGGTACATGACACATCTACCTCAGCACTTGGCTCTGTAAATGGAAAGTAAGAAGGACGCATTCTGATTGTGGCAGTTTCACCGAACAATTCTTTAGCGAAGTATAACAAGGTTTGTTTCAAGTCAGCAAAAGACACATTTTTATCGATGTACAATCCTTCAACTTGATGGAAGAAACAGTGTGCGCGTGCAGAAATAGCTTCATTTCTATACACCCTTCCTGGAGAAATTGTTCGAATTGGCGGAGTAGAATTTTCCATCACACGTACTTGTACGGAACTTGTATGCGTGCGCAAAGCCATTTCATTTTCACCCTTTTCTACAAAGAATGTATCTTGCATATCACGAGCTGGATGCTCAGGTGGAAAGTTTAATGCTGAAAAGTTATGCCAATCGTCTTCAATTTCTGGTCCTTCAGAAACGGTATAACCAATACGCGAGAAAATTTCGATAATCTCACTTCTCACCATTGAAAGTGGATGACGCGATCCAATGACTTCATCATTTCCAGGCATTGAATAATCCAACTTTTCGGCTCCACCTGAAGCAGAAGATAAGCGTTCTTTATTTTCTTCAAAAAACGATTCAACTTGCATTCTGAAGGTGTTCAATAATTGACCAACTTCCTTTTTCTGATCGTTGGGAACATTTTTCAATTCACCAAATAGTTCCTTTACGATTCCTTTAGTACCTAGATATTTAATACGGAAATTCTCTAAATCTTGTGGATTTGCAAGTGTCGAATTTTGGATTTCTTGCCAAAGTGTTTGTATATTTTCTTTCATTTATTCAATTTTAACCAATCTATATTCGATGAAACAGGCTAAATATTAAGATTACTGATAATAACTGTAACTTTTAATTAGTATTGTGGTTTTTAGATAAAATGCAAAACTAATTGTGGATACGAAGTTAAGAAATATCTTATCAATTTTGCTTTATTTACGGATAATTAGGTTAACTTTATACGCTTGATTTTATAAAATAGGATGAAAACATTCAAATTCGCAGTAACTCTAATGGCGCTTTTTTTAGCTGTAGCGCTTGTGCAATCATGTAAGAACAAAAACCCCACAGTAGCAAAAGTTTTTGTAAGATCTGAAAGTAACGAGCTCTTAGCAGATGCAAAAGTCGTTATTATTGCAGAAGTTAAAACAAATGAATCTGATATTGAATATGTAGATACGTTGATTACAAACAGCTCTGGGTATGTTCAGTTTGACTTAAAAGACTACTATGAGGAAGCAGGTAAAAAAATTGACGTTGCTACCTTTAGAGTAATTTGTAGAAAAGAAACCTTAGAAGGGATTGGTAAGATCAGAACACGTATTTACACTACTGCAGTAGAAACAATTCATGTTGTTCAATAAAAATAAGAATGGGTATGAAAAATAGTTTAAAAAGAGTTGGGGCAATCATCTTAATGCTACTTGTTGTAGTAACCACAGGAATGGGTTGCAGAAAGAAAAAACCAACAATTGCCGAAGTTACAGTTAGAAATGTTGCCGGAGCAGCAGTCGCTGGAGCTAACGTACGTTTGTTCCCTGTGCCAACACCACCTGCAACTGGAGCGCTACTTTGGGAATATGAAGCACTTACAAATACGGCAGGAGTTGCGTCCTTTAACTTTGATGAAGTATACCAACTTGGTCAAGCAGGAGTAGTTGTAGCAAACATTGAAGCAACAGGAAACGGTTCAAGCGGTACTGGTGTGATTAAAGTAGATCAAGAAACAACATCTACAGCAACAGTGTTCCTGTAGTAAGATTTATAATTTATGTTAAATGCCATGCTTTTTTAAAGTGTGGCATTTTTTTTGCAATAAATTTGGTCAACTAAATTTATTTATATGAAAAAGATTGCAACGGGCCTATTATTAGCTCTATTTGTGAGCGCAGGAGTTAACGCCCAAACAGTAGAAAAGGGTGACCACACAATTAATTTAGGATTTGGAATTGATCCATATCACAGATTTTCCCATCACCATGGAGTAACTAACCACAAAAAGGGATCAGTTGGACCTATCGTATTGGCATACGACTACATTTTAACTGATAAATTAGGTATTGGTAGAATTTCAGTTGGGGGTATTTTAGGACAATCCTTCTACAATGAAAGGTATGCGACGCCAGCGCATGAGTACAAGTACAATCGCAATCGTACGGCAATCATTGCACGTGCAGCTTACCACTTCGACATTCCAAAAGCAAAAGGATTAGATCTTTACGCTGGAGTTGGTGGAGGAATCTACATCAACAGTTCTGTGGAACGCACTACATCAATTAACGGAACTGAATTAAAAAGTAAATCTTCCAGTACTGGAGGAGCGCATTATGTATTTGCGGGAGTTCGTTACTTCTTCACAGATGCTTTCGGTATTTATGTTGAAGCTGGACATGGTCTAAATGCATTCAACGGAGGAATTTCATTTAAGTTCTAAAATAAAAAATCATTTTCAAAATGAAAAAAGTCCGACAAACTTGTGTTGTCGGACTTTTTTTTATTCCTCTAAAATATTACTTCGTAAATAACATTTCTCTGTATTTTGGCAAAGGCCACAATTCGTCTTCGATCAACCATTCCAATTTATCAGCATGGTAGCGAATTTGATCAAAATAAACTTTTACTGTTTCACAGTAAGCAAATGAACGCTTGTGGTATCCTTCAATTTTATTTGCCACTTTACGCGCTTCCAACATTTCATAATTCAAAGAAATCATGCTATTCAAGTGCAATGAGATCTTCTCAATGATACGCACTTGAGATTCCGCAGCTTTTGAACCAGCTTCTTCACCCAATAAAGCCTTCAATTCTTTTACATTCTTCAACAATTTATTTTGATACTCAACTGTTGCAGGTAAAATTTGGTTTTGAGACAATTCGTTCATTATACGTGATTCAATTTGAACCTTCATTACGTATTTTTCAAATTCAATTTCTTGACGAGCCAACACCTCACGCTCCGTCAAAACTTCCATCTCTTCGAATAGATCAATAACCCATTTTTCACTCCATACTTCTAAAGCACTTGGCGTATCCTTGAAATTGTTTAATCCACGTTCTTCAGCTTCCTTCACCCATTCTTCACCATAACCATTTCCTTCAAAGCGAATTTTCTTTGATTCTTTGATTAGTAATTGAAGTTCTTTTAAAATTGCTTCGTCTTTTCCATCACCGCTCTCCATGCGTGCATCAACAGCAACTTTGAAGTCTTTTAATTGTTTTGCAACAATCGTATTGATTACAAACATTGCTTGTGCACAGTTTGCAGATGAACCAACCGCTCTAAATTCAAATTTATTTCCTGTAAATGCAAATGGAGACGTTCTATTTCTATCTGTATTATCCAATAAGATTTGTGGAATCTTTCCGATATTCATTTTCAACTCCGTCTTGTCTTCAGGTGTCATCTTACCAGCTTTCACATTTTGTTCCAATTGATCCAATAAATCATTCAAATATGAACCAATGAATGCTGAAATAATTGCTGGTGGAGCTTCATTTGCTCCCAATCGATAATCATTTGATGCAGCAGCAATACTTGCTCTTAATAAATCTGCACGGTCGTGAATCGCCTTAATCGTGTTGACAAAGAATGTCAAGAATTGTAAGTTTGATTTCGGATTTTTTCCTGGAGCCAATAAATTTACGCCTGTATTTGTACTTAATGACCAGTTATTGTGTTTACCTGAACCGTTCACTCCTGCAAAAGGTTTTTCGTGCAATAAAACTCGGAAGTTATGCTTACGCGCAATCTTCTCCATTAAGTCCATCAACAATTGATTGTGGTCATTTGCCAAGTTACACTCTTCAAACATCGGTGCACATTCAAATTGATTTGGCGCAACCTCATTGTGACGAGTTGTTACAGGTATTCCCAATTTAATTGCTTCCGTTTCGAATTCACGCATAAATGCTGTTGCACGATCTGGAATTGAACCAAAATAGTGATCATCCAATTGCTGACCTTTAGCTGCAGTTTGTCCAAACATTGCTCTACCTGTCATCATTAAATCTGGACGTGCATTGTAATGTGCTGAATCAACTAAGAAATATTCTTGTTCCCAACCTAGAGTTGCATTAACTTTCGTTACATTTTTATCAAAATATTGACATACCTCCACAGCAGCTTTATCAATTGCTGACAATGCTTTTAATAAAGGCATTTTATAATCTAGTGACTCACCAGTGTAAGATAAAAACACACAAGGAATGCACAAAGTTTTACCGATCACGTAAGCTGGAGAAGAAGGATCCCAAGCTGTGTATCCACGAGCTTCAAACGTATTTCTAATTCCACCATTTGGGAAAGAAGAAGCATCTGGCTCTTGTTGCACTAATAAATCACCATCAAAACGTTCAATCGCTCTTCCTGGACCCATTGGCTTAAAGAATGCATCGTGCTTTTCAGCAGTCGTACCTGTCAAAGGTTGAAACCAGTGCGTATAATGCGTTGCTCCTTTCGTTAAAGCCCAATCTTTCATGGCAGTAGCAACTTGATCAGCTACTTTTCTATCTAAACGTGTTCCTGTTTCAATTGTTTCCAACACCATTTTGTAAGCTTCACCTGGTAAATATTCGCGCATCACTTCGATGTGAAATACATTTTCACCAAATAAACTAGAAACTTTTCCTTCGTAAGTAATTGGATTTGGTACTCTTTGCGATACCTCTAAATTTGCTTGCGCACGCTTTGTTGCCATAAATTTTATTAGTTTGCAGCAAAATTAATTTAAAAAATCGGTTTAGTAAGATAAAAAATATGCTTTTTTTTTGAAACACCCCTAAAATTTAAGGGGGTAAAGTTGAAAAAACTATATTTTTCCAAAATTCAAATTAATTAAAGAGTCTACTTAAAAAAAAGCAAAAACGGAAGATCAATATTGTGTTGAAACAAATTGATTTACAAAATGGCAGATTAAAAACCCAAAACGCATGTCAGTGATCGAAAAAATGGGAACAACTATGTCAGGTTGTCCGACTTCAGTAGAGTGGCAAGTAATTTGACATATCGGAAATTGTAATTTTTTATGAAATAGTTATGTCAGAAGAGAAAGATATCAACGTGAATGAGCATGACGAGGTGACAGACACTTCTCAAACAGTAAACGATACTGAGAATACAGAAAATCAGGAGCCACAGACGTTGGAAGATAAATACAACGAATTGAACGATCGTTTTTTACGTTTATATGCCGAGTTTGATAATTACAGAAGAAGAACTAACAAAGAGAAAGTTGAGTTGATTTCTAGTGCAAATGAAAAATTGTTGGTGGATGTTATTCCAACTTTAGATGATTTTGAACGAGCGATTGCAAACAATACAGCAGTTGAAGATTTAGCTGCATTGAAGCAAGGTTTCGAATTAATTTACACGAAATTAAAGTCAACTTTAGAGGCAAAAGGATTGAAGCAAATGGTAGCGAAGGGTGAAAACTTTGATAGTGATTTGCACGAAGCAATTGCCAACGTACCTGGTGATGATTCTCAAAAAGGAAAAATCATTGATGACGTTGAAAAAGGATATTTCTTAAACGAAAAAGTAATTCGTTACGCAAAAGTTGTCGTTGGACAATAATTTAGATAAAGTGGTTAACAATGAGTGAAAAAAGAGATTATTACGAAGTACTCGGTGTTGCTAAAAACGCGGATGAGGCTGAAATCAAAAAAGCGTACCGCAAATTAGCATTGAAATATCATCCAGATAAGAACCCGGATGATGCGAGTGCGGAAGAAAAATTCAAAGAAGCAGCTGAAGCTTACGAGATTTTAAGCGATTCTCAGAAACGAGCTCAATTCGATCGTTTCGGTCATGCCGGAATGGGTGGAAATGGTTTCGGAGGCGGAGGCATGAACATGGATGATATCTTCTCTCAATTTGGAGATATTTTCGGTGGTGCTTTTGGCGGAGGAGGAAGTTTTGGTGGTGCAAGAGGCGGAGGCTCCATGCGTGCAAGAGGAACAAATCTTCGTGTAAAAATCAAAATGAATCTCGAAGAAATTGCTGGTGGTGTTCGCAAGAAAATCAAAGTTAACAAGTTAGTAAACGCTGATGGTGTAACTTATAAAACTTGTAGCACTTGTAATGGTTCAGGTAGAATCATGCGCGTAACGCAAACGTTTTTAGGTGCCATGCAAACGCAAACAACATGTAATGCTTGTCAGGGTGCTGGAAAAATGATTGACACAAAACCAGCTGACGCAGATAATCAAGGTTTGAAACGTCAAGAAGATGTGATCGAAATTGATATTCCTGCAGGAGTTGAAGACGGAATGCAACTAAGTGTTTCTGGAAAAGGAAATGCTGGTCCATTCAACGGGATACCTGGAGATTTAATTGTAGTAGTTGAAGAAATTGCACACGAAGAATTACGCAGAGATGGTGAACATTTACACTATGATGCATACGTAAACTTTGCAGATGCAGCTTTAGGTGAATCAATTGAAATCCCTACGATTTCTGGAAAAGCAAAAATTAAAGTGGAGCCCGGAACACAAAGTGGTAAAACGTTACGCTTGAAAGGAAAAGGATTACCAGTTCTTCAAGGATATGGAACAGGAGACTTGTTTGTTCACATCAATGTTTGGACACCAAAGAAACTTTCTAAAGAGGAAAAAGAAATCTTAGAGAAATTGAAGGACAGTGAAAACTTCCAACCAAATCCAGATGCGAATGAAAAAGGATTTTTTCAACGCGTGAAAGATATGTTTCAATAAGAATTAAAAATACAAAGGAAAGGAAGGTCAAATCGATCTTCCTTTTTTTATTGCTATTCAGACTGAATTTAAAATACAGTCAAATTTAATCGTAGGGAAAAAACTTTTCTAGGAAAGTCGTATCTTTGCAGCATCTTTTTATTTAAAACAATCATAGAATGCAACTGTGGAACACATTAAGTAAGGAGGAGTTGGAACAAAAATGGCGTGAGAAAGGTTACGAATGGGTAACGATTTCTTTCTATCAATATGCCAAAATTGACAACCCTCAAGTTTTTAGAGATCATTTGTACGGTATCCTCCAAAGCCTCGAAGTACTTGGAAGAATTTACGTAGCAAAGGAAGGAATCAACGCGCAAATTTCAGTACCAAAACACAATGTAGACAAGTTTAGAGACGAATTGTATCAAATTTCATTTTTAGATGGAATCCGTTTAAACATTGCTGTAGAAAAAGGTGAAGTAGAATTTCCGTTTCTGAAGTTAAAAATCAAGGTAAGAGATAAGATCTTAGCAGATGGATTATCTGACGAGTCGTTTGATGTGACTAATAAAGGAAAGCATTTAACTGCAGCGGAATTCAATGAATTAACAAGTGATCCTGATACGATTTTGATTGACTTTAGAAATCATTACGAATCGGAAGTTGGACATTTCAAAGGAGCAATCACTCCAGACGTTGATACATTTAGAGAATCATTGCCATTTATTGAAGAAAAGTTCTTAAAAGGAAATGAAGATAAAAACCTTGTGATGTATTGCACAGGTGGAATTCGTTGTGAAAAAGCTTCTGCTTGGTTCAAACACCGCGGCTTTGAGAACGTACACCAATTAGAAGGTGGAATCATTAAATACGCTAACGATTGTAAGGAAGCAGGAATTGAAAATAAATTTATCGGAAAGAACTTCGTTTTTGACGAACGTCGCGGAGAAAGAATTTCAGATGATATTATTGCAAACTGTCACCAATGTGGTAAACCTGCAGATGTGCACGTGAACTGTGCGAATGAAGCTTGTCATTTGTTGTTTATTCAATGTGACGAATGTGCTACATCGATGAATAATTGTTGTTCGGATGATTGTAAAACAATTGCTGCCTTGCCTGAAGAAGAACAAAAAGCTTTGAGAAGAGGAAAAGAAGTGAGCAATAAAATCTTCAAGAAGGGACGTTCTGAAAATTTAAAATTCAAACCAAACAATGACAAACCTGTAGATTTGATTAAAGATTTACATTAATTGTCTTGCATATATTCATAGATCCTCAGTTGAAAAACTGGGGATTTTTTTTGCTCAATTGAATTATGCAGATAGAAAAAGACCAGCCTCTAGCCTACTTGCCAAAACCGCACAAAAAAAGGTGACTCAATTGAATCACCTTTAAAATTATTAGAATATTGACTTATTTATTCAACATAACTGGCATCACAAGCATCAAAATATCTTCATCAGCGTTTGCGCTCTCAGCTGGCATTAAAAGTCCTGCACGAGACGGAATAGACATTTCAAGTTTTACTTCTTTCGTGTCGATGTTATTCAACATTTCTAAAAGGAAACGTGAGTTGAACGCAATTTCCATGTCCTCACCTGCGTAATTACATGTTAAACGCTCATTTGCTTCATTCGAAAAATCTAAATCTTCAGCTGACAAAGCCAATTCAGAACCTGCCAATTTCAATTTGATTTGGTGCGTTGTTTTATTTGCAAAAATAGAAACACGTTTGATTGAACCTAAAAACTGCGCTCTATCAACTACCAATACATTTGGATTTTCCTTTGGAATAACAGCTTCGTAGTTTGGGTATTTTCCATCGATTAAGCGACAAACCAAAACGATATCTCCGAACGTGAAAATTGCATTTGATTCGTTGTATTCGATCAACACTTCGATATCTGAAGAAACATTTGAACGCAATAAGTTCAATGGCTTCTTAGGAAGAATGAAAGAAGAAGTGTTTTCTGCGGAAGAATCCGTTCTGCGGTAACGTACCAATTTATGTGCATCTGTTGCCACGAAGATGATGTCTTGTGGAGAGAATTGGCAAAACACACCACTCATCACAGGACGTAAATCGTCGTTTCCTGTAGCAAATAACGTTTTATTGATAGCAGAACTAATGATTTCACCAGAAACTCTCACAGATGAACTGTTTTGAATCTCAGGAATACGCGGAAATTCATCGCCGTTGAATCCAACCATTTTAGATTTACCGTTATCATAGGAAATTTCAATTCCAAACTTGCTAAAATCAATTGCAAAATTACACGGTTGATCTGGTAAATTCTTCAATACATCCAACAACAATTTAGCTGGAATCGCAATTTTACCTTCACCATTTGATTCAACTTCCATTGACGTACGCATTGTCGTCTCTAAATCTGAAGCAGAAATAGTTAATTGATTATCCGAAATTTCAAACAAGAAATTGTCTAAAATAGGCAATGTATTACTCGTACTTAACACACCTGAAATACTTTGCAAGTGTCTCAACAGTACTGTGCTCGAAGTTATAAAATTCATCTTTATTATATAATATTATTCAAAACTATGAAGTATCTCATTAGAAAAGGGCCTACTTCCTGAGAATTTATACTTTACTTTTCAACAATCGAATGCTACTTCTGGTAAGCACTCGGATCTTTTACTTGATAACCATTCATATCTACTGTAGATAAATCGAGTGGGAAATAGAAATGTCCTAAGGTTAATGGATCAAATACAAAGTACTGACATTTAACTAATTCTCCATTTGTCAACTCAGCCCAAAAACGATCCACCTCATAGGTTACAGGTTTCCCAAATTCGTTCAATCTACTTCCACCCTCTTCAATTCTAAACATACGAACGCGTTCTTTTTTACCGTTTACCAAATTGATATTCATGATACAAAAAGGTGCAGAACGTTTTACACTATCAATTTGATTGTCTGTCAAAATATAATTAGGAATATCGAAATGGACATTTTTAAATTTATTTAGGTACAACATCACATTTTGTGTATCGATCGCAGCAAGTGGAATGTTTTGTTGCTTCACAGAGAATTTTCCTTTTCCGTAATTGTCCACCGAAAATGTTCGAGCAGGCTCCAATGGATACACTACTTCTACACGTTTAATATCTGCCGCTTGAAGACCAAATACCTTCGTGCACTGCCATTTCAATGGGTCAGCGTAAAAACGTGGTTCTATGATTCCATACATTCCTTTAATAGTCATAATAACCGGCTTATCAGATTTACCCAATTTATCCGTTTCAAGCAACATGATTTGTCCCAAGTGATCCTTCGATGCTGGCCCGATAAACCATGTTTTGTGCCACTTACCATTCTTGTAATACTCCACCTTAATGTGTTGCGTTAACATGATTTTTTTCTGTGTATCAACCGCATTCTCTGTCAAATACCCTTTAAATTCGATCTTTTTACACGCATCCAGTATAAATTCAACACCTTCTTGGT
>Ga0233377_1000359_pt1 | contig 22047 bp, 16 predicted proteins | sample ElkDunMinimDraft_6_FD_191540 | JGI IMG/M metagenome (GOLD analysis project Ga0233377, IMG submission 191540) | Fecal eukaryotic communites from dung pellets of Tule Elk in California, USA - Elk Dung E36 | ecosystem: Host-associated > Mammals > Digestive system > Large intestine > Fecal | place...
AAGCTATATCTTTGTCATGATTTTAGATCACCACTGTTAGTAACATTACACTATCACTATATCATGAAAAAGCCATTCTACTACAATAATAGTACGCTATTATTAATTTTCGCAATCGTATTTGCAAGTTTTAACGCACTTGCTCAACCCACAGATGGATGTAACTCAACGTTCACAGGAACAGGAATTCCGGTCACAGAACATTGTGAGCTAAGGAGTTTTAATGTAATGGCCAATTACACAAATAATATTAGTAACACAAATGCAAGTGGTCTATGCAATGCAAGTTCAAGCAGTAGTTATAAAGATGCTTACTGGTGGTTCGAAGGAACAGGTGAAACAGTAACTATTCGTTACAAACCCATTGGAGGCAATGTAGAAACTGGTTACTATGACCCTACAATGGCGGTATTAACTGGAAGTTGCACTAATTCTAATCCAGGTACTGTTTCAACATGCGTGAATGCTGGATCAAATGGAATTATGGAAGTCATTACAATGCCAACAGTAAATGGTACTAAATACCGAATTCGTATTCAAAATAGAAGTAATAATAATAGTTCTACTATGTATGGTCAAATTTGCATCATGAAGGCGTCGCCAACTACAGCCAATTCAACATGCGCAGCTTACCCATTAGCAGTAGACTCATTAGCTACACCAAACTATTTCAATTTAAATACTTTTAACACTGGTGCAATAGTTATCCCCGCTCCAACATGTGGATCTTATACAACAAATAAAAAGAAAGCATTCTTTAATGTAACCATGCCTACCACAGATTTGACAATTGAAACAGAAAGAGGAAATGGTACATCAACAGATACAGATTACACAAATAGTGCAATGGCAATTTATAAAGCAAATGGTTCTTGCCCAAATGAAACTTACACGTTATTAGGATGTTACAGAGAAGACACCTTTATAAGGCATAATATTTCACTTAACACAATAAACAATTACAACATCATGGCGAAAGCTTTGCTAAAAAATGGTGTTCATGCAAACGCAGGAGATAAATTATTAATAGTTGTTTGGTCTGAAAATAATAACACGAGTCATTTCGGAATCAGCGCTTATACATCAACAAAATGTGGTAACCCTCTAGGATTAAAAAATGATTTTTGTGAAAATCCCGCACAGATGTACAAGGCACCTGGGACTACATTTTCAGCATCTACATCAGGTGTTTTCACCCCAGATCAGTTTCCAAATGGAAGAACTCCCGATTGGGACTGTTCAAATGGTCAAGATGAAATTTATGTGCACAACAACTCATGGTATCAGTTTACGGCTGAATTAACAATTGAAATATTTCCATTTAGTGCAGGCTGTCAAGGAATTCAAGCAGTAGTATTAGAACCAATTTACACTCCAGACAGTTGCTGCACACGTACTTTTATACAAAAGTCAAATTGTAACTCTCAAATGTCAAACGGATCAAATGCAGGCACTATTAAAGCTACTGGTTTAACACCAGGAAAAAAGTACGTGTTAATGGTGGATGGTTATTCAGGGGCTCAATGCAACTTCTCGATATTAAATTGGAATGCTAAAAACATCTTACTCGGAATTAACTTACTTGATTTTTCTGCTGAGGCAAATGACACTTACAATACATTGCGTTGGACAACGAAATACGAGAAAAACAACGATTACTTTACAGTGTTACGATCAACAGATGGTGAAAACTGGGAAGAAGTAGAACGAGTTGAAGGAGCAGGAACAAGCAACAATGAATTATCGTATGAAACGTATGACGAAAACATTCGAATGGGTACCATTTATTACCGACTCAAACAAACAGATTTTGATGGTGAGTTTACTTACTCTAACATCATTGTATTAAACAGAGGGTCTGAAGATACTGGAATCATCAATGTTTCGCCTAACCCAACTGCTGGAGAGGTAACAATTAATATCGTTAGTACAGAAAGCGAAGGTGAAATCGTGATAACAACAATCAACGGACAAGTGATGCACCGATCTATGATTAACAACAAAGGTGTTCACGCTGTTAATTACGACATGACAGATTTACCACAAGGTGTTTACTTAGTGAATTACAAAGATGCATCTACACAATCGATTCGTCAATTGGTTAAACAATAATCTAGAAAATACGTAACATAAAAAAATCGCATGGAGAATTTACTTCATGCGATTTTTTATTTAACCGAATTTACTCGGTAATGAAATACGTTTACAAAGATTTAGTTCTTCCTCCATCAACTGGAACATTGATTCCATTAATATACGATGCTTCTGGAGAGGCTAAAAATACAATTGCATTGGCAACTTCAATTGGATCAGCAATACGTTTCATTGGTGATTCCAAAGCCATTTCATCAAACACATCATCAACAGCAGTGCCAGTTTTTGTAGCTTTCGTTTCAACGATGCTTTTAAGTCGACCAGTATTGGTAGCACCCGGCAGTACATTGTTGACCGTAATTCCATACTGTCCGAGTTCATTGGCTAACGTTTTACTCCAATTAGCAACTGCTCCACGAATGGTATTTGAAACACCTAAATTATTGAGTGGCTGTTTTACACTCGTTGAAATAACATTGATAATGCGACCGTATCCATTTTCAATCATGCCTTTATATAAAGACTGAACTAAAATGTGATTGCAAATCAAATGTTGATTAAATGCTGCTAAAAATTCATCTGTCGCAGCAGAAATGATTGGTCCACCAGCAGGTCCACCTGTATTATTAACTAAAATATGTGCACTATTTCCAGCAGAGGTCCACGCCATTAACTGACTTCTCAAATTTTCAGGCTGACTGAAATCTGCAACAATAAAGCTATGCTTCTGCTCTCCTTCCGAAGGTAATTCAGCGATCTTTTCTTGAAGTGCTTGTTCGTTACGAGCAACCAAAACAAGATTTGCTCCCTTTGATGCTAATAACTTCGCTGTTTCCCATCCAATTCCTTGTGTACTTCCACACACAACAGCAGTTTTATTACGTAGTGACATATATTATTTTTTGTTTTTCGTAAAGTTAAAAAAATCGATTAATTGAAGCTTAAACATTGCAACAAACAGCTAATTCAAATTGCAATCAAACTCAATTTTCTGAAAACCAAACTTTAAATCAACAAATTAAGAAAAGGCACTAAATTTTTCTATTTTTTTTCAAAAAAGTTATTGTAAAATAAAATTCTTATATATATTTGCACTCCCAATTTAATACAAACAATGCGGGTCGTTCTTTTAAACGTATACAATTACCAACTATATTAAGCCGATGTAGCTCAGCTGGCTAGAGCAGCTGATTTGTAATCAGCAGGTCGTGGGTTCGAGTCCCTCTATCGGCTCAATTAATATAAAAGCGGGAGTAGCTCAGTTGGTAGAGCGTCAGCCTTCCAAGCTGAGGGTCGCGAGTTCGAATCTCGTCTCCCGCTCAATTAAAAGCATCCAATTTGGGTGCTTTTTTTGTTTCCAATCGATCCAATTACTGATTTTAATCATTTTTCTTAAGTATTCACAAGTCTATCTTTGTCAGATGCAAAGAGAATTGATACGAAAATACAATGTACAGGGTCCAAGGTATACCTCCTACCCAACTGTTCCGTTTTGGGATCAAACTACATTTAGTTCAGACAACTGGCTAAGTACTGTACAATCAACTTTCAATTCTTCAAATGAAAGTGAAGGAATTAGTATTTACATTCACTTACCATTTTGCGAGCAGCTCTGCACCTTCTGTGCTTGCCACAAACGAATTACCAAACAGCATAGTTACGAACAACCCTATATCACAACAGTATTAAAGGAATGGGATTTATACTTAACTGAATTTCGAAAAGTAAATAAAAACCGACCGATATTAAAAGAACTGCACTTGGGTGGTGGAACACCGACATTTTTTAGTCCTGAAAATCTCAATCTGCTTTTATCTTCCATCTACAACACTGTAGAATTTGAAGATGAGTTAGAATTAAGCTTTGAAGGACATCCAAACAACACGTCATTTGAACACCTTCAAACGCTTTATAATTTAGGTTTTAGACGCGTAAGTTTTGGGGTACAAGATTACGATCCAGAAGTGCAAAAAGCAATTAATCGCATTCAACCTTTTGAAAATGTTGAACAGGTAACAAATTGGGCACGTGAAATTGGATACACAAGCATCAGCCATGATTTAGTTTTTGGTTTGCCATTTCACAACTGGGAGAAGATGGAGCAAACGATCCGCAAAACTTTGACATTATCACCTGATAGATTAGCCTTCTATTCTTATGCGCATGTTCCTTGGATCAAAGGCGTAGGTCAAAGAGGATTTTCGGAAGAAGATTTACCTAAAGGAGAGGAAAAACGCAAGCTATATGAAAATGGTAAGATTTTACTCAAACAATTAGGTTACAAAGAAATTGGAATGGATCATTTTGCCAAACCGAATGACGAGCTTTACACTTCGATGGTGAACAGAAAGCTTCATCGTAATTTCATGGGTTACACATCCAGTAAAACGCAATTGATGATAGGCTTGGGAATGTCAGCCATTTCCGACAGCTGGTTAGGTTTTGCACAAAACGAAAAGAACCTAGAAGACTATCAACGTGCAGTAGAAAACGGACAAATTCCAGTAATCAAAGGACATATTCTTGATGACGAAGATTTGAGCATTCGCCAGCAAGTATTAAACATCATGTGCGCTTTAGAAACAACCTGGGACAATGATTCATTAACCATGAGTGATTCAATCATTGCTCAGTTACAAGAAATGGAAAAAGATGGTTTGATCGAATTGAGAGAAAATGGTTTAAAAATTACTGATAAAGGAAGACCGTTTGTACGCAATGTAGCCATGGCATTCGACCAACGCATGTTACGCGCAACTCCTCAAACACAATTATTTTCCAGTATTCTCTAAATTAGAATCGCGTAGTTTTTCCTTTGCTAAATACCAAATAGCTATTTGCTGGTAAAGAAACCAATACAGAGTTTCCGTAAATCTCGAATTCAGAATTTGGCATATTTGTTACCTCTGTAACCTTTCCATCCACAACTGCTGAAACGCCTCCCATCATGTTTCTGAACGCCATGGTTGCATTCTTGATTTTGTATTCACCAATTTTGAAATTTGCAGCTTGTACAGTTGTACCAGCTACATCGCAATAAGTTAAACCATTGTTTTCATATACAACGATATCATCTACTACATCCCATTTACCTGGATAAGAAGACAATTGAGATACATTTCCATTTCTATAAATCTTTAAATTTCCTGAAACATCTTCATAAACAGCAAAACCACGGCCTGCCTTATACGATTTTACAAATTGATCTTCAACATCTACAAAGCGCCCTTGATCAAAAACAGCGAATGTACGCGTATTTGGATCGTTAAAAGCTACGATATCTGTACCACTTTTAGCATCAATGTCACCATTCCAAACTCCAATCTCGTGGAATTGACCTTTGTAGAAAATTTTGTATAATCCACCGTTATCGGCATATACCATAATATTCTCACCAATTTTAGAAGAATTCGTCAGGAATAAATCGGTTGTACTAGTTTGTAATGGATACTCTGTTCCTTCATAACTTACTAACATAGAATTATAGCGTGTATCCATGTACACCACCATGTTATCCTTTACAATGTATTGACCAGCAAAATAATTTAGCACTTTTGATCGACCAGCATTCCACATCTGTAGCGTTGTACCAACATTCCATGCCAACAAATTATCTGAGATTTGAAATTCAACATTCATATTGGATATTTCGTGGCGTTCTCTTCCGTCATAAACACGTAAATTACCTCTAATATCAATATAGGCAACAAGGTTATCTCCCCCCTTAAACCCTTTAATCTCTTGCATATCGATTGTTTTCGCCATCCCATTATCATAAGTTCTAAACCAACGATTAAAATCAACGAAAGGAATTACTGTTTGCGCTTGTGCAACTACAGCTGAAACTAAAAATACGATTACTATAAAATTTTTCATGGTTCTAAAATTACAAAAATTAAGCCAATATTAAAATGATAAATAATTCAGGATCTGTGTTTGGATTTCCTTGCTATGACTCACTACCATTAAGTGACTTCCGCCCTTTACGATATAATCCGGTTGAACATTCCTGACTGGAAAAAGTGGATCACTATCGCCATGTATTCTAAAGGCTGGAACACGAGCTGTATTGGACCAATTTCCTATTGACGCAATCGCCCATCTGATAAATTTCGGATCTCCATCTTGTAAGATTTCAATCAATAACTCTTTTTCAGCCTGCGTATTCACTCCAAACATTTTAAATGCGATTTTACTTGGTTGAATGAAGTATCTATCAGGAACAAAATCATACAGTTTCAATGCCTTTGTAAGTCGCATACGCAATGGTTTTTCCTTCTCAGTAGCAATACTAGAAATTACAATGACTTTTTTAGCTTGCACTATTTGAGCAAGTTCTTGTACGATCATACCACCAAAAGATAAACCCATCAACACATAATCCTCATTTTGATTAACCTCCTGACCCATTCTCTGAGCATAACTAGCAAGCGATTCATTTGCATGAGGTTCAATCCAATCCACGTGAATCAATTCGTGCGGACTTAAATCTAAAAACTGAAATGCTCGTTTATCCGCGCCTAAACCGCTGAAACAATAAATTTTCATAAACGTGGTTTTAGCGTAGCTAACTTATGGATTGTAAATTCATCTTTTATTCCATCCTTGAGAATGACCAATTTTAATTCATCTACCTCTTTGAGTCGAACCAATTTCAATGTTTTACAATAATCATCCAACTCAACAGCCGTTAAATCGTATTCATTAACACGTAAAACAATGTCACCGATTTGAATACCTTTTTTATGAGCAGTGCTTTCTTCCGTAATAAAAGAAACCTCCATCACATTCCCCTTACGAATCAAACCAATTCCAAAAGACTCAGCGTAATCATTGATAATTTCCTGATGTTGCAACAGAAAAACTTGCTCTCTTTTCCAGTCAATGGTAACAAGGTAGTTCTTCAAGAATGACATTCCTAGTAGATTTTGATTGGAAGCCTTAACATCTAAGACCTGTTCTTTCAAACTCAACACACCTAATGAGAACTCATCAATCAACACCTGTTTTGTACTATCCATTCCTGATGCACCAAACAACCCGACAGTATTAATACCAAAGGAATTGCGTTCATTTAAAACATGATTTTTACTCACCAGATGACTGTAAGTAGTGTTATCAATGGATAGAAACCCCACGGAGCCGGTATCCAATTGCAAACGTTTCATTTCTGTAGTTCCAAATTTGACCGTAAAATAAGGCGTACCAGTAATTTCCGTATTGAACGGAATGGAAACCCCTAACTCACCATTATTCAAACTTTTTAAATCCTTACCTATACGAATAACTTGCTTTTTTGAATCAATTTGCCAACAAGCTTTCTTCATCAAATTAGATCCAATTAATCCGTCAATTCCCAAACAAGCAATGGCATCAGCACGTTTCAAATCAGCAATTGCCGCAGCAGAATTAATGAATATTGAATTACCAATTGCAATCTTCGGGATAACAACATAATTTAATTGAGACTTATTTCCTTGCGAATCCTGTGTACTTAAATTTCTACCGCCTTTTAATTTAAGTTGTGTTGCCAACTCTGATGAAATTAAATTGGGTGCACCTGTATCCAACATGAAACGATACACTTTACCTTCTATCGTTACAGGGATAATTATTAAGTTATTTTCAAGCGTAAAGGGAATTTCAACCAAAGAATCACTAGTCACATACTTCCCTTTTTGAAACAGCCCAATTAATTGCTGCTGACAAGAAGACATGCTAAGCACTAAAAATATTACAACTATTTGGAGAACAACCTTCACGGTGCTAATATACTAATTTCAAGGCATACGAATTGGAATTTGCTAGCGACTAACTAATTTTAACACCTAAGAGTGATTATTTTATAATCAAAATATTGCCAATTATTTAATTTTTAATACATTTACAAAAAATAGCAAGGTATGTATATTGGAAATAATCTTAAAATGTTACGTAAACGCAAGAAACTTTCACAGGAAGAGGTTGCCACTTCTTTGGGTTTTACACGTTCAACTTATAGTGGTTATGAAAATGGTGTTGCACAGCCGAATATTGACAATTTGATTGCGCTTTCTGAATTTCATACAATTCCGATTGATGAATTAGTAAAAAAGAATTTTGAGACTTTTACTGATTCTGATTGGCAACGCATTGAACAAGGAACATACATGGATGTGAAGGGAATGAAACTTCGTGTATTGACGAGTATGATTTCTGAGGACAATGAAGAGTTGATTGAAATGATTCCAATGAAAGCCTCAGCTGGATACACTTCGGGATATGCTGATCCAGATTATTTAAAAGTTTTACCAACTTTTACCTTACCGTTTCTTTCAAAAGATAAAAAATACCGTTCCTTTCCAATTAAGGGGGACTCGATGCCGCCTGTTGTTGAAGGATCCTATGTAGTAGGTGAATTTGTACAAAATTGGCTTTCAATTAGAAATGGAACACCATGTATCGTTGTTACTCGCGAAGAAGGAATTGTTTTCAAAATTTTAAATAACTTTTTAGATTCGGAACAATCTTTTCAGTTGTGTTCAACAAATACATTTTACCAACCTTACATGGTAAATGTGAATAACATCATTGAAATATGGAAGTTTGTAAATTATATTTCTCCAGAATTACCAAATGTTCAACTGGACAAAGAGGGAGTTTCTAAATCACTCATGGATTTACAACAAGAAGTTAGTGAACTAAAGAATATTCTAATTCGAAAATCATAAAAAAAGCCTGTGAAGATTCACAGGCTTTTTTGTTATTATCTACCTCCTCTCGAATTGGTAGTCGAACCAGCACTTCTAGCTGGACTACTTGTAGATCTTGAGGGTGTGGAAGTTGATGAAGGAGTTGAAGTCCTTGTATTTCCTCTATCTATTGTACTATTAGATGCCGGTGTTCTTGCTGGACTCGAACTGTTACCATTAACATCACGAGTTGACGGCTGTCTACTTGGCTGACCTACATCACCACGAGTTGCTGGTCTAGTACTGTTATTGTGATTATTATCAGCCGGCTTACGTTCTGGTGCAACAGTTGTTGAAGGTCTGTCAGAAACAGTTGTCGATGAAGGTACTGGCTTACGAACAGTTGTAGGCTTTGTTGTTGTAGTTGGCCTTTCACTACTAGGCTTAGCTACACCTGAATTATCAATTGGTCGACTAATTACATCAGTTTCTCCCACTGGACGTTTTACTGCTGGAGTTGCTGGAGCACGTTCTATTGTTCCATTTGCATTACCACCTACTGGTTCAACAACTCTACCATCTCCAGATACTGGAACTCTTGGATCTCTATCTGTACCATCTTGCACGCGACCACCATCAGTCGGAATCCTTCCTCCATCGCTTGGAACACGCCCGCCACCAGAAGGAACCCTTTCATAAACATCAGGGCGATTCACATTTGGTCTGCGATCAGAAACAGGGTTAACTGCACGACCATTCGTAACTCTATTCGGAACAGAAGGTCTAGGGGTTGGTGGGATGTTAGCATGTGCAAAATCCATTACACATCCATTCATATCATCTGCCAAAATACCTTGTCGCATGCATTCTCTTCTTGCTCTTTCTCTATCTGCTGAAGAAATATCAGACATAGTTAAGTGCGTACGCGGAAATGTAGGATCGTAGAATGTCCAGCTACTTTGACCAAAACCATATTCAAATAAAGTAGTTTGGTCGTTCACTAAAAATTGGTTTCCAAAATCTTTAGCTAAGAAAGCCAAGTGATCACGTTCCATCGACGCCGAAGAACGACCAAAATCTCTTGAATCAAAAGGATCAAAAATCGTGGAAGAAGCTAAATTTACACGACTGTTTCCTCCAGAAAAATCATCATCACTTTTACCATTTGCATTTCCAAGTAATCCACGATAATCTCCTCGGCACTCTTTTACGAAAACAGAAATGTTCATGAATTTCATTCCAGAAGAAGTAGCTAATTTTGCTTGCACTTTTTCGCCTGTGGGCCAAGTTACAATGTAATCTCTACCATTATTTTCAATTGTTCCACCATGCGGTAAATAAAACGTTTCATTATTTAAATAAACAGAACGACCATTTACTCTAATTGGCGTACCAGCATGAGGATCTGGAGCATCACTTGCATAAATCCCAACTCGATCGCCATATACATTCATTGCAATAGCAGTATTTAGTGAAACACTATTGGTTTCAGGCCTTTGGCGCGCTTGCACTTCAAATGAACGATCAGGTGATGATGACAAGACATATTCACCAACAGTTTGAAACGAATATGTTTTACCATCAAACGTACGGATATGCGGATCACCATAAGTTCTACCAGTAACCAAGTTACAATTCGGATTTGAAAAATAAGTTGGATAACGATCATTAGATGGTACACGTCCCGTTGAAGGATTTGTACCTACAGGTCGACGATTTGCATCATTTTGGCTAGGCGCAGCAACACGTGGATTATCGTTTGATCCTTGCGCAACAATAGCTTGAATCCTACTTTGACGATCTTGCGGAACCAAACGGTACATTTCATCAGGAGTTAAATCCTCTGGAAATGTACGATCTGGAATCGGTTGATTGTTTGACATTGCTTCAAAACTTTCTGCCAGCCACTCACCTCGAACGGCATCCCATTGAACTAACTCTGACTTAACCTGTGCGCGACTATCCGTCTGTGAGTAGGCTCCGAAAGAGACAATTAAAGAACTAAAAAGTAAAAATTTACGCATAGGATATTTTTTTAAGTACAGGTTAACTAACGCAAACCTTATGCCAAAAAGCTAAAAGTTAAAGCCATAAAAAAGTCGTAGATAACTCCACGACTTTCCTATCATATTAGTTTGTTTATTTTAATGAGAAATGCTTTTCTGCAACATCCACGATGTAGCCACCAATTGCCAATGAAGCTGTTGCTGCTGGAGATGGAGCATTTAAAACGTGAATTGAATTTCCATGATATTCAATTTTAAAATCATCACGAGTATCACCGTCCTTACTTAATAACAATGCTCGAACACCTGATCTACCTGGTTTCAAATCTTCCATTGTTAAAGACGGAATCATGCGTTGCAATGTTTTTAGGAATAATTTCTTGGAAAAAGCTCTACGGTATTCATTGATTCCGAAACTCATATTATTAAAAAACAATTTCCAAGTTCCACCATAGGTTAATGCATCTGCCGTATCTTTTAAAGAGAAATCAGTTTTACCATAACCTTCACGCTTAAATGTAAAAACTGCATTCGGTCCACATTCTGTTTCTCCATCTGTCATACGGGTAAAATGCACGCCTAGGAATGGGAAATCTGGATTTGGAACTGGGTAAATAAGGTTTTTAACTTTATGTCGCGCTTCATCAGTTAATTCATAATAATCACCTCTAAAGCCAACTACTTGTTCTTCTAGTTTGACACCGTCTTTTCTCGCTAAGCGATCCGCTTGTAGACCACCACAAAAAATTAAATATTTAGCAGTATAATTCCCTTTATTTGTAACGATTGTTGATGTATCACTTTCTCGATTAATTCCGGTTACTTCATGTGCCATTTTTAAAGCGCTGTTCGCGTTTTTGGCTAAAGCTACATCAACCATCTTCTCTGTTGCACCTCTAAAATCGATAATTCCTGTACAAGGAACCCAAATTCCACCAATTGATTCTACATAAGGTTCAATTTCCTTCACTTGAGCAGCTGAAATTTTTTCAATCCCTTCGATTTCATTTTCAGTACCAATATTGAAAATCTTATCCATATAAGGCAATTCTGCTTTATCGGTTGCTACAACAACTTTTCCACAAACATCATGATTGATTCCATATTCTTTTGCAAAAGCAACCAATTCATGTCGACCTTGAATACAATTTTTTGCTTTCAATGAACCTGGCTTATAATAAAGACCGGAGTGAATAACACCAGAATTATGTCCAGTTTGGTGATCTGCTAATTTATTTTCTTTTTCAAATAATACAATTGATAAGTTGGGATATCTAAGTTGCATCTTGTAGAAAGTAGCAGCTCCAACAATTCCACCTCCGATGATTGCTATATCGTATGTCATTTTTTCAATTTATTACAAATATAATCACTCTAAAAAGAATAGAAGTAGCTCTCTACTATTAAAAAAATCCAACCGTTCAACTTTTACATCCAATAAATCCTTCTGTTTTAAATTTCACAATAAAAAAACAAACAATAAAAGAATTAACTATTTATTAATCAATTCATTATACTTAAAACTAAAGTATTAATATTTTAACAAAAAAGACATTTTCTTCATTTAAAATAACGAAGAATGACGAAAAACATACAAGAAAAAGCAAAAAAACTACCAAGTTAAATCAATGTGATAGCACTACATTTGTACTATGTGATTGAGAAAGCAATCTATCAATTACTCACTGAAAAAGCCACATTTATTACTGATTTACTTATTAAAAAAGGTAAAAAATTTTAAACACATTTACAACCACTACTACCCAAATTTAAAGTGTAATCATTTACTTGATTACACTTTTTTTATTTTAAATCAACTAGTTTTGTGCTTATGATGAACAATGAAATTTGTCCGTGTTGTAGTGGTATAATTTATAGTGAATGCTGTCAACTATATCACCAAGGCGCACTACCCACAACTGCAGAAAAATTGATGCGATCTCGATATAGCGCTTACGCTTTTTGCTTGCCCGATTATTTAATTGACACAACACATCCAACAAAACGAAAATCGTTGAATAAAGATGAGATTGTTGATTGGTCAAAAGAGAATAAGTGGTTAAAACTAGAAATTCTCAAAGCGGCAAAATCAATGGTAGAATTTAAAGCGCATTTTGAAGATCAAGATGGAACAACGCATATACACCATGAACTATCAACTTTCACTTTAGATAAAGGTAAATGGTTTTATGTAAAGGGATCGTTTTATTGATCGTGTAGTAAACGTATCCGCTCTTTATAGGGCCAATTGATTCTATAATTTTATATTATCTTTGTAGTACCATCGAATAGCACTACATTAACAATCATTTTTTTTAGCACAAATGAGTTTTTTAGACGGATTAAACCAAAGTCAGCGTGCAGCTGTTGAAAATATTTATGGACCAACCATGGTTATTGCCGGAGCAGGTTCAGGAAAGACACGTGTTCTAACATTTCGCATTGCACAGATGTTGGCTGAAGGCATCGACCCTTTTAATATTCTCGCGTTGACATTTACCAACAAAGCAGCTAAAGAAATGCAAGAGCGTATTGCTAAAATCAGTGTTTCTGGAGCGATGGGGCATTACGGTGCAAGTGAGGCAAAACACCTTACGATGGGGACATTCCACTCTGTTTTCTCACGAATTTTAAGGTTCAATGCAGAGCGAATTGGTTATCCTCAAAACTTTACTATTTACGATACGCAGGATTCGAAAAGCTTAATAAAAGATGTCATCAAGGAATTGAAACTAGATGATAAAACTTATAAACCGAGTTCTGTTCTAGGTCGCATTTCTACAGCGAAAAACAATTTAATTTCTGCTGATGAATACCTTAAAAGCGAGGAAATCATGACGGAAGATCGCATGGCACGTCGACCAGAAATGGGTAAAATCTACAAAACCTATTCGGCACGTTGCTTTAAAGCGGGCGCGATGGATTTTGACGATTTATTGTTTCAAACATTTGTTTTGTTGCGTGATTTCCCAGATGTACTTGGTTATTACCAACAAAAATTCAAATACATTTTGGTGGATGAGTACCAGGATACCAACTATGCACAATATATGATTGTAAAAATGTTGGCAGCTGCTTACGAAAATCTATGTGTAGTTGGAGATGATGCGCAAAGTATCTACTCCTTTCGTGGTGCGAACATCCAAAATATCTTAAACTTCCAAAAAGATTATCCTGATTTTCAGGAATTCAAATTGGAGCAAAACTACCGCAGTACCAAAAACATTGTTGAGGCTGCAAATAGTGTCATTGCACGCAACCAAGATCGAATTAAAAAAGATGTTTGGACAGATAATGACGAAGGAAAACTCATTAGTGTTATTCGAACATTGACTGACAACGAAGAAGGAAAATTTGTAGCAAATCGCTTGTATGATCAAAAAACACAAGATGGATTAAGTTACAATGATTTCGCTATTTTATACCGTACTAACCGTCAATCTAGATCTTTTGAGGAGGCATTTAGAAAATTGAACATTCCTTATAAAATCTATGGAGGACTTTCGTTTTATCAACGCAAAGAAATCAAGGACTTATTGGCTTACTTTCGCTTAACGACCAATCCACGAGATGAAGAGGCATTTAAACGTGTGATCAATTATCCAAAACGTGGAATTGGAAAAACGACAATAGAAAATTTGGTGATTGCATCCAATTCGTACGGAATGCCAATCTGGGATGTTGTAACAAATATGACGCAATATCCGGTTCAAATAAATGGTGCAGCCAGAACAAAACTAGAAGAATTTGCAACAATGATTCGAAGTTTTTCAGCGCAGCTAGATAAATTAAACGCTTACGAATTAGGTCAACACATCGCAAAATCGAGTGGAATTCTAAAGGATTTGTATGCTGAAAAGGAAAAAGGTCCAGAGGAAGTTGAGCGTTACCAAAATATCGAGGAATTATTAGGTGGTTTGAAAGAATTTACCGTATCTAAACAGGATGGCGAACCAACTGGATTGGATGAATTCATGATTGACGTTGCGCTTTTAACTGATGCCGATGACGACAAAGGTGATGAGAAGAACCATGTTACAATGATGACCATTCACTCAAGTAAAGGTTTGGAGTTTAGACATGTATTCTTGGTTGGGTTGGAAGAAAATTTATTTCCATCTCAAATGGCATTGCAATCTAGGACTGAAACAGAAGAGGAAAGACGTTTATTTTACGTGGCTGTGACGCGTGCAATGGAAACATGTACAATTACATACGCGGCATCACGTTTCTTATTCGGTTCATTAACTAACTCGGAACCAAGCCGTTTTATCGATGAAATTCACCCGAAGTTTTTGAACTTTGAAAATTTACAACGAGGTGGCGGTCGCTCTTTAAATTCCGGTCGTCCAATTATGACAACACCAGGTGCAGGAGGATTGAATCGTCCTATGAATACAGAACCAACTACTCCATCTCCACGTTCGATGCAAAATTTGAAACCTGTTTCTAGAGCAAGCGGAGGAAACGATGGTGGAACGGAATACAAGGTTGGATACGTTGTCATCCATGAACGTTTTGGAAAAGGAAAAATCTTGAAAATCGAGGGACAAGGACCAGATAAACAAGCATCGATTTTCTTTCCAGGACATGGTGCAAAACAATTGTTGCTTCGCTTTGCAAAATTGCAGATAGTAGAACAATGATACCATTGATTTCGATCATCATGCCGATGAGAAATGCTTCTCTTTGGGTGAAAGAAACCATAGATAGCATACAAAAGCAAACGGTAGCAGATTGGGAATTAATTGTTGTTGACGATCATTCCACAGATGAATCAGTTGAGATTATTGAATCCATTGCAGTTACTGACAAGCGTATAAAAATATTACAAAATCCAAGTGAGGGAATTATTCCAGCATTGAAATGTGCACTTGAAAATTGTCGTGGCACTTTCATCACACGAATGGATTCGGACGACATCATGCCAATTGATCGCTTAGCATTGCATGTTGATGCCTTGCAAAATGCAGCTCCCAAGACAATTGTTACAGGAAAAGTACGCTATTTTTCAAGTGATAAAGTTAGTGATGGTTATTTGAAGTATGAAAATTGGTTGAATGAACGTGTTGACCAAGCTGACTTCTATGACCACATTTACCGTGAATGTATCGTTGCGTCACCCAATTGGATGGGAAGAACCGAAGAATTTAAAAACGAATCACTTTTTAGCCTATTGAATTACCCTGAAGATTACGATTTGTGTTTTCGTTGGCAAGAAAAAGGATTTACTATTATCGGTTTAGACACGATTACACTTCATTGGAGGGAACATCCACTACGAACATCACGGAATTCTGACAATTATCAGCAGGAAGCATTCTTTCAATTGAAGATGGATTGGTTTTCAAAAAATCACTCGGATGCTAATTCAATTGGAATTGTTGGAATAGGGCAAAAAGGGAAATTATGTTTGGAATACTTAAATACTAGCACATTTGATGTTCGATTATTCGATTTAAATCACACGCAATTTACGCAACCAATTAATGGAATGGTAGTAGAATCAATTGACGACATCAACACAGAAAAACTATTGATTGCCCGCTATCCTACTGATATCATAGCAGTTCAACAATTTATCGAAAAGAAAGGATATTGTTTTGGAAAAACAGCTTTTTGGGTCTAATTAAGCGTTTACAACCTCATCCATCAAGATTTCACATTTCATCACACCATCACGATCGATTTCCGTTAAACGAATGCGTTGAAACGTGTTCGTCATAGAAGCATCGAATGGTAATTTTACCTTCACATAATTTTCAGTAAAACCGTACATGATTCCCATGTCTTCCTCTTGTTCAAACAAAACTGTACGAATTGTTCCTACATTTTCTTCGTAGAATTTTCGTTTTTTCTTGTCTGAAAGAATGTGTAATTGGTTACTGCGCTCACGACGGATGTTCATCGGAACAGGATCACCTAATTTCACAGCAGTTGTATTTGCACGTTCTGAATACGTAAAAACGTGTAAATAAGAAATATCTAAATCCTTCAAGAAATTCATTGATTCCATGAAATCCTCGTCAGTTTCGCCAGGAAAACCAACAATTACGTCAACTCCAATACAGCAATCTGGTCGCAAAGATTTGATGTAAGCCACTCTCTCAGCGTACAAATTACTCAAGTACTTACGACGCATTTTCTGCAACAATTTATCAGATCCTGATTGTAATGGAATATGAAAATGTGGTACAAAATGTTTCGATTCTTCCAAGCTAAAATGAATGATTTCATTTGAAAGTAAATTGGGTTCAATCGAAGAAATTCTAAAACGATCGATTCCATCAATTTTATCCAATTCTTTGATTAATTGAAAGAAATTTTCGTCTCCCCCTTGACCAAAGTCACCAATATTTACACCCGTAATTACAACTTCCTTGATATCAGTTTGTGCAATTTTTGCCGCTTCAGCAACCGTTTTTTCGATTGTAGCATTTCTGCTCTTCCCTCTTGCAAGTGGAATTGTACAAAACGTACAGAAATAATCACATCCATCTTGCACCTTTAAAAATGAGCGCGTACGATCACCAATAGAAAATGCTGGAACGAATTCATTCGCTTTTTTGATATTGTCGAAAGCTACTTCTGCTTTTTCCTTTTTTGCCGCTTTCTCATCGATGTAGTCCAACAAATTAAATTTTTCATTGGCACCAAGTACTAAATCAACTCCAGGAATTTCGCTAATTTCTTGCGGTTTCAATTGTGCAAAACAACCAATAATCGCAACAAAACCATCTGGATTTATCTTCAAAGCACGTTTTACCAATTGCTTGCATTTCTTATCAGCGTTTTCGGTAACGGAACACGTATTGATTACAAACACATCTGGTGTTTCTTCAAAATTAACCTTAGCAAATCCAGCATCTTCGAAAAGACGTGAAATAGTAGATGTTTCTGAGAAATTCAGTTTACATCCCAAGGTGTAAAATGCGACTTTTTTGTATTGATTCATGATGAGACCGCAAAATTACGGAGATTTAATGAAAGAAAAGAAAATTTCACTCGATTTTAACGGAAAATCAACATTCCCTCAATCGTTTGCTTGCATAGGAAGCCACAATTTAAAACTTGTTCCTTTTCCAAAAACACTTTTCACATCGATGGTTCCATTATGATGTTCCATCACAAGTTTAACGTAATATAGACCTAAACCAAACCCCTTAACATCGTGTAAATTTCCAGTAGAAACACGGTAGAATTTATCAAAAATCATCCGAAGATCTTCCTTTTTAATTCCTATTCCATCGTCGGCTATTTCGATACAAATTCCTTTACGTTCATTCCAAGTTCGAATTGCGATCTTAGGATTTTCTTTTCCATATTTCAAAGCATTGTCCACAAGATTGAAAAACATATTTTCTATGTGCATGTGGTCGGCATAAACGATCTTAGAATTCGCCTTAAAATCAAGTTCAATCGTAGCATTAGCGCCAAGTTGATTGAATTCGAAAGATTCTTTTACATCTTCCAACATTTCATGCAAATCAAAGTCTTCACGTTTTAATTCAATTCCATCCTTATCCATCTTAGCGATGTTTAAAACACGCTCGACTTGTTCTTTTAATCGCTGATTTTCTTTAAATATTACACTGGAATAGCGCATAACATCTTCACGTTCGTTTACCGCACCTTTCATGAGCAATTCACTTGATAATGCAATCGTAGAAATTGGCGTTTTAAGTTCGTGCGTCATGTTGTTGATGAAATCATTTTTAATTTCGGACAAACGCTTTTGAAGTAGTATCGTGTGGATGGAGTACGCAAAAAATAGAACGGGAAAAATTCCAACTACTACATACCACCATTTGGAATAGCCATCACTGGTTAATTTAGAAGGCTCATTTAGAACGGTTGGGAAATACACTGTAAAATAATGTCCATCCTTTTTTTCCCACTTAAGATTTTGTGATGTTACTCCGATGGAATTTAAATCCTTCGGGTTATAGAGTGAATCTTCCGAAAACGTAACCAAATTGCCAAAAACGATTGAATCTGTATAACAATCGTAAATCCCATATTGAAAATTCTTCTGGATGTTTTTCGTATAAAACTCACGCTTAAGTAGGGTCTCCAAGTAATAAGGATGTAACTCTTCGTTTATATCTGCAGTGAAATAATTATAACTCAATTGCTTAACAGCACCATATAAATCGGAGCTGTCAGACTTACTAATTGAAATTTGTTCCAATACATTACGCAATGCGATATGCACCTGCTCAGTAAACTGAACATGATTTAAACTATCCTTATGTTGCTGAATTGAAATATTACGTTCTTGTACAGCAATCGATCGATTGAGCCAATAAAACTGGGTAGCAACAATGCTTAAAAGAGAGAAAACTCCCAATAAAATTGCTACTTTAATTGTTTTTGGACTCATTCTAGAATAGTTACTTCTTTAATACAATTCCGTCAGCTAAAAAGCTAAAAATGAATTTTGGCTGAGAAATTTGTTCAGCTTCTTCCTTCGAACTTCCTTCAGCAATTGCTTCCTCGCGCAATTGAGAAACAGGAATAGAATCCCATGTTGCAACGCCATGCATGAAAGCTCCTTTGTTAAGTTCAGTATCTAAAGGAATTGTGAAATGATCTTTGAATTTAACCATGAAATAATCACCATTATTGTCATCGATACCAACCCAACAACCTGCACTTTTACAAATTGTTACGATAGTTCCTTCGATTGTGTATTCTTCAGGACCATCTTTTTGCTCAAAATCTCTAAAAAATTCTTCTACACTCACCGCCTTTGTGATATCAACTTCAGTTGGACCATAAGCCTCACCTAGTTCAATTTTTTCTTCTACAACAGGAGCTTCTGGTGCTGATGAACATGCTACAAATAACATGGATGATAAAACAGCAAAAAATATTTTTTTCATGAGTTTTTATTTAGATAATTAGAACAAATATAGCAAAAGTAGCCGTTTCAATCAACGATTGTTACTCAGTTTCTTGCTCTAATTGTTCTTCTGGAAAATTTATTAGAAACACCTTCGATTTAGCGCGCGTAATTGCTGTGTAAAGCCAACGGTTGTACTCTACCAAATTCATATCTTCAGGTAAAAAACCAACATCGATAAACACGTGCTCCCATTGTCCACCTTGAGATTTATGACACGTAACAGCATAACCATATTTAATTTGCAATGCATTAAAATAAGGATTCGCTAAAATCAATTCGTAACGCTTTTTCTTATTGTGTTCGTATAAATAATCTTTTTCGACTTCGTAGAAAAGTTCTTTGGTTCGTTCTCGTGAAAGTGAAGGTCCTTCGCTATTTAAGGATTCAACATGCACAACGACTTCTTGTTCGCCAATTTGTTCATAATCGGGAAATAAAACTAGCAGTCGCGCGAATTCAAAACCATAAAGAAACTCCGTTTTTAGAACGCGTTTCACAATCATTGTTTCACCGTTCGCAATAAACCCCATTTCTGGTTCATCCTTCAGCCAATGATAATTGTTTTTAACAACCATCAGTAGATCGCCATTAGATAATTGCTCTTCGTACCAAAAAACACGAGCACGAATTTGTTTATTGTACTCGTTTCCTCTTTTATTGGAACGTGTAATTAGAATGGTTTCCTCTGTTCCAAATTTTGAGAAGGATGATTCCAAGTAGTCTTGTAATTCAACACCATTAACTAATTGTACGTCGCCTGCAGAGCGAATGGTTAATTTAGGAAGTTCATTGCCTTGCTTTCTTAAGGAAGTTGCGTTATACAAGACATCCGAATCTGTTTGTTGCCTTAAAACTTCGCTTAATTTCGAAGAATAAATGTTCAATCGTGGAAAATAATTATCCAAATATTCTGCATCCAAAGCTGGAGAAATAGCAGAACCAACTGGTGGTAGCTGACCAATATCTCCCAATAAAATCAATTTACAATTGGAGCCACTAAACACAAATTCAATTAAATCTTCCAATAAATTTCGTTGATTAACATTTCCATCAATCATGGTGTAATCGCCAATCATGGAAGCTTCATCGACGATAAATACCGTATTTTTTTGAAGATTTGGTGCGAGTTGAATGGTATTGAAATCGTCGGTTTTACTTTTTCGACGATAAATCATTTTGTGAATTGTGAATGCTCGCTTGGAGCTTTTCGAACTTAAAACCTTTGCTGCTTTTCCGGTTGGAGCAAGTAAAGTTGTCGATTGCTTATAAAAAGCCATCGTACGGATAAAAGCACCCAAAAGGCTCGTTTTACCCGTACCGGCATATCCACTTAATAAAAAAGTACCATAAGGTGTTTTATCCTTTAAAAACAATTCCAGTTGATCTACGCAATGGCTTTGATCAGTTGTAAAATCAAACCCAAATTGTTGATGTAATTGTGTTTTAAAAGGAGAGAAACTCATTTTATTTCACCTTTCCAATTAAGAACAAGGTTGGTTTTTTAGCTAAATCGTACGCTTTTTCACGCCATTGTTCCACACTCATCGACCACACAGATTCATCTGGAATAGTCAAATTTGATGCGATACATAACATTGTAGTATCAGATAATTCGTTTAACAAATCGTCTAATACATTCATGTTTCTAAATGGCGTATCCATGAAAATATGTGTGTAACCAGTGCGACGTGTATCAGCTTCAAAATCTTTCAAGCGGCGGATACGATCTTTTCTATCTTTGGGTAAATATCCGTGAAATGTAAATTCTTGACCAGAAAATCCACTTCCCATTAATGCTAATAAAATCGATGACGGTCCAACCATTGGTGCAACTCGAATCCCCATTTCATGTGCCAAAGCAACAACATCTGCACCTGGATCAGCAACACCTGGGCAACCAGCTTCTGAAATAACTCCGATGTTATGACCTTCCACAGCAGGTTTCATAAAGCGACTCAAATCTTTCAACTCTGTACGTTTATTCAATTCAAAGAAAACAGAATCATCAATTGGGAAATTACGATCTACACGACGCAAATAACGTCTTGCACTTTTAATATCTTCAACAATAAAATAACGCAATTCGCTCACCAATTGTTGCACACTTTGCGGAATTACATCATTCACTTGTTCACCACCCAACGTTGTGGGAACCATATATAGTTTACCTGCCATCTAAAATTGTTTTTATAATTTTTGTTGTTGCCTCGTCGACCATATTAAACACATCGATGAATCCTTGCTCACCTCCATAATACGGATCTGGAACAGCTCGATTTTCTCCTGGATACACTTCATTTAAAAGCAATTTCACTTTCTTACGATCTTCCTCAGATCTACTAAGTGAATTGATATTATTGAAATTACT